>RCUS01000261.1_pt1 | contig 38701 bp, 27 predicted proteins | sample 2166221 | NCBI WGS metagenome assembly RCUS01 (sample SAMN09932758, study PRJNA488358) | compost metagenome | isolation source: compost soil in cyclohexanecarboxylic | place: Germany: Experimental Botanical Garden
GATGGAAATGGATTTACCTTCAACGAGCGATGATTCGCTATACGGATATGTATTCGCTCATTTTATCGGAGAACAAGAGGATGGCGAACAGATCTATTTTGCGCTCAGCCGGGACGGGCTGCACTGGACAGACCTTAATAACCAGAAGCCGGTGCTGATCTCGACGGTTGGGGAGAGAGGAGTGCGGGACCCCTTTCTAATCCGGAGCGCGGACGGAAGCCTCTTCTATCTGTTAGCTACCGATCTCAGCATTTATCACCGGGGCGGCTGGAGCAATGCCCAGGCAACTGTCACCGGAAGCCATTCCTTGATCATCTGGGAATCGGCCGATCTGGTGAACTGGTCGGAGCCCCGAATGGTGGAAGTAGCTCCCAAGGAAGCCGGCTGCGTCTGGGCCCCTGAAGCTATTTATGACGAGGAAGAAGACGATTATCTGGTGTTTTGGGCTTCCAGCAGAGACGCCGCCGATGGCGAGGGACGCGGCCTGCATATTTATGCCAGCAAAACACGGGATTTCCGTACGTTCTCCAAGGCCGAACTGTATATTACCCGCGGGGAGCACGGCGGGATTATCGATACGACGATCATCAAGGCGGAAGGCCGCTATTACCGGGCTTCCGGCGACGGTCAAATCACGATAGAATCCAGTGACCGTCTGATGGGGGAGTGGAAGATGATCTCGACGCTGGAGTCGCTGGGGTTTGGGCTGACGGGCAAGGATGTTGAAGGACCGGAATTTTTCAAGTTCAACAACGATGACGGGAAATGGGGGCTGCTGGTCGACCAATATGCCGCCGGAAAGGGATATCTCCCGATCGTCACAACCGATCTCGGCGATACAACCGGAGCTTGCTGGCGCAAGCTTGAGCCCGAAGAATACACATTTGATATCCTAAAAAAACGTCATGGCACGATTCTGCCGATCACCAAAAGGGAGTATGAGGACATATGGGAAAAATGGGGGGAATGATGAACATGAATCACCCACAATTGCTGCTTCCTTATTACGTGACGCCAGGAAGTGTGCTTCCTTCTACTGTAGGAGGAGATGCTGTCGTCTGGCATTCTTCTCTTCCCGGAGTTATTAGAGAAGACGGAACACTGGCTGCCCCGCAGGAAGAGATTGGGCCGGAATTTCAATTAAGCGCGGCAACCTCGAATAACACCTATACCTTCAGGGTCCGGATGCTGGGGAATGGCAGCCGCTGGTTGGCTGGATACACAAGGAAGCCGAATGAAAATCTGAATATTTACAGCCTGTTTGTAGCGGGAAGTCTTCACTTGGCGCTTGATCGCGAGGGGGAAAACGGATTTGAAGCTCTAAACAGCAACTACGGCGTTTTGTTCGCCAAAGCCGATTACAGCCGCTATGTGCATGGCGAAACCAAGATGCTGCGAATGCCGCGGATTTTTCGGCTTCTGGACGGGGGATTTGGAATATTGGCCCTGCCTCTTGACTATGAGGGGAACATTGATCGCCTTGGGGAGCTTCTTTATTTTGAAACGGGCGATTTCGTTCATTACGAGGAGAAGGGCAGGTTCGCGTTGACCGGCAGCGCGGTGTTGGACTATTCCTGCGAACTGGATGCGGGCACCCTTCAATACCGGATCGGCTGGAGGGATGAATCCGGGGAGTCTTATTATGTCACGACAGAAGACTTTATCCATTTTGACCACGCGCAGCCGGGGGAAATGTATCCGGTTAAGCGGCAGGAGCTTGAGACCCAGGGAGCTGAAACGGGACAACTGATCGCGCTTACATCCTCGGAGGCGCTCTATCTGCGCAACAAATTGGGACGCATCCGCAATGTCTCCGTAGAGGTTCCGCCTATTGCTGTGGAGACAGGGGCTGGTCACTTCAATTTGAATTCGATACGGGCAACGGCCCGCTATTCGGACGGAACGGTTTCCGGCAAGCGAGTCGCCGTCGATCACTCCGGGTTGGCAGCTCTCGACTTGTCCAAAGAAGGTACATATTCGCTTAAGGGAAAGGTAATCCGGAGTTCATTTCCTTATCCGATGATGAGAACCCGGCCGGACCCGCAAATTCTGCGGCATAAGGGCCGCTATTACTTCATTGCCACGGACGATGACGGGCAACGAAGAATTTATATACGCTCCGCCGATACGCTTGAAGGCCTTGAAGATGGACGCAATGAGGAGATTCTGCTATGGGATGGGAGCATTCCAAACGGCGAACGTCATGGAGAGCATTGGGCACCGGAATTGCATGTCATTGGCGGCAAAATGTACTGCTTCCTCGCAATCAGCGTCAACAACAAATGGCATGGCGTTCAGGCTCATGTTGCGGAGCTTCTGGGAGATGACCCGATGAATCCGGAGCATTGGGGTACGCCCAGACGGGTTGTGGACCGCCATGGGAAGGTATTGTCCGACCTGGCTGAAAGAGAAATGAGCATTTCTCTTGACATGACGTATTTCGAGCACATTGGCAAGTCTTATGTCTGCTGGTCGCAGCCGAAGTGGCATGGCGAGGTGCAGGAAAGAGCTTCTCTGTATATTGCGACCGTTGATCCCAAGGAGCCGTGGAGATTGACGAGCGACGCGGTGAGAATTTGCCGGAACGAATACGGCTGGGACCGCAACGGCGATGTGGCGTCAGGCGTCTCCGAAGGTCCTCATGTGCTGAAGCACGGCGACCGGCTCTATATGGTCTTTTCCGGATCGAATGTAGGTCCTCGTTATACCGTCGGCGTGCTGGAGATGGCCGCTTCCGGTAATCCGTTGAATCCTGCCGATTGGCGGAAATCGAATTATCCGTGGATGCATTCCCTGGGCATTCCCGGCCAGTTCGGCCCGGGCCATAATGCGTTCGTTCAAGACGAATTCGGCGATTGGTACAATGTCTATCACGCCTGCGGCGTTGACGGCGGCTGGCGGGACGCCAGTATTCGCCCGGTTCATTTTCGGTTTGACGGCTCACCGGTTCTCGATATGAGGGATGAGGAAGAGCTGCTGCCTGAGCTTGAACAGGTGACGGTGACCATTGTGGTCAAATAACAAGACCCAAAAGCAAATCGGTATTAAATCTTCATATTCATTTGAGTTGAGCATTTGAGAAAAAGGAGGCATATCAGCTTGGAGGCTTATTTATTTGTCCATTTCAAAGAAAAGAAGACACCCGACGGCGAGCAGGTCTATTTCGCGCTTAGCACCGACGGCTTTCATTGGGAGCAGGTGAACGGCGGTGAACCCGTCCTTGAAAGTCATCTTGGTGAAAAAGGGGTCCGCGACCATACAATTGTCAGAACCAAGAATAATAAATTCGTTATTCTGGCTACGGATCTTAGCTTGGCGCTTTCTTTTAACACCAAATATAAAGGAAGCTGGAGTAACATCGGGATCGAGGGCAGCAAGTGTTTGTCCTTATGGGAATCGCAGGATCTGGTGAACTGGTCGGAGCAGCGGCTTGTACAGCTTGGGGATGAAGAATTTGGCTGCCTGTGGGCTCCCGATGTAATCTATGATCCGGCCCAGGATGACTATGTCCTGCATTGGTCCTCTCCACACGCCTCGAACAACTATGGCCCAAAGGCGATCTATTATTCCCGCACCCGGGATTTCGAAACCTTTACCAAGCCGGAACTGCTGTGCCGGAAGGAAGACAGCGGGATCATCGATTCGGCCATTTATGAGGAGAACGGATTTTTCTACCGTTTTCTCAAGAGCGAGGCTAACCCCTCAACCATTATTTTGGAAAAAGGAAGTACGGTCACCGGAGACGGGTACACCAGAATTTCGGCCTTCGATGAGGAAATGGCCAAGCTTCAGCAGGGCGTCTACGAAGCTCCGACAGCCTTTAGGCTGCATAATGGAAAATGGTGTCTGATGCTCGATTTCTATGGCGTTGAAGGAGAAGGTCAGGGATATGTGCCGTTCATTGCCGATTCCCTGGATAGCGGTCGATTCATTCGCTCGGATGACAGCTTCAGCTTTCCTTACGGTTTTAAGCATGGAACGGTACTTGCGATAACGTCTGAAGAATACGGGAGAATCAAAAGCCGTTATGCCAAATGATCATGTTGCGAATCCGGTGATTTTGCAGAGGGCGGACCCTTGGATTTATCGTCATCGTGACGGTTATTACTATTTTACAGCTTCCGTTCCCGAGTACGATCGTATCGAGCTTCGCAGAGCGGAGACGATCCGGCAGCTTGCGCACAGCGAGCCCGTTGTTATATGGGAGAAGCATACGGATGGGATCATGAGCGGCTATGTGTGGGCACCCGAAATTCACTTTATCGAAGGTAAATGGTATTTGTATTTCTCGGCCGGCAGCCAAGAGGCCCCTTTCGCACAGCGCCTGTACGTTCTGGAGAATGAGGCTGGCAATCCGCTCGAAGGAAATTGGGCGGAAAAGGGAAGGATTGAGACCCGTTGGGATACGTTCTCTCTGGACGCCACGACATTTGAGCATGCCGGAACGCGTTATTTGGTATGGGCGCAGCAAGATCCTGGAATCCGGAACAACTCCAATCTCTATATCTCCCGGATGGCCAATCCATGGACGCTTGAGGGGGAACAGACGATGCTGACCAGACCGGAATATGATTGGGAAAGCGTGAAGTTTCTGGTCAATGAAGGGCCGGCTGTGCTGAAACGAAATGGCAGCATTTTCATTGCTTATTCCGCCAGCGCCACCGATCACCATTACTGCATGGGATTGCTTGCGGCTTCGGATGACAGCGACCTGTTGAACGCAGGCTCATGGAGCAAATCTCCAGTTCCCGTATTCAAGACCAGCGAAAAGAACGGACAATATGGCCCCGGCCATAACAGTTTTACGGTATCCGCTGACGGCACACGCGATATCCTCGTCTATCATGCACGAAATTACAAAGAGATAACCGGGGACCCGCTATACGATCCGAATAGACATACGCGTGTGCAGCCCCTGGATTGGGGAGAAGACGGACGACCTATATTCGGTGTGCCGGTTCCCGATGGCGAGGAACTGGAAGTCTAGCATTATTCCGGGGGTGCGCAGCCGGCTATCAGTGCGCGGCAGACGGAAAGGGAGGAAGCATATGAATGACCAGGAGCTTCTGGACATCGTAAAGAGTATGAGGCCTGCGGATTTCAGCCTTTATGCCGGGAAGAATGAGGCGGACGCTTATTGGAAGCAGTTGGCACTGTCCGAGAATCTGAAAGAGGATATTCGTGAAATCAGGGAGGAGGGCTGCCGGCTCGAGAGCCTTCCCATTCCAGAGCTGAGCTATACCCTGTTCTCGATATTTGCGCGGACGGGATCGAGACTGGAATATGAACGGGTCTATTTCGAACGGCGGCGCAGGCTGAATACCTATGTATTTCTGACTCTCCTGGAGCCGGAGAAGCCGGAGCATCTGGAGAAGCTGGAGGACATTCTCTGGTCCATATGCGGGGAATACACCTGGTGTCTTCCTGCCCATCTCCCACCGGATCACGACCCTGCCGCCGTAGACCGGTTCATCGATCTGTTCTCCTCTGAAACGGGCTTCGCGCTCTCCGAAATTTCATTGCTTCTGGATGGCCGGCTGTCTCCGCTTCTCTGTTCCAGAATGAGGCATGAAGTGGAGCGGCGTATCTTCCGGCCGTTCATGGAGGATGGCCCGTATGAATGGGAGACTGCCCGGCATAACTGGGCCGCCGTGTGCGCGGGATCGGTCGGAGCGGCTGCCTTGCTGTCTGTGAACGATCCGGCCCTGCTGGCCGCTATTCTGGCAAGGACGGAGCGAAGCATGTGCTGCTATCTGGAGGGCTTCGGAGACGATGGAGCCTGCCTGGAAGGTCTGGGCTACTGGAATTACGGATTTGGCTATTTTACCTATTACAGCGACCTGCTCCGATCAAGAAGCGAGGGGAGACTGGATTGGTTCGGGGTTGAAAAGGTACGCAACATCGCCGAGTTCCAGCAGAAATGCTTCATCGGCGGCAGCTTTGTCGCGAATTTCTCCGATTCGACTCCCCAGGTTCGTGTTCATAGGGGACTGTCGAATTATTTGGCCGGCAGGTATCCCGGCGTCGAGTGTCCTCCGGCGGACCTTCGCGCCCCGTACACTGAGGATCACTGCAGCCGGTTTGCACCCGCTCTCCGGAATCTCATCTGGGCGGGGGATGAGGAGATGACAAGGGAGTGGAAAGCCACGGGCTACTATCTTCCCGATGCGGCCTGGCTCGTGTCGAGGCACCAAGCGGCGGAGGGGGTCTTTGGCTTCGCCGCCAAAGGCGGCCACAATGCGGAGCCCCATAATCATAATGATCTGGGACATTTCATCCTCTTTGGTAAGGGGGAGGTCTTCGCAGCCGATCTTGGAAGCGGAGAATATACGGCTGACTACTTCGGAGCCGGCCGCTATCTCTATGACTGTAACGGTTCGCAGGGACATTCGGTGCCGATTATCGACGGCAAGCATCAGCGGGAAGGGCGGGAGCACCGGGCTGAAGTGCTGCATGCGTTGACCGCGCCGGACAGGGACGAACTGAAGCTGGAGCTGTCCCGGGCATACGGAAATGAGGGCCTGCGGTCGCTGATCCGTTCGCTGGTATGGCATAAGGAGGAACGGCCGCGCCTGGAGCTGTCGGATGCGTTCCGGTATGATGGCATGCCGGTAAGCTGGACGGAGCGATTCGTGACTTGGCGCCGTCCGGAGATCCTTCGGTCCGGAACGGCGCTGCTGCCGGGAATGGAAGGCGGGGTCGAAGTGCGTTATGACGCCCTGACCGTGGAACCGGAGATTGCCTCGCATATATACCGGGATCATTTCGGCCGGGAGACAGTGTGGCACAGCCTGGATTTTCATGCCCTTCGGCCCTGTCCGGAGGGGAGTTGCCGGTTCATTTTTCAATGGGTATAAATTTCGAAGAAGGTGGTGTTAGGAATATGAGTGAGAAGGCCAATGAAGTCTGGGTAGAAGAAGCCTGGAGCAAAGCGCTTGAGAAGACCAGGCTCAACAGCGGGAGGATCGGCGCCGAATTTCCCCATGCAAGCCAAGGCGGCAAATATGATCTGGAAGCGCCTCACTGGTGGACGGCCGGATTCTGGCCAGGCATGCTCTGGCAGTTCTACGCAGAGAGTGGCGATGCCACTCTGAAAGCGATCGCCGAGCGCTGTGAAGAGCGGCTTGACGAGGTGCTGGACAGTTATGAGAAGCTGGATCACGACCTCGGCTTCATGTGGGTGCTGACCAGTGTGGCGAACTACAAGCTGACGGGAAGCGAAGCGTCGCGAATCCGGGCCTTGAAAGCGGCCAATTACCTGGCGGCACGCTTCAACCTGAAAGGCCGTTACATTCGCGCCTGGAATCCATGGAGCGAAGGAGAGAATAACAGCGGGCTCGCGATTATCGACTGCTGTATGAACACCAGTCTGCTGTTCTGGGCTGCGAAGACGACAGGCGATCCACGCTATCGCCATATCGCAGAAGCCCATTTGGATACTGTGCTGGAGCATTTCATTCGGCCGGATGGCTCGGTATACCATATTGTCAACTTTGATCCGGAGACGGGTGAAGTGATTGAGAAGCTGGGAGGACAGGGCTATGCGCCCGAGTCGGCCTGGTCGCGCGGCGCGGCTTGGGCGATCTATGGCTTGGCACTAGCCTATCATCATACGGGCAAGAGCGAATACCTGTATGCGTCCCAGCGGGTGGCGGATTTCTTCCTGACCCGGCTGCCCGATGACCATGTGCCATACTGGGATTTCCGTGCCCCTGGGGCGATCAGGGAAATCCGCGACACATCCGCCGGGTCCTGCGCAGCAAGCGGAATGCTCCTGCTGGCCAGTCTCGTCGGCGACTCGGAGGCTCATGTGTACCGAAGCGGCGCTCTGAAAGTTCTGGAATCGCTCTACTTGAATTACGGAGGTTGGGACAATCCGGACGAGGAGGGCTTGCTGCTTCACGGCACAAGTCATTATCCCCAGCAGCGGAATGTCGACGTTCCGCTTATTTACGGCGATTTCTTCTATGTCGAAGCGCTTGCCCGGCTGAAGACGACAGGGCCATTCTATTGGGAGTAAAGGAGGCTGTTGGAAATGACAGACACTATGAATACTTATTCATCCATCGCGGATAATCCGCTGCAGAGTCGGGAGGATCTGATCAACGCGCTCGCGCAGCTGATGGAACCGCTCAAACCGTTATACAGTAAGGGAAGCGCCAGGCTGGAGATCGGAAATAGCGGAGCAGGCTATCCGGCCGCCGTCGCCGGGATGGAGGGATTCTCCCGGACGCTGTGGGGACTTGTGCCGCTGCTGGCTGGCGGCGGAGAGAGCGATTTGTGGAACAGGGTGCTTGACGGCATTCGTCACGGAACCGATCCTTCCCATGAGGAGTACTGGGGAGAGGTGAACGACTATGACCAGCGTCTCGTTGAGATGGCGGTCTTCGGCTTTGCCCTGGCCGCTATCCCGGACAAGATCTGGAGTCCGCTGACTTCAGGCGAGCAGGACAATCTGTACCACTGGCTGGGCCAGATGAATGTCCGTTCCTGCTGTGATTGCAACTGGCTGTTCTTCAATGTGCTGGTCAACATCGGCTTTCGCAAGTTGGGTCTGCCTTATGACGCCCGGCAGCTGGAGACGAATCTGAAGCGAATGGACGATTTCTATTTGGAAGACGGCTGGTACAGCGACGGCGTGAATGGCCACAGCGATTATTATGTGCCCTTTGCCATCCATTACTATGGCCTGCTCTACGCCAAACTGATGGAGACGGAGGACCCGGAGCGCTCCTCGGTCTACAAGCAGCGGGCAAAGCTGTTCGCGGATGACTTTTTGGCCTGGTTCGCTGCGGACGGCTCGGCGCTGCCTTACGGCCGAAGCCTGACGTATCGTTTCGCCCAGTCTGCATTCTGGAGCGCCATAGCTTATGCCGGTGTGGAAGGATTGCCAGCCGGTGTAGTGAAGGGGCTTGTGCTGCGAAATCTGCGCTGGTGGTTCTCCCAGCCGATCTTCGACTCCCGGGGCGTGCTGACGATCGGTTACGCCTACCCCAATCTGGTCATGGCGGAGAATTACAACTCCCCCGGCTCCCCATATTGGGCGCTGAAGACATTTCTGCCGTTGGCGCTCGGGCCGGAGCATCCCTTCTGGAAGGAAGAAGAGCAGCCGCTGCCGGATATGCCGGCGGTGTCTGTCCAGAAGCCGGCGCATCTCGTGCTGGTCCGGGAAGCTTCTTCCGGTCATGTGGCCGCGTTCAACAGCGGGCATCTGTACACGAATGATCATACCCATACGTCGGCGAAGTATGAGAAGTTCGTGTACTCGACGGCCTTCGGGTTTAGCGTGCCCCGTGCCGAATGGGGGCTGTCGCAGGGGGCGTTCGATTCCATTCTCGCGCTGTGCGAAGAAGGAGAGAATCTGTACCGGATCAGACGGAGAAATCTGGAGTCTGAGCTTATCGATAATGTCACGAAGTCCGTCTGGAAGCCATGGGCCAATGTCGAGGTCCGGACCTGGACGATTGCCGGACTGCCATGGCATATCCGGATTCACCGGATCGAGACAGCGCGGGCTTTGGATGCGGCCGAGGGCGGTTTCGCCCTTGGTCAGGTGAAGAGGGTTGAAGTGAAGAGCGAGCTGCTGAGCGCGGCCGCATGCAGCGAATTCGGGACCAGCGGGATTAAGGGACTGCTCGGATACCGGAAGGCTGAATTGATCTGGCCGAACGCCAATACGAATCTGCTTCATCCCCGGACGGTGCTGCCGACGCTTACGGCATCCCTGAAGCCGGGAACCCACTGGCTTGCATCAGCCGTGTACGGTTCAGCAAGCGCGGAGAGCTCTCCGGCTGTTACTAATGACGAAGTTCTTGCTGAGTCGCCGGAAGATATTCTAAATGTAAAAATCGGCGAAGGAGCGATAACGATCGTGACGCATACCGGAACGGAGCTTGTCATCAAGCTTCAATAGAATCGAATAAAAAAACAGAGAGTATGACCATGACGGTCGTACTCTCTGAACTGCGGCTGCCTGGAGCATATTAGATCAGGCAGCCTATTATAGTTATGGCGAAGGATGCTGTTGTTCTTCTTCTGAAATTTGTTTTTTTACCGATCGGCGGTATTCAATAGGCGTGACATTGAATTGGCGCTTGAACGTTCGGTGCAGGTAGGAATTGCTTGTAAACCCGGTTCGCTCCGCAATGGCGGCTACGGAAAGATCGGTCTGCTCCAATAGCAGGCATACTTCCTGCATTCGCTGCTGAGTGACAACATCCATGATGGTCATCATCGTGTGCTGCTTATATACCCGGCTGATATAAATCGGTGACATATCCAGCTCATCGGCGATTTGATTCAGATTTAAGTTCGGGTCTGCATATGACCGGTTGATTTTCTCGTTAATTTGGCGAATCAGATCACTTTGCTTGCTGCTGCGTTTGTCCGTCAGCCTCTCGGCAAGCTCCTCGAACCATTCCACGTAAGCAGCCCGTAGTTCAGCTACAGTCTCATATTCGTCAGTATCCGGTATTTCGTTCATGCCTGTAAGCGACTGTGCATGATGCTTGCTGATACGGTCGGCTACAGACTTAAGGGTGACGGCCAGCCGGGAAAGCGCAAGACGAGAGGCATGATAATGGTAACGGCCAGCCTGGTTCACAATTTCTGACCAGTATTCTTCGGCTTGTGCCGCCTTGCCGGCCACTATGGCATCCACCAGTTTCTTCTCCAGTTCTGTCGGATAGACATAGTCTTCCCGGTTCAGACCTGCTGCCAGAGCGGAGTTGATCATGCTGCCATAGCCTTGATAGAAGCGGTATAGAGAGGCTTCCTTGACTTTCTCATAGACCTCATGCAGAAGGGCGGCATCCTTCTGAAGCGGGCTGTAAGCGCCGGACACCCCGATCTTGAGATACACTAGGCAGGCATCCCGGCATTCGCGGAGCAGCGCTTCAAAGGGCTCATTATCGGTTGAAGCCTCTTCTGACAGGGGGCTAAGGAGCAGCACGACCGAATCGTCGTTCATATCCACCCCTTCGACGCCGTATGCCTGCCCGCAGATTTCCGAAGCGATATTCATGATCGCGTATTTGTATGGAGCGATGGAGGAGCTTCGTTCCACCAGGAGATCCTGATAACGGTCTATGCGCAGCAATACGACCCGGTATCCATTTACGAACCGCATGGAAATACCAAGCCTTGGCAGTGTCTCTGACCGCATGCCTGAGATACCAGGTTGTGCCCCCAACATAAGATTGCGCAGGGCATTTTGCCGCAGGGTAAACAGGTTATCCCGCTTTTCGTTCTCCAATAATTTCATCTCATCAACGATTTTTTCGATTGGCCGGTATAACCGTTTAGACACCACTCTGGAACATGCAAGACCTGCTATGAGGATGAGGGCCGCGAACAGAAGCGTCATGTTTCGAATGGATTTCGTCTTGGCATTGATTTGATCGTATGGAGTCACGCGAACATACTGCCAACCCAGCGAATCAGGTGATGTATAAGAAATTAAAGAGGGCTGACCGTGAAACTGTCCAACGTAATAGCCTTCCTGCCCGCTGATTCGTCTAATCGTATCTGTTGTTTCCTTCTCAGTCAGATGAACAGCAGCCAGCGTCGTGCTTGACAGAAGGCGGCTGTTGTCATCCAGGATGTAGGACTGGGCTCCGGAAGCTGCCCCGGCGAACTCCTTGTTAATCCAGGAAGCGGAAATATTGATGATGACGGCCGATGTAATCGTTTGGAGCGGGTTGACCGCGTCATATGCAAGGTAAGTATAGACAGGAGTCTGTTCTGCCTTGCCTGCTTCTCCGTTAATTAAGCGCGGGATCGGCACAAAGGGTTTGGTTGTCTTATATTCGTCCAGTCGCTCAATGATATCCTTGTCGTACAACTCGGTCTCAAGGTATACTCCGTCACGTCCATCTCGGGAAACGACATAGAAGTTCCGGTTGTCCGAATTGTATACATAGATGGAATCAATGAATGGCATCGAGTTCAAATAATTGCGCATCTCCATCATGGCACCGGTTTCATAATAGATCGAAGGCTGCCGATAATACAGCAAGTAGGCAATGGTGCTATTTCTATACAGTTGAAAAGATAGCGATTGGGAAGTTTCTTTCAGATTTATTACCTCACGGCTCGTCATGGACAGGTTGACAAGATCCGAGTGGAAGGTCCGGTTCTTCTCGATTTTCGTATAATAAATGGAATAAATAAGAGTAGATATCAGCAAGGTTAATGAAATACACAAGGCGATGGTGGCGAGCAGTTTGCCGTATAGAGTTCCCTTGTTAGCAGTATCGCCAATTTTCATGATGACTCCTTTCGGAACGTTAAAGTAAGGTCAGCCGGACCATGTCCTGACAATTCGCATTTCATTACGTGTGAGTGTAAGACTCTTAGCAATTTTACCACTACTCGGATGAGTATAAGAAGCCCACCTGTTAAAAATCCTTGGCATTCGGCTTCGGTTCTGAACGGATAAAGAGGGCAACGAGACATATTCAAGCTTCAGGAACTAATGACCCAAGTGTTATCCTACAGATTGCCCAAAATTGCAGGCTACACTATATAGTTCGATATTCATAAATTATGATGTTCTACTCCAATATATTGTTACTATGGATTCATTTCACGTGAAAATAATTAATTTTTATTTTGTAGCTACCGTAATATTCTTTAGGGTTGTATACAACCCTTGGGAAGCTACACCATACTGAGCTCCTGTGATAATAAGACATAAAGGTACATACTCAATGTTTGCAGCAAGTCCATAATCGGCGTCAATGCTTCACTTGTGGCGATTCACCCTGCCGGAAATCACCGATAATGCGGTGACCGTAGACCTAGTATTTTGACCGAATCCACTCTTCGGGATAAGTCCTTGCTCTGAAACGGCACCGTTTAACAGAAAATCAATCCTCAGATTTTAATTGGTCAAGCTATTAGTTCCATCGCAGTCCGGTAGATCGTTAGCGAGCTAAGCTAGTCAACAGAGAAAGAATGAGGAGGTGGCTCCACAGTGTCGGTTAACGAATACGAAAGCTTTATCGGTAAACGTTTAGGGAGCAATATTTACAACAACAACGGAACATTATTAATTGCCAAGAATACGATTCTGCGCAAGAGCCATATTGAGAAGCTGGCCAATTTTAAAATCAATCTGGGGAATGTGGAAGCCGCAGTCATTGAGGGTCCTGATGGGCAGCAAGCTCCTTTGGACAATGACCTCCCTACAGTGGGCTTATCCCTAAGGCGCTCCTCTATCGAAAATCGCAAAAAGGTTAAACGGACAGAGATGCATCTGCATGAAATTGATAATCTCGTACGGGATAATGGCGTGGTCCCTATTGCCGATGTCGAAGAGAAAATACTTCCTTTTATTAATGAAACTGCGAAGAGATACAATCTATTCGAAGTATTCACCGAGCTTAGAGAACAAGGTGATTTTCGTTACAAGCAGAGCATCGGCGTTGCCGTCATAGCCACATCGATTGGCAAATGGCTGAAGCTGGATGAAGAGGAACTGGGCCTGTTAACGATCGCTGCAAGCCTGTATGATATCGGTTCGGTCAAGCTTCCTTCTTCCCTGATCAATAAACCGGCAAGATTTGACTATCATGAATACGAGATCATGAAGCAGCATACCGTTCTAGGTTATGAGCTCCTGAAGAATTCGGATGTTGACCCCCGAATTGCTCTGGTTGCCCTGCAGCATCATGAGAGAGAAGATGGCAGCGGATACCCGAATGGATTACAAGGGAATCAAATTGATCGACTAAGTAAAATTGTTGCCTTGGCGGATGTTTATATGGCCATGATTTCAGAGCGGCCGCATAGACCCGCATTTACTTTTTTCGAGGTAATTAACGAAATTCATGAAGGCATTTTGAATAATCGCTTCGATCTGACCATTGGCATGACGTTTTTGGATTCGCTTCTCTCGACTCAAATCGGTTGTGAGGTCGTTCTATCGGATGGACGTAAGGGTAAGATCTTGTTGACGAACGTGAACTATCCTACTAAGCCTCTCATTGCTTTGGATCAAAATGATTTCATTGATCTAAGCAAAACAGATCTTGTCCACATCAAATATGTTATCGGATAAGGAGATAATATGAATATGATGATGAGTGATGTGTCTGTTTTCCAGCCTTTAAAGACGAACTTCTCCATTCCATCCGAGTGTTTAGGCAAGGATATTACATTCCTGTTGGAAATATCCGGCCCGGATTATGATGAAGGAGCGACACTCAAACTTGTGAATACATTGCGCCGCAACGGATTTTCCACCATTGAGGATGTCGTAAGTGTCAGCGCGAAGCGTATTCAATTGCTAAAGTGGATTGGCGACAAATCGTTTACGCAGCTGCTTGTTCTCCTGAAGAAAGCTGAACGGAATTGATTGGCGGAAGTGGGCCGTCTCTAAGTCATTGCAGATGACTGAGGGACGGCCCTTCTTTTTTTGGAAAAATAGACTTTCGGCGATGGTCTCAGTTGTTGGCATAGGCTTCGGCCCGGTAATGTTTGGGGGAAGAGCCCTTCACTTTTTTGAAAATTTTAGAGAACAGTAAAGCATCGTTATAACCGACTGACCGGGAAATATCTGCTATTGAAAGCTCTGCGTTACCCATCATTTCACAAGCCTTATTGATTCGAAAGCGAATCAGGTAATCCTGAATGCTTAATTGCATCCGTTGTTTGAATAACGAACACAAATAACTTCGATTGAGCCCAATAAACTGAGCGATATCCTCAATCGTAATTTTCTGGGGATAGTTCATTTCGATAAAGTCCTTTACCTTCTCCACATAAATCTCCGCCCGGGTCTCCTTAAGTTCAGGGGAAGTCACCGGACCGAATTCCACGAGCAGTGATAACAATAAATAGAGCAGCCCAGTCAGCCTCGTCTCCCGGGCTTTGCCGAATTCTCTCGAGTCGTTCATCAACTGCAAATACCGGTAAATCCTATCATCTGCGTCATAGTGAAAGATCGGGGAAGTCTTCAACAGACCCGCTTGCTTGAGAAGCAGTTCCGCCGAAGTCCCATCAAAGCCAAACCAGCAATAAGACCAGGGATTGGCTGTATCGGCTTGATAGTAGGTGATGATATCGGGAAAAATTAAAAAGCCCTGCCCCTTCCGCAAGCGGTATTGGATACCGCCGACTTCAAAGACTCCCTCACCGCTTAAGACATAGTGAAGCAAATAGTGGCTCCGTACAGCAGGACCAAAGAAATGGCCCGGCGTACAGTCCTCCATGCCAAATTGGGTCAGGTGCAGTTCGGGATGCTGTTTGCTGCGTGGCAAATATTCGATCACAATAAAAACTCCTCAATGAAAAATATCCAGCATTATAACATATTTAGTGAGTACTATGCCATGTACTCCATATCTGAATCTAATATATTATTTTGTGTAGTACTGACTGCCATCTTGCATGAGGTTATCAAGTATTAAACCATGTTAACTGGAAAGAAGGGGTAATTGGCAATGAGCATTATCGTCCAGGAGCAAACCGGATTGTTTCATCTGCAATCATCCGGCATGAGCTATATTTTTCAAATCGTAGAGGGGTACCCCGTACATGTATATTGGGGAAACCGTTTGAAGCACCGGGAACCGATGTCCGATCTGCTGATCCATACTCCGAAAAAAGCAGGTTTGGATCGGCTGCCGCAGGAATACCCGCAATACGGGAGCGGAGACTTCCGAAATCCGGCGTACCAGGCTGAGCTTGAGGATGGCACACGCATCACGGAGTTGAAATATGCAGGCTACCGCATCATTAAGGGAAAGCCATCCCTGACCGGACTTCCGGCCGTATATGTCGAGGATGAGGCTGAAGCGGATACGCTTGAACTGGAATTAGTGGATGCGTATTCAGGTCTTCAGGTCGTGCTAAGCTACAGCATCTTCAGTGACCGCAACGCCATCGTTCGCTCGGCCCGTCTGGTTAATGAGGGGGACAAGAAGTTGCGGCTTCGCCGTGCCCTGAGTGCCAGTGTTGATTTCCAGGGCACCCGCGATTTCGAGATCACGTACCTTACAGGCGCCTGGGCACGGGAAGGCAATATTACCCGCAAACCGCTTCATCAAGGCGAGACAAGGTTCGATAGCAAGCGAGGCATGAGCGGCCATCAATTCAATCCTTTTGCCGCATTGGTCACTCCTCAAACGACGGAATACCAAGGCGATGCTTACGGCTTCAGCCTTGTCTACAGCGGCGGCTTTGAAGCGAGTGCGGAAGTGGATTCGTTCGGCTCCACACGGTTTAACATCGGCGTCAATTCGTTTGATTTTGCATGGCAGCTGACTCCGGGGGAGAGCTTCCAGACACCTGAGACGGTTATGGTATACTCCGGACAAGGACTGGGAGAACTGTCGCGGACGTATCACCGTCTGTATCGGACCCGGCTGTGCCGGGGGAAATATCGGGATCAGGAACGGCCGATTCTCGTCAATAACTGGGAAGCTACATACTTTAACTTTAATGCGGATAAGCTGGTGTCGATCGCAGAAGAGGGAGCCAAGCTGGGCATTGAGCTGTTTGTTCTGGATGACGGCTGGTTCGGTAAACGGGATTCTGACAATTCGTCTCTCGGCGATTGGGTTGAGGACCGCCGGAAGCTTCCGGGTGGCCTTGCGGATGTTGCGGAACGCATCAACCGGCTGGGCCTGAAATTCGGGCTCTGGGTCGAGCCCGAGATGATCTCGCCGGACAGCGAGCTGTACCGGAAGCACCCGGACTGGTGTCTTCATGTTCCGGGACGGAGACGCAGCGAAGCGAGATGGCAGCTGGTGCTGGATTATACGCGCCAGGAAGTGCGCGATTATATCTATGACTCGCTTTCTGCCATTTTCTCCAGTGTGCCGGTCTCTTATGTGAAATGGGACATGAACCGGTGCCTGACGGAAATCGGCTCTGCCGAGCTGCCGCCGGAACGCCAGAGTGAGACCGCCCACCGTTACGTTCTTGGCGTGTATGAGCTGCTCGAGCGCATCACTACCGCATTTCCGGATATTCTCTTCGAAAGCTGCTGCAGCGGAGGAGGCCGATTCGATCCCGGTATGCTCTATTACATGCCGCAGACCTGGACCAGCGATAATACCGATGCAGTGGAGCGGCTGAAGATTCAATACGGCACCAGTCTGGTGTATCCCGCAAGCGCAATCGGAGCGCATGTATCGGCCGTGCCGAACCATCAGGTCGGGCGGATGACACCCCTTGAGTTCCGGGGCGATGTTGCGATGTCCGGAAACTTCGGGTATGAGCTTGATCTTACGAAATTTACCGAAGAGGAAAAAGAGATCGTCAAGCGCCAGGTTGCAGCCTACAAGGAGATTCGCGGTTTAGTCCAGAAGGGTGATTTGTACCGCCTGAAGAGTCCATTCGAAGGCAACGAGTCGGCCTGGATGTTCGTCTCCGAGAATAAAGAAGAAGCGCTTGTCTACCATTTCCAGGTGATGGCGGTGCCGCACCCGCCACAGAGATATCTGCGGCTGGCCGGGCTTCATCCGGAGCTCGAATATGAGGTTCAGTCCGGAGACAGCGAAGACAAGCCGATCATTGGTGGAGACAGACTGATGCAGTTGGGACTGCCCCTTGCCTATGAGCAGAAGGATTATGAAAGCGGCTGGTTCCGAATCCGGGCAGTAAATCCCGGGAAGGCTTGATGTACAGAAACTGTCTATGCCTGGAGAAGTAAAAATACCGCAATAAAACCTTGCCCCTTTTTGTGCGAAAAGGGGCATTTTGCGCGCAGCGGCCGAATTTTTCCGGGAGGGTTAGCCATGTTTTTTATCCGAATGATGAACGACATGAAAATGAAGAAGAAATTGGCGATTACGTTCATTTCGGCTGCTGCAAGTAACGAACAATGTTGAGCGTGTCCGAAAGCGGACGGAAGAGCTGATTAAAGTGCCGCTCGACATATCCTACCGCTTAACTGTTGATAACCGGATGATGCGGGTGGCCACCCAAAATTATGAAAGTTATGTTGAAGTCATTAAGGCATACCGCGGCTATACGGATATTCGCGATTACATCCAATGGTACAAGGAGATCGCTGGCATTCGCGTGTATTATGAACGACATCGGATTGCTCGATCCGGAAAGCTTCGTGCAGAAGGCCGATCAGTTCAAGTCGAAAGTGGCTTCGGGCCGGATTCTCGGTCTGGCTGATCCGGAATGGGATTATGGCGACGGACAGAATGCGCTAAAGGCTGCAGGGAAATTTGACCAGACTTACGGTCATTATCCGGTCACGATGAGTGAGGAGTACAAGGATACCAGCTTCTGGCAGGCCGGCTTTGACGGGGGCTACGGCATCTCGATCTCCAGCAAGTGCAAGGACCCGGTACGCGCGATTCAGTTCCTCGACTACCTGGCATCGGAAGAGGGACAAATACTGAACAACTGGGGTATTGAAGGGAAGCAATACACAGTGGAGAATGGCAAACGGGTCGTGATCCCGGCTGTTCAGGAACGGATGAATACGGACAATGCGGGATTCCAGAAAGAAACCGGTGTTGGTCTCTACTGGAACCTGATGGTCCATTACGGGGATGGAATCAAGGATTCAACCGACAACTATTTCACCCGCAGCTATCCGGAAATGTTGACCGCGAGCTACAGCGATGTGGAGAAGGAAACGCTGAAGGCTTACAATGCCGAGCATTGGAAGGATCTGTTCCCTAAGGAAGAAGAGTTTGAGCCGAGAGCTTATGGTGCGGCATACACCATGTCACTCGCCAGCGACGACCCTGCTGTTATTCTGGGAGCCAAGATGAAGGACATTACGTGGAAGCGTATCCCTGAAGCAGTCATGGCCAAACCGGCAGACTTCGACAAGATTTGGGATGCCTACATGGCAGATTTGGATAAGGCGGGAGTTAAAGAAATGGAAGAAGCCTATACCAAGCATATCCAGGATCGAATCAAGCTGTGGTCCACTAAGTAATTCCTATTTGTTATAAAAAGGGCTCGTTTCCAATTTTCATTTACAAGGGAAAAGGGCCCTTTTTACGTTGCATAACAAAAGGGAGTCATTACTTGAGAAAAAGTTAGCAAAAAAAGCTAAAAATATGATAACCTAATTGCGAAAGCGAGATTTGCTAGAGCGTCATCAGTCCCGTACATAACTATTTGAATACGCTTACTCTGGCACGGGACATTTTCATCCGGTTTCTCCCGTATATCCCGGCGGAGTGTGGCAGGCTGAATGACGGGAACATCCATAATTTCTTAGTCAAATTACTGAGTTAAGGGGGCAAGATTCATGAAACAATTGGTATGGCAGCACCGTAAGCCGTTGGAGCGTACTAAGCGCAAATTACAGGAGGGACGCCTGACAGTAGGCTTTATCGGCGGCTCCATCACGGATGGCAGACCGAGACATAATTGGCCGGAGCCGGTTATTGCCTGGCTGGCGGATAAATATCCCAAAGTCAAAATTGTGGTCGAAAATGCAGCCATTGGCGGGACAGGAAGCGATCTGGCTGTTTTTCGGGTCCAGAGAGATCTGATTGATCGGGGCTGCGATCTGGTATTCGTCGACTACGCAGTCAATGATAATGAGGTGCCTTCAGAACGGAGGTTAAGAACCCGCGAGGGCTTACTCCGGAAATTGCTTATGAAGGGAGAAGCAGCATGTGATCTGGTTCTTGTCCACACATTCTGCCAGGACATGTACTCATCCATGATGGAAGGAGAAGTACCGAATTCCGTTGCCCAGCTTGAGAAGCTGGCGGAGCATTACAGCATTGGCTCGGTGTGGATGGGGTTGTATGCTCTGCAGCAGATCAAGCGCGGCTTGATCCGGTGGGATGAGTGGCTGCCCGATGGCCTGCATCCGACTCAGCGGGGGAGTCTGGTGTACGCGGAAAGTGTCATCCAATTCTTGCAGAAGGAGCTAAGCGGAGCCTCTGAGGAAGCTGCGGGAACGGCCGGATTGGGGATAAAGCCATTGATTGAGCCGCTGGACCCTGCGAATTGGGGATCAGCGTATCATTTTCCACTGGATGAGTTGAAGACAGAAGGCCCCTGGACCCTGCGCCGCTGGCTCTATTATGAATGGATCGACCAGGTGCTGGAAACATCGGCTGTAGGCGCAAGACTGTCCTTCTCTTTCGAAGGCCGGGGTATTGCCTTGGGTTTTGACTTTGGCAGCAGTTCGGCGGAATTCCGCTATCGGATTGATTCCGGCGAATGGGTAACGGAGAGCAGGGAGCGCCCCTCCTGGGTCGGCAAGGACGGCTGGTTTCGAATTAGCCCGCTAACCGACTCGTTGGAGCCGGGAATCCACGCATTTGAGCTTGAAGTGATACACGGCGACCGGGCGGATTGCGCGGGAACCGATTTTCGCTTAGCTTTTGCAGGTATTATCCAGTAGTACAACTCCATGAAACAGAATAATACAGGAGAGAGCATGGAGGATCTGATCTTACTGTAAGCGGCCTGCTGCATCGAGAAAGAGATCCTCATGCATCTCCTTTATTTAGTATTGGCTTTTTCAAGCAATCTTTCCCGATTTCTCGTAAAATCTTCCTTCCCCAGCGGATAGATGAACGCCGCAATCAACCCTGCAACAATGAACAGTTCAGGCGCAAACGTCATCGTGGTCCGGATTGTCATCTGGGCAGGCCCGGACTGGATCTGATTCGGCACATAGCCGGCAGCCTCCAGCAGGATTCCAATCAGAAATATAGCCAGTGAATTGGATGTCTTCATAAAAAAGGTCATGATGCCGGAATACAGTCCTTCGCGTCTTAACCCTGTCCGCAGCTCATCGGCATCCAGCACGTCGGGGAGCATGGACCAGGGGACCACATGGGCAACGCCATAACCGGAGCCGACCACGGCGCCGATCACATATACAAGATAGGATGGCGAATCCGGCGACAGCACCATCCAGGCCAGCTGGCTGACCGCCCAGAGGAGCAGGCCGTAGATGATCGTCTTCTTCTTGCCTATCGCCTGGGATACTTTTGTCCAGAGAGGCAAGGTAAGAACTCCTGCTACGATGACGGTTACCAAGAGGTACGACATCTCCTCCTCGCGGTTGAGCCAATACTTCATGTAATAGATGACGAAGCCTTCAATGACATTGGCTGCCGCATAGCAGCCGACATAGAGCAGCAGCAGGCGGCGGAACGGCCGGCTTGCCAGCGCAAGCCGGATTTCAGAACCAAAGCGGAGGGAGCGCGAATGGACCTCGGGGGTCTGACGTTCTTTTGTCCGGAAGAACAGCAGCAGCGGAATCAGGATAATAAACAGCCCGACGGCAAGCCCCATCGTTCTGTAGCCTTGGAAGGCATCCGTATAGCTGTCCGCGATCATCTTGGGAATTACCGCAGCGACCAGTCCCATCAATAATTGAACGACGATCCGGTAGTTGTTGACGCTGGTCCGCTCGTTATAATCCTCGGTCAGCTCGGCGACCAGACTCAGATAAGGCACGTAATAGAGCGTTAATGTGGTCATGAACAGCATATAGGCAGCGGTAAAATAAATGGCATTTAAAGTATTGCTGCCTGCCCCGGGGTAGCTCCACATGAGAAAGAACAGCAGGCCTACCGGAACCGCGGAAAGGAACAAAAACGGTCTTCTTCTCCCCCACTTCGTGCGCGTCCGGTCCGTTACAATCCCCATAACCGGATCGATAAACGCATCCCAGATACGGCCAACCATGAAGATTCCTCCGGCGAGCGTAGGCGATAACCCGACATAATCCGTAAGGAAAAACAGGTAATACATCCCAATCACTGTGATCGTGATGACATTTACGATTTCACCGGAACCGTACAGCAGCTTGGTGTTCCAGCGCAGCTTCCCGGATGCTCCGGCGATGCCGGCCGGGGAGTAATTTCTCTGCCTTGACGAAGAGACATGCTTCGGGTTAGACGGTTCAGTGCCGCCGGGTACAGTTGGCATCGTTCATGGACACTCCCTTGATAAAATGATCAGCTCTTGCGGGTCATGGAACTGAGATAATCACGCATGAATCCATGAGCCAGGCTTGAGTCCGGCAGGCTGCCCACCATGCCATACATCGCGGTGGAGCCTTCTGCATAAGCCTCCGGACGGGCTGCTACCTCCTCAATTGCCTTCTGCAGATCATCGATAAATGCATCCACGCTATTCCGGTGCGCTTGCGTCACCATAAAATGCAGGCTTGGCGGCAGATGCTGGCGGTCCATATGCCAGCCTCTGCTCTCCAGTTCATCTGCAACCGCATATAAGTTAAGCTCTTCTGAACCGACGGCAAAGACGCTCATTTGCGGGTTGCCTAGAATGTGCAGGCCTGGCACGGCAATCAGAGCCTCTTGGAGCCTGCGGGTAATTTGCAGGGTTGACTCTGCAAGATGGTTGTAGCCATCCCGTCCGAGATAATGCAGGACCGCCCATGCAGAGGCAATGGCCCCTCCCGGCCGTGTGCCGGCCATAGTAGGGGAGGCGAACAAGCCGCCCGGCCAGTCACTGCGGACATAGAACTGGTGCTGGCGGTACTCGTCCTCACGGTACAGCACAACAGAGGCCCCTTTGGAGGCATAGCCGTATTTATGGAGATCGGCAGACATCGAGGTGACGCCCGGCACGCGGAAATCAAAGTCCGGCACCGGCTCGCCGATGTCTTTCAGGAACGGCAGCATAAATCCGCCAAGACAAGCATCCACATGGAAGGGAATATGATGCTCAAGAGCGATCCCTGCCAATTCCTCAATGGGGTCCATTACGCCATGCGGATAGGCGGGGGCGGAGCCAACAAGCAGAATCGTATTGGCGTTAATCAAGCGTCTCGCAACGGATACATCTGCCCGATACTCCTCCGTTAACGGAACATATACGGCTTTGATATCGAAATAAGCTGCTGCTTTGGAAAAAGCCGGATGGGCCGTAACAGGAAGGACCATCTCCGGCTGGTGAATTTCCGGGCGAACGGCACGGGCGTAGTCCCTGGCTGTTTTGACAGCCATCAGAATACTTTCCGTCCCCCCTGAGGTCATATTTCCAACCGTTCCGCTTCCTCCGCCCAGCAAATCCGCAGTCATGGACACAACTTCCGTCTCCATTTGGCGCAGGGAAGGAAAAGCCCCGGGGTTGAGGCCGTTCTCCTGCGAGAATAGCTGATATGCTTGTTTGGTCAAATCAGCGATTTCCTCGCCCCCGTAGTACACCAGGCTCCAGGTGCGGCCATCTCGCCAGTTGGCATCCTCTCCACGCAAGGCTTGCAGCTGTTCAAGGACCTTGTTCTTCTCCGTTCCGACAGCAGGAAACTGAGTTTGTACCATATCCGGACACCGCCCTTCTGAATTGATTTCTGATGCAGGACTCTACAATTACTGTTACTGTTGTGAGGATAAAGCCGCTGCCTCCTGTGCATACACTTGGCGGCCGCCGATAATCGTCTGGAGAACGGGAATCTTATGCAGATTCAGCGGATCGACAGTCAGCGGATTATCCGCCAGAATGACCAGATCGGCCAGCTTGCCGGCTTCAATGGAGCCTTTGTCATTCTCCTCGAACGCCTGCCAGGCGGCATCTATGGTGATGGCCCGCAGTGCCTGATAGGGCGTGATCCGGTATTCGGGGCCGAGCTCCCGGCCGCTGGCCGTCAGCCGGTTGACCGCGACGGATACGAGATGCAGGGGAGAGGGCGGCGTGATCGGCGTATCGTTGTGCAGCGAGAAACGGATGCCCCGATCCACAGCCGAGCGGAGCGGGCTGATCCGGCGAGCCCGGTCTTCGCCCAGATAGACATCACGGTGGTCATCCCCGAAATAATAGACATGATCGTTGAAGAACGAAGGGGTAATGCCGAGTTCCTTAATGCGGTCAAGCTGATCCTCGCGTACAGACTGGGCATGCTCAATTCTGTGGCGGGCGTCCGGACGCGGCAGCCGCCGCTGGGCTTCGCCGATGGCATACAGCACATCATCAATAGCCGCGTCGCCGTTGGCATGGATGACCACCTGGCGTCCGGCCGAATGAACAGCAAATACAGCCTGTGCCAGCTGCTCTCTCTTCTGTAAAGGAAATCCTCTGAAGAGCGGATCATCCTCGGAGAACGGCCGGTGGTAAGGATTGGTGAGCCAGCCGGTGTATCCCTGGATGGAGCCGTCCTGGAACAGCTTCGACCCTTGTGATTTGACCGGACCGCGGTCATATTCAACCTTCTCCGGCGAATAATCCGGCTGGAAGAGCGGAATGCTGATCAGCTGGAGATCCAGCAGTCCGCGGTTGTGGGCATCAACGAGCGGCTCAGGGTCTATGCCTACCGCGATTATCGCGGAGGTGATGCCTTGCGATACATACTCGGCATTGGCGATGCGAATTCCTTCAGCGTGCTGCTCCGGGGTTAGAGGGGGGATATGGGCTTCGATTAAAGCGCCATTTTCCTGGATCAAGCCCGTGAGTTCACCGTCCGTGTCACGCTGGATAACGCCATGCGAGGGCGCCGGAGAGTCTTTGGTTATTCCGGCCAGCGCCAGCGCCTTGCTGTTCGCCACGCCCATATGCGCCGAATTGTGGGACAGCCAGACGGGGTGATCCGGAAAGGCCTGATCCAGTTCATACCGGCTGGGATGCCGATTCTCCGCCAGCTTGGAAGGGTCGTAGCCAAATCCCGTGACCCATCCTCCGGCTGGAATGTTCGCCGCTTTGTCCTTCAGGACGGCCAGCAAATCGGAAATGCTGCGGATTGTTCCGCGAGGCGGACTCCACAGCGGGGCCGACTGCACCTCCAGTATCCCGCTTAACGGGAAATGGCCGTGAGCCTCATAGAAGCCGGGCAGTACGGTCTTGCCCTGAAGATCGATTACTTCAGTCTCCGGTCCTGCCAGCTGCAGCAGCTGCTCCGTGCTGCCGACTGCGGCAATGCGTTCTCCTTGCACCGCTACTGCTTCTGCGGTTGTTCCTTCTTGATCGAAGGTAAGCACCGTGCCGTTAATATAGATTTGTTCCGGATATGCCATAGGGGCACCGCCTTTCTTCTATTAATAATGTGTTGATGAAAATCACCGGCGAATTTATCCTTTATAGGCTTCTCTCCATCGCAGCAGCCTCGATTCGAGCAATCGCACCAGGGAGTCGGACAGCTTGCCGACTGCTGCGAAGATCCCGATGCCCACAAATACGGCGGCGGTCTGTGAATATTGGCGCGCCTCAGCAATCATGTAGCCGATGCCGGAGCTTGCCCCCATCATCTCGGCTACTACCAGACAGAGCCACGCGACTCCGAGCGACAGACGGATACCCAGCAATATGTTCGGGAGCGCAGCCGGGATAATCAGCCGCAAGACCTGCTGCAGCCGGGAGTATTCCAGAATTTGCGCCACCTCGTACAGCTTGCGGTCCACACCGCGAACACCGGCAAAGGTATTAACATACAGAGGGAAAAAGGCACCCAGTGCGATCAGCAGCACTTGCGACAGCTGTCCCACCCCGAACCAGAGAATGAACAGCGGAATGATGGACAGCAGCGGTACTGTGCGCATCATCTGCAGGGAAGGGTCCAGCAGTTCTTCCAAATGTCTGGACAGTCCGGTGGCCAGTCCGATGATCAACGCAAGTGAGCCTCCGAGAGCAAAGCCGGCAGCGGCCCGGAGCACGCTGGCTTCCAGATGTGTGAGCAGCCTTCCGCTCTCTGCAAGCTTGATGAATTGTCTTCCGATCTCTAGTGGAGTTGGCAGAAGAGAAGGAGACAGCACCCCGAACGCTCCCGCTGCCTGCCACAGCAGCAGAACAGCTAGCGGAAAGAACCAGGCTTGCAGGGAATCAGGCACCTTGCCGGAAAGAGACGATTTCTCCCGGTTGTTTCGAATCATGTTCATAAATTTTCCCCCAGATAGCTGTCACGCCAGCGGAGCAGCCGTTTCTCCAGCAATTTGACGAGCGAATCTGTCAATTTCCCGACGATGGCAAAGATTATTATGCCAACGAAGACGAGCGAGGTGATGGAGAAATACCGCGCATCCATGATCAGAAAGCCAACCCCCTCGCTTGAACCCATCATTTCGGCTACTACCAGCCCAAGCCAAGCCGCTCCCAGCGACAAGCGGATACCGAGCAGAATATTCGGAAGGGCGGCCGGCACGATCAGCTTTGTAATCAGGCTCCTGCGGTTGAATTGAAGCACTTTCGCTACCTCGAACAGTTTGGCGTCCACCGAGCGGATTCCCAGAAAAGTGTTCACATAAACCGGAAAAAAAGCGCCAAGCGCTATAAGCAGAATCTTGGACCATTCTCCGAAACCGAACCAGAGAATAAACAGTGGCGTTATAGCCAGGTGGGGGACGGTCCGCAGCATCTGGATGGAAGGATCGAGCTGTTTCTCCGCAAACCGTGTGAAGCCTGACCACAGTCCGAGGACAAGTCCAACGGAGCCTCCCAGCAGAAAGCCGAGGAACGAACGCCATAAGGAATACCGCAGATGAAAAAACAACTCCCCCGACCTGGCAAGATTATAGAATTCCTTGGCGATCAAGTGGGGAGTAGGCAGAACGGTGGGGTTGATATGCCCCGCCGTTCCGGCAATTTCCCATACGATAAGCGTCAGCACAGGCAGCAGAAGACCCTTAAGGATAGTCCTCCGTTGTCTCTGCCTGTTGTCCCGCTTTTTCTTGCGTACAGCTGACGGGACAGCCGCCGTTTCTTCCAACCGGACGCTTTGCATAGGATTCACCTCATTATTTTGGATCTGCGGCAGCATCCTTAATGGCCTGTTCAATAAACTGGTTATCTACCACTTTGGATACATCAATCTGTTTGCGAATGGTCTTCTCCTTAAGCTGGAAATCCGCTGTTGCCTGCTGCGATGCTATTACTTCGTCGCTGATGGGCAGGTTGATGGGGGTAACGCGATCGCGAAGCGCCTTGATAACAGCTGCATCTACCTGGAATTGCTCGGCATACGTCTTGATCGCCTCATCCAGATGTGCGTTCTCCCAGACGCGGGCTTGTTCATACACTTTCAGGTACGTGGTGATCAATTCCGGATGCTCTTCGGCAAGCTTCGTGCGGGCAATAAGGAAGGACGGAGAGAGAACACCCAGCGCTTCGCCATCGGTCAGGACCTTTGCTTTGCCGCTGAGTACGTTCGTTGTAATGTAAGGGTCCCAGGTAGCCCAAGCATCGACACCGCCGGTTTCAAAAGCGGGCTGCGCTTCATTGGGCTGCAGCTGAATGATCTCCAGATCGGAAGCTTTTAGTCCAGCCTTGTCCAGACCGCGGTACAGGAAATTGAAAGCATTGCTACCCTTGGCGACGGCTACCTTCTTGCCTTTGAGGTCTTCGATCTTGGTGATCGTGCTGTCCTTGGGCACAATGATGGCCACATTGTTCTTGCCGTCAATAATATTGGCGATTTCGGTGAAGCCGATATCCGCAGCCTGGGCGGTGATGACCGGCAAATTGCCAAGACCTGCGAAATCCAGACGGCCGGCGGCAATGGCCTCCGTCATCGGAGGGCCGCTCTGGAATTCAGCCCATTTCACCTTAACGCCCACCTTGCCGAATTCCTCCTCGAACCATCCCTTGCTCCGCGCCAGTGCGTAGGACCCCGGTCCGGGCTGGATACCGATCGTCAAGGTCAGTCCGTCGTAATCTTTAGCTGCGGCAGATGAGGGAGCCGCGCTTGCTGCCGGGGTAGATGCTTCGGCCTTGGCGGTGGCGGTTGTATTCGCAGAGTCGGAGCTGGATGCTCCATTGCTGCCGCAGCCTGCCACCAGAAGTGTCAGGGCAGTTAGTACCATCCATGTTTTGCTTTTTTTAAATAGTTTCATCGTATAATTCCTCCTTGGATTATCTCTATATTTCATAGGCTTCCGTAAGATCGGCAATTCTTGAGTCTTCCACTTTCTCGAATTCATTTAATACAGCACGCCGGTATTGTTCAAAGGCTGAGCTGCCCTTCTTGCGGGGATGGGGAAGCTGGATATGCTGCAGACTCTGGATATGCCCTGGGCGGGCATTCATCACAACGACCCGTTCCCCAAGAAACACTGCCTCATCCAGGTCATGAGTGACGAGCAGCATCGTGGTTCTGTCCTTCTGCCAAATATCGAGCAGCACCTCCTGCATGTGGGAGCGGGTGAACGCATCAAGTGCGCCGAAGGGCTCGTCCAGCAGCAGCACCTTGGGACCCCGCAGGAGCGCACGGGCAATGGCTACCCGCTGGGCCATACCGCCCGATAGCTCGCGGGGATAAGAATGCTCAAATCCCTGCAAACGGACCAGTTCAATCAATTCCTCCACCCGGCGGCGAATCTTGGGGTCTTTCAAGGAAAGATTGCCGGCGATATTTTTCTCCACCGTAAGCCAGGGGAACAGGCGCGGCTCCTGAAAAATAAACCCCTTCTCTATGCTGGGTCCCTGGATGGGCTGCCCGTTCAGTAAAATACTGCCTTCGTAGGCATTGTCCAGTCCCGCGATAATCTTGAGCAGGGTGCTCTTGCCGCAGCCGCTGGGACCGATGATCGTGACGAATTCGCCTTCGCTTACGTTCAGATTGATATTATGCAGGGCTTTAACCTGTCCCTGGGGCGCAGCGAAGGTTTTGTATAGGCCGTTGATTTGCAAGATATGCGAATCCATGAGCCACCTCCTTAATTAATGTCCGGACGGTTCGGAATGTCCTCCGGGCCTTGCAATGACGGAGTTCCCGAGCGCAACGGCTTCTCCTCTGGAACCTTGGACCTTGCGGCTTGCGGCATGTTCGAGAGGCAGCAGCGGGAAGAGCAGCTCTGCAACGCGGTAGGCTTCCTCCAGGTGGGGATACCCGGAGAGCACAAACGTTTCAATGCCAAGCTCCTGATATTCACGCATCCGGAGGGCCACCGTCTCGGGATCACCGACCAGAGCTGTGCCGGCGCCCCCGCGGACAAGGCCGACACCGGCCCATAAATCCGGGCTGACCTCCAGCTTCGAGCGGTCGCCGCCATGCAGCTCCGCCATTTTGCGCTGCCCGACGGAGTCCATCTTGGCGAATACTTGCTGGGCCGCTGCAATGGTATCCTCATCCAGATGGGAAATCAGACGTTCCGCCGCTTGCCAGGCTTCCTCGCGCGTCTCACGGACGATCACATGCAGGCGGATGCCGAAGCGGACGGTCCGGCCTTCCTGCTCCGCGAGCCGCCGGACGGCTGCAATTTTGGCTTTTACCTGCTCAGGCGGTTCTCCCCAGGTCAGGTACACATCGATATGTCTAGCTGCCGTCTGCAGCGCCGCATCCGATGATCCTCCAAAATAAAGCGGAGGGTAGGGCGTCTGGACTGTGGGCTGCAGCACCTTGGCTTTGTTGACCTGGATATGCTTGCCGGAGAACGTGACTTCCTGCTGCTGGATGGCCTGCCGCCAGACCGTAAGAAATTCATCCGCACGTTCATAGCGCTCGTCATGATTCAGATATACGCCGTCTGCCTGGAGCTCTTCGGGATCGCCTCCGGTGACCACGTTCAGGAGCAGCCGGCCTCCGGAGCTGCGGTCAAAGGTGGAGGCCATCCGCGCTGCAAGTGTGGGAGACATGAGATCCGGGCGGATAGCGACCAGAAATTTGAGCCGTGTTGTCAAGGGAAGCAAGGATGACGCAATGACCCAGGCATCCTCGCAGCCCCTTCCTGTAGGAATCAGCACTCCTTCATAACCTAGCTCGTCGGCAGCAGTGGCGATTTGCCGGTAGTACCCGGGTGTTGTCGTTCTGCTTCCGGTTTCTGTTCCCAAATATCGGCCATCTCCATAGGTCGGAATAAACCAAAATATGTTCACACAGAGACCTCCTCAAATTTGTTTTTGTATATTGGAATACTGGGTATTTGGATGTGCTGAATGATCAATCTTTGCAGGTCCCGCTGGAACTTTCTTCGGTAATGCCGCTTCCTATAGCTGTGTGCGGAGCGCATTCCGCAGCGCATCGACGATCTTGTCGATTCCCTGCTTGTCGATGATGAGAGGAGGCGCCATATAGATCACATTGTTATAGCCTGGCACACTGCGCGTCATTCGGCCGATAATTACGCCCGCGTCTCGGGCATGGGCAACAATCTGGGCCAGCCGGCTCTCTTGCAGCGGTGCCTTGGAGCTTTTATCCGCCACCAGTTCCACACCAGCCAGCAGGCCTTGCCCCCTGACGTCGCCGACAATGGGTAGCTCTTCCAGTTCCTTCAGACGCTCCATCAGGTAGCGGCCTATAACTGCGCTGTTGTCCGCGAGCTGCTCCTCTTCGATAATCCGGATGTTCTCCAGTGCCGCCACCGAGCTGCCTGCGCAGCCCCCAAAGGTGCTGATGTCCCGGAAGAACCCATTCGGCTCATCCGGCCCGGCCTTAAACTGGTTGAAAATCTCCTGGCGGGCGACCGTAGCCGAAATCGGCATATAGCCGCTTGCCAGACCTTTAGCCAAGGTAATGATATCCGGCTGTACATCGTAAAGCTGGTGCCCGAACAGGGCTCCCGTTCTGCCGAAGCCTGTAACAACCTCGTCCATAATCAGCAGCACCTCATAGCGCCGGCAAATCTCCTGCAGCACCGGATAATACTCCGGAACCGGAGGAATGATGCCGCCTCCGGCGGTGATGGGCTCGACTATGACTGCGGCAACCGAGTCTTCCCCCTCACGCTGAATCACCTGTTCAAGCGCGCGTGCGCAATCCACATTGCAGCCGGGATAGCTTTTTCCAAATGAACAACGGTAACACAGGGCGTGCGGGATTTCGGCGAATCCTTCCGGCAGCGGACCAAAATCAATCTTGCGCTCCTGCTGCCCGCTGCTGGCCAGTGCCGCCAGAGTGGTGCCATGATAATCCCTGTTCCGGTAAATGATCTTGTATTTCTTCTTGCCCGGGGATTTCGTGGAAAAATATTGTCTGACCATCTTGAACGCTTTCTCATTGGCTTCCGAACCGCTGTTCGAGATATAGACTTTCGGCAGCGAAGGCAGCAGAGAGGCGAGCTTGGCGGCCAGCTTGATATAAGGCGGGGTGGCCATTGAACCGGCGTAATAAGGCAATACCTTCATCTGCTCGCTTACGGCATTGGCGATGCTCTCTCTGCCGTGTCCCACATTGACGACCCAGACTCCGCCGGCCAGACCGTCCACATACTCCTTTCCCTGTACATCCTTCAGCAGATAGCCTTTTCCTTCGGCCATAATTGGCGGGTCCTGTGTTTCAAAAAGCTTGTGATTGGTAAGGTGCAGCCACAGGTGCTCCCGGTGGAGTTCTGCCAGTTCAGCCGCGCTTGGTGCACTAGACAACATCTGTTTCATAACTTGGCCTCCAAAAATAAAAATAAAGGCTAAGTTACGCCTCCAGAGGAGTGCGCAGCTTAGCCTTCAGCGATCTGATCAGCTATATAGGATTGGTTGCTACATAAATTAACACAGAAAAAATGAAACTGTCAACAGGTTGTCCGGACAACCTGTTGATGATATAATATAAAATCGCATCAGCTTACTTGGAATTATCATCGAACAGAAAGGAAGGTATGTGCCTATGCTCGACAGAAGCAATTCGATACCTTTACATTTACAAGTAAGAAATTTACTTCGAAACGATATTTTTAAAGGCACATACACGGAGAAAATCCCGCCGGAGCATGAGCTTATGGAAAAATACTCGGTTAGCCGGGCGACCGTCCGCCGAGCCATCCGAACGCTGATTGATGACGGGATGCTTGAATCCCGCCAGGGTCTGGGCACTTTTGTAGCTGTTCGGCCCATTGAGGAATGGCTGGGCAATTTAAGCACCTTCTTTGATATTATCGGAGAGCGTGGGCTTACGCCCGATATCAAGGTGCTGAAGCAGGGGATTGTAGAAGCTCCGCAGGATGCGGCTAAAATATTCGGGGTGCCGCAGCTCTATGAGACCATCCGTCTGCGCCTGGCAAACGACACGCCCGTTGTGCTGGAAACCCAGTATTATCCGCTGGAGATCGGCGAGAAGCTCGCTCTGCTGGATTTAAGCAATGTATCGACCTATGACGTGCTGGAGACGGAGCTTGGACTGAATCTGTGGGAAGCGAGCCAGACGATAGGAGCCATTATTCCGGCTGCGGAAGAGAAGAAATTGCTGGGGATGACTGCCGAACCAAGCTGCGCCCTGCTATCCAAACGTCTGGTGCTGGATCATGACGGCAATCCGCTGGAATATGAAAAAAGCATTTACCGCGCAGACAATTATGCTTTTCGGATCAATCTGACCCGCAGAAGGAAGCTGTAATGCGTGTTTGGCGCTGTTCCTTTCCTTCATGTTCAAGGAATCGCAGCATTTTTGTGAATCTTGAGGAATGTTTGAAATATACCCATTGACAAAATAAACTTGGCCGCTTTACGATGATACGCATAATTTAACAAATCCGACTGGAATAGTTAGGATTTAGTTGGGAGTGATTTTATGACGGTTCAATCGGTATTGTCGGTGCAGGAACAAAGGCTTATTCATCCACCCGAGGATCGGACAGTTCCCGGGCATGAAAGAGCGAGCCGCATTCTCCATTCCTTTCAGAATCAGCGTCCCAAAATCGATGTGGAGCGGGCGCGCCTATTTACCGAATCCTTCAGGCAGACGGAAGGTGAAGCCCTGATTCTGAGATGGTCCAAGGCGCTGCTTCACACTGCCCGGCACATCACCGTCTATATTGACGAGGATCAGCTGATAGCGGGAAGAGGCGGATATCCGGGAAGATACGGCATCCTGTATCCGGAACTGGACGGCGACTACCTGGATACGGTGATCAAGGATTTGCCGAGCCGTGGCCAATCGCCCTTTGATCTCACGGAAGAGGATTCCGCGATTATTGTGAATGAGATTTCACCGTACTGGAAAGGCAAAACCTTTCATGAGGCGCTTGCCAAGGCACTGCCCGCAGAGACGCTGAAAGTGACCTATGATCCGGAAGACCCGCTGAAATCCAGATTTATCGTCAATGAAACCGCATCGTTCCGTTCATCCATCCAGTGGGTGCATGATTATGAGAAGGTGCTCCGCATCGGCTATAAGGGCATCAAGGAAGAAGCCCTGAGGGAGATCGAACAGCTTGATCCGTACAGCCCGGTGGATAATATGGAGAAGCTGCCTTTCCTGCAGGCTATTGTGAATGTGTCTGACGCTATCGTGCTGTGGGCGAACCGTCATTCCAGACTGGCTGCGGAGTTGGCTGATAAAGAGAAGAATCCCGTTCGTCAGGCTGAGCTGCGGAAAATCGCCGAGATCAGCGCGCATGTGCCGGAGCACCCGCCCCGGAGTTTCCATGAAGCCGTGCAATCCCAATGGTTCGTCCAGATGTTCTCCAGACTGGAACAGAAGACGGGTACGGTTATTTCGAACGGAAGAATGGACCAGTACCTGTATCCGTTCTATCAACAGGATATCCAGCTTGGACGCATTACCGATCAGGAAGTGATCGAGCTGCTGGAATGTGTGTGGAATGCGATGGCACAGTTTCTGGATCTGTACATTTCACCGACTGGCGGAGCATTCAACGAAGGCTATGCCCACTGGGAAGCGGTAACGGTCGGCGGACAGACTCCGGGCGGACTGGACGCCACCAATGAGCTGACTTACCTGATGCTCCAGTCCAAACGGGAATTCCCGCTTAACTATCCTGATTTGGCAGCCCGGATTCATACAAGATCGCCCGAGCGTTACCTGTATGAGGTTGCGGAGACGATCAAGGAAGGATCGGGTTTTCCGAAGCTGATTAATGATGAAGAAGTCGTCCCGCTGCTGCTGGCCAAAGGGGCAACCTTCGAGGAAGCCTACGACTACGCGGTATCGGGCTGTGCGGAATGCCGGATGCCGAACCGTGATACGTACACCAGCCCCTGTGCCTATATCAATTTTGCCGCTGCCGTAGAAATGACGCTGCGGAACGGGCAGATGCTGCGCTATCCCGGAGAGACTCTTGGCCTTGAAACCGGTGATCCGGTAAGCTTCGGCTCGTGGGAACAGTTCTTTGATGCCTATAAAGCCCAGCAGAAATATTTCCTGAAGCATGCCTTCATCCAGCAGCATGCGATTATCCGGCTGCGCAGCGAGCATTTTGCCGCCCCGTTAAGCACCTCCATGCACAAGCTGTGCCTGCAAAACTATAAAGATATCCATTCCCCACATATCGAGGGTGGAATCGATCTTGGCTATTTTGAATTTATCGGGTACGGCACGGTGATCGACTCGCTGGCGGCGATTAAAAAGGTGGTATTCGAGGACAAGCGGATTTCGATGGCCCAGCTGATCGAAGCTCTCGACCATGATTTTGAAGGCTATGAAGCGATTCGCCAGCTGCTGGCACATGCGCCAAGCTACGGCAACAATGATGATTACGCCGACTCCATTGCCAAGGAATTGGATGAAGAGGCTCTGAAATTCACACGGCAATATTCCAAGCAGCTTGGGGTCAATCTTGACCTGCGCTATGTTCCTTTTACTTCACATGTTCCTTTCGGCAAGGTCGTCGCAGCGACGCCCAATGGCAGAAAGGCCTATACTCCTCTCGCAGACGGCTCCTCTGCTTCGCATGGCGCGGACATTAACGGACCGACGGCCGTCCTGCTCTCCAACTACTACTCCAAGAACTACAACTACCGGGAAAGAGCTGCGAGATTGCTTAATCTAAAGCTCACACCTTCCGTCATCGCCGGGGAAGATGGGACGCTCAAGCTCGTATCTTTTATCCGGACATGGAGCGATCTGCGTCTGTGGCATTTGCAGTTCAATATTATCAACAAGCAGACGCTTCTGGATGCGCAGCGGGAGCCTGACAAGTACAGAAACCTGCTCGTACGGATTGCCGGATACAGTGCCTATTTCACAGATTTGTCCGAAGATTTGCAGAATGATTTGATCATGAGAACCGAACATACGGCGATATAGTGCTGGAATACAGGCAGGGAAGAGCAAGAATGGAGAATGGGAATGGAACATCAGCCGGTTCAAGGCAGCATCTTCAATATTCAAAGATATTCCCTGCATGACGGGCCGGGCATTCGCACCGTTGTGTTCCTGAAGGGCTGCCCTTTGCGCTGCAAATGGTGCAGCAATCCCGAATCCTGGGCTTCCGCAAGGGAGATGTACTTTGATGCAAGCAAATGCATCGGCATAGCGGAATGCGGATTCTGTCTTCCGGTATGCGGCCGGGGGGCGATCTCAGTCGACGCCGGCGGGGAAATAATTATTAACCGTGGTGACTGTGTACAGGGATGTGTGGACTGCACTGCCGTATGCCCGTCCAAAGCCCTCGATGTATACGGCCGGTTAATGACGGTTGAAGAGGTGCTGAAGATTGCCGAGCAGGACAGCATGTTCTACGCAAGATCCGGGGGCGGCTTGACGTTAAGCGGAGGAGAGGTTACGGCTCAGATCGAGTTTGCCGAAGCGCTGCTTGCCGGGGCGAAACGGCGGCGAATCCACACCGCGATTGAAACCTGCGGATACTCGGCCTGGAGCCAGCTCGCCAGATTGCTGCCCCATCTGGATATGATTCATTATGATTTGAAATCGCTGAATGAGCAGGCGCATATTCAGTTTACGGGAGTATCTCCGCGCCGGATCAAGGACAATTTGGAGCGCCTTAGCCATTCGTTCGAACGAAGCAGCATTGTCGTCCGTACTCCGGTCATTCCCGGCTTCAATGACTCAGCGGAGGACATCGCCCAGATCGCCGAATTCATCGCCAGCCTGGGCGGCATCCGCCATGAGCTGCTGAAATATCACAGATACGGCTCGGTGAAGTACGGTCTGCTGGGCAGAGCTTATGAGCTTGGGACAGAGGAATTATCCGAAGAGCGGTTCGAGGAGCTATCACGGATTGTGGCTCAATATTCATAATATCGGTTCAAACTCTTCCTATAACACAACTATGGGGAATGTAATATGCGGTGTATCTGGCTCCGATAAAAGCTCGCTGGCTATGGATGTACTGTATACCGAAGGGTTTAGGCGTTATCTGGAGTCACTTTCCACCTAAACCCGAAGAAGAGACCTGCCGCCCGGCAGGTCTCTTCTTTCAACAGCTGTGCGGTTATTATACGTTTCTAACCACTTCGTAGGCATCCCAAACCGCATACATAATATTCTGTACCTGTTTAGCGTCTCCCAGAAGATACGTTTCCGAAAGTTCATTTTGGAGTTCATCATACAACGATTTCTGGGGAGTATACCCAATTGCCAGGATCACAGAGTCTGCGGCTACGACGGATTCTTCGCCGTTCTTCTTTCTCAGAATAAATCCTTGCTCGTTCTCGCCCGAGATTACGGTATCCGTAAGCAGCTGGATGTTCTTGAACTTCACCAGGTCACGGAGCATATCCTCATTGGCATGACAGAGAGGTCCGCCAACGGATAAAATATCATCTTGCATTTCTACAAGCGTTACTTGCTTTCCTTGGTCAACAAGCCAGAGCGCGGTTTCGCAACCGACAAGGCCGCCGCCTACGATAATCGTAGACTCACCGGGATCTTGTTGGCCCAGCAGCACGTCTTCCGCAGTAAAGACTTTTTGGGATTCTCCAATATTAAATACGCGAGGGGTCGAGCCAGTCGCAAAGATTACAACATCGGACTGGCTGTCCAGGACAGACTGCTTCGTAATCTCACTATTGAGATGAATATCGACATTCAAATCATTGAGCTCCGTCTCGTACCAGGCAGCGAGCAAATGATCATCTTCTTTAAAATCGGGTGTTCCTCCCGGAATCAGATTACCGCCAAGCCGGTTGTTCTTCTCGTACAAGGCAACCTCATGGCCGCGAAGCGCAGCCACTCGGGCGGCTTCACAACCGGCTGGACCGCCGCCGATGATGAACACCTTTTTCTTGGCATTTGCCTTATCGATTCCGTACTCTTTCTCTCTTCCGCAGGCTGGATTAACCGCACAGGAGATGGCGGCGAAGGTCTGAAGCCGTCCCATGCAGCCTTCCTGACAGGAGAGGCATGGGCGTATGCGGTCCATTTGCTCCGTCTTGATTTTGTTCGGAATTTCGGAGTCCGCCAGTAGTGGACGGCCAAGGGCGATCATGTCGGTTTGTCCTTTGCGGATCGCTTCGCTGGCTGTATCCGGATTTTCCATTCTGCCCGCTGTAATAACCGGAACTTTAAGAATGTTTTTTAGAATTTCATTATATGGCAAATACAATCCTTTCTCTTGGTACATTGGAGGGTGCGCCCAGTACCAGGAGTCATATGAACCGACATCCCCATTGAAGGCGTCATAGCCGGCGGCTTCCAGGATTTTGGCGGCTTCGATGCCTTCTGCAATGTCCCGGCCTTGCTCGCTAAATTCTTCGCCAGGCAAGCCGCCTTGACGCCAATCTTTAATAAAGCTCTTAATGCTGTACCGGAGAGAAACCGGATAGTCTTGGCCACATTCCGCTTTAATGGCCTGGACAATCTCGGTAGCAAACCGCAGACGGTTCTCCAGGCTGCCCCCATATTCGTCTGTCCGGTGGTTAAAGAAAGAGATGGCGAACTGGTCCAGTAAGTAGCCTTCATGAACGGCATGGATTTCAATGCCGTCGAAGCCCGCCTTTTTCGCAATGGCTGCCGATTCCGCGAACTTTCGAATATACGTATGGATTTCTTCGACCGTCAGCTCACGGCAGGTCACATCGTTCAACCAGCGGTGAGGAATTGGAGAAGGCGCCACGGCTGTTCTGCCTACGATGGAGGGAATGCTTACGCGCCCAAAGCCTGCGGATAGCTGCAGGAAGATCTTGGCTCCATAAGCATGAACCCGCTCGGTCATCATTTTTCCTGTGGTGATGAAGTGGAGAGGATTCAAGGTTGGACAGGGCATGGAAGGCAGGGCGCATTTCTCAATCTCATTCTCAACCATAGTGACTCCGGTAATTAACAGCCCGGTTCCGCCTTTGGCCCGTTCCACATAATATTCAATCCCGCGCTCATTAAAGGAACCGTCCGCATCACACAGACCTCCGGGGCCCATAGGAGCCATAACAAATCTGTTCTTAAGCTCCAGCTTGCCGATTGTCATTGGGGTAAATAAGATTTTGTGTTCTTCCTTCATACCATGATCCTCCTAAGGGAATAATTTCGGTGAATAAATTCAGTGAACATGTTCATTGTATACTATCCAATAAGATAAACTTGTGATACATTTCACATTGTGGAGTGAGAAGTGACAGCGTATATCCTGGAGTGAAAAATGTGATACAATTCACATCAAATATATATAGAGCGGAGAACGATCATGTCCCCCAAGAAATTAAATTCGCGACAGCTTCAAAGCATACAAACGAAGAAAGAAATCTATAACAGCGCCTTGCGTCTGATGAAGACAAAGGATTTAGAGGAGATTAAAATCGGAGAAATTTGTAAGGAGGCCGGGGTTTCAGTCGGGTCTTTTTACAATTACTTCAAGACGAAGAGCGATATATTGGTTGAAATGTACGAGCAGGCAGACAGCTATTTTGATGAGAAATATAAAGCTGTGTCTGAATCCCGGGATGCGCAAGAAGAGCTAGTCCACTATTTCGAGGTTTATGCCGATTATAATGAGAATATGGGGCTGGAAACGATCAAGCAGCTATATACAACGAATAATAAGCTGTTTATTGCGAAGGGCCGTTATATGCAAACTACGCTGCAGGACATCATCGAGAAGAGGCAGGCTTCCGGTGAGCTGGATAATCAGATATCATCCGAGGATATTACGGAGTTCCTGTTTATAGCTGCCCGTGGAGTGATCTACAATTGGTGCCTCCATGACGGCGACTTTAATCTGACAATCAAGATGAA
>RCUS01000266.1_pt1 | contig 38314 bp, 29 predicted proteins | sample 2166221 | NCBI WGS metagenome assembly RCUS01 (sample SAMN09932758, study PRJNA488358) | compost metagenome | isolation source: compost soil in cyclohexanecarboxylic | place: Germany: Experimental Botanical Garden
GAGGGGCCTGAATGACGGTCGTTTCACGCCCGATCGAAGCCTCACGGCAGCGGCTACGAGGGCAATGGTCTAAGACGCCGCCGGCTGGCGGTTGAGCTCGGCGTCGCCGGGCTTGCCCAGCACACAGGAGGTGCCGCCCGGCGTGTACATCATCGCCACACAGCGATTGCAGGCGGTGCAGATGGAGTCCTTGCTGGCACCGGTGGCGAGTTTTTCAACGTAGTCCGACTCGGCCAACAACACCCGCCCCATGGCCACCAGATCAAAGCCTTCAGCCATGACCTGCTCGATACTCGCCATGCTCTTGGCCCCGCCCAAATAGGCCAATGGCATCTTCACCGCCGCCCGCACCTTGCGCGCATGTTCCAGCAGGTATAGCTCATGAAACTCCACCACCGGGTCACGCAGGCGCTGGATTTTCATCGCCAGGGCAATCACCGGATTCTTCTGCTGCACGCGGTTCTCCTTGGGAAAGGAGGAACCGAACATGGTGGTGATCGATTCAGCGTTCATTCCGGCGCTGAGTACTAACAGGTGAGCACCTTCCTGCTCGAGCATACGGGCGATCCTCGCGCCATCTTCGGCGCTGTTACCGGCGCGTACGCCCTCGGTGACGCTGTACTTGCAAATCACCGCCAGATCGCGCCCCACCGCTTCAAGCACCGCGCGCAGCACCCGGCGCGGAAAGCGCAAGCGGTTTTCCAGGGTGCCGCCGTAGTGGTCACGACGCTTGTTGTACATCGGCGAGATGAACTGACTGAGCAGGTAACCATGGCCCATGTGGATTTCCACGGCGTCAAAACCGGCCTCGCGAGCCAGTCGCGCACCTTGAGCAAAGTCCTCAACCACCTGGCGCATGTCCGTCTCGTTCATGGCTTGTTTAAAAAACATGCCACTCATCATGCCGATCTTGTTGAAACCGCCGCTGGCCGACAGCGGGTAACGGGTGGTGCGCTCGCGAAGGAAGGTGAAGCAACCACCGTGGGTAATCTGCGCACTGACCAACCCACCTTCTTTGTGTACGGCATCCGTCAGCGCCTTGAAGTGCGGCAAGCTTTCGCGGGTCAGGGTCAGCTGGTTGGGCAAGGTGCGCCCGTCCTTGCTGACCGCGCAATAGGCCACGGTGGTCAAGGCCACTGCGCCACGGGCAAGCCCGGCGTGGAGCTTGACCAGTTGCTTGGACGGCAGGCCCTGGGTGCTCATGCCTTCGTTGGTGGCCGCTTTGATAAAGCGGTTTTTCAGGGTCAGTGGGCCGATGTCGATCGGGCTGAAGGGAGACGTGTGCATGGCAGGCCCTTTTCGGTCAGAAGGTGTATTTAGCGTTGAACGACAGGTAATCGCGGTCGGCCAGCAGGCGGCCCTGGGCGATGTCCGGGGAACTGAGGTAGGCGACATAGGTCAGGCCGACCTGGAAGTTGCCCAGGTACTTGAAATCGCCACCGACGGTCAGGCGTTTTTCGTCACGGCCAAGGCCTTGATAGGCGCTACCATCGACGTTCTGGGTCCAGACCAGGCGGGTAGTCAGGTCCAGACCATCGGCGATGCCCAGGTAATCCATGTAGGTACCTATGCCAAGCAGGGTCTGGCCGCGGGTCTGGGTCTCGGACTCGAAATTGTTGAAACTGCCGTCGACGCCCGGCCCACCCCCGGTGATATGCAGGGTATCGACGCCTTCGATGTGCTGGTGCACCACCTCGGCCATGACCGTGGTTTGCTGGGCGAGAAAGCTCGGGCCAATGATATAGCTGCCATTGAGGTTGCCCTGCCACAACTGGCCACGCGCCGGGGCGCCGTTGTCCAGGTACACGGCGGCACCGTCGCGGTAGCTGAGGTCGCCGGCAAACTGCACCGAGTCACCAACCTTGGAACTGAAACTGACCCCGGTCAGCTCGACATCGTCGAAGTAGCCCAGGCGGTACACCGGGCCGCTGCCAGCGCTGGCATAACGGCCAACGCCGCTGAGCGAGGAGTATTGGGTCTGGCCGCTGAAGTCGAAGAACAGCGCCCCGACCCGCTCGTGATAGCGGTAATGAAACAGGCCGACTTCGGTGTTCTCGGTGATCCGGTAGCGTACGCCCAAGCCCCATTGGCCGCTGTCGCGGGGTTCGACGTCACCGGCGTAAGTGACGGCGGTGAAGGTATCGTCCGGCAGGCTGTTGATCACCCCGGCACCGAGGCGAAAGAACTCGGCGCCCGGTCCGAAGGTATCGCTGCCGAAATAATCGCCCACCGGGTTGAGCTGAGTCTTTTCCCACTCGTATTGATAGAAGCCGACCAGCGCCAGGTCTTCATTGAGCGACCACGAGGCCGACACTTGCCCCACAGGCAGGTAGGCGTCCTTGGCTTCAGTGCCGGGCACGTTGAACTTGGTCGCATCCACCGGCGCCTGACCCTGACTGATGTTGGCCCAGAACAGACTCTCGCCCCAGGCCACCAGGTGGCGCCCAGCCTTGATCGACAGGTACTGACTCTCGGCGACATCAAAGTTGCCGTAGACATAGGCATCGAGCAATCGGGCCTTGCTGCCGCTCAAGCGGCGGGTGTCTTCCGTAAAACCATCGGCGCGGCCGATCTTGTTGACGGTGTCCGGTGAGTCGTTGTCGTTGCGGTTGTGATAGACATCGTCGTAGAAATGGCTGCCGCGCAGTACCGCACCGAGGTTGTCGTGCTTGAGCAGTAATTCACCGAACAGGCTGACCCGGTTGGTGATCAGCGCACCGCGATCGAAGTTGCGCGTGCCGTCGTCGTTGTTGATGTCGTTGAGGTACTGGTGAGCGGGCTTGGCGGTACGCATGGAAGCGGTGTAGTTGACCGTCAGCGACGAATCCAGGGTGGTGTTTTCGCCCAGCTCGATTCGAGGGCCAGCGTTGGCGTGCGCACAGGCCACGGAAAGTGTCAGCAACAGCCCGCCATGAGTCGCGTTGAACCTAGACATGCAGCGATCCTTTTTCTTGTTGTTGTGAGGTGACCTGCGCAGAGTGAAACGCGGCGGCGGTGTGAACATCATCCATATGGCCTAGGCCACCTGGCCTCATCGCCGGCAAGGCCGGCTCCCACAGGAACTGCATCGACCAAACCTGTGAGAGCTGGCTTGCCAGCGATGGCCGCACAACAACTCGTCAGCCTTGCCCCACCAGCGCCCGCAACTCGTTCTTGGCGACTTTGGCTGACGGGTTCAACGGCAATGAGGTCATGAAGCGCACCTGCCGCGGCACCTTGTAATTGGCCATGCGCTCCCGGCTCCAGGCGATCAGCTCCGGTTCCTGCAACTGCTGCCCCTCGCGCAACACCACGCAAGCACAACCCACCTCGCCCATGCGCTCATCGGCAATGCCGATCACCGCTACCTGGGCAATGGCCGGATGAGCGATCAGCGCCGCTTCGATCTCCGCCGGGTAGCAGTTAAAGCCGCCGACAATGAACAGGTCCTTGAGGCGGTCGGTGATGGTCAGGTTGCCTGCCGCATCCAGGCGCCCGACATCACCGGTATGCAGCCAGCCCTGCGTATCGATGGCTTCGGCCGTGGCCTCGGGGTTCTCGAAATAGCCTTGCATCACATGAAAGCCGCGCAGGCAGATCTCCCCGGTCTCGCCGCTGGCCAAGGCCTGGTTGTGCGGATCGCGGATACTCACCTCGGTTCCAGCCAGCGGCCGGCCACTGGTGCCGGCAATGACTTCGGCCGAATCCTGCGGATCACACAGGGTGGCCAGACCGCCGCATTCGGTCAGGCCGTAAGCAGTGGTTACGCAGCTAAAGCCCAATTCGCGGCGCATGCGCTCGATCAGGCTCGGTGGAATGCTCGCCGAACCGGTCACCGCGATGCGCAGGCTCGACAGGTCGGTCTCGCGCAGGCGTGGATGCGCCAACAGCGACAGGTACAACGTCGGCGCCCCCGGCAAGACGCTGATGCGCTCGCGGGCAATCCGTTGGAATACCGCTTCAGCATCGAACACCGCATGGGGCAGGATCGTCGCCCCGGCGATCAGGCAGGTCAGCCAGCCGGCTTTGTAGCCAAAGGCGTGGAAGAACGGATTGACGATCAGGTAGCGGTCTCCCGGCACCAGGCCGATCACCCGCACGTACTCACTGAAGGCCCGCAGGCATTGGCCATGGCCGCTCATCACGCCCTTGGGCTTGCCTGTTGTGCCAGAGGTGAACAACAGGTCGCAGACCGCCTCGGGCTGAACGGCCAAGGCCCGGCGCTCAGCCTTGAGTACTTCGACGGTGGCGGCGCCGGCGACAAACTGCTCATAGCTCAGGTCGCAAGCGTTACGGGGCGAGTCGCTGGCGAATACCACCAGGTGTTCAAGGCTGCGCGGACGATGTGCGGCCAGCATCGACGGGTAGTCGGTGTCGAGAAACCGCTGCTGGACAAACAGCACCCGACAACCGCTGCGGGCCAGCACATCCGCCGCTTCGGCGCCCTTCATCCGCGTATTGATCGGTACCAGCACCGCACCGGCGCAGTGGATGCCCAAGGCCGCGACGATCCAAGCGCGCCCATTGGGTGCCCAGACCGCCACCCGGTCACCCGGTTGGATGCCCAGGGCCATCAGACCGCGGGTAACGGTCAAGGCCAACGCTGGCAACTCGGCATAATCGGTACAGACGCCCTCGTCCTCAATGGCCGTACGCCCGGCAAAACGCCGGGCACTGTCAAACAGCAAGCGAGCAATGGTCGACGGCACGGCGTCCTGACCAGCGGTGCCCGGCAAAGGCGAAGGCATGACAAGTTCATTCATGGGCATCACTCAGGAAAACGGATTCGCAGGTTCGCGCTGGTGGGGACGGCCTGGCAGGCCAGGATCCAGCCCTCGGCCAGTTCGCCGGCATCCAGCGCATCGTTGATCAGCAGTTCGATATCGCCGCTTTCCAGGGTGCACATGCACGAGGCACAGCCCCCGACCCGGCATGCACTGGGCGGCTTGAGGCCGGCACGTTCCATGGCAGCCAGCAGCGTCTCGCCGCTGTCACACGCCAAGTGGTGCTCCTCACCATCCAGGCGCACCGCCAGTTGCGCGGCCACCGCCGCTTCGCTGGCAACCACCTGCAGCACTTCGCTTTCACCGGGCAAGGAGACAAAACGTTCGACATGCACCCGTTCGCCCGGCACCCCCAGGCTTTTCAAGGCGCTGACGGCGGTGTCCATAAACGGTCCGGGGCCGCAGATGAAGGCCTGGGCATCCATGAACGGTTGCGCCAGTGCCGCCAATTGCGCTGCCGCGGGAATGCCCTGGACCGAGTCCAGCCAATGGACGATCTGCAGGCGTTCGGGGTGAGCATTGGCCAGAAAGCGCAATTCGTCGCGAAAGATCACCGAGCTTTCGTCGCGGTTGGCGTAGATCAGCAGAATTCGCCCCTGCCCGACCAGTAACGCCGAACGCAGGATCGACAGCACTGGCGTTACGCCACTGCCCCCGCCGAACAGCAGCAGGTCAGCGTCCAGATTGCGCGGCACGAACACTCCGGCGGGCGGCAGGACTTGCAGGGTCTGGCCTTCTTGCAGCTCAGTGCACAACCAGTTCGAGGCCCGTCCATCGCGCACCCGCTTGACCGTCACCCGCAGCGGCTCGTCCAGCAACGGCGTACTCGACAGCGAGTAACAGCGCGGCAGCCAGTCATCGCCGTAGGGGATGCGCAGGGTCAGGAACTGCCCGGGTTGGTAGCGAAAGCGTTCAGCCAGCTGCTCGGGCACATCGAAGATCAGCGAACGGGCATCGGCCGTTTCCTCGACCACCCGCGCCACGCGCAAGGCAAGAAAGTCATTCATGGCTCAGTTCTCAAAGTCGCCTGCCCGGCTTGCGGGCAGGTTGACGGTCGATGGCATCAAACGTACGGATCAGGGTTTGGCAGGCCCAATTGCACCGCGCCGAGGCTGCGCCCGTAGGCCTGAAAGTTGTTGGCGATGTGCCCACGCGCCTGGTGCAGGTCGCGGAAAATACGCGCCACCGGGTTGCTGTTGTAGAGCCCTGACGCCGCCATACAGCGCAGCAGTTCGTTGACCTTCTCAGCGCACAGGTTGGTGACATAAGCCGACTGGTAGCGGTACAGCAGACGGGTTTCCACGTCCGGGTACTCGCCGGCGCGGGCCAGCTGCATCAAGTGCTCGTAGTTGCGTTCCAGCACCAATTTGAGGCTATCGACCGTGAGCGTGGCTTCGGCCACTGCGGTTTGCGCCGCAGGATCATCCGCCGTGCGGGCGCCGTGCTTGCCGATATGCTGCGCAGCATTGGCGCGGAACAGATCAATGGCGCCTTGCAACGCGCCGATGGCCGAGGTCGAGACCGCACGGGAAAACACCTGGGCAAAGGGAATGGCGTAGATCGGGTTGCTGTTGACCAGGCGCCCTGGTGTGGCCTCGAGGGTGCAATTGTTGGTGCGCTGCACCCGGTGCGCCGGGACAAAGGCGTCTTCGACGAGGATGTCGTGGCTGCCGGTGCCGCGCAGGCCGAGCACTTCCCAGTTGCGTTGAATCTGGTAGTCCACGCGTGGCAGGAGGAAGGTGCCATGTTCGGCCGGCAGGTCCCCCTCCGCCGGGAGGATACCGCCGAGCAGCACCCACTGACAGTGTTCGCTACCGCTGGAAAAGCCCCAGCGGCCGCTGATGCGATAGCCGCCTTCGACCACTGTGACCTTGGCGGTCGGCATATAGGTTGAAGACACCAGGGTGTCATGATCTTCGCCCCATACTTCACGCTGGGCCTCAACCGGGTAGCGTGCCAGCTGCCAGGGGTGAACGCCCATCACGCCGTAGACCCAGGCGGTGGACATGCACCCTTCGGCGAGGATCATCTGGATCTCGAAAAAGGTGCGCGGGTCCACTTCATAGCCACCGAACGCCCGCGGTTGCAGGGCCCGCAACAGCCCTGCCGATTTCAACTCGGCAATCGATTCGTCCGCGACCTTGAGCTCGCGATCACCTTGTGCCGAGCGTTCGCGCAGCGCCGGCAGCAAGCGCCGCGCGCGCTCCAGCAGTTCGATTTCGTCCTGAGTCTTTTCTCGCATGCTGTGCATCCTGTGTGTTCTCCCAATCTCGTTGCGCCAATGCGCGAGCCGTGATTGATGATCGGATTGCCCAGCCCAGGCTTCATCGTCAAAGCGGACTATAGGTGCGAACAGCTACTGACGTAGCCGCTGCCGCCAGGCTGCGATCGGCCGCGGAGCGGTCGTAGAAACTCAAAGGCGACTGCTGTGCAGTCGATCGCAGCCTGGCGGCAGCGGCTACAGGCAGGTGTGCAGGCTATTGCCCTTAGTCCATTGAGACGATGCTCCCACCCACGCCGCGGGAAATACTCCTCTCATGCGTCCACTCACGCTTGAGGAAGAACAGCCAATGAGTATCCTGCAACGTTTCCAGCTCCCCGGCAGCGTCGCCATCGTCACTGGCAGCGGCCGTGGCATTGGCCGCGCCATCGCCCTGGCCTATGCCGAAGCCGGTGCCGATGTGGTCTGCAGCGCGCGCAGCCCTGACGACATCGAGCGCGTCGCCGACGAGGTACGCCGCCTCGGCCGCCGCGCCCTGGCCATCGCCTGCGATGTCAACGACAGCGAACAACGCCAGGCCCTGGTGCGTCGCAGTCAGGAGCACTTCGGGCGCATCACCCACTTGGTCAACAACGCTGGTGGTGGTGGCCCCAACGATGCCCTGAGCATGAGCCCGGAGCAGTTCGAAGAGATTCTGCGTTTCAACGTTTCCAGTGCTTATGCCCTGTGCCAGCTGTGCGTGCCGCTGATGCGCGAGGCCGGGGGCGGCAACATTATTAATGTCAGCTCAGTGGCCGCACGTTATGCCCAGCGACAGTTCAGTGCCTATGGCACCGCCAAGGCCGCATTGAGTCACCTGACACGCCTGCTGGCTCAGGACTTCGCCCCCCAGGTACGGGTCAACGCCGTCGCCCCCGGGCCGACCTTGACCGAAGCGCTGAACAAGGTCATGCCCAAGGCCATGCGTCAGGCCATGGAAGCCAACACCCCGCTCAAATGCCTGGGCAGCCCCGAGGACATCGCCGCGGCCGCGCTGTACCTGGCCAGCCCGGCTTCAGGCTGGGTCACCGGCAAGATCATCGACGTCGATGGCGGTGCCGACAGCAGCGTCTGGCCCGGCTGAAGCCACCCTTTTCGCCGGTACCCTGGACCCTTGGGACCGGCTTTTTTATTCCTTACACAGAGCGAAACCGCCATGGATGCTTCCCTGATCACCGCCCTGGGCGATGAGCTGTTCAATGCCTTGCGTGGCCGCAAAACACTTGCCCCGCTGACCCAACGTCACCCGGCCATCAGCCTGGATCAGGCCTACCGAATTTCCCTGCGTTTCTTGCAGCGCCGCGAAGCCCTTGGTGAGCGCGTCATCGGCAAGAAGATCGGCGTCACCAGCCGCGCCGTGCAACAGATGCTCGACGTGCACCAACCCGACTTCGGTTTTCTCACCGATGCAATGCAGGTGGCGGATGGCAGCGCAGTCAGCTTCGCCCAGCACCAACTGATCCAGCCACGGGCCGAAGGCGAGATCGCCTTTATCCTTGCCCAAGACCTCAAAGGCCCCGGCATTCGTGCTGAAGACGTACTGGCCGCCAGCGCCGCGGTAACGCCGTGCTTCGAAATCGTCGACTCACGTATCGACAACTGGCAGATCCGCATCCAGGACACCGTGGCCGACAACGCCTCCTGCGGGATTTTCACCCTGGGTGAGGCGCGTATCGATCCACGTGACCTGGACCTGGCCCGCGTTGAAATGCACATGCTCAAGAACGGCCAGCCGGCTGGCAGTGGCCTGGGTTCGGCAGTACAGGGCCATCCGTGCGAGGCAGTGGCCTGGTTGGCCAACACCCTGGGCGAGCTGGGCATTCCCTTTCGCCAGGGCGAAATCATCCTCTCCGGAGCCTTGGCGCCACTGGTACCGCTGGTACCCGGTGATCGCATCAACCTGTCGATGAGCGGCCTGGGCAACGCCAGCCTGCGTTTTGTCGCCTGAGGCCACCCCCTTCCTTTCCCCTCCCAGGAGCGAACAACCATGAGCAAGAAGATCAAATGTGCGCTGATCGGGCCAGGCAACATTGGCACCGACCTGCTCTACAAACTGATGCGCAGCGAGGTGTTGGAGCCGGTCTGGATGGTCGGTATCGAAGCCGGCTCCGAAGGCCTGCAGCGCGCCCGTGAACTGGGCCTGAAAACCACCGCCGACGGTGTCGACGGGCTGTTGCCGCATGTACTCGATGACCAGGTACAAATCGCCTTTGACGCCACTTCCGCTTACGTCCATGCCGAGAACTCGCGCAAGCTCAACGCCCTCGGCGTGTTGATGATCGACCTTACCCCGTGCGCCATTGGCCCATACTGCGTGCCGCCGGTCAATCTCAAGGCCAACCTTGCCCGTGGCGTGATGAACGTCAACATGGTCACCTGCGGTGGCCAGGCGACGATTCCGCTGGTGGCGGCAGTGTCCAGCGTGCAGACGGTGGATTACGCCGAAATCATCGCCACTGCCGCCTCCAAGTCGGTCGGCCCCGGCACGCGCAAGAACATCGACGAGTTCACCCGCACCACCGCCCGTGCAGTGGAACAGGTCGGCGGCGCCAAACAGGGCAAAGCGATCATCATCGTCAACCCCGCCGAGCCGCCACTGATCATGCGCGATACCGTGCATTGCCTGACTGCAGACACCCCGAATGAGCCGGCCATCCGTGCCGCCCTCGACGCCATGATCCTTCAGGTCCAGCGCTATGTACCCGGCTACAAGCTGGTCAACGGCCCGGTGTTTGATGGTAACCGGGTATCGATTTTCATGGAGGTCGAAGGCCTCGGTGACTACCTGCCCAAGTACGCCGGCAACCTCGACATCATGACCGCCGCCGCCGCTCGCACCGCTGAGCTGTTCGCCGAGGAAATCCTCAAGGGCGAACTGCAGCTGCATGCCACCCCCGAACCTGCCATTGCCTGAGGAAACGCCCATGGAACTTAGCGGCAAGCAAATCACCGTTCACGACATGTGCCTGCGCGACGGCATGCACCCTAAACGCCACCGTATCAGCCTGCAGCAGATGAAAGACATCGCCTGCGGCCTCGACCAGGCGGGTGTGCCGCTGATCGAAGTCACCCATGGCGATGGCCTTGGCGGCAGCTCGGTGAACTATGGTTTTCCGGCGCACACTGACGAAGAGTACCTGTCGGCGGTAATTGCGCTGATGAAAAACGCCAAGGTCTCGGCCCTGCTGCTGCCAGGTATCGGCACCGTCGATCACCTGAAAATGGCTTACGAACTTGGGGTCAACACCATTCGCGTGGCCACCCACTGCACCGAGGCCGATGTCAGCGAACAGCACATTGCCCATGCCCGCAGCCTGGGCATGGACACCGTTGGTTTTCTGATGATGGCGCACATGAACAGCCCGGAAGGCCTGGTCAAGCAAGGCCTGCTGATGGAGAGCTACGGCGCCAACTGCATCTACCTGACCGACTCGGCCGGCTACCTGCTGCCCCACGACGTCAGCGCACGGGTGGCGGCCATGCGTGCGGCACTCAAGCCTGAGACCGAGATCGGCTTTCATGGCCACCATAACCTGTCCATGGGTGTGGCCAACTCCATCGCGGCTATCGCAGCCGGTGCCAACCGCATTGACGCGGCCTGCGCAGGGCTTGGTGCCGGTGCTGGCAACACGCCGATGGAAGTGCTGGTAGCAGTGTGTGAGCGCATGGGCATTGAGACGGGCGTCAGCGTGTTTGGTATCCAGGACGTGGCTGAGGATTTGGTGGTGCCGATCATGGACTTTCCGATCCGCAGCGATCGCGATGCCCTGACCATGGGCTATGCCGGGGTATATGGCTCGTTCCTGCTATTCGCCAAGCGTGCCGAGCAGAAGTATGGCGTGCCTGCGCGGGAGATCCTGGTGGAGATGGGGCGCCGCGGGATGGTTGGTGGGCAGGAGGACATGATTGAGGATACAGCGATGACCTTGGCGCGGCTGCGCGCTTGAGTCTTTGTTGAATCTACTGGCCCTATCGCCGGCAAGGCCGGCGATAGGGCCACAACTGACTCAACGCCAATCAGCAACAATCCCCTGTTCCAGCGCCAACGACTGTGCGGCAATGGTCCGGCGCTGAAAACGCGGTGCTTCAGGCGATGTCGCCAGCCACAGCATCACCTGTGCGGGCACCTGCGGGGGGGCAATCCCGGCGCGCAGGGCAATCACACCCTTGTCTCCAATGGTCGCTTTCAGCGCTTCGGTGCTCACCACCCCAGGGTTGACGGTGTAGGCACAGATACCGCGCTCGCCCAACTCCACCGCCAACACCCCGGCCAACCGCGACACCGCCGCTTTGCCCGCTCCGTAGGCATAACCCCAGCCCCCCTTCTCTGCCGCCACCGGCGGATCGCTCTCGCCCGCCCCGGAGGTGACGTTAATCACCACCCCGCTACCCTGCTCGAGCATCTGCTCTGCCACGGCGCGTGTCAGCAAGAACGGTGTGAGCACATAGCCCTGGAACACCCGCTCCAGGGTTTGCGGCTGTAACGCCAAAAAGCCGCTGTTGAGGTCGCGGCCCTGGTAGATCGCGTTGTTGATCAGCACATCGATGCGGCCGAACTCGGCAATCACCCGTGCACAGGCAGCCAGCGCCGAGGCACTGTCGAGCAGGTCCATGGGCACCACCAACACCCGTCGGCCAAGGGCACGAATAGCCTCGGCGGTGCTGTTGAGGCTCCCCGCCAACGGCGCACCCTCGGCATCGTGCAAGGCGTATTCATGCTGTTCGCCTTCATCGACAGTACGGGCGCTGATCGCCAGGTCGAAACCGGCGCGGGCAAACGCCAGCGCCGCCTCACGGCCGATTCCCCGGCTGGCGCCGGTAATGAATGCCACCTTGTTCATAAGCGTTCCTTGTTAGAAGCGTTGCGGGCGGACCATGGCATCCATGCCGCCATCAATGAACACCACGCTACCGTGGATAAACGCCGCGTGCGATGACTGTAAGAAAGCCACCAGCGCGGCGATCTCTTCAGGGGTCCCGGAACGGCCCAAGGGCGCGACGAACTCGCGCACCGCCTTACCGAAACGCGCATCGTCCAACGACGCCTGGTGCAGCGGGGTCTGCACCGCCCCCGGGGCCACCACGTTCAGGCGAATGCCCCGCTCAGCCCAGGGCTTGGCCAGGCGCCGGACGTGCTGGGTGATGGCATACTTGGAACAGGCATAAGCAATATGCGGTTGCGCCAGGCTGTCGGCCAGGGCGCAGGCCTGCGCTTCGTTGCCGGCCAGCAGCGCTGCGGTCATCGGTTGTTGATCGGCGCCGGCTTGGGTCGAGGCCACGGAGCCGATCACCAGCGCCGCCGGTTGATTGCCCTTGGCCAGCGCGGTGGCCAAGCCATCAAGCAGTTGGCTGACACCGAAGTAGTTGACCGACAGGATCAGCCCACAGGAAGGTGCAGTGACCCCAACGCCGGCGCAACACACCAAGCCGTCGAGGACACCACCGCATTGCTCCAGGACCGCGGCGATGGCCGCATCACGGCCCTGGGCGGTAGAAAGATCGGCAAGCACCTCGGCGTTCGCCCGGTCGATACCGATCACTCGGTGCCCGGCGGCACGCAACACCGCACTGAGCGCAGCGCCAATACCCGAGGCGCTGCCGCTGATAGCTGTAACTGGCATAGAGATTCTCCGTGAGTGGGGCAAGCAGTATCGACAGCCCTGCTGCGCCCCGGCATCGTCCGTGCGGACTACGCTTGACGGCGGGTGGCCAGGGTTAAGGGCGGCACCTGTAATTTGGTTTTTGCCGCGACCTTAAGGTTCGCCTGTGGCTTACCCAACGCCACCACACTGTTGAGCAGAATGCGCACCAGTTCGGTCTGGCGGCGCACGCCAGTCTTGGAAAAAATCGAGCGCAGGTGGGCTCGCGCGGTGTTGCGGCGAATGTTCAGGGTTTCCGCGGCTTCTTCCAGCGACAGACCGTTGGCCAACTCCATGGCCAGGGCAGTCTCGGCCTTGGTCAGGTTGAACAACTGCTTGGTCACCACCTCACTGGCCAGCGACTTGCTCGCCGCATCACGGATATACACCAGAGCGGCCGGCTTGCCCTTCTCATCGGCCCAGTCCAGCGACGGAATGGGCTCGACCACCAGGCCCAGATTGACCTGTCCTGAGGGCCGCGTAACCGACATCGCTTCAGCGCCTTTGGGCTTGTCCTCAGCGAAGGCTGCACGAATCAGCCGCTGCAACTCACGGTTATCACTGGGATAGGTCGCCTCCAGGCGTCCTCCGACCAGTTTCAGGCCATCGCCGCCGGCGAGGATGTTCTGCGCCACTGGATTGACCCGCAGCACACTGCCGCTCTCATCGAGCACCAGGGTGGCCACCGACAGGCGGCTGATGGCCTGTGAATACAGCTCACTGAGCGATTCGCTGCGATCAAGCAGATTGTGAATGTTCAGGGCACGGCGCAGGTGTGGCAGGAAGCTTGCGCACAATGCCCGGTCATTGAGCGAGAAATTGGCTGAAGATTTGGGGCGGGTAATGCGAAAACGCAACTTACCGCCGTCAGGGGTAGAGATGTCGGCGCCCATCACGTGGTACACGTTCTGCTGGCTGCAGTACATTTTGAAGTAAGGGTCCTGCTCCCACTGAGCCGAGGTCATGATGTCGTCGATGGTCACCACCTGATCCAGCGGCTGGCCGCTGAACGGCGTATGGGCCTGGGGATAGGCCATGTAGATGACCTCGCCTTCGCCCTCGATGTCACCGGCAACGATCATCACGCCCATGTCCGGTTGGTCGGGTACCCGCAGGATCAGGGTGACGTAGTTGGCCTGGAACGCCTGGCGCAGGTTTTCGAGGGTGCGCGCCATGGGCCGGGGGTCGAGGGCACCATCATAGATGTCGCCAACCAGGCGGTCGTAGCTGGCAAGGTCCAAGCCCAGGTCGGCCAGTGCATCGTGAGTCAACACGGGATTTTCCACAGTCGTCTCCTTGCTCGGGTAAGGCCCGTTGACCTTCCCTTGTTATTTTTATTGTTTCGGTTTGAGCCCCGAAAGGCCCAATACCGCTGCCGCCAGTCTCTAGTGACGCAAACGCCTCCACAAGTAGGCCAGCGATGTTTATTTTCACTTCAGTGGGTGTCCCGGGCCGCCGGGCTCGCTTTCAGGTTGTATTCCCCTTGGGGCGCCTTGGCCTGCGCCGGTTGGACGAGCACCAGTCGGCGACCTCGGTTGAACCAGGCCGCCAGCGCCGGCAACAGAAAGATCGCCCCCAGCACATTGACCAGGAACATGAACGACAGCAACACACCCATATCGGCCTGGAATTTCAGTGGGGCAAAAGCCCAGGTGATCACCCCGATGGACATGGTCAGCGCAGTGAACACCGCCGCCGTGCCGCGCTGACACATGGCCTGGTAGAACGCCTCGCGCAGATCGGCACCGGCAGCCATTTCATGCTGAATGCGCTCATAAAGATAAATCCCGTAGTCAACGCCAACGCCAACGCCCAAGGCCATCACTGGCAAGGTAGCGACTTTCAGGCCAATGCCCAGCAGCGCCATGAGCGCATTGCAGAGGATCGCGACGATCGCCAACGGCACCAGGATGCACAGCACAGCGCGAATAGAGCGGAAGGTCAGCCAACAAAACAATGCCACCGAGCCGAATAACGCGGCGAGCATGAAGAGCTCGGCATGTTTGACCGCCTCGTTGGAGGCGGCCATCACCCCGACGTTGCCACCGGCCAGGTAAAAGGTCAGCTCCGGGGTGCTGACCTGCTCGATGATGCGCTGCGCCTCACCGAGTACATGGCTGAGGGTGGTGCCTTCGTGGTCGGCAAGAAACACCAAGATCTGCATTTGCTGACAGCCATCGGTGACCATCCCGTCGTCCGGCATGTAGGCGCGCGCGCCCTGACTGAGGCCGCGGGCTGAGCCAGGAATCGCTGCCCAGCGCGGATTGCCTTCGTTGTTGCCGGCAATCACCACCTTGCCCTTACCGGCCACGCTTTGCACCGACTGCACACCCTTGACCGCCCGCATACGGAAGTCGAAGGCTTCGACCGCACGCATCACCGCTGGCGACAAGCAACCTTCCTCGATGCCATTGACCTCAACGAACACCGACAACACATCGAGGCCGATGGAGTAGCTGCTGACGATTTTCTGGTTATCCAGGTTATAGCGTGAATCCTCGCGCAGCTCCGGGGCACCGGCACCGATATCACCCACGGCCAGGTCCCGTGACTTATAGGCGCCGGCTGCCAGCAGCACCAGGCTCAGGGCAAACACACCCAGGGCCGGCCCGGGTTCGGCCAGTGCCGACAAGCGCCACCACAGACGATGACGCACGCTGCTGTCGGCCTTGGCCCGGCGCAACACTGACGGTTCCAGGCGCAGGTCAGCGATGATCACCGGCAACATCAGTTTGTTGGTGGCAATCATCAAGATCACACCAATGCAGGCCGTCACGCCCAGTTCGTGGACGATGGGAATGTCGATGAGCATGATCACGGCAAAGCCCAGGGCGTTCATCAGCAGCGCCAGCGAGCCGGGAATGAAGATCTTGCAGAACGCCCCATGGGCCGCCTGCACCGAATTGCGCCCGGCCAGCACTTCCTGCTTCCAGGCATTGGTCATCTGCACCGCGTGGGACACGCCGATGGAGAAGATCAGGAACGGCACCAGAATCGACATCGGGTCGATGCCCAGGCCCAGCATCGGCAGCAGGCCCAGTAGCCAGACCACCGGCAGCAGGGCCACCACCAGTGCCACGACGGTTAAACGCCAGGAGCGCGAGTACAGCCACAGCAGCAGGCCGGTGATCAGGAACGCGACAATGAAGAAGCCGATTACCGTGGTCAAGCCTTCAACCACATCCCCCACCAGTTTGGCGAAACCAACGATGTTGATCTCGATCTGCTCATTACCGTACTTGGCACGAATGTCTTCCAGGCGCTGCGCCACCTCGGCATAGTCCACGGGTTTGCCGGACTGCGGGTCGAGGTCCTGTAGGTCGGCGCGGACCATGGCCGATTTCAGGTCATTGGCCACCAACCGGCCGATCTGCCCGGAAGCAGCAGCATTGCTGCGCACCTGAGCCAGGTCACGTGGCGAGCCATCAAAGCGCGGCGGTACCACGACGTCACCGAAGAACCCCTCCTCGGTGATCTCGATGTAACGTACGTTGGCGGTGAACAGCGAGGTGACGCTGGCGCGATTGACCCCGGAGATGAAAAACACCTCGTCGCTGACCTTGCGCAGGGTGTCGAGGAACTCGGCGTTATAGATGTCGCCTTCACCCGTCCAGCGCACGCTGACCAGAAAGCGGTTGGCGCCAGTGAAGTACTGACTAAAGCGCAGGAAGTTGACCATGAACTCATGGCGCACCGGAATTTGCTTGCTGAAGCCGGGGTCCAGGTGCGTATGCGTGGCGCTGTAGCCCAGACCCAGGGTCAGCAGCACGAATGACGCCAGTAAACCCCGGCGCCATGCCATCAGAAAATCAGCGATACGCTCGACACCGCGCGTCACCCAGCTTTTAGCTTGATTCATTGCCCGCCTCTCACTTGCCTAGGGCGGCAACGCTGCCACCGGAATCCTGGAACACCCCACGCTCACCGCCTACCAGCAAGCGTGAGCCGAGCATGACGGCCGAAGTCAACGTGCCGAGCCCCGCCAAGCGGCCGACGCCGACCAACTGGCCGCGCTCATCCAGGCGCACCAGCGAGCCGCCAGCGCCGACGATCAGCACGCCGCCGGTCTCTGGCAGGCGCACATGACCGTACAGCGGCAATGTGTTGCCGATCTTCAGCTGGCTCCAGCTGTCACCGAAATCGTGACTGACAAAGACGTGGCCGCGCATGCCGTAGCTGACCCACAGGTTCGCACTCAAGCGCACCACGCCAAACAACGAACCGTTGTAGAACGCCGGCAGTGATTGCCAATGCTGGCCGTCGTCATGACTGCGCAGTACCAGCCCTTGCTCGCCCACCAGCATGCGCCGGCCGTCACTGCCGCCGTCCATGCTGTTGAGGTGGGCGCTGTCAACATCCAGCGGCAACGTCTGCCAGGTCAGGCCGGCATCTTCGGACTGATAGAACTTGCCGAAACTGCCATAGGCCAGCACGCGCTCGCCGCCAGCGGACCAGGCGCCTAACAAGGGTTCGCCGAGATTGTCGTCGTGGCGCACCTCCTGCCAGTGGCGGCCAGCGTCGGTGGAACGCAGGATCCAGCCGTCGTGCCCGACGGCCAGCACACGGTGTTGCCCCAGGTCGACCAGGGCGGTCAGCGCGACATTACGCTGCGGCTCGACTACGGCAGTTTGCCAGCTCACGCCTTGGTCATCGCTACGCAGGATGCTGCCGCGTTCACCCACAGCGAGAACGGCGCTGTCCTGCTTGAGCAAAGCATTGATTTGCACCCGGTCGGTGCGCAGGGGGTCTTCTGTCGTTTCAGGGGCAGGTCGTGGGGCAAAGGCGAAGGCAATGGTCGCCGCCACCACTAGGCACACCAGGTAACCAATCAACGAGCGCATAGGGATCGCTCCGTTTCATGATTCAGGTACACGAAGACATTCATGCGGCCGATCCTCTTGTTCTGCTCCGCACCCGCGCGGGCTGCGCGGGGCGTGAAGGGGGCATTGCCTGCACTCGATAGTCGCGGCTGGAGCGTTGGGAAACATCGTCCATATGGCTTACAAAAAGGCGTGTTTGCCCTATTTCGAGTTATTGCCAGCGGCCCAGTTGCGGCTGCCGCCAGGCTGCGATTGGGCGCGTAGCGGCCATGGCGTTTGAGCGTATGCATTAACCCAGTTGCGGCTGCTGCGCAGCCGATCGCAGCCTCGTGCCTCGGCAGCGGCTACGCAGGTCAGTAGCCGCTGCCGCCAGGCTGCGATTGGGCGCGTAGCGGCCATGGTTGCTCACGACCTGGAAATACATCCTCACGGTTTTATGCACTAGGGCAATGTTCACAGCGCTAGGGTGAGAGGATCAATCTCTGTTTTGAGGGCAAAGGAATGCTCGTTCATACAAACGGCTATCGCCTACTGACCGGCCGCTATTCGCAACCAGGGCAAATCTATTCAGTGACGGTTGTAACGCATAACCGCCAGCCAATCCTGCAAGCATTCCCTTTGGGTCGTTTGCTGGTCAAAGAACTACGACTCGCTCATGAACAACAACGGGTTAGCTCGCTAGCCTGGGTCATCATGCCAGACCACTTCCACTGGCTATTCACACTTCAGGACTCCGAACTGTCACAAGTGCTGTGCAGGGTTAAATCCAGAAGCAGCCTGGCCATCAACCGGGCCCGCAATAGCAATGGTCGATTGTGGCAAAAAGGCTTTTACGACACAGCGATCCGTACGGAGGATGTGCGCGGCGCTGCTCGCTACATCGTCGCCAACCCCATCCGGGCGGGGTTGGCGCAAAAGGTAGGTGACTATCCTTTATGGGACGCCACCTGGATTTGAATGGAAACGCCAACCTCAAGCCTGGTAAAGAATCACCAGATCATTGATCACCGAAGGCCGTTCCTGCCCTACCACATGGGTATGCAGCTCCAGGGTCAGCTGTGTACCCCGAGGTTGCACCTGAACCGCCTTGACCCGCGCCCGCGCATGAATCCGTGCCCCAGCCGGTACCGGCGCCGGAAAGCGCAAGCGATCAGAGCCATAGTTGATCTGCGTACTGAAACCGGTGATCTCAAACCCCAACGCCAGTTTCATCCGCGACTGCAGCACCTGGACCAACGCCCCGTGGGCGATAGTGCCGCCAAACGGACTGTGCTGCCGGGCCTTCTGCGGATCGGTATGAATCCAGTAATCGTCGCCGGACAGTTGGGCAAAGGCATCGATCAGCGCCTGATCCACCAGCACCGTGTTGCTCCAGTCGCTGAATTGCTCGCTGACCAGCGCCTGCAAGCCCTCGGCATCATCAATGGCAATCTGCAATGCCGGCGAAGACACGGGCGCTGGCGCACGATCCTCTGACGCCAGAGACTCCAGCGCCAACGCATCCTTGTCGACCCCGGTAAAACGCAACAAGCGCTGACCCTGAGCATCGACTTCAGCAAACACCGGCTGCAGGCGCATGCCGATGTGAATCTCGTCTTCGCCCAGTCCCACCAGATTGGTATTGATCCGTACCCCTTCATCGAGCTCAACCACCGCCAGTTTCTGCGGCATTTCGTCGGCAAAGTCAGGCAAGGTGGCGATACGCGTCACGGTGTAGCTGTACAGCGTCGCGCCACCGCCCACGGTTCGCCAGCTCAGGTCATGAGCGAGGCAGCCCGGACAATGCCGGCGCGGGTAGAAAATCCACTGGCTACAGGCGTTGCACTGCTGGATCAGCAAATTGCGAGCCCTGAGCCCTTCCCAGAACGGTGCGGAAATCTCAGTGGCCAGCGGCAGGGGTTTGTTATTGGACATGGTCGTCAGGCTCCCTGGAGAATCAATGCGCCCTGCTCGCTCATCACGCCGCCAGTACCGGAGACGTAGACGTTGTCGCAGCGCGAAAGCTGGCGTTCACCGGCAGTACCGGCAATCTGGGTGACCGCTTCGATCACCTGGGACATACCACCGGCCGAGCCTGCCTGGCCGAAGCTAAGCTGGCCACCGTGGGTGTTCATGGGGAAATCGCCGCGCCAGGTCAGGTCATGCTCGCGCACAAACGCCATCCCCTCGCCCTTGGCGCAAAAGCCGGCGTCTTCCAGCGTCAACAAGGCGGTGATGGTGTAGCAGTCGTAGATCTGTGCCGCATGGATGTCCTGCGGCGTGAGCCCGGCCATGCCGAAGGCACGCTGCGAGGCCGGACCAATCGGGGTGTGGAGCATGTCGTTGGCATAGGACGGCGACTTGTACGCCAAGTGCTCGCCGAAGCCGGTGATAAATGCCGGACGCTTGCGCGCCCGCGCCGCCACTTCCCGCGAGGTGATGATCAACGCCGCGCCACCGGCTACCGGCATGACGATTTCCAGTACATGCAAAGGGTCGGCGACTTTCTTGCTCGCCAGCACCTGCTCGATGGTCAACGGCTGGCCGAAGAACATCGCCTGTTCGTTGACCTGGGCATTGCTGCGCTGGTCGACGGCAATCTTGGCCATGGCCCGCGGGTCATAACCGTACTGGGCGGCGTAACGCTGGGCGATCATCGCGTAACCGGTGTTCTGGCCCATGTGCCCGTACGGCAGGTCGAACTCCGCCTCCGGCGCGCCGTAGGCCGTGCTGTGTCCGCCGAAGCGCATGGCGCGGGCCATCCAGCTCGGGTCTTCATCCGGCCCCAGCGGCGCCATGCGTGCTGGCAGCACGCAGAGTACCGCCTGACACACGCCCAGTTCGATAGCGGCAGCTGCCCGCCAGACCATACCCACCGCAGTGCAGCCACCGAGGTCGACGACTTCGGCGAAGTTCAGTTGCAGGCCCAGGTATTCCGCAGCCATGGCCGGCACGAATACCGAGGCCTCGTGAAAGTGCGGGCCGTTGATCACCAACCCGTCAATGTCCTCGGCGCGTAGCCCGGCATCACGCAGGGCCTGAGCGGCCAGGTCGGCGACTTGTTCAAGGTGAAACATGCGTGGCGCAGTGGCGTACTTTTCCGGCTTGTACTGCGCGGTGCCGACAATCGCGGCGTGTCCTTTGAGTCCCATAGATCCCCCGGTTGCAACCCTGTGAATGGGTGGGAGCGGGATTGCCCCGCTCCCACGGCTTAGAAGGTGTACTTCATCGAAAAGGTGGCGTAATCACGGTCGGCAAACGGCCGTTTGACCGCGTCCGGTTCGCCCAGGTAACCGATGTAGGCCAGGGCCACTTCCAGGTTGCTCAGGTACTTGAAGGTGGTGCCGACACTCAGGCGTCGGTCGCCCTGCATCCCGGAGATGCTTCCGGACATGGGTGTGGCGCCTTCGAACACGTTGGAGAAGCGCACTGGCACTTCCAGATCCCAGCCCTGGAAAACTCCCGGATAACTGAACGAGGTGCCGAGGGTGTAAGCGCTGGCGGTTTTGCTGCGCCAGGCAGAACTGCTCTTGTAGGTATAGTCATCGGAGTCTTGCACCAAGGGTGCCAGTGACGGCAACAGGTTGACGCCTTGCAGGTTGCTCGCCGCCGAGGCGGAATCGACACTGTCGGCGCGGACATGAATGATTTCGGCGGTCAGGGTGGTCTGGCTGGCCCAGGGACGGTCACCAAGGATGCGCATGGCCGAGAGTTGGTATTGCTGGCCCTTGCCCTTGGCCGGCACCGCGCCCAGGCCAGTGTTGACCATGATCGGGGCGCCATCGCGGTACGACCATTCGGCGCCTATCTGGGTTTCACCGAGTTTGGTCGACAGGCTCAGACCGGTGAGTTTGATGTCTTCAAAGTACTTGACCCGGTAGCCGTTGGTGGCAAAGGCGAATTGACCATTGCCCAGTGGCACCGGGTCGTAACCGACCATCGCGGTGGCCGGGTTCTTGTCGTGGTAATTGACGTGAAACAGTGCCAGCTCAATCGCCGGCACCGGCCGGTAGCGCACTTGCACACCCCACTGGCCACTGTCGCGAGGTTCGTCAGTGCCACGGTACGGCACGGTGCCGTTGGCGGTGCGGATAAATTCGCGGCCCGGGCCGATAACATCGCTGCTGGATAGGTAGCTACCTACCGGCGCCAGTTCAGTGCCCTTCCATTCGTACTGCACGTAAGCACCGAAGGTGATCTGCGGGTTGATCCGGTAGGAAGCGGAGAACTGCCCCACCGGCAACAGCACTTCCTTGACCTCAACCCCGGGCTGGTTGGCCTTCACCGCGTCGGAGGGGTTCTGCACGCCGTTGACACCCGGGTAGTACAGGCTCTCACCCCAAGACTCGATATGCCGCCCGGCCTTGACGTCGAGCATGGTGTCGTTGTCAAAACGCCAACCGCTGAACACATAGGCATCGAGCAGGCGGGTGCGGCCACCGCTGTAGTATTTGGTACGGCTTGTGAATTCGTCGTTGCGCCCGTCTTTGTTCACGGTATCCGGCGAATCGTTGTCGTTGTCCTGGTGGTAGACATCGTCATAGAAGGTACTGGCGCGCACCACCGCGCCGTAGTTGTCCTTGCGCAGGATCATCTCGCCCAGCGCGCCGATGCGGTTGGTGGTCAGGCTGCCTTCGTTGAAGTTGCGGTTGGCATCGTCGGCGTTGAGGGTCATCAGTCGGTCGCTGGGTTTGCCCAGGCGCACGCCCATGCCATAACTGGTGGTCACCGACCAGTCGATGGTCGTACCATTGTCGAACTCGATGGTTTCCCCCGACCACGCAGGCGTTGTCGCCAGCGCCACGGCCACCGCCAGGCCAGCGGCCTGGACACCGTGTGCGCCAAGGCCAGTACAGTTATTGTTGTTCTTGTAATTCACACTGACTCTCCTGAAGGGCAACCGCAAGGCCGCCTGGACTGTTCACCATGGCCGTGTCATTGGCGTGCTCAGAACACCTGCTGCGGATCGGGTGCCTTGGCCCCCGTCGGAGCTCGCCGATACCGCAGCAGCCCCCCGCGTTCTTCGCGCACCAGGGTGCCTTCGGCCATGAGGTAATTGGCATGCGCCAAGGTTTCGCCCAGTGCCATCAGTTCGTCGAAACGTCCTGACAGCGTGGGAAACAACACCGCCATCAGCTCGAGCGCGCTGCGCGGCTCGGTGCAGTTGGCCAGCATCCGCGCCAGATGGCCCTGGTGATGGGCCACCAGTTGATCCAGGCGCTGGTGCAGGTTGAAAAACGGTCGCTCGTGGGACGGCAGCACCAAGACGCTGTCAGGCACTGCCCGCAGGCGTTCAATCGAATCCAGCCAGTCACGCAGTGGATTGGCCTGCGGCTCGGTGGCCTGGACGCCGACCGTAGAGGTGATGCGCGGCAGCACCTGGTCGCCGGAGATCAGCAGGCCGTCAGCGGCGCTGTACAGGCAGGCATGCTCAGGCGAGTGACCATTACCGATCAGCACCTGCCAGCAACGGCCGCCGATCGTCAGCTGACTGCCCTGGCGCAAACGGCGAAAGCCGGTGCAAGGCAAGGGGCGAAAATGCTTGTTCTGCACCGCGGCAAAAAACTCGCCGGCCTGCACTGCGCTGAATCCGGCCTTTTGGTAGAAGTCAGTAAAGGCCCAGGGTGGCGCTGGCTCAGCTGGCACCTGCACATGCAGCCACTGGAACTCGCCGGCCGTCATGTACAGCGGGCACTGAAAACGCTCGCTCAACCAGCCCGCTACACCTGCATGGTCGCTGTGAAAATGTGTGCAGATCACCGCCAGCACCGGTCGCCCGTCAAACACCTGACTGAACACCTGCTCCCAGACAGCAAAGGTCTGCGCCGTGTTCATGCCGGTATCGACCACCACCCAGCCGGCTTCATGCTGCAGCAGGTACAAGTTGATGTGGTCAAGGCGAAACGGCAGCGGCATGCGCAACCACAGCACCCCGGGAGCCACTTCGCACACCTCGCCACTGGCCGGTGGTTGCGGCCAGGGATAGCGCAGGCCATCGCGCAGTTGCGCGCCGTTGGCGTCCAGATCAGCCATGGTGGGCACCTGCGAACGGCTGCAGATCGGCACGCTGCAGCGCCTCTGGCGAATAGGGCTGATAGCGGCGGGCCTGTTCGTCGCGGATGAACAGCGGGTCCTGGCAGGCGGTAGGGCAATAGCCCTGGCGTTGCAGGTCGACCTTGCGCAGCTTGAAGGTGCTGGTCAGATCGGCGGCGGCACTGACCCGCACAAACACCGGCGCGGCATAGCGCGGTAACACACGTTCGGTGAGTGCGTAGAACACTTCGGGGTCAAAGCGTTGTCCCGGTTGCATCAGCACGGCGGCCATACCGGCGCGGCCTTCGTGGCCAGGCACCTGTACGCCGTAGATATTGATCAACTCCAGGCCCGGCAGGTCACCCAGTGCGTCGGCCACTTCCTGGGTCGAGACGTTTTCGCTCTTCCAGCGGTAGGTGTCACCGATGCGGTCAACGAAGTAGCAATAGCCATCAGCGTCCTGGCGCAGCAGATCACCTGAACTCCAGTAGGCATCGCCTTCACGCAGCACATTGCGGCGGATCTTGCTCTCACTGGCATCGGCACAGGTGTAGCCTTCGAAACGGCCACCGCCGATGTCCGGGTGATCGACGATAAAGCCCATGGCCTCCCCCACCTCGCCGACGTCGCAAAGCTGATAAAAGCCCTGTTCATCACGTGGATGGCACGCGTTTTCAATGTCATAGCGCACCAGGCGCAGGTTGGTGCGACTCCAGTCCGGCACCCGGCCGCAGGCACCTGGGTAGTTATCGACATTGATCAGGTTGGCGTTGGCTTCGGTAGCGCCCCAGCCTTCGAAGATCTGAATCGGGCCGAAGCGTTCAACCCAACGCTGCCAAGACTCGGGGGTCAAGCCGGCGCCCAGCATGCAACGCAGGCTGTGCTCGTGCTCGTCGGCTGCCACGGGCTGGTTGAGCAAGTAGCGGCAGATTTCGCCGATGTACTGGAACACGCTGATACGGTGCTGGCGTACATCCTTCCAGAACTCGCGCACGCTGAACTTGCGCCGTACCACGATGCTGGCCCCGGCACGCAGTGCGGTTGAGGTCACCGACGTGGCGGCGGCGCCGTGGTACAGCGGCAGGCAGCAATAGAACACATCGTCGCAGGTGGCCGGCAGGGTCACCTCCATGACATCACCGGACGACATCCAGCGCATATGGCTATAGCGCGCAGCCTTGGGCAGGCCGGTGGTACCGGAGGTGAAAATCAGCAACGTGGTCGCCTGGGCCTCGATCTCGCCGCGCATGTCGCGCGGGAAGGTCGTAGCAGGCGCGCTGTGCAGGCGCGCGGCAAAATGGCCATCAACCCCTTTGGGCAGTGCACCGTTCCAGGGATTTTCAGCATCCGGCAGCAGCCAGTAGGCCAGCGACGGCAGGTTATCAGTGGCGTGCAGGCTGGCCAGGCACTCCTCGCCGACCACCACCGCCTTGGCGGCGGTGGTGGTCAAGGCATGCAGCAGCGCCCGCCCGCTGACCTGGGTGTTGATGAACGCCACCACCACACCGAGTTTGACCAGACCGAACCAGGTGTAGAAAAAGGCCGGGCGGTTCTCCATCAGCAGTGCACACACATCCCCGGCGCGCAGGCCCTTGGCATAAAAGGTGTGCGCCATCTGGTTGGCGCGGGCGTCGACCTGGGCGTAGCTGAACGCTTGGCCGGCATAAATCAGAAACGGCCGCTGGCCGTGTTCGCGCACTTGCTCTTCAAGGCGGTCGGCCAGGGTGTAGCGGTCACGCGGCTTGATCTGTGCGCTGGCGGCGGCACGCCGATCGAGCAGCGCCTGGGTGTGCTCGCGCGGCAGCGGCGCACTGACCGTCAGATTGCGTTGCGCCGAGGTCATGGCGTCACCTCCAGGCTATCCGCCTGATAGGCCGGGTAATCCGAGTAGCCACGGGCACCTGGGGTGTACAGGGTGTGACGGTCGAAGCTGGCCAGCGGTGCACCGCGTTGCAGGCGCTCGACCAGGTCGGGGTTGGCGATGTAGTGCCGCGCGAACGATACCGCCGCGCCCTCTCCCGCCTCCAGCGCCACCCGGGCTGAATCGCCATCGAAACCGTCGTTGAGGATCAGCGCGCTGTTGCTGTGCTGACGCGCCAAGGCGAACGCGTCGAGGCCCGCCACAGGCGAACGCATGATGTGCAGATAAGCCAGCTGCAGCGGTGCCACGGCCGTGCACAAGGCCACGGCCGTGGCTGCCGGATCAGCGTCCTCAATGTCGTTGTAAGGGTTGCCAGGACATTGGCGATAACCCACCCGGCCAGCACCGATGGCCGCGGCCATGGCTTCGAGCACTTCCTTGACGAAGCGCACGCGGTTCTCGACGCTACCGCCGTAGGCGTCCTCCCGTTGGTTACTGCCCGAGGCCATGAACTGCATCGGCAGGTAACCGCTGGTGCAATGCAGTTCAACCCCGTCAAAACCGGCTTCGCGGGCATTGAGCGCCGCCTGGCGGTACTCGTCGATCACGCGGTGAACATCATCCAGGGTCAGCGCCTGTGGCGTGTCGGTATCGACCATCCCCGCTGCGTCGGTGAACAGCCGGGTTTGCGCGCGCAGCGCCGAAGGCGCCACGGTCGGCGCGCCCTGCGGCTTGTTGTGACGACTGGCGGCACGGCCAACGTGCATCAACTGCAAGACGATGCAACCACCACGCTCATGCACCGCGTCGGTAACCTTGCGCCAGGCGGCGATCTGTTCACCACTGTAGATGGCCGGCGTGCGGCAGTAACCCAGGCCACTGGCCGACGGCGCTGTGCCTTCGGCGACAATCAGCCCGGCACTGGCGCGCTGGCGGTAATACTCGACCATCTCGACACCGGGCAGCGCGTCACTACCGGCACGGCTGCGGGTCATTGGCGCCATGACAATGCGGTTGGCCAGTTGCAGGTCGCCCAGACGCAGCGGCTCGAACAAGATGCTCATGTCAGCTCCTTCACTTCTTGGAAATTTCCGGTCGTGGCAGAATCACGCTGCACGGCGGCAGTGATTCGCGTAACGCCGAAGATGGCCCGAATGATTGACCCACAGCTGACACGAAACATCGTCCGTCAAGACTAGTTTTGCTGGCCGGCCTGAAGTCGACAGAACTGGTCTGAACGGACGATGAAATACCTGGCACAACCCCCGACGATCAGCCGACTAGAACAAGACCGGGAGCACCCGCTGTGAACACCTCGACCCCTGTTACATGGCGCACGCACTACGCGTTGTTCGTGCTCGCCGCGATCTATGTCTTCAACTACATCGACCGCCAACTGATGGCGATTCTGATTGAGCCGGTCAAGCTCGAATTCGGGATCTCCGACACTGGCATTGGTCTGCTGTCAGGGGTGACTTTCGCGGTGTTCTACACCCTGTTTGGCTTTCCCTTGGGGCGCCTGTCTGACCGCATCGGCCGCAAGCCGGTGATTGCCCTGAGCTGCATCGCCTGGAGCTTGATGACCATGCTCTGCGGCGTCGCCGGCAGCTTCCTGATGCTGGTGCTGGCGCGCATCGGTGTGGCCGTGGGTGAGGCTGGCGGCACCGCGCCGTCGGTGGCCATGGTTTCCGACCTGTACCCGGCACGGCGCCGCTCCACCGCCCTGGCGGTACTGATGCTGGGTTCAAGCCTGGGCGCGATCGTGGGCCTCGGCCTGGGTGGCTGGATTGCCCAGCACCACGGCTGGCGCCTGGCTTTCCTGCTGATCGGTGCACCGGGGATCTTTCTTGGCCTGTTGTTATTGTTCACCGTACGCACGCCAACGCTCGCCCCGGTGCCTACGCACCTGGCCGCTACGCAGCAAGAAGGCTGGTTGAAAACCTTGCAGGCGTTGCTCAAGACGCCGTCGTTCCTGTGGCTAGTGCTGACGGGCGGTGCCGCGGCGATTGCCGGCTACGCCATTGGCACCTGGAGCCCGAGTTTTCTCATCCGCTCTCACGGTTTGAACATCCAGCAGGCCGGCTTTCTGGTTGGCGTGGTCGGCGGCACTGGCGCCACCCTCGGCACCCTGGTCTGCGGCATGGTTACCGACCGCCTGGCCCGCCGCGACGTCGGCTGGCAAATTGGCGTACCACTGCTGGGCACCCTGATCAGCATCCCCTTCGCCCTGGCCTATTTTCTCTGGCCACAGGGTACTGCACTGCAGATTGCCGGCATCGACGTGCCGGTGGCGTTCCTGTTCTACAGCGTCTTTGCCTTTTTTGGCGTGTGGTGGGCAACACCGTGCCTGGGTGCCATCACTCACCTGTTCCCAGCCACCCGCCTGGCCCAGGCAACCGCTATTTTCGTCATGTCGATGACCTTGCTCGGGGTGGGTGTCGGCCCGTTGCTGATCGGCATGCTCAGCGACTTTTTCCTGCCAACGTTGGGGGCTGAGTCATTGCGCTATGCACTGGCGGCGTCAGTGTCGATGCTGGTGTTGGCGGCGGTATTTCTGGCGTTGGCCTTGCCGGGTTACCGTCGCCAGTTGAAAGCACCGGTGATCGAAACAGTGTCGAGCGCTCCGGCAACCGCTTAAATCCATCCACCTGTAGGCGCCGGCCTTGCCTGTCGGTACCTACAGCGTCAGCAGCTTGATTACCCCCAGGTGCAGCGGATAAAACCAATAACCCCAGCGCCCTACCCGCCAGACCCGCCCGCCATACTGGCCCCGCAACATCCACAGGCCCACCGGGGCGGCTACCAACGCCGCCGCCAGTGTCATCAAGGTAATCGGCTCAAAGACATTGGCCCGCAGCCAATGGTTGGTCAAATTGGCCAGCGCTGCCACAAAACCAGGCACCAACCAGGTGCCCCAACCACCGCGTAGCGCCATCAGAAACGCCGAAGGCAACAACACCCCCGGCCAGCCATACATCAGTACATCCGACACCAGCAGTGCCATCAGCAGCGTGCCCAAGGCAATCCAGCGCATCACACGCAGATGATGGTGAACACCCCACGCCACCAGCAGCCCCAGGGTCAGCGTGGGCATGATGTTCAACGTCCCGGTCCCGACATCCAGCACGTGATAAGGCCACTCGGACAACACCGAAAAGGCCAGCATCCAGCCCAGGTAACGCGCATTGGCCGCCGTGAACAGCTGCCCTGGCACCGTGCGCGCCACATTGGCAGCAATCCCCAGGCAAAACAGCGGAAACGCCAGACGGCCGATGATGAACAGCCATTCGGCCGTCGGCCAGATAAAGCGCAGGTGATCGGCAACCATGGTGATCATCGCCAGCCACTTGACCAGATCCAGACCTGCAGAACGCGCTGAGCTCATGAACGTCCTTTCAATGCCGAGGAAGTCAGCCCACAGCGTAAACGAAAAGGCCCACGCACACCTGGAGGGTGTACGTGGGCCTGTTGGCGTATATGGATTAAACCTGTGGGAGCCGGTCTTGCCGGCGATGGGATCGGCGCGGTGTCAACTGTTGCGCGGTGCCTGCATCGCTGGCAACGCCAGTTCCCACCGATGACATCAGTAGTCGTAGCGATCCACCGCCCGGCGCCGTTCGTTGTCATCACGCATGTCGTAATTGGCAGTGGTCTGAATATTGGTGTGGTGCGCCAGTTTCTGTGCGATCGACAGGTCGTGCTCTTCGATCACCCGGGTGATAAAGGAACGGCGAAAGTCGTGGGGCATGATCTTTACCCCAACCTGGGTGCCACGCTGGCGTGCAATGTAGTAGATCGCATGTTTGGTGATGCGCTCGCGGGTAATGTGGCTGCCACGCCGAATACGGTTGAACAGAAAGTCATCATCCGCTTGGCCTTCGGGCAGTTGTTCACGACGAAAGGCCAGCCAGGCGTTGAGTTTGTCAAAGGCCCAGGTCGGTGCGTATTTGATCAGTTGCTTGTTGCCTTTACCCAGTACCTGCAAGCTGCGCTCGTTGAAGTCCACCTGGCTCAGGTCAAGGTTGACCGATTCGGACTTGCGCATGCCGGTGCCATACAGCAAGGCGATCACCGCTGCGTCGCGCAAGCCCTGGGGCCGTGGGTCGGCGGCACAGGCGTCCATCAGTTCACGGATCAAGCTGCGTTTGAGGTTGCGGCCGCTGGGTAGGCGTGTGCCCTGCGCTGGCTTGACGGTGCGGATGCGCAACAGTTGGTCCTGGCTGATCAACCCCAGGCGCCAGGCTTCGTTCATCACCCCGCGCACGGCGTTGACGTACAGCGACGAGGTGTTGGGCGCATAACCATCGGCGCGCAACGCCGCCACCAGCGCGGTGACGTGACCGGGCTCAAGCTGGTGCCAGGGTATGTCGCTGATGTCGCAATCCTCGAAGCCCAAGCGGTCGGCAGCGTCCTGGAGGATGTACTTCATGGTCAATTGGCTGGAAGGCGCCAGGCGCGCGAGGTATTGCAGCAAGGGGTTTTGCAGTGAATCGGACAAACCGGGAATCCTGTAGAGCTGAGCTGAGGGCAAAAACGGCGGCGCGGCATGATGCCCCTGAATGGCACGGGTCGAAATGACTCACATCATGACCAGGTCATTGATTGGCAAGCCATTTATAGCTAACACACCTAGGGATAGTACCTCATCACGCCCTTTGGAATCGATTGAGGGCAATATCATGGCCACCTCAATCTTCACCAAGCGCCTGTCCAGGCTTGAGGCTACAGTTGCTCAAGAACCCTTGGTTTAGAGGCAGCATGGCTTTTCATCGACTGACCCGCAGCCACCCCCGCCTGAGTATCGCCGCTCTCGTTGGCCTGCTGTGCGGCTGGCTAATACCGGCAAACAACTGGATAGAGCATGTGCTGATTGGCTGGAACAGCGGCGTGTGGCTGTATCTGCTGTTGATTCTATGGTTGACCCTGGGTGCCAGCACCGAGAAAGTTCGCAAGGTGGCCAGCATTGAGGATGAGAACGCGGGCCTGGTGCTGTTTACCGTCAGCATCGCCGCCATCGCCAGCCTGGTGGCGGTAACGATGCAACTGGCGGCAGGTGTCAAGCTCGAAGGGGGCCCAACCGCGCTGCAGTTAGCCTTCACCGCCTTCACCGTCGCCGGCTCCTGGTTGCTGATTGGCACCATTTTCAGCCTGCACTACGCCCATATGTTCTACACCGCTAACGAGCACGCGCCGCTACTGCGCTTTAGCGACGGCGAACGCCACCCAGACTACTGGGACTTCCACTACTTTGCCTTCACCCTCAGCGTGGCGGTACAAACCTCGGATGTCGGTGTGGCCGGGCGGGAAATGCGCCGCGTGGTGCTGGCACATTCACTGGTGGGGTTTGTGTTCAACACCGCGATTCTAGGCTTGACCATCAATATGGCCGCCACCTTGATCAACTGATGGGCGCTCTTCCAGCACCTGCACAGCGCAGCGGGCAATACGCTGGCAAGCCTGTTCGAGACGCTCACTGTCCATCACCAGACCCAGGCGCAAATGCCCCGCCGCGCTGGGGCCAAAGGCATCGCCAGCAAGCACGGCCACGCCGTGCTCCTCCAACAATCGTTCGGCAAAGGCTTGGGCGCCGAGGCCCGTCGCACGAATATCAATCATCACGAACATGCCTCCGTCCGGCTTGTGTACGTCAATGCCCGGACAACCGGTGAGGCAGGCACAGACTCGGTCACGCCGTTCGCGGTAGGTGTCACGCATCTGCGCTACCTGTGGCAGCTCCTGTTCCAGCGCCAGTTGCGCAGCGTCGAGGATGAAATCCGGCAGCCCGTAGAGCATACACAGCGCCAGGTTGCTCAAATGCTCGCACAAGGCCGGCGTAGCGATGACCCAGCCTACGCGCCAGCCAGACATTGCATGGGACTTGGACAGGCTGTTGATGGTAACGCAGCGCTGCGCCATGCCTGGCAGGCTTGCGGGGCTTACGTGCTCGCCCTCGTACAGCAGCTGGCTATAGACCTCGTCGCAGATCAGCCACAGGTCATGTTCAATGCAGACCTGCGCCAGACGCTCCCAAGTGTGCCTGGGCACACTGACCCCGGAAGGATTGTGTGGGCTGTTGAGCAGCAGTGCCCGGGTTCGCGGCGTAACCCGCGCGGCGATGTCGGCCGGGTCGAGGCGAAAGCCCTGTTCGGGGCGAACCGGTACCGGTATCACCTTCGCCGCACACGCGCCGAACACCGCCTCGTAGGTGACATACATCGGCTCGACAACGATAACCTCGTCCCCCGGATCGAACAGGCACTGGGCGACAGCGTACAAGGCGCATTGCGCTCCCGCCAGTACCACTACCTCGTGCGGACCAACCCGCTGGGGACTATGGCGCATCTGCTGGCGGGCAATGGCCTGACGCAAGCCGAGGCTGCCACGCACGTCGGAGTAATGGGTATGGCCTGCGCGCAGGCTGTCCACGGCGGCCTGGACAATGGCCGGTGGCGTATCGAAGTCCGGATCGCCAATCGACAGCAGGAAAATCTCGCGCCCTTGTTCCTGCAGTTCCAGCGCATGGTAGTGAATGTTCCAGGCGGCAGCACCGTCACCGGCGATACGTTGGGTGAGCGTTGAGTAGCGCATGACCGTCTCCTTGACTGGACCTGGGCTGCCATTGGTCTGAAAAATCCCAGGCGAGCATCCCAGCCGACTGTCGGTAAAAATAGCAGAACGCCGACCCTGGCAACGGCGAAACATTGTCGGCAAACGTTTGCCGATATCAGCTGTGCACCAGACTTATCAAAGGCGAGCGAGAACGACTTCAAAGAAACGACAAACTGTCATCAGCAACAGCAGACACTGACGGCAGCAGTGCTATGTTTAGGTTTCTCGCAGGTCGTCAGGACCTTAAACCCATCACGCTCCGCTCCCCTGTTGTTCACCCCTACAAGGAGGCCGGAATGAACAAGCTGACGTTCCCCAACGCCTGTCAGGTGATGCGCTGGTATTTTCATCCGCTGGGCTTCGAGGCCAGCATGGATGCCCCGCGCAGCATGGTCGCTCGCCTGTTTGACCGGGCCACCGGTGAAACCCTGCTGGCCATCGCCGGAATTCCCTGCGCTACCCTGATGCCCGCTGCCGATGTCGAACGGATCATCGAAGCCGTCGAGGCCGAGCTCGAAGCTTTCGAGCCGTCCTGCAACCTGCGCGCCGCAGGCTGAGCTCAGTTGAGCGCCAGTGACTGGCGGGCGCGCTCGATATCGACGATAAACCGCTCGGCCGGCAACGGCTGGCCGAGCAGGTAACCCTGTAGCGAGTCGCAACCCAGGCGGGTCAGGAAGTTCTGCTGGCGGTCGGTTTCCACCCCTTCGGCAACGATGCGCAAGCCCAGGGCCTGGCCCAGCGCGACAATCGCCGAGACAATCGCGGCATCATCGCTGTCCTGCTCCAGGTCGCGGACGAAACCGCGGTCGATCTTCAACTCGTTGGCCGGCAGGCGCTTGAGGTACATCAGGCTCGAATAGCCGGTGCCGAAATCGTCGATGGACAGATCCACACCCATGTCCGAAAGGCGCTGCAGCACCGCCATGCTCGCGTCGGCATCGTGCATGGCGGTGGTTTCGGTGATTTCCAGGGTCAGGCTGTTGGCCGGCAACTGATGACGCGCCAGCACCTTGGCAACGCTGTCGACCAGCCCGCTGTGGCAGAACTGGATGGCCGAGAGGTTGACCGCGATCCGCCAGTCGCTGTAGCCCTGATCAATCCAGGCGCGCATCTGCCGGCAGGCTTCATCCAGCACCCATTCGCCAATCGGAATGATCAGCCCGGTTTTCTCTGCCAGGGCGATAAAGCGATCCGGCAGCAGCAGGCCATGCTGCGGGTGCTCCCAGCGCAACAGCGCTTCGGCACCGATGGGCTGGCAATCCTGGGCATCGAACTTGGGCTGGTAGAACAGGCGGAACTGCTTTTGCTCGAGCGCTACCCGCAGGTCCTGGAGCAGTTGCAGCTGCAGGCGCGCATTGCTGTTCATCGACACGTCGAAGAAGCTGTAACCGTTTTTGCCGGCACTCTTGGCGTGGTACATCGCCGCATCGGCGTTGCGCAGCAGTTCATGCTGGTCGATGCCATTGCCCGGATAAAGGACGATGCCGATACTCGCCGAGATCTGCAGGTTCTGCTCCACCACGCGGAAGGCACGGGAAATCAGGTTGACCTGCTTGGCCGCTACGCCCAGGGCGTCGTCAGGCTCCTGCAATTCCACCAGCAGCACGAACTCGTCGCCACCGATACGGGCCAGGGTGTCCTGGCTGTGCAGATGGCCGCGCAGGCGCAGTGCCACTTCCTTGAGCAGCAGGTCGCCCATATGGTGGCCAAAGGCGTCGTTGACCGGTTTGAAGCCGTCCAGGTCGATGAACATCAGGGCGAAACAGCCACCCTGCTCCGCCACCTTGTTGATCGCCTGGTCGATGCGATCGGCCAGCAGCGTGCGGTTGGGCAAGCCGGTCAGGGTGTCGTGCAGGGCCAGTTGGGTAAGCTCCTGGTTGGCGCGGGTCAACGAGCGCGCCAGTTCCGCCGTGCGCGCTTCCAGGCGGGCGTCGAGCACCGAGGTCAGCAGCGCCACCGCCAATACGGCCAGGGTGGTGATCAGCACCAGGTAATCCAGGCCGTTGCCACTCAGGCCAGCGCCCAGCGCGCCACAGAAGCTGCCTTCAGGGAAGTTGGCCGCCGCCATCGCGGTGTAGTGCATGCCGACAATCGCCACGCCCATCACCACCGCCGCGGCGCCACGGATCTGCCGGACATACAGGGTTTGCTGACGCAGGCGGAAGGCAATCCACAAGGCTGCCGCCGAAGCGCCCACGGCAATCACCAACGACAGGCCGAACAGCATCGGGTCGTAGTCGATGCCCGGCTGCATCAACAGCGCGGCCATGCCGGTGTAATGCATGCTGCTGATACCCGCGCCCATGATCAGCGCCCCCAGGCCCAACTGGGTCCAGGGCAGGCTCGGCTGGCTGACCAGCCACAGGGCAAAACCGGAAGACAACCCGGCGATCAGCAGCGACAACAGCGTCAGGGTCAGGTCGTAGCCCAACGGGATCGGCAAGCTGAAGGCGAGCATGCCGATGAAGTGCATCGACCAGATGCCGAACCCCATCGCCAGCGCGCCACCGCTGATCCACAGGTACACCGCCCGGCCCTTGGCGGTGGCGATGCGTCCGGTCAGGTCGAGTGCGGTATAGGAAGCAAGAATGGCCACACAGAGCGAAATCAACACCAACGAAGAAGAGTAACTACCGATCAGCATTTGGCCTTCCACAACCCTTGGAACCGGGCACTGGTGCGGCCCGGGTAAAAGCCGATGATTGTACTCAACCTTTGGCGAAACGCACGGAGTTTTCGATGGCATTTAGCAATGACAAGGGGATTGCCAAAAGCTCAATATTAAAACGTTAAATATCTTTATAAATCATGCAGTTACAAAAACAATTTAATGTCTGAGATTGCTTGTTCGTGCAATTTGCAGCAACACACTCATGAAGCGACAACAAACATTAATAATGCTATGCAACTACATGTTTTTATTCATTTTTTATAAGAAAACTCAAGGCGACTCGGCAAACGCCGCCTGCGCATCCCAGCCGCCGCCCAGTGCCGCTATCAACTGCACGCTGGCCACCAGCCGCCCCTGCAGCAAGGTCAGCACACTGCGCTCGTTGCTCAGCGCGGTGGTCTGCACATTGACCACATCCAGGTAGGCGATCAGCCCCGCCTTGTACTGGTTGCTGGTCAGGCGCAGCGATTCGCGTGCGGCGTCCAGGGCTTCGCTGCGCACCTTGGCTTCATCCTCGTAGACGTCGAGCTGCACCAGGTAGTTTTCCACTTCCTTGAAGCCATCGAGCACCGCCTGACGGTACTGCGCCACGGTCTGGTCATAGACCGCTACGGTACGGTCGACTTCTGCCGAGCGCTGGCCGCCGTCGAACAGGGTCATGGCCAGTTGCGGGCCCACCGACCAGAAGCGGTTGGGCAGGCTGATCCAGTCGTTGAAGCTGCTACTGCTGTAGCCGCCGCTCATGCTCAGGGTCAGGTCGGGGAAGTACGCGGCACGGGCCACGCCGATGCTGGCGTTGGCCGACATCACCTTGCGCTCGGCCGAGGCGATGTCCGGGCGACGCTCCAGCAGTTGCGAAGGCAAGGCCACCGGCACCTGGGGCAATGCCGGGATGTCTTTGCTGTCGGCCAGGGCAAAATCGGCCGGTGCCTTACCCAGCAGTACGGCAATGGCGTTTTCCAGCTGGGCGCGCTGCCAGACCAGGTCGATCAGGTCGGCCTGGGTACTTTTCAGCTGAGTTTGCGCCTGGGCTACCGCATCCTTGCCAGACACCCCGGCGCGGTACTGGTTCTCGGTCATGGTCAGCGAGCGCTGATAGGTCGCGACCGTGGCTTCGAGCAGGCGTTTCTGCTCGTCCATCACCCGCAGTTGCAGGTAGTTCTGCACCAGCTCCGATTGCAGGCTCAGGCGGATCGCCGCCATGTCGGCCAGGCTTGCCTCGGCACTGGCTTGATTGGCGGCCAGGCCGTCACGCAGCTTGCCCCACAGGTCGGCCTCCCAGCTGACCCCAAGGCTGGTGCTGTAAGTGTCGCGGATGCCGCTGCTGGAGTTACTCAGGCTCGAGCTGGAACTGCCGGTGCCCTGGCTGGAGCGGTTCTTGCCAGCGCTCAGGTCGACGCTGGGGAACAACGCACCACGGGCGCTGCGCACCAGCGCCTGGGCCTGACGGTACTGGGCTTCGTACTGGGCGACGGTCTGGTTGCTGGCGTTGAGCTGTTCGACCAGGTCGTTCAGTTGGGCATCACCGTACAGCTGCCACCAGGCACCACGGGCCAGGGCGTCGGAAGGATTGGCCTGGGTCCAGCCAGCAGCATGCTTGAACGCCACCGGTTCCGGCGCTTGCGGGCGCTGGTAGTCCGGGCTCAGGGTGCAGGCGCTGAGCATCGCCAGGCACAGGCTGGAGGCCAGCAGGCGCGAGCCACGGGCGCCCAGCAGTTGCTGCAGGGAGCGGTCGGAGAGAAACGGACGTCGGGTCATAGCGGGGTTTCCAAAGCAGCGTCGGTACGCACGCCACGCCAGTGGTTGAAACGATGGCGCAAGCGGTCCAGATAGAGGTAAACCACCGGGGTGGTGTAAAGCGTGAGGACCTGGCTGAAGACCAGCCCGCCAATGATGGTCAGGCCCAGCGGCTGGCGCATCTCCGAACCCTCGGCATGGCTGAGCAGCAACGGCAAGGCGCCGAGAATGGCGGCGATGGTGGTCATCAGGATCGGTCGCAGACGCAGCAGACAGGCACGGCGGATCGATTGCTCCGGGCTCAACTGCTCATGGCGTTCCAGCTGCAAGGCCAGGTCGATCATCATGATGGCGTTCTTCTTCACCACGCCAATCAACAGGAACAGGCCGAGCAGGGAAATCAGGCTGAACTCGCTACCCACCACATACAGGGTGAGCAAGGCCCCTACCCCGGCCGACGGCAAGGTCGAGAGAATGGTCAGCGGGTGAATGTAGCTCTCATAGAGAATCCCCAGCACCAGATACACCGCCAGCAGCGCCCCGAGGATCATGAACGGCTGGCCCTTCTGGCTTTCGGCAAAGGCATCGCCGGTGCCGCCGAGTTTGGCGATCACGTCTTCGGGCAAGCCGACCTTGGCCACTGCCCGCTCAACTGCAGCCAGCGCCTGGTCCTGACTGTAGCCTTCGGCGATGTCGAAGTTGATGCTTTCAGAGGCGAACTGGCCTTCGTGGCTGACCCGGTCATCGGCCAGGCTGTTTTCGTAGTGAGCGAAGGTCGCCAACGGAACCCGGGCGCCGTCAGCGGTGATCACCTGGACCTGCTCCAGGCTACGCGGGTCCTGGGCGTACTTGGGGTTGATCTCCATCACCACCTGATACTGGTTCAGGCTGTCGTAGATGGTCGAGATCTGCCGCTGGCTGTAGGCGTTGTTCAACACCGAGGTGACCATGCTCATGTCGATCCCCAGGCGCTTGGCCTGTTCGCGATCGACCACCAGGGTGACCTGCTGGGTGCCGCCACCTTCGCGGGCATCGATGGCGGTAAGCTCCGGCAGGGCCTTGAACGCCGCGACCACTTTCGGATACCACTCGCGCAAGGCGGACAGCTCGCTGCTCTGCAAGGTGTAGAGAAACTGCGAGGTGCTCTGGTCGCGGCCACCGCCGAACTGCAGGTCCTGGTCGGCCATGAGGAACAGGCGTCCACCGGGCACCTTGGGCATTTCCTTGCGCAAACGCTCGATGATCTTCTGCGCGGATATCTTGCGCTCGCTGATCGGCTTGAGGCGCACCAGCACCATGGCGTTGTTGGTGCCGCTGTTGCCACCGATAAAGCCGGCGACGCTTTCCACCGCCGGGTCCTTGAGCAGGGCCTGGCGGTAGATTTCCATCTTCGGCTGCATGACCTGGAACGACAGGCCGTCGTCACCGCGGACAAAGCCCATCAACTGACCGGTGTCCTGCTGCGGCAGGAAGGTCTTGGGCACCACCACGTACAGGGCGATGTTGACCGCAATGGTCACCAGCAGGCTGGCCAGGGTCAGGCGCCGATGGCGCAGGACCCAGTCGAGGCTGCGGCCATAGCTGGCCATCATGCGCAGGTGCAGGTGCTCGCTCAAGCGCTGCAGGCGCGTCTGCCCTGCTTGTGCCTGGGGCTTGAGCCAGCGCGCGCAAAGCATCGGCGTCAGGGTCAGGGAAACCACCAGCGAGACAATGATCGCCACCGCCAGGGTGATGGAGAACTCGCGGAACAACGAGCCGACGATACCGCCCATGAACAGGATCGAGACGAACACCACCACCAGCGACAGGTTCATCGACAACAGGGTGAAGCCGACTTCCTTGGAGCCCAGGTAGGCGGCGCGCATCGGCGGCACGCCTTCGTCGATATGCCGGGAGATGTTCTCCAGCACCACGATGGCGTCGTCCACCACCAGGCCGGTGG
>RCUS01000267.1_pt1 | contig 38274 bp, 38 predicted proteins | sample 2166221 | NCBI WGS metagenome assembly RCUS01 (sample SAMN09932758, study PRJNA488358) | compost metagenome | isolation source: compost soil in cyclohexanecarboxylic | place: Germany: Experimental Botanical Garden
GCTTGTACGAGGCCCGTCAGAAATACCTGCATGACGAAGCATCGATGCTCGAAGGAGCGAAACAAGCTGGAATCAAGGAAGTCGCACATAATATGCTGAAGCTGAACATCGACATCGCCACGATTGCCAAGGCGACCGGATTATCGGAACAAGAGATTCTTGCATTGAACAAATAAATAAACCTCAGGGAGCTTCCATTGTGGAACTCCCTTTTTTCGTGCCCTCCTTCCGAGGTCACCTTGATTCGTGTTCTTCCTCCGCTTATTGGAGTGGGATGCTGCCTATTACGCTCGCAAATTTCCTTATTGCATTAAAGGACAGGATTTTATATAATCATTATGCAACCGGTTGCATTAAGGAGTGGATAAAATAACATGGAGAAGTTGACCATCCAACAGATAGCCGACCTCGCTGGCGTCAACAAGGCTACAGTATCGCGTGTTCTGAACGGGAGCAGCAGCATTTCCGAGAAGACACGGCAAAAGGTCGAGAAGATTATGAAGCAGTACAATTATGTGCCCAATTCCATTGCCCGCGGCTTGGCTTTTAAGAAGACATTTACTGTCGGCTTTTGCTTTGATTATACGGATAAGCGGGCTTATGCGAATCCCTTTTTCTATAAGGTGCTTCAGGGAATTGAGGAGATCGTGTATCAGAATGACCATCTGTTTCTGATGATGAGTGATCACCGGCTGAAGAAAAGCAAGTCCACGTTTGAACGCGTTGTCGTCGATCATCGTGTGGATGGCCTGATTATTCCGAATACGTTGTTAAATGAGCAAAATTACAATTTGCTCCTTAAACATAAAATGCCCTATGTAGTCTCCGGGGAAAATATGCTGCCAAAGGAGGGAGTGCCATGGGTTGATATTGATAATGTGCAGGCTGGCCGGATATTGACGGAGCATCTGATTGATCTTGGCTGTCGCCATATTTTGATCTATGCGGATGAAAGCGCCGCAGAGCGGGACAAGTTTATCGCCGACCGTCTGAAAGGGTACTCAGAAGCAATCAGCAAGGCAGGACTGGAAGTTAATGTTGTACACAGACCCGAAGATTTGAAAGCGGTTAATCAAGAGGGGGACGGGCAATCAGAAGGTCTTCCGCAGCCGGATGCTTTAATCTGCTGTACCCATGAGCAGCTGTTTGAGGTCCTCGACTGGGAACTGGGACACTCTGTTTTATCCCAACTGGCCTTGGCCACATTTGATAATTTCCCAATATCCCGCTATATGAAATACCCGATTCATTTTGTTGAGATTGATCTGGAGATGATGGGCAAGCAGGCAGCCCAAATGCTGTTCGCGCTAATGAACAAAGAGGAAAGCGTGGTGCGATCCATTTCGATTCAGACACGCATCGGCAGCAAGTGAAGAAGAACATACTGGACAAAAGGAAGGATTCCAATGACTACAAACTTTTATCACGACCCGGCGGTGGATGCGGTGCTGATTTCTCCGCAGCAGATGGAGATACGGCTCAGGCTCCCAAGCCAAGATACTGCGGTCCGGCTCCAGTACTGGAATAAGTACAAACTGGATCAATATGGGATACAGTCCCAGCCTATGGTTATGTGGGCGGAATCCGAGGATTACAAGTATTACCGCACGGTATTGACAGGAATGGAGTCCCGTATCCGTTACCTGCAATATAAATTTGAATTTGAAAGCGGGGGTGAGCGGCAATGGCTTCATTCCGATGGCGTGAAGCACACAGAAGAAACGAAAAGCGGGTTCTCGTTATCCTATGCAGGAGACAGGGATGCAATTGATCCGCCGGATTGGATCGGCAGCCGGGTCTGGTATCAAATTTTTCCGGAACGGTTCAGCAACGGGAATAAGGAGAATGATCCTGAAGGCACAGAGCCATGGGGAAGCGTACCAACACGCGACAACTATATGGGCGGCGATCTGCAGGGGATCATTGACCGTCTGGATTATCTGGACAGCCTGGGTATCAATGCACTGTATCTCAATCCGATATTCAGCGCCTCATCGAACCATAAATACGATACGATTGATTATTTCGCCATTGACCCGCAGTTTGGAACGGCCGATGACTTGCGTCAGCTCGTCAGCAAATGCCATGAACGGGATATCAAGGTGATTCTGGACCTGGTCATTAATCACTGCGGGTATTATCATCCTTACTTCCAGAATGTGATTCAGCAGGGGGAACAGTCGGAGTATAAGGATTGGTTCTACATTAATCAATATCCGGTGGTGCGAAGCGAAGAGGGGTATGATTCAGTAGGATACTATCAGTGGATGCCCAAGCTGCGGACATCGAATCCTGCCGTTCAGCAATACATCTTCGATATCGTTTCTTTTTGGCAGAAAGAAGCCGGTATCGACGGATGGAGGATCGATGTCGCAGACGAGGTGGAGATCAGCTTCTTGCGGGAGCTGAAATCCGTTGTGAAGAGATTAAATCCCAACGCTATCATTATTGCAGAAATCTGGGACGATGCCAAGCGGCTGATGCTGTCCGGAGCAGTGGACAGTGTCATGAACTACGAGCTTCGCACCCTCTTGTTCGATTTTATTCTGGACCGTTCCATCACCTTGCGCCAGTTCCATGCCCGTCTCGTTCATTTCACCCACCGGTATTCACTTGCCGAACTGGGGCAAATGTTCAATCTGCTGGGAAGCCATGACACCGAGCGGATTTTAACCAGATGCGGAGGGAACGAAGAGGATTTATTGCTGCTGCTGGCTTTGCAGTTCATGCTGCCCGGAAATCCGACCGTGTACTACGGGGATGAAATCGGCATGACTGGAGAAAATGATCCATACTGCCGCGCGGCGATGCCTTGGGAGCGCCTGACGATAGAGCATCCGCTGTTTAAGCAATGGCAATTCTGGATTTCCAGAAAAAAGAGTGTTTCAGCCCTTCAGAATGGCGGAATTGAGCTGCAATATATGGAAGAATCCGAATGCTACTTGATTCGCAGAGCGAATGAATCCCAGAGCATAAGCTTATTGATTAATTTCTCTTCATCGGAAGTGCAGCTGGAATCTATTCATAATGAGCTGGGTATTCGTGAAAGCACTTGCATCTACCGTTCCTCCGAGCTCGGTGCAGCAGCTGCAAGTCTTCACCCTCGGCAGTTTCATGTATATCAAACTACGATATAAGGAGACTAACATATGATGACTAAAAGGGGCCTCTTACTGTCAACTGTGCTTGTAATGTTAGTTATTTTGTCAGCTTGCGGTTCGGGTAACGGCAATAAGCCGCAAGCCGGGAATGCCAATTCCCAACAGGCGGAGAAGCAGGTAACCATAACGTTCTGGCATCACTACAGCACAGCTTCTCCGGAAGAGAAAACCTTGACCGAGAAGCTGATCCCTGAATTTGAGAAGCAGAATCCGGGCATTAAGGTGAATGCGGTGGCTTTTCCTTGGGATGAGCTGCATAAGAAGCTTCAAATCAGCGGCAGCGGAGGCGAGGTGCCCGATGTGGCCCGGCTGGATATTATCTGGGTTCCGGAGCTGCAGGATTCGGATCTTCTGGTCCCGCTGGATGAGGAGTTTTCCGATTTTAACACAGTCGCGCAAGGGCTGCTGGCGGGTCCGCTCTCTACAGCGAAAGTCGGCGACCATTATTACGGTGTGCCGCTGAACACGAATACCAAGGTGCTGTTCTGGAACAAGGACATGCTCCAGAAGAGCGGAGTGAATCAAGCGCCGGCAACCATGGATGAATTCTTCAGCGCAATAACAGCGGTTAAGGCTCAATTCCCGAAAGGCTGGGGGTACGGTGAACCGGCATTGCAGGGCTGGAACGTGCTTCCATGGATTTGGAGCAACGGCGGGGATATTCTTTCGCCAGACTACAAGACAGCCGACGGTTATTTAAATTCGCCGCAGACGGTTGATATTATTTCAAAATTGAGAACCGCATATGCTGCCGGAGAAATCTCGGGCTTCAAGCCCGGAGATGTGTCCGTAACGGAAGGCCATGCTCAGGGCAGCTATGCCATGATGGCTGAGGGACCATGGTCTGTGGCGCAATTCAACACGCAATTTCCGGATTACAAGGCCAGTATGGCGCTTTTCCCGGCGGGTTCGGCTGGCTCCGTGCAGGTGCTTGGAGGCGAGGACTTAGGGGTGCTGAGCAAGGATAAGAAGGAGGAGTCCTGGAAGTTCGTTAAGTTTATGGTGTCCGAATCTTCACAGGTAGAGATGGGCAAGATCGGCCAAATTCCGGTTAACCTTGCGGCGATGAGCAATGAGGAAGTCCAGAAGATTGATTACTATCCAATATTTTTGGAACAGTTAAAAACAGCCAAGGCACGTCCTCCTGTAAAATCATGGCCGCAAATCGACAATGTGCTGGGCGATACAATGACCCGTATTTTCCTGACAGATAAAGATGTCAAAGCGGAGCTTGATGCAGCAGTCGTGCAGATCAATAAGCTGTTACAGGATTAACCATTAATGAAGACGCCTTCATCTGAAACGTGAAGTGAAGGCGTCTCCTCTAAATAAGGAGTCATACCTATGCGAAAAAGGGAAGGGACTGCCGGCTATCTGTTTTTTCTGCCCGGTTTCATGTTTTTTTCACTGTTTATCCTCTACCCGTTAATCCGGAATTTAATATACAGCTTCTATGACTTCAGACTGACGGATATTAATCATCCGGTGTTCACCGGAGTCACCAACTATAAGCATGTGCTGTATGATTCCATGTTCTGGATCTCCCTGCGGAATATCCTCGTGTACGGATTGATTTCCGTTCCCGGGCAGATGATATTCGGTTTTTTGGTAGCCTATGCCCTGCATCAGAACCGTTTTGGAATTAAGCTGTTTCGTGTGGTTTATTTCCTGCCGGTTATTACATCGTGGGTGGTAGCCTCACTGATTTTCAAGTTCGTGTTCATGGATCAGGGCTTCTTAAACTATGTGATCACCGATGTCCTGCATATAACCGGAGAGACGATCAGTTGGCTGAGCGAACCCGGCAAGGCGATGTTTGTTATTGGCTCTCTGGGCATCTGGAAGGGGGTTGGATGGGTGATGGTAATCTATCTGGCCGCACTGCAGGGAGTGCCCAAAGATCTGTACGAGGCTGCAGCGCTGGATGGAGCCAGCACATGGGAGAAGATTCGATATGTGACTCTGCCTTCCATACGCAATACTACATTTTTTATTCAGATGATGCTGATAATAGGGGCATTTAATGTGTTTACTTCCATTTATCTGATTACGGATGGCGGACCGCTGCACCAGACGGAAGTGATGCTGACATGGATGTATGAAAAGGCATTTACAGAGTATGATCTCGGTTATGCCTCGGCTTTGTCCTATGTGTTCGCTGTCATTATTGCCGGCTTGACGGCTATACAATTTCGCCTGAATAGACAGAATTAAGGAGGCGATCTCATGCGTTCGCTATGGAAACCAATATTACTGTACACGCTGCTCATTATAGGCGGCATCATTTCCGTATATCCACTTGTCTATATGTTCCTGACGGCCTTAAAGCCGATGACCCTGCTGTTTGAATTTCCGCCCCGGCTGGTTCCGTCAGAGATAACCTGGAGCAACTTCACCGAAGCCTGGGTCAGCCAGGATTTTGCACGCTACCTGTTCAACAGCATTTTGGTCACACTGTCCAGCTTTGCCCTGATCTTTGTATTATCCTCAATGCTGGCTTTTGCCTACTCCAGATTTCATTTTAAGGGAAAAGGACTAAGCTTCGCGATTCTGATGGGCGGATTAGTCATTCCGAGCCTGACGCTGCTGATTCCGCAATTCCTGCTGATCCGCCAGCTTGGCTTGTTCAACTCGCTCTGGGGATTAATCGTGGTATATGCTGCCGGCAGCATTCCTTTTACCACGTTTCTGCTTAAGGGGTTCTTCGATTCCATCTCTTTTGATATTGATGAATCCGTGGAGATGGAGGGAGGCAATGCCTGGACGCTGTTTTATTCCATCATTCTCCCGCTGTCGAAGCCGGCTTTTGTGCCGGCAACCATTTTTAATGCGCTCGTCGTGTGGGAAGAGTTCCCTTGGGCGCTAACGATCATCAATGATCCGCTGAAGCGGACCCTGCCGGTGGCGCTTGCCAATTTCCAGGGTCAATACACCACCCAGTGGGGGATCGTATTTGCCGGGTCATTGATTGCGATTGTGCCCATCATCCTGTTATTCCTGATGCTGCAGCGTTACTTTATCGCCGGAATTACCGCCGGAGCCATTAAGGGCTAGAGCCTCGCAATAAAATAAATTCAAGGGCAGCAGGTACCGGCGACGGTGGCTTGCTGCTTTTTGGCATACGGTTTGGAAGACAAATACATATGAGTTCCTATATAATGATAACGATCATTTTATAAAAAAGGGGGATGCTGAATGGACTTGCTGCATTTGAAGTATTTTCAAACCGTTGCTCGGACAGAGCACATTACTGAAGCTGCCAAAATGCTGCATATGGCCCAGCCTGCGCTTAGCATGATCATTTCGAAGCTGGAAGCAGAATTGGGCGTTCCCCTGTTTGACCGGGTTGGCAGACAAATTCGGCTGAATGAGCAGGGCAGAATTTACTTGCAGAGAGTTAATGCTGCTCTTGATAGTTTAGAGGAAGGAAGGCGAGAGCTTTCGGCATGGGCAGGTGTGGAGGAGAAGCAGGTCTCATTAGCTGTTCATTCCTTAAGCGAGCTGTCCAATGTGCTGTCGCCCTTCTTGAAGCAGTATCCCGATGTCCAGTTCAAAATTATGCAAGCTTCGACCGAAGAAGAAAAGCTGCAGCTGCTTGAGCGAAATGAGATTGATTTTTTTCTGACGAATGAAATGATGAGCACCAAAGATGTGATTCATGTCAAGCTTGCAACGGACGAGATGATGATTGCAGTGCCGCCTGGACATCGATTGGCCGGGTCAAGCCGTATTTCATTAACGGAAGTAGCCAAGGATGGATTCATTACGCTCAAGCCAGGATATTATCATCGAAAGCTAACAGACGAATATTGCAGAATTGCGGGCGTTAATCCAAACATCGTATGTGAAGGCGATGAGCCGGCAGCAATATGCGGTCTGATAAAATCCGGTTTGGGCATTGCGTTTCTGCCCTCGCGCTCATCTGTGGAGAATCCTGCCCTTACCTATCTTCACATTGACCAACTGGACTGCCGCATCACTTTCTATCTTGCATGGAAAAAAGAACGTTACTTATCACAGGTTGCACAAATATTCCGTGAATATGTGATTCAACATTTTTCTGCCATCTAATCATACGGGGTTCAAATGAGAGAAGTTTGAGCAAACTTTTCACCTATCGGCAACCTGCATTCACATTAACGAATTCATGTATATCTTATGTAGCATTAAGCTGAAGAAGCTGGTGTTCCGGAGGAAAAAAATGCTACTATTTACACAAATGAAAACGATAATAGTGAAAAAGAAGGGTTGAACATTGATATATGAAAGAGAGCAGCAGGAGGACCTGCAGGCTTTGACTGAACGGGCGGAGAGCGGAGATGCGGAAGCTCAGTACCGCCTGGCGCATTGGTATTACAGCGGCGTGTATGGCGTCAACAAGAACGATGAGGAAGCTTTTTCCTGGTATTCGCAATCCTTCTATTGGTTCTCCCAGGCGGCCGATCAGGGCCACAGCATGGCCCAATACTATTTGGGCGTGTGCTATGAGAACGGATATGGCGTGAGTGAGGACTATGAACGGGCCGTTTCCTTGTACCGGGAAGCAGCAGATCAAGACCTACCGCCTGCGCAGTGTGCGCTGGGGCTGTGCTATGAGCATGGAACTGGTACCGAGGAAGACAAGCCCGGAGCGATGGAGCTGTACATGCTGGCTGCCGAGCAGGGCTATGCCCCGGCACAGTGCAATTTGGGTTATTTTTATTATCTTGGCATTGTAGTGAAGGAGGATAATGCGGAGGCTGTTACATGGTTTGCCAAGGCGGCGGAGCAGGGCTATCCCCGGGGGCAGCTTCTGTTGGGCGAATGTTATGAGAACGGATTCGGTGTTCCGCAGGATAAGCCCAAGGCCAGAGAGCTGTACCGCCAGGCAGCGGAGCAGGGCTATGCGCAGGCACAGTGCAATCTGGGCTTTTTCTATTATCATGGCATCACTGTTGAGGAAGATAATGAGGAAGCTGCACGCTGGTTCACCAGAGCCTCCGAGCAGGGCTATCCCCGGGCGCAGTATCTGTTGGGTGTGTGCTATGAGAACGGCTATGGTGTAGAGCAGAGCCTGGAGCAAGCCGCCGCCCTTTACCGCAGCTCCGCCAAAAGGAATTATCCGGATGGCCAATGCGCGCTCGGCGTGTGCTATGAATACGGCAATGGGCTGGAACAGAACTACCAAAAGGCGGCTGAGTATTACCGATTGGCGGCGGAGCAGGGTCATTCTGCAGCGCAGTGCAATTTGGGCTTCTTCTACTACCATGGTGTTGCGGTGGAAGGTGACAACGAACAGGCTGCATACTGGTTCGCCAAGGCAGCGGATCAAGGTTTTTCACGGGCGCAGTATTTGTTGGGCCAATGCTATGTGCACGGCTATGGTGTGGAGCGAAGGCCGGAGCGTGCTGTGGAGCTGTTCCAGCTTGCCACAAGGCAGGGAGATGCCAGGGGAATGACTGAGCTGGGCTTATGCTATGAGCACGGAACCGGCGTCGAGGAAGACAAGGCCAAGGCTATGGAGCTGTACCGTCAGGCGGCGGAGCAAGGCTACGCTCAAGCGCAGTGCAATTTGGGCTTTTTCTACTATAACGGCATCGTAGTGGAGGAAGATAATGAAGAGGCCTTCCGCTGGTTCGCCAAATCTGCCGATCAAGGCTACGTTCGTGCGCAGCATCTGCTTGGCTTGTGCTATCAGCATGGCTGGGGCATCGAGAAAAATCCGGAACAGGCGGTGCAATTATACCAACTTGCCGCAGACCGCAATTATCCGGAGGCGCAGTGCAATCTTGGGTGGTGCTATGAAAACGGCGTAGGTGTGGAGCAGGATAAGAAACAGGCGCTGGAGCTGTACCGCCAGGCAGCAGAGCAGGGCTATCCCCGCGCACAAAGCAATCTGGGCCTTTTTTACTTCTACGGCATCGCTGTGGATGAGGACAACGACAAAGCGTTCTACTGGTTCTCCCAAGCTGCCGGGCGCAGGAATGCTCAGGCGCAGTATATGCTCGGGGAATGCTATAAATATGGCTTTGGCGTAAAAAAAGATCTGAAACAGGCAGCCGAATTGTACCGGCAGGCATCGGATCAGGGGCATCTGGGGGCGCGGAATGTGCTCGGCGGTCTCTATGAATCTGGAAGCGGCGTCGAGCAGGACAGCGCAAAGGCAATCGAGCTTTATCGCAGCGGTGCGGAACAGGGCAATGCCGACTCCCAATACAATCTGGGAATGATGTTCTATCTGAATGATAAAAAAGGGGCGGCAGGGGCAGCAGCAAGCTGGCTGGCAAAGGCGGCAGAGCAGGGACACCGCATTGCACAGCATAAGCTTGGGGACTGCTATTTATTTGGCTCCGGCGTTCAAGCGGACAGAGGAAGGGCACTGGAGTTGTATACGCTTTCCGCTGAGCAGAACTACTCCCCGGCACAGTATGTGCTGGGTGAAGCGTATCTGAAGGGAACATGGTGTAAAAAGGACTACAGTCAGGCGATCCTGTGGCTGGAGAAGGCCGCCGCGCAGGGCGAGGCAAGAGCCAATCACCTGCTGGGCATCTGCTATGAGAACGGTTATGGCGTAGAGCCGGATTTGCGGCGGGCTTGTGAGCTGTATGGCATTCCCGCTGAGAACCGGTACCCGGATGCGATGAAGGAGCTGCAGCGACTGGCTGAGGCCGGTTATATTCCGGCACAGCTCAAGCTGGGGCAGATTTATTATCACGGCTATACCGAGGATGAGGAAGAACAGGAAGAGAACCTGCAGGCGGAAAAGTGGTTCATACGGGCGGCGGAGCAGGGCGATTCCGATGCGCAATATAGGCTTGGGTGCTGCTACTATGAGGCAACCGGGATTAAGAGCAATCTGCCCTTGGCTGCACAGTGGCTGGCGTCTGCTGCCGAACAGGACCATCTGGAGGGGCTGCGCTTATTGGCGCATTGCTATGAATATGCGGACGGTGTGCCAAGAGACAAGAACAAGTCCAATGAGCTATATCGCCGTGCGTTCCAAATTTGCCTTGCGCGCGCTGAACAGGGCAATCTATCCGCGATATCGCTGCTGGCGAAGAGCTATTGGCTCGGTCAGGGCGTCAAGCGGGATTACGCTCTGGCGGTACAGTGGTATGAACAAGCCGCAGGGCATGGAAGCGTTGAGGCCATGTGCCGGCTGGGCGAATTCCATGAGCGCGGTCAAGGTGTTGCCAAAGATGGCACCCAGGCCGCAGAGTGGTACAGAAAAGCCGCAAATCGCGGCAGCGCTCACGCTCTGGCCGAGCTGGCGCGCCTCTATGAGAAGGGCATCGGTGTGGAGAAGGATATACAAAAAGCCTATGAGCTGTATTGCACTGCCGCCGAGCGTGGCAGCGGTCAGGCAGTGGAGGCGCTTGAGCGGCGGTTTGGTCATACTGCGCGGTTCCAGGAGAAGGACGAGGAGAGCGAAGATGCAAGGGAAGACGAAGACGGTGATAGCGGCAACGGGAGTTCGCTCTTGTTTGACAATGAGGAGTACAAGGAGTATTGCCGTCAGCTTGACCGTTACAATTGGGACGATGGCTTCGAGTTTCCGCAATCTCTTTTGTCCGACTCCGGCTGTGATTTAGCACTTGCCCTGAAAATCTTCTATCTGGCAGACGGCTACGGCTATCTGCAGCGTTTTATTGGTGAGGAGCCATCCGGTTCCCCGGAATGGCTGGCTTTTATGGATGCTCTGTATGCAAGGCTTGTGGAGAATCAATTTCCCGCTGCAGAGAGCCGGTATCCCGGCAGGAAGCATCCCTATCAGATTCCCTTGAGCAAGGTGCAGCGCTTCCGTCTGCGGAAGGCAAATGTACCGGATGTGTTTATTGAAGATGTGTAACACAAATAGGCGATGATATCCACTGGAGCTTCCTCCAGAAAGGATATCATCGCCTTTTAGTTATTAGCAACCGTGAACCTGATTTCAGTGCGCTTCCCGCTTATACAGGGGCAAGGATCAGCGCAGCGTCTTAAGCGCGCCGCTCCAGGCTACGACCTGGTCGAGCATGCCGTTAACATTGGTCAGATGAAGATCCTGGGGCTTAAAGACCGAGCCGTTCTCAAAGTCGGTGAACAGCGACAGCGCAGGATGTACACGGACATCGGCGATCGACAGCTCTCCCAGAATGCCGCGAAGATGCTCGGCTGCACGTGCGCCGCCGACGGAACCATAGCTGACGATGCCAGCGGCTTTATTGTTCCAGGCTTCACGGGCGTAATCCAGGGCATTCTTCAGTGCTCCGGAGATGCTGTGGTTGTATTCCTGCACGATGAACACGAAGCCGTCGAGGCTGGCAAGCTTGGTGTTCCATGCTGTTGCTTGTTCTGTAGCATCCTCTTCACCGAGCAGCGGCAGTTTGTAATCGGCGATGTCGACGATCTCGTAATTAGCGTCCCCGCGCTTGTCGGCGATACTCTTCACCCATTCTCCAACCTGAGGACTTAAGCGTCCTTGCCGTGTGCTGCCCAGAATAATTCCGATATTTAAGTTAGACATTGTATTTTCCTCCTGATCGGCATTTTTGCCAAATAGTTTGTCCAGAAAGCCCATTGCGTACACCACCATATTCTACTGTAATTGTTAGTTTCCCCTGAACGCGGAAAGTGATTCCGCCTTGTTCATGAGCTCCGGTCAAATTCAAGTGTTGGCCAACTGGCTTCAATTTGATCTGCATTTGCTTATGTTGCTATAATAATGCAATTACATTATAAATGTCAAGCTACTAACTTTAAGTTTGCAAATATTTTTTTATTATCCGCATCTCACATTGCTTGATCAATGTTTTTGCTATCCTAATCAATCAAATAAAATAACATAATCGTTATTAAACTGCCCGATATAGCTAAAATCATGTTGGCCTGCTCGAGGATATGATACAATCAATGCTGCTGATGGCTAACTGCCGTACTACTTATTGGAGGTCAATATGAAAAAAGTCGAAGCGATCATCCGTCCCGAGAAGCTGAGAGAGGTGATAGAGGCTCTTCGCACGATAAATGTAACCGGTTTTACGGTCACACAGGCTCAGGGGCGCGGCCAGCAGAAGAACACGACAGGCGTGTATCGGGGCAAATCCTATACGGTAAATCTGCATCACAAGATCAAAATCGAGATTGTGGTATCCAATCACAAGGTTCAGGAGACGATCCAGACCCTGATCCGGACCGCACAGACCGGCGAGATGGGCGACGGCAAAATTTTCGTCAGTACCATTGAGGAAATGTACAATATCCGCACCGGCGAGCCCGACGAGACCATTGATGAATTAATGTGAACCGCTTGATATGAATGACAAACCTGTGAACAAAGAGAGGCGAAGTCCTGAATTCGTCTCTTTTTTGTGTAAGCAAACATAACATTTCATGTTGACAATGATAGGCCTCGCTTTTACTATTAGAGATGCTCATATCGTGTCAGGGAGGATAACATCAACATGAATGCCGGAACTGAAGTTGCACTGAATACCGTCTGGGTTGTACTGGCAGCGGCCATGGTCATATTCATGGAAGGCGGCTTCAGTCTGCTCGAAGCCGGCTTGGTACGGACGAAGAATGCGGTTAACGTGACAATGAAAATTTTTGTGGATTTAACGGTGGGAGTACTGGCCTTTTTTCTCATCGGATTCGGAATTTTATTTGGTAAAGATTCGGGCGGTGTCATCAGCTTCAATTTCTGGGGCGCGTCACAGTCGCTGAAGCTGGCTCTCGATCTCCCGCTCGCCGCCTACGTGCTGTTTCAAATCGGATTCGCCATTGCGGCGATCTCCATCATTTCCGGCGCGGTTGCGGAGCGGATGTCCTACAAGGCATATATTTTAGTCGCTGCGTTCGTAGCCGCGATCCTGTACCCGATTTCGGGACATTGGATCTGGAACGGCGACGGATGGCTGGCGCAGCTTGGCATGAAGGATTTTGCAGGCTCCGCTGCGATCCATGCCCTGGGTGGTTGGGCAGCTTTCGCCTTCGCCAAGGTGCTCGGCCCCCGGCGGGGAAGATTCAATTCGGACGGCAGTGTGAACGTATTTGCGCCAAGCAACATTCCGCTGGCTTCGGCGGGAACCTTTATTCTCTGGTTCGGCTGGTTTGGCTTCAATGCGGGAAGCACACTGAATGCGCTTGATGTCAATCTGGCTTCCATCGCGCTCAACACCACGCTGGCAGCAGCGGCTGGAGGAACGTCGGCAATGGTCTACACCATGTTCCGTTACGGGAAGGCTGACCCAAGCATGACAATGAACGGCGCTTTGGCTGGCCTTGTCGCCATTACCGCAGGATGCGCCTTCGTCAGCGCCTATTCCTCGATTCTTATCGGGCTCATCGCCGGGGTGCTGGTCATCTGGGGAACGCTGGCCATCGACAAGCTGAAGGTGGATGATCCGGTTGGAGCTGTAGCCGTACATGGAGTCAACGGAGTGTTCGGAACATTAGCGGTCGGCCTGTTCGACAAGAAGGAAGGCCTTCTGACGGCAGGCAGTCTGCATCTGCTGGGCGTACAGGCACTCGGAGTCGCTGTTATCGTCATATGGGGACTCTCCATGAGCTTCGGCTTCGCGAAGCTGATCCAGAAGACGGTTGGTCTGCGCGTGACGGCGGAGGAAGAAGAGGACGGTCTGGATATGGCCATGCACGGCATCCCGGCTTACAACGAGCTTGAGCGGTTCAGCGACCAGCCGGGCATTGATCCTCATCTTCTGCACAAGACTGGAACCGGACTTTAAAGCGGCAATGCTTGGATGCGCTGATGCGAAAGCTTTGGCTTAACAACAGAAGAAGGGCTGCCCTTGTTTAAGGATCACCCCCTGTCTTTGAGACATGGGAGAAGCTCCTTGCATTTGCCGGGCGGCCCTTTTTTGATAGACAAATACGGATGCGTTACTCTTTCAGCCTCAGAACGTCTCAGCCGCTTCCTTGGCCCGGGCGATCCCGTTCTCCTTGATCTGCTGGGCTTTGTCCGGCTCGGCGTTATGCCCTTCGATGAAGATGCCTTCCAGCGACGGCACTCCATAGAAGTTCATTATGATCTGAATATACCGGTGACCCATTTCAAGCTGAGCGGCTGCGCCTTCGGAATAATAACCTCCACGGGCTTGAATGTGGATCGCCTTTTTGTCCGTCAGAAGACCGACCGGTCCTTCGGCTGTGTAGCGGAAGGTTTTGCCGGCGACAGAGATCGCGTCAAAATAAGCTTTCATGACCGGGGGAAAGGAGAAGTTCCAGAGAGGGGTCACGAATACATATTTATCGGCCTCTACGAACTGGTCGCTGAGCGCGGCCAGACGGCCAACCTTCGTCTGTTCGTCAGCGGACAGCTGATCGAAGGCGGTGCCGGACTGAAGCTTGCCCCAGCCGCTGAATACATCCGCGTCGATGTAGGGGATATGCTCCTTGTAAAGGTCGATCCGGATGATTTCGTCGCCCGGGTTCTTCGATTGATAGGCATCGATGAACGCTTTTCCGGCCGCCATACTGTAGGAGACCTGGTGGTCATGAGGGTGGGCGGTAATATAGAGCAGCTTAGCCATGTTGGGTTTCATTCCTCCTGGTGAGTGATCTGCCGTTAGTGTTGGATTTTTCCCGTGATTTATTCATGGCGATTGAACGGTGTGACTATAAACATGACTATAAATAAAGCGAATCCCGCAGGATCCGCTTCTATAGAGGCAAGCTGTTATGCAGTTCTCTTAGTATGCGCTCTAATCCCGACTCCAAAGCGTGAATGAGAGCTTGAATCCTTATTTTGCACTGGAAAAAAATCGATAAACCTGTCAAAATACGAATATGCAAGGAAGCATTTACTCCGTAAGCTCAGGCTTCCTCTTGATCAGCACGTCTTCAATTATCTCGATAAACTCCGCGGATGCCTTCGCCTGTACCGCCAACTCATAGATATTCAGCAGTTGTTCATTGGTTAATGTCTCCAGTGAGGAGGGACGCGGAGAAGGAGTAAAATGATAGTTCATTAAATTCCTCCTTAAGTTTGAATGGTTGTGCATATACATCCTTTCCAAATGATACCATTTACTTTACGACTTGTCTTGTCCTGTTCTCCCTCTCAATTCTTCTTTACATATCATGGGTATTATGTAATAATAATATTTTTTGTTAACTTAGATAGAGGAGAGTGTTAAATATGAGTTGGCGTCCGCAAACTGAAGAGTACGACAAGTTTTTTGAGAATTACATCGCTCTTGTTCCGAAGGAAGGAAGCTTGGAAGAGCTGCTCCGCGAGCAGGGTAAAACGGTGGCCGCTTTATTCGGAGAACTGTCAGAGGAACAAGGGAGTTACCGTTACGCCCCTGGCAAATGGAGTCTTGGGCAGCTGCTCGGCCACCTGATCGACGCCGAACGGATCATGTCCTATCGGCTGTTCCGGATCTCACGAGGGGACAGCACATCGCTTCCCGGATTTGACCAGAACTTTTTTGTAGACGCTGGCCAATATGATTCGTATTCTCTGAAAGAGCTGATTCCTCTCTATGAAGCATCCCGGCAGTCCACGCTGGTTCTTGTCGGCAGCATTCGGGATGACGCCTGGACCCGGACGGGGAACGCGAACGGGCATGCCATTTCGGCCGGGGCCCAGCTCGCCCTGATGATCGGCCATGAACGCCATCATTTGAATATCATTAAGGAACGGTATCTCGTATAGGAGGAACTGGTATGGGGGTTTGGCGGAGTATCTTGCGGTTGTTGTGGGAGCCTGAGCGTCATCTGCTGGCTGAGACATTCGATCAGTCCGAATACTTCCGGATCAAGGGAGCGCTGGGCAGCGCAGGCATCCGGCACCGAACCCGATTCTCCGGAACGACGGCAGCCGCAGAACGCCGGAATTTCCGGGGAGGGCCCTCTCCTGTCATTTATCGCATTTATATCAGCTCTGAAGATGAAGCAAGAGCGGCGAAAGCGCTGAATCATAGAGGATAAAAATGAAGGCCACGAACGTCTGCGGCAGGCAGGCGGTCATGGCCTTTTTTATTGTTGGAGTTCCTACAAGGAAGGATTCTTATGGCATTTGCGGCATACCGGATAATACGCCTCGTTGCCTCCGATCTGAATCTGCTTGCCGGTGTATACGGGCTTGCCGTTCTCGACCCGCAGCGTCATGGTGGCTTTCCGCTCGCAGAACCAGCAGATCGTCTTCATTTCCTCGATTTTATCCGCATAGATGAGCATATACTTGCTGCCCTCGAACAAATTGTTCTGGAAATCATTCTTCAGGCCAAAGGCCATCACCGGAATGTCCAGTTCATCGACGATACGGACGAGCTGTAAAATGCTGCTTTTGTTCAGGAACTGGCATTCGTCGATCAGCACGCAGTGCGGCTTCGGCTCATTCGAGCTGACGATGCCGAATATATCGGTGCTCTCATCGATGGCGATGGCCTGTCTGCGCAGACCGATCCGTGAAGACACGTATCCCACTTCGTCCCGGTTGTCGATGGCGGAGGTAAAGATCAGTACGGACTTGCCCTGTTCCTCATAATTGTGGGCGACCTTCAAAATTTCGATGGATTTACCACTGTTCATGGAACCGTATTTGAAAAATAATTGTGCCACTGGCTATCTGTCCCTTCCCTGAAAATGCGACCTCTCTAGAGTATCACACTCCCGCCGCGGCAGGCCACCATAAAAAGAGCATCGCTGGTCACCAGTCCGCCGAATCTGTTAAAATAACGTCATGCCAACCTGCCGCTATTTGACAGCGCAGGTTTTTTTAATCCGAGCATTTTGCATTGAACGATGCCAAATGCTGATCCGGTTATTAATGAAGGAGAGGAGTATGCCAAGCATGACAGAGAATCAGGATTCATACAAGGAACGGATGTCCAGTTTGAAGGAAAAAGGCGCCCTGCCGCCCGAAGCGGAGGACCTCATGAAAGAGCTGCTCACAAAACTGGCGGAAGCGGAACGGAGCAACCTCGCGCTTCGCCGCGCCGCGCTCAAAGCGGCAGGAGGCCACACCATGTCCACCCGGCTGCGGGATGCCTTGTATGAATAGAAGGGAAGCCTATGTCCATCCTGTTTAAGTTCCTCAAACCGTACAGGACTGCCGCGATTCTGGCACTCGTGATGATGCTGATTGAGCTGGCGGTCGAGCTGTCGCAGCCCTATCTCATTTCCAAAATTATCGACAACGGCATACGCAGTCATGATTTAACCGTGGTGTGGACATGGGGAGGATTTCTTGTGCTCAGCGCCGCCGTGGCGTTCTCAGCCGGGATTCTGAGTTCCTTCTTCGCTTCCCATGCGAGCCAGGGGTTCGGCTTCGATCTGCGGGACCGGCTCTATGAGAAAGTGCAGTCGTTCACGTATGCCGCGTTCAACCGTTTTGCAGCATCTACATTGATTACCCGGCTGACAGGAGATGTCTCCCAGCTTCAGGATGCGGTATTTACCGGACTGCGGTTCATGTCCCGCATCCCGCTCGTGGTGCTCGGCAGCGTGGTCATGGGGCTGGTGGTGCAGTGGCGGCTCGGACTCGTGCTGACGGTGACTGTCCCGGTCATGATCGTTCTGCTGATGCTGCTGATGCGCCGGTCCTCCAGGATGTTCCGAACCGTCCAGAACAAGCTGGACAGTGTCAACGGAGTCGTTCAGGAGAATCTGACCGGCATCCGTCTGATTCGCGTCTTCGTGCGGATGGGCTACGAAGTTGCCCGCTTCGCCGAATACAGCCGGGATCTGATGCGCAGCACGATTTCGGCCCTCCGGCTCACCGAGACGGCGATGCCGTTCGTCCTGCTGCTGATGAATGGCGGCATTCTGGTGCTGCTGTGGTTCGGCCGCATTGAAATATCCCACGGGAACGCCACGCTGGGGCAGACGGTTGCCGTGATCAACTACACGCTGCGCGCGGTCGGCGGATTATCGGCGCTGTCCGGCATCGTGGCCGCCTTCTCCCGGATGCGCGCGTCCGCGCTGCGTGTGGGAGAAGTGCTGGACGCGCCCGGCGTTGAGGATACCCGCCGGAGCGGAGTCACAAATCTAGAGAATGGCGTGAATAATGCCAGTATGGCAAACCCGCCTCAGCGCATCCAGGGAGCTGTCTCCTTCGAGCATGTGTCATTCCGCTATCCCGATAGCGGCATCGCCGTTCTGGAGGACATTTCGTTCAAGGCCGAGCCCGGCGAGGTCGTGGCGATAATGGGAGCGACCGGCTCGGGCAAGACGTCGCTCGTCTCGCTGATCGCCCGGCTGTATGAACAGACGGAGGGCGTCGTCCGGGTAGACGGCCGGGACACGCGCGACCTGAATCTTGCCGATCTGCGCGGAGCGATCGGGTACGTTCCCCAGGAGGTGCTGCTGTTCTCGGGCACCGTCCAAGGCAATATCGCCTGGGGCAATGAGAAGGCGGGGCGTTCCGAGATTGAAGCCGCTGCCCGGGCGGCGCAAATCCATGATACGATCATGAGCCTTCCGGATGGCTATGATGCCCTGCTCGGCCAGCGGGGCGTCAACTTGTCCGGCGGGCAGAAGCAGCGACTCAGCATTGCCAGGGCGCTCGTGCGCAAACCGTCCATCCTGATTATGGACGACAGCACGAGCGCGCTCGATGCCGTTACGGAAGCTGCGCTGCTGTCGGAGCTGCAGAAGCTGTCGTGCACCACATTCATCATCACCCAGAAGATCGCCTCGACGGCGGCAGCTGATGTCATTCTGCTGCTGGATGAAGGCAGGCTGCTGGCGGCAGGGACCCATGAGCAGCTGCTGGCCGGCTCCAGTCTGTACCGGAGCATCTGCGAGTCGCAGGAGGGAAAGGAGAACCTTCATGTTCAAAACCGTGCTTGAACCGTTTCGGCACCCGAGGCCCGTCTTTGAGCTGGGCGAAGGCCGGGCGCTCGGAGCAGGCCGCGGCGGAGGCAAAGCTCCGGTCAAGGCCAAGGACTGGTCCTCTACACTGCGCCGTCTGTGGATGTATTTGGCCGAGCGCAAGCTGAAGCTTGGACTGGTGCTTCTGATGGTAGTGCTTAGCTCCGGGCTTTCCCTCCTGGGACCCTACATGATCGGCAGGGCTGTCGACCATTATCTGGAGGGAGGCGGAGCGCATTGGGGACTGTTCCTGGCGGGACTTGGAGCAGTCTACGTCTTGGTCGCCGTCACATCGTGGCTGCAGAACATCTGGATGATCGAGATTTCCCAGGAGACGGTATACCGGATGCGGACCGAGCTGTTCTCCCATCTGCATCGTCTGCCGATCTCATTCTTCAACCGGCGCCAGAAGGGGGAGATTATGAGCCGTCTGACCAATGATATCGAGAACGTCAGCTCGAACCTGAACAGCTCGGCGATCCAGATCTTCTCCGGCGTGCTGACACTGGCGGGAACGTTGATCGTCATGCTGACGCTTAGTCCGCTGCTTACTCTGCTGACCTTTATTGTCGTGCCGCTGATGGCGGTGGGCATGCGCTGGATTACCCGGCGGACAGGCCCGCTGTTCAAGCAGCGGCAGCGCAATCTGGGCGAGCTGAACGGCTATATCGAAGAGACGCTGTCGGGGCAGCGGGTCATCAAGGCGTTCGGCCAGGAGGAGAGGGTCATCTCCGCCTTCCGGGAACGCAACAGCACCATTATGCTGTCCGGTTTCTGGGCGCAGTCGATTTCCGGCTTTATCCCGAAGCTGATGAACGGCCTCAACAATTTGAGCTTCGCCATTGTCGCCGGGTTCGGGGGCATACTGGCGATCCGGGGCTCGATAACGGTCGGCGTTATCCTGGTCTTCGTCGAATATACCCGGCAGTTCACGCGGCCGCTCAACGACCTGGCGAATCAGTGGAACAGCGTGCTGTCTGCGATCGCCGGCGCAGAGCGGGTGTTCGAAATTCTGGACGAGGAAGTGGAGGTCAAGGACGAGAGCGGAGCGCATGATGCAGGTGAACTGCGTGGAGAGGTGAAATTCGACGGGGTATCCTTCTCCTACAGCGGGGACAGCGATACGCTGCATAATATTACGTTCGAGGCCAAGCCGGGCGAAATGATCGCACTGGTCGGCCCGACCGGAGCGGGGAAGACGACACTGATCGGCCTGCTCTCCCGCTTCTACAATCCTTCGAGTGGCGTCATCACAGTCGACGGGCGGAACCTGGCGTCCATCACCCGGGAGAGCTTGCGAAGCCAGATGGCGTTCGTGCTGCAGGATACGTTCCTGTTCAAGGGAAGTATCCGGGACAATATCCGTTACGGGCGGCTGGATGCGACTGACGAAGAGGTGGAACGCGCGGCCAGATTGGCCAACGCCCATTCGTTCATCATGCGTCTGCCCGGCGGGTATGACCGTATGCTTGACGTCGATGGCGGCGGCATCAGCCAGGGGCAGAAGCAGCTGCTCGCCATTTCCAGAGCGATCCTGGCCGATCCGGCAATGCTCGTGTTAGATGAAGCAACGAGCAGCATCGATACCGTAACCGAGCTGAAGATCCAGGAAGGACTGCAATCGCTGATGAAAGGGCGAACCAGCTTTGTGATCGCTCACCGGCTCGGAACCATTCGCCAGGCGGACCGTATTCTTGTGCTAAGCGGCGGAAGATTGGTGGAGCAGGGAAATCATGTGGAACTGGTGGAACAAGGCGGTCTGTACAGCGAGCTTGTGAGCGGAGGAATGAAGCACTGAGCGAAGCCGGCAGGCTAATGACCTTTTTTTGGCGAACGGAACACTGAAGAAGCTAAATTTTAGCCGTGACAACAGTCGGGACATTAGCCCGTGACAACAGTCGGGAGAAGAAGCCGTGGACGGGGGACCGTCACACGGCTTCTTTCGTTTCGGTAAGTCGGCCGGCACGTCGGCTGGTCCATCTTTTTCCAAGTGCGATTGCAGGCTTCTCCACATACTTATAAGACAGGACGGACAGCAGAATGGAGGCTGCGAGCGCAATAATGAGGGTTGCCCAAAGAGGCAAAACATTATGGAACGCATATACGGAGGCAAAGAGCGCAATACAGTGATACAGATACAGGCTGTACGAAATATTTCCGAGGAAATGGACGGGACGGATTTCGAGTACTCCAGAGATTTTGGGCGAAGCCAGCGAGGTTGAGATCAGAACACATACACCGGCCGCAATCCCCCAGTCGGAGAGCAGGGACAGCCATACCCCTTCCGCCTTGAAGAGTCTCTTCAAGACAGCGTCGGCGATACCGGCATACGTATAGATCAACAGACCGGCGGTCAGCAGTACGTATTTCATCGAGACGCTTAAACGTATAATCCGGGCGATAAGTCCTGTCCGGTGTTTGGCAAGCAGTGCCCCAATAATAAAGAACGCCATGTAGTGCAGCGTGAAATAGAGATTGGAGGATATCGGCAGCGGATTGGCCGGCCTAATAAGATGATTAAGCAGGAGCGCAAGCCCGGAGAGCAGCAGTCCGAGGGCAAGGCTGGTCTTCCAGCCGAACCGGATAATAAATGTCATCAGAAACGGGAAAATAAGCGAAATCCGAAGCTCGACGCACAGCGACCACAGCACGGGGTCAAGCGCATAGTCCTTGAAGCTGCCTAGCAAAAGGAGGTGGTCTCCGATCAGCCCGGGGGTCAGGGGAATACTCCACACATCCGTGAAGAAGCTGCTGTAGCCCGGCATCGCCCCTTCCTTGTAGAAGGCCAGATAGGCGAGCAGAGCGCAGGCGACCGCTGCGATATAGGGGATATAGATCCGGCACACCCGCTTGATTAGAAAATGAGAAATCCGTACCTTGGCGCCCTGTGCGTAAAAAGGGAGAGAGAGCACGAAGCCGCTGAGCACAAAGAAGAAAATGACCGCTTCATGGCCTGCCTTGAAGATGCGCAGGGGCGTATAATTCAACATTTCCAGCCACCATAAGCCGGTAAAAATAAATAAAAAATGGTGAATCAGAACTGTAGCGGCCGCGAGCCCTCTTAAGGAATCCAACTGATGGTACCTCTTCACTAATCCGCACCCCCACATGTTTGAATTACTAAGATTATACATAAATATGATTCTTTTCAATATCGAACGGAAGAGGGATAGACCGGAATTCAATCTCTTCAAAACAGCGGGTAATAACGAAAAAAGAGTCCAATTCGTTCGTTATAATGCGCTTTCTTTCGCAAAAAATGCAAATCAATCCGGTTCGAGGATTCTTCCCAAACACAAATCCCTGACGAAGGTCCTGTTTGAGCAGCCATTTATTTTCCAGGAAAATGAGAGCGGAGTCGTAGGCGGATAAGCAGAGATAGCGCAAAATCCCGCACTTTTGCACCGGGTCAGGCGAACAGACAGCGAGCGTTACAGCTCGAATGCCTGCCGGCCTGCGGGACAGAGGGCCTAGTGCCCGGCCGGAAGTGATATCATCTGTCCCTCGCAATGTCGAACCATGATTGTCCTTACATCTGGATAGATCCATGAATCCGTCCGTTTCGCCGTTCCTTCTCTCCGGGCCGAAAAGAGAGTACAATAGAAAGGATTCTGTGATTATGCGTATAAAGGAACGGGAGGATACATATTCATGACCATTTCATGTGATGTGGCGATTTTGGGAGGCGGAACAGGGGGGTACGTCGCGGCCGTCCGGGCAGCCCAGCTCGGCAAATCCGTTGTTGTCATCGAACAGGACAAGCTGGGCGGAACCTGCCTGCACCGGGGCTGCATTCCGAGCAAATCGCTGCTGCGCAGCGCCGAGGTATATGCCGATATTGCCGAGAGCGATCAATACGGCATCGAAGTCTCCGGCGTGAGGCTCGCGTTCGATAAGGTCCAGCGCCGCAAGGAAGCCGTCGTGGAGCAGCTGCACCAGGGCGTTCAATATTTAATGCGCAAGAACAAGATCCAGGTTCTGAAAGGTAAAGGACGGGTCATCGGCCCTTCGATCTTCTCGCCGAGAAGCGGCGCGGTTGCGGTCGAACTGGAGGACGGAGAGGCCGAGACGGTGGTGCCGGACCGCCTGATCATCGCCACGGGCTCGCGTCCCAAGGTGATTCCGGGATTCGAGCCGGACGGCGAGTTCGTGCTTACGAGCGAGGAGGCTCTGCAGCTTGAGGAGCTGCCGGAATCGATGCTGATTATCGGAGGCGGGGTCATCGGGGTCGAATGGGCTTCGATGCTGGCCGACTTCGGCGTGAAGGTTACGGTCGTGGAAGCGGCGGATCAGCTGCTGCCGAGAGAAGACAAGGAAGTTGCCCGTGAGCTGCTGCGTCTGCTCAAGAAACGGGGAGTTCAGTGCCTGACGGGCGTATCCGTTACGCCGGGAAGCATTTCGAGAGAGGGAGACGGAGCCACTGTCGAAGTCGTAAAAGGCGGACAAGCGCAAACATTGCGGGCAGCGAAAATCCTGGTCTCGGTCGGCAGATCGGCGAACATCCAGAATATCGGCCTGGAAAATACGGATATCCGCTTTGGCCAGGGCGTCATCGAGGTGAACGCCAATATGCAGACGAGCGAGCCGCATATTTATGCGATCGGCGATTGCATCGGCGGGCTGCAGCTGGCGCATGCCGCGAGCCATGAAGGCATCATGGCGGTGAATCATCTGGCGGGTGAGAGCCTTCATCCGTATCATCCCCATCTCGTTCCCCGGTGCGTGTACACCCGGCCCGAAGTTGCAAGCGTCGGATACACGGAGCAGGAGGCGAAGGAGTTGGGTCATGAGACGGCAATCGGCAAATTCCCGTTCTCGGCGATCGGCAAGGCGCTCGTGCAGGGCTCCAAAGACGGATTCGTCAAAGTGGTCGCCGACAAGGCGACCGGCGATATTCTCGGCGTCCAGATGATCGGCCCGCATGTTACCGATCTGATCGGTGAAGCCTCGCTGGCCCAGCTGCTGGACGCGACCCCCTGGGAGGTCGGAGAAGCGATACATGCCCATCCAACGCTGTCCGAGATTATCGGAGAAGCAATGCTGGCCGTTGATGGACGGGCCATTGGAATGTAAGGAGGCCGCCGCCTTGAGCGGCCCTTTTCTTTTTAAGGAGAAACGCTATATAATAGATGGAGATACGTCTTAGTACCTGGTTTTAAGATCAGATCAGTATCTTCGTCCGGACCTGCTCCGGACCCAGAATGAAGGAGGTACCTCCACAATGGATATACAAGACACAGTTCAAGGCGTCAACCGGCATGAACCTCTTGGCTTAACCGACGGCCAGGTCATCGACATGTACAGGTATATGCTGCTTGCGCGCAAGTACGATGAACGCAGTCTGCTGCTTCAGCGGGCGGGGAAGATCAACTTCCATGTGTCGGGCATCGGCCAGGAAGCTGCGCAGGTTGGAGCCGCATTTGCGCTTGACCGCGAGAAGGATTATTTCCTGCCTTATTACCGCGACTATGCGTTCGTGCTGTCCGTCGGCATGACGACCCGCGAGCTGATGCTGTCGGTCTTCGCCAAGGCGGATGACCCGAACAGCGGAGGACGTCAGATGCCCGGTCATTTCGGCAGCAAGCGGCTGCGGATTGTTACCGGCTCAAGCCCCGTAACGACACAGGTTCCACATGCGGCCGGCTTTGCTCTGGCAGCCAAAATGCGCAGAGAGCCTGCGGTTTCTTTTGTGACCTTCGGGGAAGGCTCAAGCAATCAGGGCGATTTTCATGAAGCATGCAACTTCGCCGGCGTGAACAAGCTGCCGGTTATTATAATGTGCGAGAACAACCAGTATGCCATTTCCATTCCGGCTCACCGCCAGCTTGGCGGGAAGGTCAGCGACCGGGCTCTCGGCTACGGCTTCCCGGGCATCCGCGTGGACGGCAACGATCCGCTTGAGGTGTACAAGACCGTGAAGGAAGCCCGCGAGCGGGCGCTCCGCGGGGAAGGGCCGACGCTGATCGAAGCGATGATGTACCGGCTGTCTCCCCATTCGACGTCGGACAATGATCTGGCTTACCGGACCAAGGAAGAGGTCGAAGAGAACTGGAAGAAGGACGGCGTCGCGGCATTCCGGCAGTACTTGACCTCACTCGGACTGTGGGATGAGGATAAGGAGCGCGACCTCGCCTCCCAGATCAACCTGGAATTGAAAGATGCGATCGAATACGCCGACAATGCGCCGTTCCCGAAACCGGAGGACACGCTGCTGCATGTGTACAGCGAATCCGAGGGAGGAGTATAGGCTATGGCGATGATGGAATATATCGATGCCATCCGGCTGGCGATGAAAGAAGAAATGGAGCGGGACGAGAACGTCTTCGTGCTCGGTGAGGATGTGGGCGTCAAGGGCGGTGTCTTCACCACGACCAAGGGACTTCAGGAGCAGTTCGGAGCGGATCGCGTTCTGGATACGCCGCTTGCGGAATCGGCGATTGCCGGCGTGGCAATCGGGGCGGCGATGTACGGCATGAAGCCGATCGCGGAGATGCAGTACTCGGACTTCATGCTTCCGGCAACGAACCAGATTATCAGCGAAGCGGCCAAAATCCGCTACCGGTCCAACAATGACTGGAGCTGTCCGGTCGTCATTCGTGCGCCGATCGGCGGCGGAATCTTCGGCGGGCTGTATCATTCGCAGTGCCCGGAATCGATTTTCTTCGGCACTCCGGGTCTTAAGATTGTCGCTCCTTATTCGGCTTACGATGCCAAAGGGCTATTGAAGGCGGCTGTGCGCGATCCGGACCCGGTGCTCTTCTTCGAGAACAAGAAGTGCTACAAGCTGATCAAGGAAGACGTGCCGGAAGGCGACTATACCGTTCCGATCGGCGAAGCCAATTTGCTGCGCGAAGGCGATGACATTACGGTAATTGCCTACAGTCTGCCGCTGCATTTTGCCATGCAGGCAGCCGAGGAGCTGGAGCGGGAGCAGGGCATTACGGCTCATGTGCTCGATCTGCGCACCCTGCAGCCGCTAGACAAGAACGCCATTGTAGAGGCCGTTCGCCGCACCGGCAAGGTGCTGATCGTTCATGAGGACAACAAGACAGGCGGCGTTGGCGCCGAGGTGGCGGCCATTATCGGCGAGGAATGTCTCTTCGATCTGGACGCTCCGATCTTCCGGCTGTGCGGACCTGACGTTCCGGCCATGCCGATCAGTCCGCCGATGGAGAAGTTCTTCATGCTGAGCAAGGAAAAAGTGAAGGCCGAGATGCTTCGTCTGGCGCAGTATTAAGACAAGGATAACAGGCGCAATCGGTCCATAAAGGACGGAAAGCGAAGACATAAGCCCCGCAGCAGAGCGGGGGCCTCTTAAGGAGTGAAAGTATGGTAAGCAACAAGCAGTTGACGGATGTGGCAATGCCCCAGCTCGCGGAATCACTCGTATCAGCCACGATCGGCAAATGGCTGAAGAAGCCGGGAGATCCGGTGGAGCAGTACGAGCCGCTGTGCGAAGTCATTACCGATAAAGTGAACGCCGAGCTGCCGTCCACGGTGGATGGCGTAATGGGCGACATTCTGGCGGAGGAAGGGCAGACGGTCGCCGTCGGCGAAATCATCTGCCGCATTGCTGTGCCGGCGCCCGGGGCGACCCCGGAGGCCGCGCCTCAGTCCGGCGCGGCGGAACCTGCGCCGGCCCCTGCGGGCCGGCCGGCGGCTCCCGCTGCCGCTACGCAGGCAGCGGGCGGATATGCGGCGCACACCCGCGCCGCATTCGACCCGGACGCGCCGATGCGGGCGCGTTATTCGCCGGCCGTGCAGAGCCTAGCGGCGCTGCACGGCATCGAGCTGTCCGCCGTACCGGGAACCGGGCTCGGCGGACGCGTGACGCGCAAGGACGTCTTGGCGTACCTTGCGCAGGGGCCGGCGGCGGCTTCGCAGACGCCGGTGGCTCAGTCGCCGGCGCCTGCGGGCGCGCCGGCAGCACGTCCGGCCGCGCAGCCGCAGGCCGCGGCCATCCCGGCAGCGCCTATGGAGGCTGAGGCGCTGCCGCCAGTGCGGCATTCCGGACTGCATCTGTCCGAAACGCCGCGCATTCCGGAGATCGAGGTGGAGAGCGGACGCTCGGAATACCTGATCGACGTAACGCCGATCCGGAACACGATCGCCACCCGGATGCGCCAGAGCGTGGCGGAAATTCCGCATGCCTGGACGATGATCGAAGTGGACGTGACGAACCTGGTGCTGCTGCGCAACAAGCTGAAGGACGAATTCAAGCGCCGCGAGGGCATCAACCTGACTTATCTGGCGTTCATGATGAAGGCCGTCGTCAGCGCCATCAAGGATTACCCGATCATGAATTCCGTCTGGGCGGTGGACAAAATCATCGTCAAACGGGATATCAACATATCGCTCGCTGTCGGCACCGAGGATTCGGTCATGACGCCTGTCATCAAGCGGGCAGACCAGAAGAACATAGCCGGACTTGCCCGGGAAATCGACGAGCTGGCGATGAAGACGCGTGAAGGCAAGCTGCGGCTTGACGATATGCAGGGAGGCACCTTCACCGTCAACAACACGGGATCATTCGGCTCCATCCTGTCCTACCCGATTATCAACTATCCGCAGGCCGTGATTCTGACCTTCGAGTCGATCGTGAAGAGGCCGGTCGTCATCAACGACATGATCGCTGTACGCTCCATGGCGAATATTTGTCTGTCGCTGGACCACCGGATTCTGGACGGCGTCATCTGCGGCCGGTTCCTGCAGCGGGTGAAGGACAACATCGAGAGCTATAGCCTCGATACGAACGTCTACTAAGCATGTAAGCGAACGAGGGCTGTTGCTGTTGACCGCCCCTTGGCAATTCCAGCGGGTTAAACGGTGCGAAGAGTGACACCAGATGGGGCCAGATGCCGCCGTAACCTGCTTTTTAAAATAGGTCCGGCGGCTATCAAGGGAAGGGAGATGCTAGAGCATGAACAACACGGAAGCGCGCAAGCTTGAAATATCTTATATTCCCCTGATCGAATACGGCCAGGCTTGGGAGATGCAGAAGGAATCGGTGCGCGCGATTGACACGGGCGAGCGTCCGGAGCGGCTGATCTTTCTGCAGCATCCGCCGACCTACACGATCGGATCGCAGAATCATCCGGAGCATCTGCTGATGAGCCCCGAACAGCTCAAGGCGGAGGGTATTGCGGTATTCAAAATCGACCGCGGCGGCGACATCACCTATCACGGGCCCGGCCAACTGGTCGGCTATCCGCTGCTGGCCATCGGCGAGCAGGGAAGAGTCGATCTGCACGGCTATTTGCGTTCCCTGGAGCAGGTGATCATCGATTATCTGGCGGAGTTCGGCATTGAAGGCAGCCGCAAGCCGGAGTATACGGGCGTCTGGGTAGGCAATGTGAAGATCTGCGCCATCGGCGTCAAATTCAACAAGAGCAAGACGCGCAAAGGCTTCGTGACGAGCCACGGCTTCGCCTTCAACATCCGGGAAGGGATTGCGCAGGAAGGCTTCCGGGGCATTATTCCCTGCGGCATTTCGGAGTACGGGGTTACGTCGCTGGAGGAATGCACCGGACGGCGCTTTGAGATCGAGGAGGTTGCGGCGGCACTGGTGCCGCATTTTCTGAGAGCTTTTCCATATGGAACTCTGGTATCCGACTGGGAAGGGTTTCCCGCCGAAGTGAAATAACGACATCCGTATGAAGGCGGCGCTGCCAACTGTGCCTTGCGAGCCGCCCATGCAGAGCCATTATAATGTCAAACGGCGGCCCGGAAATTCCGGGCCGCCGTTACTAACGAAACCAAATTCGAGAAGCTTACCTCGCGCTATGCGGTCAGCCTGCCAGAAAAGGCTCGATAACCACAAGCAGCGTGGAAGCGATCATAGCGATCAGCATGAGATAGATGAAGATGCGAAACCATTTTCGACGTTGCATGAGTAACTCCTTTGGGGTTTGGTGTAAAATATAAGACATTATAAGTATTGGCTTATAACAGGTCTACTATTTCTCGGTAAACGCTCGGCGCCTAAAGGACACCGTCAGGCGTTTATCCTTGATAATAATAATTGTAACGCAAATTTGAAAGCGAGGGAAGTCCGGTGGTAGAACGGGACCGATTGATATCGGAATTTATGGAGCTTGTCCAGGTGGACAGCGAGACAGGGAATGAGCGGAATATCGCCGATGTGCTCATCGGCAAGTTCAAGGCGCTCGGGCTGACGGCGGTCGAAGACGATTCGCAGCAGAGAACGGGACATGGAGCAGGGAACCTGATTGTCACGTGGGCTGCCGAGAAGACGGAGAATGCTCCCAAACTGCTGTTCACCTGCCATATGGATACCGTCGTTCCGGGACAGGGCATCAAGCCGGCGCTCGGCGAGGACGGCTGGATTACAAGTGACGGCACGACCATTCTGGGCGCCGATGACAAGGCTGGACTGGCCGCTCTCTTCGAAGGCATCCGGGTCGTCCAGGAACAGAACCTTCCGCACGGACAAATCCAGTTCGTCATTACAGCCGGAGAGGAATCCGGACTGCTCGGTTCGCGTTCGCTGGACCCCAAATATCTGGATGCGGACTTCGGCTTCGCGCTCGACTCGAACGGCGAGCTGGGAGCCATTGCGGTCGCCGCGCCTACGCAGGCGAAAATCACAATGCAGATCTTCGGCAAATCGGCCCATGCCGGCGTGAATCCTGAGGACGGCATCAGCGCCATCCAGGTGGCGGGCAAGGCGATTTCGGCGATGAAGCTTGGACGCATCGACAATGAGACGACCGCCAACATCGGCAAATTCGCAGGCGGCGGTCCGACAAATATCGTCTGTGACCATGTGCAGCTCGATGCGGAAGCACGAAGCATCGTACAGGAGAAGGTGGAGCGACAGATCGATTCCATGCGCGAAGCGCTGGAGACGACGGTTCGCGAGTATGGAGCGACCTGCGAGTTCCGCAGCGAGATCATTTACCCGGCGTTCAGCTTTAACGGAGAAGATCCCATCGTGCAGCTGGCCGAGCGGGCCATCGCATCGGTCGGCCTGACACCGAGAACCTTTCATTCGGGCGGCGGAAGCGACGCCAACGTATTCAACGGGCTGAACGTGCCGACGCTGAACCTCGCGATCGGGTATGAGAATATTCATACGACCAAGGAACGGGTCAAGGCGGATGATATCGGCAGAGCGGCCGAGCTGGTAGTCGCGATTGTGCGGGAAAGCGCCAAGCCGCAGTAATTCTGCGGAATGGAAGGCACCAAACCGCCGTACTTTTTACGGAGACTGACCGCATGATGCGATCCATCCCCAATAGGCAGCCGCACCCTGAACCGGAAGATTCAATTCCGTTCCAGGGTGCGGTTTTTTACATCGGATGGGAAATAACGGGCAAGCTAGAAGAACAGGTGCAGGCAGCGGTTTATGTTAAGGCAGCGGATCAAGCTTTCTCCTGCGTGCGGAGCCGTCCCGAGGTCCCGCCGGATGATCGCCGGGCTGGCTGTGAACGCTCATGACCAGCGAGCGACAATACGTACGACAGCGGCATATCCCTTCCGAATTTGCGCTGCAGCATACGAATCACCTCCAGAATTTCGTCCGGTTTTCCCTTCAGCAGCAGGCCGCTGCGCCCGGCCCCCGTGCCTTTCCCGTTCTTCATGTCCATTTCCTTCTTTCATCTGAAGTTTGCTATAATACACGGTATGCAGAGAAGCCGCAAAGGAGACCTGAAACTATGAAAGAACCGAATGCTGATATGAAAAAACAATGGCCTGCGAACCCCGCGCTGGACGAAACCTTTGTCTCGACGCAGCCCATTTTCTCTGGAAAAATCATCACGCTGCAGGTTGATACCGTCACCCTTCCCGATGGCGAAACGGCTACACGTGAGGTCGTAAAGCATCCCGGCGCGGTAGCGGTGCTGGCGCTTAACCGCGGCAAATTGCTTGTGGTGGAGCAGTACCGCCAGCCGATGGGGCGCACCGAGGTGGAGATTCCGGCAGGCAAGCTGGACCCCGGAGAAGATCCGAAGGATGCAGCTGCGCGCGAGCTTCGGGAAGAGACGGGATTTCACAGTGGCGATCTGGCATTGTTGAAATCCTTCTATACCTCGCCGGGATTTGCCGATGAAGTCATCCATCTCTATGTAACGGATAATGCGGAGGCCGGAGAGATGGCGCTGGATGAGGATGAGTTCCTGGAGGTGTCGGAGCTAACGCTGGAGGAAGCTTACCAATATATCGCGGACGGGCGCATTGCCGATGCCAAGACGATGATGGCCGTCTACGCCTGGCATTTGTACACGCTGACGGGGCAGTGGCACTGATGAATCGTAATGAATCCAAGTCTCTGCCCGGTGGCTTGGAGGACCGGAACGTACCTGCACTCTCAACATACTACTGCGACCTGCATGTCCATATCGGAAGGACCACATCGGGCCAGGCGGTCAAAATTAGCGGCAGCCGCGATCTGACCTTTGCAGGGATCGCGCGGGAAGCGTCAGAGCGGAAAGGAATCGGGCTCGTCGGCATTATCGACACCCATTCTCCGTCTGTGCAGCGCGATATGCTGGACTGCCTGCACAGCGGCGAGATGACAGAGGTTTCCGGCGGCGGCATCCGCTACCGGGACACGGCCATTCTGCTCGGTGCCGAAATCGAGCTGCGGGAGCCGGGGCGGCGGGAATTTCATGTTCTGGCGTTCATGCCCGACCTGAGGGCGATGGAGGAGTTCAGCACATGGATGAGCCGCCATATGCGGAATGTGAATTTGAGCTCCCAGCGTATCTATGTGACACCGCGGGAGCTTCAGGCAGAAATTCTCGCAAGAGGCGGGCTGCTGATCCCGGCCCATATTTTCACCCCGCACAAAGGGCTGTACGGCTCCGCGACGGAGCGGATGGCGGATGTCTTTGATCTTGACGGGATCGCGGCGGTGGAGTTGGGCTTAAGCGCGGATTCAGAGATGGCCGGTTATCTGTCTGAGCTTGAGCCATTCACGTTCCTGACGAACTCCGACGCGCATTCGCTCGGCAAGATCGGACGGGAGTACAACGAAATGACACTTGCCACACCTTCCTTCACCGAATTTAAGCTGGCGCTCGAAGGCAGGGAGGGGAGAGGCGTCGCTGCCAACTACGGGCTGAATCCGCGTCTCGGCAAATATCACCGGACCTACTGCGCGGGCTGCGGCAGCATTATCGACGAAGCGTTCGTCACCTCACAGCGCTGTCCGTACTGCGGAAGCGTCAAGCTGGTTCAGGGCGTGCTGGACCGGATACTCAGCATCGCGGACCGCGAGCAGCCGAAGGTTCCGGGCAGCCGCCCGCCATACCGGTACCAGGTTCCCCTGGAATTCATTCCAGGTCTGGGGAAGGCGAAGATGAATGTGCTGCTGGAGGCCTTCGGCAGCGAGATGAACATCCTGCACCGGGCTGGAGTAGAGGAACTGTCGGAGAAGGTCGGCGCCGATTTGGCGGATAAAATCGCCGCCGCCCGCTCCGGCACTCTGGAGCTGACCGCCGGAGGCGGCGGAACATACGGGAAAGTGGCAGCAGCGTCGCTTCATGAGCGTCCCTAGGGGCGCTCTTTTTCGTGGAACGTGAACGATATTGTGGAAGATGAAGCCTTACAGTCTTAGGGAATGAAGTCGGTTGCGGATCGGAATCGTGAACATAATTCATTGCATCTAATGAAGGGGATTTGGAGGACTGCTGCTGGCGCCAGAGGGCATATAGCGTTTATGACTGTCCAGCCAAGCGGATAAGGCATTGCAACGGACAAGGCATAGAGCGGGACATCCTCTCATATGGTTGTAACAGAGACCAGGAGAGGAGAATATCCGATGCGGAACATGAGCCGTTCATTGAAAGAGCAGACGCCGCTCTATATGTTTGTCGCCGTCCTGTTTCTGGTGGGCGTCGTGTTCGGCGCCCTGATCGTCAGCGCGCTGACGCTGGACCAGCAGCAGGATCTTGCCGATTATCTCGGCAATTTTTTCACAACCGTAGACCAGCAGGGGCTGCCCGCCGCGCCGGAATCGTTCTGGAGCATCGCGGTGCTTCATTTGAAATGGATCGGCTTGATCTGGGTGCTTGGCCTATCGGTTATCGGACTGCCCGGCATTCTGGTGTTGGATTTCCTAAAAGGGCTGCTGATCGGCTTCACGGTAGGGACGCTTGTCAGCCAATACTCCTGGGACGGACTGCTGTTCGCGCTCGTCTCCGTTGCGCCGCATAATCTGGTCGTAATCCCTGTGATTCTCGTATGCAGCGCGGCCGCGATCGGTTTCTCGCTGCTTATGATCCGCAGCAGGGTGACGGCCCGGCGGCCTGTTCCGATTGGCAGACCTTTTGCGACCTATACGATGCTGTCTCTGTCCATGGCTGCGGTACTGCTCGCTGTCGCCTCCTTTGAGACGTATGTGACACCGGCGATGATGGGATGGGTAACGCCGCTGCTCGTCAAATAAATGTTTAATATTGAGACAATGCTGAAGCAACTCAGGGTGGGAATCACGCCCATTAGCCTGCATAGACACTCTATGACGCGCATTACTTCTTAGTTTATTACCGAATAGGGGATGGTAACTTCAACGAACCTTAAGTAGTATGGAGCTACATCATAAGGTCTGAATCTTATTGTAATACCTGAACTTCTAAGATAGAACTGTGTACCTGTAACATCTAGAGGGGGATCGTTTATAACGCCGGGATAAATTTCATCCCCTTGTTTAAGTTTCTCGTTTAGAACAGAAGAGATATATGTTTTTGCTTTTCTAATCTTCTCATCATTATTCAATATTTTTGTTAAGCTGATCTGCTTACCGGTAGTGAGGTCATAATTAAAGATTGTCGTGTCGTAATCTCCATGTGCTCCCCCGTTATATAGATAATCAATGTATCCAACAGACAATTTCCCGTCTTGATTGAACAACAGCTCGACTTCACTCGATACAGAATAGATACCACTCTCTTTCTTAAACTCGGCTGATGTTTTGGCATTATTCACTGCATGCCATTTCAATGTTTTATTAATCGCATTTGTTGGGGCCTTGTAAGCAGAGTCAACAATTTGGAGATAGGGGTATCCTTTATATGTATACTTCTTAATACTAATCGTGCTCCCAGCCGCATGACTAACCCCTAGTGGCTGAATCATTAACAATAACACCATCAAGCCTATTGGTATTCGATATAGCCGTTTCATTTCTTACTTCCTTTCTATTCTATGGTTTAGCCGCTGCTCGTTCGAGGACATAATAGACCTCCGCCACTTCTGGCGGAGGCTGTCGTGTTATTCAATATCAATGCTCCACTTGCCGTCAGCTTGAACCGATATTACGTAGGTTCCCTCATAATCCAGTGTCTCTGCGGTAGACCCGGAATAGTTGCCGATTTCATTGGCCAGTGATATACCTTGTCAGATGGACGATGAAATTCGATTCCCCGGTGTGCTTGAAGCTGAACCTTGTAAGCTTGGATTGGAGATTGACAAATACAACGTCATTCCCTTTGCCAGTCAATTGGGTCGGAGCGGTCTTGATGACATGATCTTCATCCTGGCCGGATTCATCCAGGATGTGAACGATGAAATTCGAATTTCCCGAATCCGATGCATCGATCACGGCGAATCCCGAATGGAGTTCAAAGAATTTCGTGGCTTGATCGCCATTGCCGGTTAAGACGATAGGCTGATCCGCTTCAGGAGCCGGAGCTCTGATTCACTGGTCTGTCCGAACATCATCATTTAATTTCGCAGCCGCTCAATCCCCAAACCGGGGAGAGAGCGGTTTTTCGCCAGCAGCGGATGATTTCAGAATTCGGCTGACAGCCTTCCTGATCTTTAACTGATTTCTAGCGGATTTACGGTCTGTTTCAGGTTCAATGGGTACACTAACTATGAGCCGATGATACGGCTGCAGTCTATATCTTCCGGATTAAAAAAACGCTTCAAGCCCGCCCTCCGCATCAAGAGTCCGCTCTGCGGAAGGCCCGCGGAGTCATTTCGGTATGCTTCTTGAACATCCGGTTAAAATGGCCGATATGATTGTACCCGACCCTGGAAGCGATTGCGGTAACGCTCAGACCGGTGCTCCGCAGCAACTCCATCGCCGCCCCGATGCGTACAGAGGACAACAGCTCGATGTACGATTTGCCCGTGGCAAGACGGAGCATGCTGCTGAAATAGGAAGGAGACATCAGGGCCATGGCCGCGACACCCTCGAGCTGCAGATCTTCATCGTAATGCGTCTTCATATAATGAATTGCCTCGTGGAACGCCTCCCGCTGCACCGCGACATGCTTGTTCTCCTGCTCGCCCTCCGCCTCTGAATATCGCGCATATTGCCTTCCTGTTATAACTAGCAGCCTCAGCAGCTCCGCCTTAATCGCCAGGCGGTAACCCTCTTCCCGCTCCTTCCATTCCTCCAGAATGGCTGTCAACAGCTGCTCGACCCGGGCTTGCACCACATTAGGAAGCGGCAGCTTCGGAATCAGGTCATCCCGGGAAATCAGCGGACGAATATAGGCGAAATCAACAAAATTCTGCATCTCCTTCAAATCGCGTAAGCTCTCATTGACGGCATGCGGCAAAAAATCCACCTGCGCCAAGACAAAATCCTTGTTGTCGATAGCGTTCAGCCTGTGCTCCTGAAACGGCGGAATGGAGAACAAATCGCCCTTGGTCAGCAGGTAGGAGCGGCCGTTGGTCCAATGCAAGCAGCTGCCGGACAGCATATAACACAGCTGAAGATACTCATGGGCATGGGGCCATTCTCTCATCCGGCTGGGCGTGCGAATCTCTATTTTGAACGGAAAATCTTCGTCAAGCATATCCCTGTAAATATGAACCGGGAGCTCCGGCATATCATTCACCACACAATCTGTTGTGTTGTCTGCTTCATTGTACAAGCCATGTTACACTGATCGGGGAAAATGCACAAGAATACCGTGGGAAAATGGAAGTTTCCCGGACTGGCAGTCACTATACTGGAAGAAAATATGGCTGTTGAGATGAGGCGATGTATATAATGAAAACATTGATTGCAATTACCAACCCGGAGCTGCGCGAATTGCTGCGGCTTGAAGAAACGATCAAAAAACTGTCACAATTTTCCGAAGTGGAATTAGCCGATGCAAGCCTTCCCTTCACCAGCGAAGCTCTGGCATCCGTCATTGGCGAATTCGATGCCTGTCTCACTTCCTGGGGTTCTCCGCTGTTCACACCGGAAGTACTGGCTGAAGCCCGGAAGCTGAAGTTTATCGGCCATGCCGCCGGCTCGGTGGCAGCCGTCGTCAATGAAGATGCATTTGACGCCGGCATTACGGTCACTTCGGCCAACAAGCCGCTGGCGTTGTCCACAGCCGAAGGCGCCTTCACCCTGATCCTTGCGGGAGCCTGGGAGCTTGCCAAAAGAAGTGCGGGACTGAAGCAGGGCCGCTGGAGCAACAACAACGGGGAATCCGTGATGGGCGTAACGGGCAGAGTCGTCGGCCTCGTCGGATACGGCGAAATCTCCAGGCATGTCATCCGTATGCTCAAACCACTGAATACTACCATTCTGCTGCACTCGGGTTATTGTCCTCCGGAGGAAGCAGCAGCGCAGGGCGTGCAGCTGTGCAGCCTAAATGAGCTGTTCCGGCAAAGCGATATTGTATCGCTGCACAGTACGCTGACGCCCGCAACCCAAGGGATGATCGGCAGAGAGCAATTGTCCCTCTTGCGCGATCATGCGCTTCTCGTCAATACAGCACGGGGCCCGATCGTGCAGGAGGAGGCGCTTCTGGCCGAGCTCAGATCAGGACGAATCAGCGCCGCGCTTGACGTGTATGACAAGGAGCCGCTTCCTGCCGACCACGAGCTGCTGACGCTGCCGAACGCCTTGTGCCTGCCTCACATTGCCGGGTTCCACGGATTGCTGAAGCGCAGCTTGCTTGACTATATAGTCGATGAACTGTATCGCTATGCGAATGGCGAAGAGCTTCAGGGAAAAGTGTCGCGGGAGCATTACGGCAGATTGACACGGAAATGACAAGGAAGTATCCGGGAACAGGCTCGGACCGGCCTTCCGGTTCGGGCTATAGAATCACCAATACCTTGAGGCTGATGACCCGGCTTACATCCTACTTGTTGCTTGAACCTGTATCGGCTCCTCCACCCGGCAGCACGGATGTTCCATCCTCATAGACCGGTCCTGCCGGGGAAGAGGAGGCTGCCCAATCCGCCTTGGCCTGGTTGAGCTTGGTCTGCATCTCCTGAAGCAGCTCATTCCGGATTTCAGCGCGCAGCGTCACCAGATCCTGACGGGTTACCGCTTGCTCCTTTTCGTCTCTGATGGTGCTGGACCCTGCATCTCCCACCTTGACCCAACCACCTTCTCGAAGGATCTTCGTCTCTCCCGTAATCCGGTTCATCCGGACCGGATATTTGCCTTCCAGCTTGTCGTATTTATATAGCCCCGGATAGATCAGCAGGCCAAACAAGGCGACGATCAACAAGGCGAGCACCGCACGGCGCAGTTCTTTTTCCATAATTACATTCTCCTCTACTGCAAAATATTTCTGTCATTTCATTCCATTATAGGCTGCGCCCCGCACTCCGGCTGTGACTTTCTCTCTTCGCCCTGACGCGCGCCCCCGTAAGCAGAACACTTTAGCCAAAACGTTTGACTTCTCAAAGTTCCCGGACCTATAATGGGAGAAGCGGCTTTTAAAGAGAATAATCGCGCGTGTTCCTGGGGGGAGGGAGATTATGGAAGACCGGATCGACAAAATCAAACAACAGCTGCAGTCCCAAGGCTATAAACTGACACCCCAGCGGGAAGCGACTGTCCGCGTTCTCCTGGAGAACGAAGAGGATCATCTCAGCGCCGAAGATGTGTTCATGCTCGTTAAGGAAAAAGCTCCCGAAATCGGTCTCGCCACCGTATACCGTACTCTGGAACTCCTGAGTGAGCTTCATGTAGTGGAGAAGATCAATTTCGGAGACGGCGTTGCCCGTTACGACCTCCGGACGGATACGGCCAAGCATCACCATCATCATTTGATCTGCGTGCAGTGCGGCAGCATGGATGAAATCCGGGAGGATTGGCTCGGTCCATTGGAAGAGAAGCTGGAGAACGAGTTCAATTTCTCGGTCATTGACCACCGGCTCGATTTTCACGGTATTTGCTACCGCTGCCGGGAGAAGAACAAGACGGACAGCAAGGCGGAATAATCCGCTGGCAATTGCCCGTTCAATGACGACAACCATTTCAGACCTTCCATGTTAAAAGGATAACGAAAGCTCTCCCGGCTCTGCCGGAGGGAGCTTTTTGGTGTACGCCCAGCATGGGCGTTATCTTTAGGGTGAAAGTCCCGAACGGGGGCTGGCG
>RCUS01000268.1_pt1 | contig 38244 bp, 29 predicted proteins | sample 2166221 | NCBI WGS metagenome assembly RCUS01 (sample SAMN09932758, study PRJNA488358) | compost metagenome | isolation source: compost soil in cyclohexanecarboxylic | place: Germany: Experimental Botanical Garden
GGCGCGTTGCCGCGCAGCAGGGCGATGCCGGCCTGGCGCTGGCGTGCGCTCAGGCTGGCGAACTGCGCGATAAAGATCGTCCATTCGGCTGACAACATGATCGGCTCCGTGCATGGTGAATATGCAGAGTCAGACCACGCGGGCACAGGAAAATTCCGGCATTGCCCCTACTTGCCGATGACAGAGCCAAAAAAACACAGCGTACCGCAGCACGCTGTGTCCTGGCTGGAAAACGGCGAATTAAACAGGCATGACAGGCTGGCGCCGGCGCAGTGCCAGGCCGATCAATGCCAGGCCGCCCGTCAGCATCATCCATTCCGACGCTTCCGGCACGGCCGAGATCGAGGCGATGCTTGCATAGGTGCTGCCGGCGATGCTGGCCGGCGCGCCGCCATACACCGGCGTCAGCTCGAACTGCAGCAGATTGCCGTTGACGTTGCCCAGGTAGCTCATGCCGCTGGCGTCGAGCAAGCCGACACCAAAGGTCGTGCCCGCGTTGCCGGCCGTGGTCAGGAAGTCGCCGCCAAAGACAATGTTGAAGGCAAACTTGCCGCCCAGCGTCACGTTGTGGAACCAGTCGTTGTAGGCGCCGCTGTTGCCAAAGGTCAAGGTACCGGGCAAGCTGCCGCTGACGTTGCCTTCCAGCGATTCGAGTGCGCCAAAGGCGCCCGAGAAGTTACTCAGGGTGGCGCTGGCGCCCGGTGCCGGGCTATTGCCGGCGATAAAGGCGAAGTCGAGGAAGCCGGCGCCGGAAAAGGCGCTGGTGTCGATTTCCACGTGGTAGCCGAGCGGGTCCGCCAGCGCCAGGCTGGAGCTGGCGGCCAGCACGGCGGCCAGCACGGCGCGGCGCAGGGTGAGGTTGAATGTCGTTGTCAACATGATGGTGTCCTTAGAAGTTGCCGGCAAAAATGCTGGCCGAGTAATTGATCGTCACTTTCGACGGATTGGTGAAACTGACGGCGAACGAGGCGGTCGCGCCCGGTGCCAGGCTGGCCGCGTTGACCGTCACAAAAGCCGCTCCCGCATGGCTGCCCGTGGCGTTCGCCAGGGTCACGCCGGCCGGCAAGCCGCCGAACACCACCTGGAACGGGCCGCTGATGGCCGTCGTGCCCGTGTTGGTGAAGGCAAAGGTGCCCGTGTATTTCTGCGTCGCGCGGTTGAACGCCAGGCCGGAACTGGCCGTCGAGACGTTGGCCGTGATGTCGCGGTAAGCGGGCTGCAAGTCCAGGCTGATGACGACGGGATCATGGTCCGAAGCGCGGTAGGGCAAGGCGTTGTACAGGTCTTGCGGCTTGGCCGAATCGATGTTGTAGTCGATCACTTCCGGCTCGTCCGCATTCACATGCCACTCGGCCACGCCGGCCACTTGCGGGCTCAGCGAGGCGCTGGCCAGCGCATGGTCGAGGTAGCCGCTTTGGCCGCCGAACACATACGAGTACGGCATGCCCGAAGGACGCACGAAACGCTCGAGTTCATTGACGAAGCCGGCGCCCGTGATGACCTGGATCGGGTCTTCCGCGCCATACGAATTCAGGTCGCCGATGACCAGCACGTCGGCATCGGCGGCGGCGGCCGCCACTTGCGGCACGAAGCTGCCCACCAGGCGCTGCGCCTGCTGCACGCGGGTGGCGTTCCAGCAGCTCTGGCTGTCGTTGTTATCCGCATCGGCACCACCGCCCGAAGGGCAGCTGCCCTTCGATTTCAGGTGGTTGACGATCAGCGAGAATTTCTCGCCATTCGCGGCCCTGAAGGTTTGCGCCATCGGCGGACGGTTGTTGATGGCATTGGCATCCGACAAGGCGCCGCCCACCAGGCCCAGCTTGGCTGGCTTGTAGATCATGGCCACGCGGATGGCGTCCGTGCCCGTGGCGGCCGGCTTCGGCACCACGGCATACGTGACGCCGCCGATGGCCGCGTTCAATTGCTCAACCAGATACGTGACGGCCGTTTCGCCATTGTTCTGGATTTCCATCAGGCCCACCACGTCGGCATCGATGGCTTGCAGCTCGGCCACGATCTTGTCGCGCTGGCGCACGAATTCGGCCAGGTTGTCAGCGCCGCGGCAATTGCTCTTGCTGGTCGACGAACCCACGGTGCAGCCCTGCCCCGTCTGGCCAAACACGTTATTGCCATTCGTAAAGGTCGTAAAGAAATTCAGCACATTGGCGCTGGCCACCTTGACGTTGCCCGCAGGTAGTTCCGGGCTGGCTGTGCGCGGATTGTCGCGCGAAAATTGCGGCGGCTGCGTCGGCTGCAATTTGTAGGCGGCGCCGCCACCGCCGATGGCGCCAAAGTCCACCACGCCCGTCAGGTCGGCCACCGTATCGCCGCTGCGCACGGTGTTATCCTGGCCGATGTACGGTATCGCCGCTGGCGCGACAAAGATGCCGTCATCGAGCACGATCAGGTTGTTCGCGTTGGCGGCGATCAAGGCTTGCGCCTCGGCGGAGCCGGCCGGATAGCGGTTGGTCGGCACTTCGCGCCGTCCGGCCGACAGGCTCAGTTCGCCACGCGCGCCCAGGTAGGCGTTTTGCGACACGGTCAGTGGCTGCGTGAAGCGCACGAGCATGCCTTCGACGGCGCCCAGGTTGTCATTTGGCAAGGTCACGTTTGCCGGCACGATGCTGTGGCCCGCGCTTTGCGTGAGGATGGCCGTCACATCCTTGAACTCCGTGTAGGACTTGCTTGCGCCCGACGGCGTGTACTCGAACACCGTGCCCGTCACGCGCACCAGTTCGCCCGGCTGCACGGTGGTGGCCGTCGCACCCGTGTAGACAAAGATGCCGTCCGAGGTCGACGGATCGCCGTCGCCTGCCGCATCCTGGAGGAAGAAGCCGGTGCCCACTTTCAAGGTCACCACGCCTTGCGTCGTCTGCACGGAATTGGCATACGGGCTGGCCGCGCCGCTCCCCTGGATTTGCGGAATCGTGTGGCTGATGGCGGCCAGGCCTTGCACGGCCACATCGATCTTGCAGCTGGCGCTCTGCTGCTGGTCGTTGCTGAAACTCACGGTGACGGGGTAATTGCCTACCGGCACGCCAGCGGCCACCACCAGGCTGACCGTGGCGCTCTCGCCAGCCACGCCGGCGGCGCTGAAATTGGCCAGGCTGATGCCGGCCACGGCGGGCGAAGTCACACTGGCCGCATTCACCACGCCGTCAACGTCGGCGGCGCGCAGCACGGCGTTGCCGCCATTGCCCGCGGCCAAGGCGAGGCTGGCGGGGCAGCTGGTGATGATCTGGTGCACGACGGGACCACCGCAGACGTGGCGCTCGGACGCCGTGTTGCGCGGCGTCACGCTGCCGGTGGCAAAGTCGGCGCCATTGTCGTCCGTGTCGCCGCAGCCGCCATTCGCGCGAAGAATAGACAAGGTATTCGATGGCGCGGGCGCCGCATTGCCCTCGAAGCCGTTGGCCGTGCCAAAGCCCACCAGGTCGATGACGGCCGCCCCCGTGGGGCTGGCGCCCGATTGCGCCGTCTTGCCATTGCTCAGCAGCACCTTGCCCGCCGTGCCCGACATGGCCGCGCCGCCCGTCGCATCCGGCGTCGGCAGCGCTGCCGTACCGCCCGCGCCCTTGGCTTGCTGGACCAGCAAATACTGGCCGGGTTGCAAATCGATAGCCGGCAAGGCCGTGACGGCCCAGGTCGTACCGGCGGCGGAGGCGTATTGCACGCTCCAGTTATTCACATTTACCGGGCTGGCGCCGCGGTTGAAAATTTCGATGAAATCGTGGGTGTACAGCGCCCCGGAATTGCCGCCGCCGCCATACACCTGGCTGATGACGAGGTCGGAAGCGGCCAGGGCCGGCACGGACAGGCTGGCCAGCAAGGCGGCCAGGATGGTCAGGCGCCCGGGTGGCGTGCACGCGTGGAATGATGGGGACATGAAAAGATCCTGTTCGATGAATAAGGATGCTGGCAAAAAGTGCTGGCGGAAGGTGCGGGCAAACGCAGCCGCCGCCAGGGCAAGAACAGTGTCGTCACTGATGTTCCCACATTAACATTTTGCCATGACAGCTTAATGACATGGCATTCATCCGAACGGAGCAAAACGATAGCTTGAAAACATGAGCCTATGTCTTTTACGCAACAAAAAAACACCGTTTTTCCCAGCAGTTACGCCATTTATGGTATATTTCCAACATTCAATTAAAGTTCCACTGCAACAGAAAACGAGAGCCGTGCATGCCCACCATGCGGTGCAGCCCTGGCGCTCGGCGCATTCCAGATATGTGTGCGGCAAGCCATATCAGTTCCCCACGAGGCCCAAATCACGCCTCGTCCGGCCGAGTACGACTCCCGCCATGAAAATGCCGGAAAGTAAATTTCCGCAAGTAGTAAACTGGCAATTAGCCAAGCAAGAGCACGCACCGCAGGCTGTGGCAGTATCTGCAAGCCTGTGCGGCGACAGCGAACAAGCGACCTATGAGAGCCTTACGATGAAAATCAACCCTATGTACCATTTAGCCATACTTGCCAGCGCCATATTCGCATTCATCCCTGCGGCACAGGCACAAGGCAAGGCACAGGCACAGAACAATGAAAAGCGCTGCGCGGCAACCGATGCTTCATCCGGCCAGCAAGCGCGCGCCAAGGATGGCGACATGAACGCCATGAGCAGCAATTGCCGCCTGATTAACGGCGACATCGGCAGGGACAGCATGACCAACGACGGCAGCAGCGACGACCAGGCGTTTGGCCGCAAGAAGGAAGACCAGAGCTTCAACCGCTGGAATGAAGACGACGGCACGCATGCGCTGCGCAACGGCGGCGGCCTGTCCGGCAACGGCCGCACGGGCGGCGGCGGCATGCCCCGCGTGACGCAGGACACCTCGCTGGGCGGCACGGACGAATTTGCACAGCCGCAAAACAACAGCCTGCTGGGCTGGGGCGGCGCGCAGGCGCCCGCCTATGGCCGCATGGCCATGGCCACGCCGGACGACACCAGCCTGCTGACGCGCGGCGCCAGCCTGCCCGGCGCCGTCGGCAACGGCGGCGGCATTGGCGGCGGCGGTGCGGCCGGCGGCCTGCAGGGACGCCAGGATACCGTCACGGAACTGCCGGCCATTCCGGAACCCCACACCTATGCCATGGTATTGGCCGGCCTGGGCCTCGTGGCATTTGCCGCGCGCCGCAAGCGCCAGGCCAGGGCATAAGCGGCAACCATCTCAAAAAAGGCTCGCAAGAGCCTTTTTTTTTCGTCCACGCATCCGTATGCCCGCCTGCCTCAGCGCCGGAACGCCGCATACGGCGCCGCCAGCGGATCGCCGATGAAGAGCCCCTGGGCCGGCCATGCGACGCTGCCCCAGTAGGCTTCCAGCGCCGTCATCCCCGTCAGGTAGCGGCGCAGCAGGACGGTGGGATTCGGAAATTTCTGCCAGTGGTTGCACGGTTCGCTGACGGTGCCGTAACTGGCGGTCGCGCCCGCTTCAAGCCAGCGCTGGCTGCTCATTTGCGCCGTGCCCTGCAAGTCGCCGCCAAACGAGGTCAGGTGGTCCGCCAGGGCGCCGGGCAGGAAGCGCAAGGTGTCGAGCTTGGGCACCCTGGCCAGGCCCGTCTGGTAGACCATCACGTCCTGCGCGCCTTCCAGCGTGTCGGTCTTCAGGTTGCGGATCGTCAGCTTGCGCTGGCGCACCACACCGGCCGGCGGAAAGAAGCTGGCACGGCTGTTGCGCGCGCCGTCGCTGGTCGTCAGATAGTACGCGCCGGCGGCGGGAATGGAAAAGCCGCTGGCCGTGCCACGGTCGACCACCGCCTTGGCTTCTTCCACGTAATCGACGGGCAAGAGCATGGACAGGCGCAGCCCCATCTGGGCGAACGGCTGACCCACATTGCTGTTGAAATACGTGCTGGGCTTGCCCGCGTCGCAGGTCTTGACGCACTGGCCGCCGTCATATCCCAGGGTAAAGGCGGAGGTGATGGAATTGCATTCGACGGCGTACGGCGCGCTCCACACCATCAGCACGGCCTGGATTTCCGGCTTGAGCTGGGCGTCGATGCGCGATTTGAGCTGTGCGAACTGGTCGGCGCTGAGCTTTTTGGGGCGGTTCGGGATCGACACGTGCACCACGTTGGCGGCGGGAATGGCATGCGCCTGGCGGTAATACTCGCCCACTTCCACGCTGTTCGGTTCCGCATCATTGATGACGATGGCCAGTTGCGACGGCTGCAGGCCCGGCGCGACGGCGGGCGCATCGGCGCGTGCCATGCCGGTGGCCAGCAGCAGCGAAATAGAGAGAAGTTTATGCAAGGGTCGGTATCGGAAGGTAAGTCGATCGAGGCAGCCAGCCCGCAGCGGCCAGCTGTGCCTGCCGATTATAGCGCCATGTCGCCACGCACAAAAAAAAACGGAGGCCGCAGCCTCCGTCTTTATTTGTCGCCTATGCGTTTCAAGCCTGCGGCTTGCGGCGGCGCGCCATGAAACCGAGCACAGCCAAGCCGGCCAGCAGCATGCCGTAGGTTTCCGGTTCCGGCACTGGCGTGACGGCCAGGATGCCGCTGTAGCTGCCACCTGTCGGCGCGGCCACATAGCCGTCGATCTGCAGGAAATAGTTGCCGGCGGCCAGCGGCGTGGCGCCGGACGCCAGGCTCCAGGCCTGGTCCTGCGCCGTGTAGTTGACCAGGTCCAGCGCGCCTTGGAACAGGATGCCGCTGGCATTGCCCAGGCTAAAGCCGGTCAGGGTCAGGCCCGAATTGATGCTGGGCTTGAGCGACGTCGCCAATGCGCTCAGGTCGTTCAAACCCGTCACGCTGAAGGTAAATTTGTCGCTGAAAAAGTTGTTGCCCGCGCCGGCCAGCTGGCCCGGTGCCAGAGCAAACGAGCCCAGCAGTTCGCTGCTCGAATAGTCGAGCAGGTCTTGCGTCAGGTCCACGGCCGCGTGGCTGAGGTCAACAGGCGCCGCGTGGGCGGCCAGGCTGCTGCCGGCAAACATGGCGGCCACAAACAGGGATTGCAGGAATTTTTTCATACTTTTCACCAAGAGTGCTGCAGCCAGTACGCACTGGCCGCGGGATAAGATGCGAAAGGGATCAGGAACGGCGAAGAACGCTCAGGCTGCCTTCTGGCGGCGGCGCGCCACGAAGCCCAGCAAGCCCAGGCCTGCCAGCAGCATCGCATACGTGCCCGGCTCGGGCACGGCCGACACCAGGCTGCCATTCGCGCTGAAGGCGGCGCCCGTGTTCGAGACCACGTTGCCGCTGACTTTCAGGTAATAGGCGCCGGCGGCCAGGTTGGCATACGACAAGCTCCACTTGTCATCGATACCAGTCAACAACTGGTTGCCGCCCAGCAGCAAGGTGTTGCCGACGCTGCTGTACAAGCCAAAACCCGTGAGGTTCAGGCCATTCGAGGCGCTGCTGCTGCGCGCGCTCAGAATCACGCTCAAATCGCTGGCCTGCGTCACGTTGAAAGTGAACAAGTCATTGAAAAAATTGCTTTTTTGATTGTTCTTGAATTTGTCGCCAAAGGTCAGCGAGCCGCCGGCGGCCAGGTTGACGGCGCCAGGAACGGAGCTGATGTCGACCGGCGCAGCCATTGCCGCCTGCGAGAACAAGGCTGAACCGGCAAAGGCCAGCGCCGCCAGCACCGAATACGTATTTTTCGTCATGCGATTCCACCGAGCGTGAGTGCGGACGCGCTTGCATCCGCATGAGTTATCTAATCAAACCAGGCAGAATCATAGCATAAAGCAATCAAATGTGTTAACTATTCTCCAATGGAAAGTTACTTTATAGCATCATTCTTAGAGCCAATAGTTTCTATGCTCTAGGATCTCGGCCGGCAAGCCATCAGACGCGCTGGTATACATCTTCCAGCCGCACGATATCGTCCTCGCCAAGGTAGCTGCCGGACTGCACTTCGATCAGGTGCAGGGGCAGCTTGCCCGGGTTTTCCAGCCGGTGCGTCATGCCGATGGGAATATAGGTCGATTCGTTTTCCGTCAGCAAGGTCACCCTGTCACCGCAAGTGACACTGGCCGTGCCGCTGACCACTACCCAGTGTTCGGCCCGGTGATGGTGCATCTGCAAGGACAGCTTGCCGCCCGGATTGACGGTGATGCGCTTGACCTGGAAACGCTCGCCGATGTCGATGCCTTCATAACTGCCCCATGGCCGGTAGACCTTGCGGTGCTGCTGATATTCGCTGCGTCCCTGCTGCTTCAAATGCTCCACCACCTGCCTGACGCGCTGCACCTGGTCCTTGTGCGCGATCAGCACCGCGTCGTCCGTCTCCACCACCACCAGGTCCTGCACGCCCAGCACGGCGACCATGCGGCTTTCCGCACGCACCAGGCAATTGCGCACGTCATCGAGATACACATCGCCGCGCACCACGTTGCCGCTGGCATCACGCTGCTGCACTTCCCACAGGGCCGACCAGGAACCGACATCGCTCCAGCCGATGGCGGCCGGCAGCACCACGGCGTGGGCCGTCTGCTCCATGACGGCGTAGTCGATCGAGTCCGAGGCACAGGCGGCAAAGGCCTTTTCTTCCAGGCGGCAGAAATCGAGGTCGCGGTAGCTATGGCGCACGGCCGCCTCACAGGCGGCCAGCATGGCCGGCTGGAACAGGCCCAGTTCACCCAGGTAACGCTCGGCGCGGAACATGAACATGCCGCTGTTCCACAAGTAGTTCCCCGACAGAACAAATGACTGTGCCGTCGCCAGGTCCGGCTTCTCCACGAACCGTGCGACGCGATAACCGGCCCCGCCGGTGCCGACCGGCTCGCCGCTGCGAATGTAGCCATAGCCCGTTTCGGGCGCCGTCGGCACGATGCCGAAGGTGGCCAGCGCGCCAGCGCCTGCCAGCGCCGCCGCCTCGGCGATCGCCAGGTGGAACGCGGCGACATCGGTGATGACATGGTCGGCTGGCAAGACCAGCATCAGGGCCTGCGGATCGATCGCCAGCAGGTATTGCGCCGCCACCGCCACGGCCGGCGCCGTATTGCGCCCCACCGGTTCAAGCAGGATGCCCAGCGGCGCCAGACCGATCTCGCGCAATTGCTCGGCCACCATGAAACGGTGTTCATTACCGCACACGACCGTCGGTGGCATGACCTCGATCCGCGCCAGCGCCCTGTCGCCAGTGCCGCGCGCGGGCAGGCTGTACACACGCAGCGCCGTCTCTTGCAACATCGTCTTGTCCGTCACCAAGCGTAACAGTTGCTTAGGCAACAGCGCCCGCGACAATGGCCACAAGCGGCTGCCAGAACCACCGGACAGAATCACAGGATAGATTTTCATGGAGATACTCCATCGACGGTCTGCTATGTGGCATACAGGCCCGGCGGGCCATTCGCGCGGCGCTGGCGGCGGCGGTCGCGCGCATTGCCCCAGGCGTTGGCGTCGCCTTCCGACACGTGGCGCATGCGGCCGGCGCGATCGACGCAATATTCCTTGAAGACGATCATTTCATCGAGCAACACGTCAGGCAGCACGCGCGTGTATTCGAACAGCACGCTGCGCACCACTTCGGCGCCCGCGCAGACATGGCTGCCATGGCCGATCCAGGTGGGGCCGACAATGCTTGCGCCCGCGTCGATGCGGCAGCCCGAGCCGATATACACGGGGCCTTCGATACGCGTTCCTCCGCTCCAGTCGATGCGCGTGTTCAAGCCCACCCACACGCCATCGGCAATCTGTATACCGGGTACGTGCAACTGGGCCACCTCCCCCATCAGCACGCTTTGCAGCACTTCCCAGTAATCCTTGACGCTGCCGATGTCGATCCAGTTGTAGTGGCGCTTTTGCGCATAGAACGGCAAGCCCTTTTCCACCAGCAGGGGGAACAGTTCCGCACCGATATCGAACGGCCGGTCGCTGGGAATCAGCTCCAGCACCGCCGGCTCGAACAGGTAGATGCCGGTACTGACGCAATTGGACAGCGCCTCGGCCTGCGCCGGCTTTTCCTGGAAGGCCTGGATGCGCCCATCGGCGTCGCTGACCACCACGCCATAGCTCGACACCTTGTCCCAAGGCACTTCCAGCGTGATGACGGAAGCCAGCGCGCCCTTGCGGCGGTGTTCGAGCAGGGCCGACTTGAGGTCGAGGTCGATCAAGGCATCGCCGCATAGCACGATCGTGGTTTCATCAAAGAAGCCGCCGAACTCCTGGATCTTCTTCATGCCCCCAGCCGAGCCGAGCGGCACCGGCACGACCTCGCCCGCGTCATTTGTATGGCCCTCGAAGGAATAGCCGATCTGCACGCCAAACTGGTGGCCTTCGCCGAAATACTCCTCGATCTTTTCATGCAGGTAGCTGACGTTGACCATGATATCGGTCACGCCATGCTGCGCCAGATGCTCGACCAGGTAAGCCATCACGGGCTTGCCCAGGATAGGAATCATCGGCTTGGGCAAATCGTAGGTCAGGGGCTGCACGCGCGTCCCCTTGCCTGCCGCCAATATCATTGCTTTCATGATCGCTTGCTTTCCATCGTGGATGAGGGTGGCCGCGCTGCCCCTGTGCAAAGACTGCCGGATCGACTATACAGACGTGCTCTTCAGCACGTTTGATACAGCGCGGGGAAGCATGCGGAAAAACAGGGAATGCGGCATTCCCTGTTCCAGGTCAAACATGTGCTACAGGCGCCAGACCTTGATGCCGGCGGCACGCAGTTCCGCTTCGTTGAAACAGGCCTTGACGTCGATGAAGCAGCCGCCCTTGATCAGTTTTTGCTGGAAGTCTTCCACCGGCAGCGACGTCAGCGCGCGATGCGACACGGCCGCCACGATGGCGTCGGCGCGCGGCAACTCATCCCAGCTGAACAGGCGCACGCCGTATTCGTGCATCGCCTCTTCCGCATCCGCGTACGGGTCGTGCACGAACACTTCCACGCCATAGGTCTTGAGTTCGTTGATCACGTCGCCCACCTTGGAGTTGCGCAGGTCGGCGCAGTCTTCCTTGAACGTCAGGCCCAGCACATTCACCCGCGCGCCCTTGATGTAGCTGCCGGCGGCAATCATGTTCTTGATGGTCTGCTCGGCGATATACTTGCCCATGCCGTCGTTGATGCGCCGGCCGGCCAGGATCACCTGCGGGTGGTAGCCCAGGGTCTCGGCCTTGTGCGTCAGATAGTAGGGGTCGACGCCGATGCAATGGCCGCCCACCAGCCCGGGACTGAATTTCAGGAAATTCCACTTCGTGCCGGCCGCCGTCAGCACCTCGGAGGTATCGATGCCGATCTTGTCGAAGATGATGGCCAGCTCGTTCATCAGCGCGATATTCAGGTCGCGCTGGGTATTTTCAATCACCTTGCACGCTTCGGCCGCCTTGATGCTGGAGCAGCGGTGCACACCCGGTTCGACGATCGATTCGTACATGGCCGCCACCGCCTCCAGCGTTTGCGGCGTGTCGCCCGAGACCACTTTTACCACGTTCGTCAGCATGTGCTTGCGGTCGCCCGGATTGATGCGCTCGGGCGAATAGCCGACGAAAAAGTCGCGCTTCCACTGCATGCCAGAGGCCTGCTCCAGCACGGGAATGCAGATTTCTTCCGTGGCACCCGGATAGACGGTCGACTCGTACACCACGATGACACCCTTCTTCATGTGCTGCCCCAGGCTCTTGCTGGCGCCGATCAGCGGCCCGAAGTCCGGGCTGTGCGCCACGTCGACGGGCGTGGGCACGGCAACGATGATGATGTCGGCTTCGGCCAGGACGGCCGGGTCGGACGAGTATTCGGCGTGCACGGCGGCCGCCATCTGCTCGTTGCTCAGCTCGCGCGAAGGATCGACGCCGCGCAGACAGCTGTCGACCTTGCTCTGCACGATATCAAAACCGATGGTGCGCCCCTGCTTGCCGAATTCGGCAACGAGGGGCAAACCGACATAACCGAGGCCAATCACGGCAATAGTAGTCATAGCAATACTTTCAATCTAAAAAGGGAGTAACCATTGGGGACGGGTGACGCTCAGCGGCGCAGCGCTTCCTTCACGAACAGGCGGAAAAACGCCATGTCCTCGATAAAATAGCGCCGGAACATGCGGCGCGGTTCCTGCAAGAAACGATAAAACCATTCCAGCCCCGACTTCTGCATCCACACGGGCGCGCGCTTGACGCGGCCCACGGCCACATCGAAGGTGCCGCCCACGCCCATGGCGAAGGGGATTTTCATCTGGTCCTGGTACTGGCCCAGGAAATGCTCTTTCTTCGGCGAGCTGATGGCAACAAACAGCAAGTCTGCCCGCGCCGCCGCAATGTCCGCCACGACGCCAGGCTCTTCCGCCTCGCTCCAGTAGCCATTGCGGTAGCCGGCCACCACCAGGCCCGGATACTTGATCTCATACAGGCGTTTGACCTCGCTGACGACTTCCTCGCGCGCGCCCAGCAGGTACACGCGCCAGCCCTTGGCGGCGCTGCGCCGCATCAGCGCTTCGAACAGGTCGACGCCGGCGACGCGCTCCTTCAATGGCTTGCCCAGCAGGCGAGAAGCCCAGACCACCGGCATGCCGTCGACATTGATCAGCGCGCACTCGTTGATAATGCGCCGCAGCTCGGCATCGCGCTCGGCCTTGACCAGCTTGTCGACATTCACCACCACATGCTGGTGCGGCTTGCCGGACTGGATGAAGCCTTCGACCGTCTGCAGGGTTTCTTCCATCGACAGATTGTCGATCTGGCAGCCCATCATCGTGATGCGGCCGCTCATGATAATTGCGCCGCCAGCACGGCCACGATGCGCTCGGCCGCCTTGCCATCCCACAGCAGGGGACGCTGCCCCCGCTTGCCCTCGCCGCGCAGGATCTTGCCGGCCTCGGCCACGATACGGGCGGGGTCCGTACCCACCAGCACATTGCTGCCTTCGTCCACCGTAATCGGGCGCTCGGTGTTTTCACGTATCGTCAGGCACGGCACGCCCAGCGCCGTGGTTTCTTCCTGCAGCCCGCCGCTGTCCGTCAGCACGACGCTGGCGTCTTTCCACAGGTTCAGGAAGGCCATGTAGCCTTGCGGCCCCACCAGCGTCACGTTCGGTCCCATGTCGATGCCGAACTTTTCCAGGTTGGCGCGGGTGCGCGGGTGCACCGGGAAAATCAGCGGCAAGTCCTGCGCGATGCTGCGCAAGGCGCCGCCGATGGCCTGCATCATTTCCTGGCTGTCCACATTGCTGGGACGGTGCAGCGTCACCACGCCATAGCCCTGGCCGGCGCCCGCATGGCGCGCCTTGAAGGCTGCGCCCTCGCCTTCGCCGATGCCGTTGGCGGCCAGCTTTTCCGCCTGGTACAGCACGTTGTCGACCATCACGTGGCCCACATAATGCACGGCGTCATCGGGCTTGCCTTCGCGCCGCAGGTGCTCGAGGGCGCTCGGTTCCGTGACAAAGAACCAGTCGCTGATGCTGTCCGTGACGAGGCGGTTGATTTCTTCCGGCATGGCCATGTCGCCGCTGCGCAAGCCCGCTTCGACGTGTGCGACAGGAATATTCAGTTTCTTCGCCACGATGGAGCAGGCCAGGGTGGAATTCACGTCGCCCACCACCAGCACTGCATCGGGCCGCTCGGCCTGGCACAGCTCCTCGAAGGCCAGCATGATCCTGGCCGTCTGCTGCGCATGGCTGCCGCCGCCGGCACCCATGAAGACGTCGGGCTGGGGGATGCCCAGTTCCTCGAAAAACACTTCGTTCATGTCGCGGTCATAGTGCTGACCGGTATGGATGATCTTGAAGCGCAGTCCGCCGTGGGCTTGCAGCGCCCGCACGATGGGGGCGATCTTCATGAAATTGGGACGCGCTCCGGCAACCAGATAGAGGGTAGGCATCGTATGTTCTTTCAACGTTAATAGGGACTAAAATAATGCCAGCGTAAATTCTGCCGCGATGTCGCCGCCATCGACCGCGACGCACAAGGTAGTACACGCAACTTTGACTTCGTAGTGGCGCGAATACCAGCCCAGCGGCGGGTCTTCGCTGGCGCTGGCCAGTTGCAGGCGCAGGCCGGTGCCCGCGAAACGGCCTTCCAGGCGGAAGCGCGCGCCGCGCACCACCAGCACGCCGTCTTCCAGCCGCACCGACAGGCCGGGCGCGAAATGCCAGAACTGTTCCAGCGCATGCGCCTGGCGCGCCTCGGCGCTGTCGCGCACGCGCAAACGCCGCGTCGCCGCGTCGAACTCCACGCTGCGCACATGGCGCACGGGATCGGCCAGGCGCGCATAACCGTCGTGTGCGCCGCGAAACACAAACTGGGCCGGGCCGGCCGGCATCTGCAGGATGCGCACCGCCGCCTTGCGCAGCCACATGAAGCGCCCGCCGCTCACCGACTGATCCTGCCCGTCGACGCGCAGGGTATTGTGCGCCGACGTGCCACGGAAGTAATCGCGCCACTTGATGTCCTGCCAGTACGAATAAGTACCGGGATCGACCAGGCATTCCTCGCCCGCCACGGACAAGGTCAGCGCCAGCGCATCGGCATGCCCGTGCGCGGCGATGCCCAGGTAGCCGAGGGGGCCGCAATCGAGCATGCCCTTGATTTCCGCCGGCTGGCCGAAGTCGCTGCCGAACAGCAGGTAGCCGCCGTCGGCAAAGTTCCAGGCGCCGGCCGCGCCATCCGGCGCTGGCATGGCCGGGAAGGTCATGCCACCGAGCAACCATTGCGCCGTGGCGCTGTGCTGCGCCGGCGGCTGGCCACCCCACAGGGCGTCGCCCAGCGCAAGCAGCATGGATGGCCGGTCGCCCGCATCCATAGCCTCAGCGGGTTCCAGCCGGAAGACGATGCCGTCGTCGGCGTCGCCCACCATCGGCACATGACCGCCCACGTCGCGCACGGCGCGCAGGAAATGCGTGGCGCGCTGCAACACGCGCCAATAGGCATCGCTGAACGGCGTGCCGGCGCGCGCGCCGCTCACGCCAGCCAGCAGCAGGAATTCGGCGGCAAACACCTGGTACGCAAACGCCTGTTCGCGGTTGACGCCATCAGCCGAGTGCTGGCGCTGCGCCTGCTGCTCCAGTTCGCGCCGCGCCTGCGCGCGCCAGCCAGCGCTGTGCGGCCAGCACGGCCACGCCTGGCTGGCCACGTACAGGCCGGCAAGCTCGCCGATCAGGTGATTGTTCGCCGACGAATGGCGCGACAGATGGCGGTGAATGAACTGGCAATGCGAAAAAATGCTCGCTAGCCAGCGCTGCCGCAAATGCTCGCCCGCCCGCCCCTGGAACAGGGCGCCGTCGCTGCCGCCCATGATGTGCCAGATGAGGCTCCAGTTGATCAGCCGGATGCCCAGCTCCAGGGAACTGGTCCAGTTCGGTCCCTGCAGCGGCGGACATTGTTCCAGCCAGGAATCGATCTGCGCCGCCAGCGCATCGCGGTAGCGCGCCTCGCCACTCAGCGCCCACGCTTGCGCCAGGCGCACCAGGTGCAAATGCCGGCTTAGTTCCCACACATGCTTGATGTCGCCCACGCTGGCGCGGTCGGTGATGTCCAGCGCCAGGCTGAAACCGGAAGGTCCCGCCACGCCCGTCAGCGGATCGGTATTCCAGCGCGGCAAGGTGCCCACCTGGAAGCGCGCGGTGGCAAACAGCAGCACTTCGCCAGCCATGATGGCATCGGCTTCGCGCAGGTAGGCGGCCGCATTGTCCAGGCCTGGCACGCGGTATGGCCGCGCGGCGCCAGCGCCGGCCAGCGGCGCCGGCGGCGTCGTGGCCAGCCAGCCATGGCGCAGCAGGCGCGCGATGCCCGCCTGGCGCAAACGGTAGAACGGTTCGCCCGGCGGCATGCAGCGCAGCCGGTTCCACAACCATCTGAGGCGGCCGGCACGCTTGCGCGGGGCCGCCGTCATCGCTGCCCCGGCGTCAGTCACGCAAGCACCCTGCCGCGGCTGCCTTGTCCAGCAATACATCCATCCACAACCTCCAGGATTCCACTCAATTCATGCCAGCGACACAGTATTACGCAAAATACATGCTGTCCACGCAACACAGCCAAAAGAAAATAATGTCAAAACAACACAATGATTGCATTCGCTGCCACGCTTGTCAATCGCAGCGCAGCATTTTTGTGCCGGGCCAGCCGCGAAAAAAACCTGGCGTCCCCCCGTGGAAGCATGCGCGCCGCAGAGCAATGGCGGCACGGCACCCGCGTTCTGCAAGAATGTAATTTGGACAATTACATTGAAAATAAACTATGATGTGGCTGTGACGCGGCTCTGACAGGGCCGCTGCGGACATGCGTGCCGCCCATGCGCCAGCCGCGCTGCATGCTGGCGGCAACAGTGGGCCGAAAACACCCGCATCGCACTGATATAAATAGTACCGTAATAAACCAGGCGAATACGCTAACATGAGCAAATAGCCACGCCTGGCCGCGCCGCAGCATGCATGCAAGGGCGCGGCAATGACGATTTTTCTTGAAAAGCCTATCTATGCTGTCGAATGGCCGTAAAAACATCTTATTTCTGCTTCGCCATTTAATCAGACGTAATCCGTTCGTCCTGCGCCGCGCCGCCGGCCTGCAGGCACGGGAACACGCCAGCGCACCGCAGCAATTGGCGCGCCAGGCAACGCTGCTGCGCGCCACCCTGGCCGCCGCCCGGCGCCAGCTGCCGCGCTATGCCGCCATCGCCCTGCCACCGGCCGATGCCGATCCGCTGGCCTGGCTGCGCACGCATTATCCCGTGATCGACAAGCAGGACTTGCTGAACGGCCGCGCCACCCTGTACCCGCGCGCGGGCAAACGGCGTCCCTGGTGGCCGGCGGGAAAAACCAGCGGCACCTCGGGCACGCCCCTGGAAGTCTTCCGCAGCCTCGATTCGGTCATGTGGGAAGAAGCCTTCCACCTGCAGGCATGGCAATGGGCCGGCTACACGCACGGCGCGCAGCAAGCCGTGGTGCGTGGCGACCAGGTCTGCGCGCCCGGCCAGCGGCAAGCGCCCTACTGGCATCAGGACCCGTTCGGCAAGCAGTTGTTTATTTCCACAAGACATTTATCCGCGAGCACGGCGCAAGCCATACTCGATGCCATCGCCGCCAGCCGGCCCGCCATCCTGCGCGCCTACCCGTCGGCCTGCTTTGACCTCGCGCGCCACGCCGAGCGCCTCGGCCATGCCTTGCGCCTGCCAGCCGTCGTCACCGGCTCGGAACCCCTGTTCCCCCTGCAGCGCGAACAGATCGAGCGCGCCTTCGGCTGCCGTGTGTTCGACACCTATGGCATGGCCGAGCGCGTCGCCTTCGCCGCCCAGTGCGAAGCGGGCTATTACCATGTGCAGCCCGAGTACTCCCTGGTTGAAATTCTCGACGACGACAACCAGCCTACCAGCGATTTCGGCCATGTCGTCGGCACCACCCTGCACAATCACGTCATGCCCCTGCTGCGCTACCGCCTCAGCGACCGCGCGCGCTGGCTGCCGGGCGAGTGCCCCTGTGGCAGGCACGCCGCGCGCATCGAACTGTCCTCGGGCAAGGTGGAAGACCAGCTGTATGACAGCGAAGGCACCGCCGTCAGCGCCAGCATCGTGACGTTTGCCTTCAAGGGACTGGCGCATATCCGCAAATCGCAGGTCGCGCAAACGGGACCGGGCACCTGGGTCGTGCGCATCGTGCCGGAAGCCGGCTATGCGGAGGCCGACACGGTGGCGCTGGAAAGCAACTTCCAGCGCTATATCAGCGACAGGATCTCGGTCAGCATCCAGTTGGTCGAGGATATCCCCCTGATGCCTAGCGGCAAATACAAATGGGTTTCCCAGGAATGGCCTGGAGCGCGCCGGTGAAGCGGCAGGGCCAGGACGCGGCGGCGCCCCGCCGTCTTTTTTAAGCAGAGCGATGAACGCATGATGAAAAAAATCCTCTTTTGCGGCCCCATCCCCCGGCCAGGACAGGCGCCCAATGGCGGCTATGAGGCGTGCAACCGGCGCAGCATCGATGCGCTGCGCGGACAGGACCGCACGGTCGACGAGCTGTATTACCCGCAGCCCACCGGCAAGCCATGGAAAAAACTGCCGGCATATGTGCTGGGCTTTGCCAGCCTGCTGCGCGAACTGCCGCAGCATCAAGGGCAGCTGCTGCATTTGACGGGACTGTACAAACAATTTGTCTTGCCTGAAATACTGCTGCTGCGCCGCGCCCACACCATGGGACTGCGCACCGTGTACGACATCCGCGCCGGTTCCATGCTGCGCTACTACGCGCGCTATGGCGCGCTGTACCGCTGGCTGTTCCGCCACCTGCTGCGGCGGGCCGACATCGTCATGATCGAAGGCATGGAATACGCGGACTTCGTCCGGCAAACCACCGGCAAGCCGGCGTTTTACCTGCCCAACCATATCAGCGCGGGCAAGCTGCCCGCGCGCACGCTCGGCGCGCCCGGCACGGGTCCCGTGCGCCTCGTGTATGCGGGACGCATCACGCTGGAAAAAGGCATACGCACGGTGCTGGAGGCAACACGCCTGCTGGCGCAGCGGGGCGTCGACTGCAGTCTGACGGTGGCCGGCCCAGGTCCGGTGGCCCTGGTGGACCAATTGCGCGAAGAATACGGCGACTGCGCCGTGCGCTGGCCCGGCGCCCTGTCGTCAGAGCAAGTGCTGGCCGAATTCGGCAATGCGCACTTTTTCCTGTTTCCCACGCGCCACAAGGGCGAAGGCCATTCGAACGCCCTGACGGAAGCGATGGGCATGGGCTGCATGCCGCTGGCGTCCGAGAATGGCTTCAACCGTTCCGTGATCGGCGACACCGGGCAAATTCTGCCCCTCGACGCCAGCGCCGCCGACTATGCCGACGCCGTGCAAGCCTGGTGCGCCGGCGGGCGCTGGCAAGCGGCATCCAGCGCGGCCATGGCGCGCACGCAGGATTTGTTTTCCACCGAACAAGCGATCAGCCGGCTGCTGGCAGCCTACGATCAACCATGAAAGTTTCAGCATGACATTACTGTTCGCCGGTGATCTTGCCTGGCCGCAAGCAGACATCCTCGATTATCAAGCGCTGCGGGAACTCGCCGATGGCGCGGCCATGGTCGTCAATCTCGAGGGCGCGCTGCTGGCCGGGCCCGCGCAGGAATGCGCAGTCAATAATGACTACAAATTCAACCTGTATTCGGATGCCTCGGCCACCGGCATCCTGCGCCAGCTCAATGTGCGCGCCTGCGGCCTGGCCAACAACCATATCTCCGACTACAAGGGCGGCCTGGCGCACACGCGGCAGATGCTGGACGCGAACGGCATCGCCGCCTTCGGCACGCGCGCCTTGCCGCATTGCGAGCTGCAGGTGGCGGGCACGCAGTACATCCTGTTCGGCGCCTGCTCCGCCTTGCCGGAGCCGGGCACGGAAGGCAGCCAGGACAGCGCCATGCCCTTCGATCCTGCCGCGGCGCTCGCCATGCTGGCCCGTTTGCGCCAGCAATTCCCGGCCGCCAAGCTGGTGGCATTCCTGCACTGGGGCTATGAACTGGCGCGCTTTCCCCAGCCGGCCGACCGCGAATGGGCGCGCCAGGCGATCGATGCGGGCGCGGACCTGGTCATCGGCCACCATCCGCATGTGGTGCAAGGCTATGAACGCTACCGGCATGGCGCCATCGCCTATTCGCTGGGCAACGCCATCCTGCCGCAGACGCAATACCGGGGCCGCCTGCTGCACTACAAGACGCCGTATGTCTGCGAACAGCTGGTGCTGGCTGTCGCGGACGACGGCGTGACGGCGCACTGGCTGCGCTATCACCCGCAAGAGGGACGGCTGACGCGCGAAGGCTCGGCAGCGGCCGGCGATGACGCCCAGCTGCGCGAACGCACGCCGTTTGCGGGCATGGATGACGCGCAATACCGCGCCTGGTTCGCCAGCACGGGCCGCCTCGACGGCAATTCCGGCCACCGCTACAGCTATACCTTCTGGAGCTACCGCGGCTGGCGCCAGGCCGACAGCGCCCTCAAGTTCGCCCTGCTGCGCGCCAGGCGCAGCGTGCGCAAGCTGGCCATCCGCAGCGGCTTGCACAAGCCGTACAACTGGTAGGCCTTCGCGGCAGATGAAAAAGGCGATGGCAGCGCCAAGTGCGGGAAATCGCCCGGCGTTGCTGTCCACATTGTTTCCGGCGACCGGATGCGCCGGGCATCGACCATCCAGCGCCAGGCTGGACAATCCGGCAGGCAACGCGTCGCCACGCCATGATCAATAGGGGAAGTCGGGCGATGAAGATTTTCCACTGCGCTGCTTGCCTGGCCTGCTCCTTGCTGGTCTGGTGCGTAGCGTCAGCCCACAGGGCCAGCCTGCAATTCACGGGTTTCTTCTGTCTGGCGGTGGCATAGCCAAAAAAAACGGCGGCACCGGGGTGCCGCCGTTCGCGTCAGAAGATGCGACTGCTTATTTTGGCAAGGCCATCGAGAAGGTGCCGACAGTCAGGCTGCGGCCCGTTGCCGTTGGCACCAGCGAGATTTTCGGCTTCTTGCAGCCCACATCGAGCACCACCAGGAACTCGGCGCTGGTGGCGGGCTTTTTCACGAAGGCGGCGTGATCTTCGTACGTGCCGGTTTTCGGCGCGCCGCCCGTCTTCTTGACGAAGGTGGTGTCGCCCGTGACGGAACTGATGCAGACATTGCGGTCGGCATTCTGGATGACGACGCCGCCATCCGTTGCCACCGTCATCGGCACGATCGCATGCATGTTCCACTCGAACGCGCGCGCCGTGGCCGACGCCAGTGTGTCGCGCACGACCAGCACGTCAGTGCCGCGCAGGTACCAGAGTTGCCGCTTGTTCAGCGTCAGCGCACCGTCAAAGGCGGCCGTGGCATCGCCTTCGGCATAGTCGAGTCCAGGCGTGGTGGCGAAGGAATTGATCTTGCCATTGCGGCTGAGCAAAGTATCGAAGCCCACGGCCAGCTGTCCCTTGCCGCCGTCAAACGTCACCGCATTATGCGCCTTGGTCTGGCGATACCAGTCATTCCACAGCGGCGAACCATACCAGTCGTACCAGCCGGCTTCCGTCAGCAGCGGCCGGCCGCCACTCACCAGCACGATGCTGTTCTGGTCGGCATGGCTGTGATTGAAGGAGCCATACGGGCTCGATTTGAAGTACACGGAGGTGCGGTCGCGCAGCGCCAGGCTGCTGTGCATCGCCACCCAGCCGATGCTGGAGAACAGCGCCGCATTCGGCGGCGGCGTTGCCGTGGTGACGGACGCCACCGGCAGAGGCCATGGCGCTTGCGCCAGGGTCAGCGCATCTTCCTCGCCCACCAGGTTGCGTACATACCATGCCGCTTCGGGCGAAGCGAGACGCGAGGCAAAGCCTTTCAGTTCCGTGGGGATCGGCGCCGTCTCATGCTCGTCGCCAAACACGTGCGTGGGCGAACCTGGCGGCTGGAAGTACATGAACATTCGCAGGAAGCCGGCGCTCCATGGTTTCTCGAACAGGTTCACGCCGGTGGCGTTGGCCAGCGGCTGCCAGACAAACAGGGACGTCAGGGCCATGTGCTGGCCATAGCTGGTGCCGTTCGCAAAGCCGCCTTCCGGGCCGCTCCAGATATAGATCGAATTCACATAGGCGCGGAACGAGAAATCAAACCACTTCTCGGCGGCGGGAATATCGCCCAGGGTCAGCGCGGAAATCAGCGCCACATAGCCTTGCGCCACGACGCCGTGCGAATCGAAGGGATACTGGTCGAGGATGCCATTGCTCACCTTCAGCGAATCATAGATGGGCGCGGTGCGTCCCTCGATCGCCTTCAGCCAGCTGGCGCGCGATGCGCTGTCCAGGTCGCTGCCCAGGAAATCGAAGGCCTTGGCCAGCGTCAGCGCAATCAGGCGATTTTCCTGGTCGGAATTGGCCAGGCTGGTCGGGCCGGTGGGCGACAGCGCCGCCAGCTGCCCGCCGCGCGTCACCGCTTCGTTCAGGTACTGGCGGTCGCCCGTCACGCGCCACAGCAAGGCGGCCGCTTCCAGCTGGCGCGTCACGTCGCCCATGGCCCAGCGGATCTGCGACACCTGCACGTTGCCAGCCGCCGTCATGGCGCCCGAGGTGACCAGCGGCCAGTCCGAATCCTTGTAGATGGGAATGCTCTTGGCGCGCCATTGCACCTGGCCGACGAGCACATTCACGGCCGGGTTGCGTTCGGCCTGCTTGGCCGCACTCCATTTAACCTTGGCAATGTCCTCGGCCAGGCCGCGTGGATGTGCGCGCTGCGCGATGCGCGCCTTCAGGGCGGCTGTATCGGGCACGAGGAATGGCTTGGAAGCGCTGGCATCGACATAGAATGGCCGTGCCGTCGACCAGTCGGTGGTGGTCGACGGCCGCACGCGCCAGGAATAGGCACCGGGCGCCAGGGCGGCAAGCGGCAGATACCAGGTGCGGTCCGTGGTAAAGGTTTGCAGCGGTGCGCCAGCCAGGTCGGTGCGGCGAATTTCCAGCACATACGCGGCGGGATTGCTGGGATGCATGGCCCAGGAAAAGCTCGGTGGATTCTGTGCCTGGATCTGCGCATTCGCGGGGGCAGCACGTGTCACCCGTGCCAATGGCGAGGTCGCCCAATCGGCATAGCTGGGCGCGGCGATGCCGCAACCCAGTAACAGGACGCCACGCAAAATTGATGCAACATTGAAATTCATAATCCCCCCTGGGTAACTAATATAGATAACAAAATAATATGGCTGGGAAATTCTAGAAATTCTTGCATTTATTTCTAACTTCTACGAAAATATTGCTATTTAATTCAAAATCCTCGCTAAAATCCCGTTTGCGAGTGGATATTACACCTGATCGCGGCGTAAGTTTTGCCTATTTTCATTGCGTGAAATAAAGAAAATACAGAGAACTATTTATTGCCGGGAGATATATTAAAAGGCTGGCAAACCGCAATGCGGCTCGCCAAACGCTGCAATATAGTAGTGGCCGCGCCTGTATCAGGCGGATCAGGGGAAATTTTGCGCGACTTTAAATGGTTTTTCCAAGAAGAAACTTACAAATCACCGAAAGTTACTTTGATTATCACGTTACCGATCGCTTAACAAGCATGCCGGAATGGCTATTTGCGGATCGCGGGCCGGGCGCAGAAACCCCCGCGCCGCGCCCACCGAATGCATGTGCCAGGCCAGGATGGCGATGCATGCCCCGTGCAAGTCTTTTTTGCGCCAAAACAACATTCCCAGGCTGACACCCCACACGGCGGCCACGCTCGCGCCCAGCGCCGGCCAGAACGCGGCCCCGGCCAGCGCGGCCGCGCCCGCCAACAGGCCGGCCGCCAGGTACAGGGCGGGAGCGGCAAAGACAAACCAGCAGGTGCGCGCCGCATACTTGAACCAGCGGTGGCCGAACGCCGCGCGCAGGAACACGCCGCTCGCTTCGATGCGGCCGATGCGCCACAGGCGCAGCATCATTTGCAGCGACGTTTCATTGTGCCCCGAGTGCCGCACGGCGGGCAGCGCCAGGCGCACCAGGCGCCAGCCGGCCGCGCGCAGGCGCGCACCCAGTTCCGCTTCCTCGAAGGCGGCCAGCCAGCGGTTGGCCAGGTAGCCGACGGCCTCGATCGCAGCGCCACGGTACAGGCCGCCGCCGCCCAGCGCCGTCACATCCCGTTCTGGCGCCAGCGAAGCGTACTGCTGCACGCGCATCTTGTCGGCGACGGTGCGCACCGCCGTATCGATCAGGCGCCCGCCGACGCCCGCCACGCCGGGATGCGCTTCCAGGTACGCGAGGGCCTGGGCGATAAAGCCCGGCTCCAGGGTCATGTCACCATCGAGCACGTACAGGTAGCGCCCGCGCGCATACTGATACCCGAGCTGCAGCGCCGCGCCGCAATTGCGGTCGTCGGTCGAGACGAACTGCACGATGCGCACGCCAAACTGCCTGGCGATCGCCACCGTGCGGTCGCGCGACAGCGAATCGACCAGCAGCACTTCCGCGTCGAGGCCCTCGCATTCGGCCAGGGCCGAGCGCAGGCAGGCCTCGATATGCTGTTCCTCGTTGAGGGCCTTGATGATGATGGTCAGCAGCGGCGCTTGCTGCGCGCCGGCGGCATCGCGTGGAGTCAGGTCAGTGGCTGGCATGGATAATCTGAAAGGAAAAGTTGGCAAGGCATGCGGGTGGGTACCGGGCGGGGCGTGTCAGGACAAGTCGTCGCGCATGGCGCGCAGCATGGCGCGCGACGCCACCTTGCGCCCCCGCAGGGCCGCTACCAGCATGTCGCGCACGGTGCGCACATGGCACAGCACAAGCAGGCGGGGCAGCAGCTTGCGGTACATCTTGAAGCGCGAGCGGTACTGGGTATAGATGGCGAAGTCGCTGTCGTGCTGCTCCTTGGTCGAGCTACCCGCCTTGTGGTAGACGATGGCGTCTTCCGCCAGCGCCTGGCGGAAACGCCCGCGCGCGCGCAGGGCCCAGTCGATTTCCTCGAAATACAGGAAATAGGATTCTTCCATCTCGCCGACGCCCTGCAGGAAGCGGCGCGACACCAGCATGGAAGCGCCGCTGACCCAGTCGAGCCGCGCCTGCGCGCGCTGCACCGCCGCCGCATCGATGTCGCTGCGGCGCATGCCGATGCCGTGCAGGTCAATGGCCACGCGCCATGGCGAGAAATGCCCGCCGCCCAGGGCCTGCACGCGCCCGGGGTCGGCATAGAAGCAATTCACGGACCCCGTGATGCCCGTCTCGGCATCCATGCCGGCGCGCCGCACCATCGCCGCCAGGCAGCCGGGTTCGACCACCGTGTCGTTATTCAGCAGCCACACATAGGCGCAGGCGGGGTCGTCGAGCGCGATACGGATGCCGACATTGTTGCCTCCGGCAAAGCCCAGGTTGCCTCCCGTCTCGACCAGCAGCAGGCGCGCGGCGCTGTCGCCATGGCGGAAGCTGGCCGGCGCGCGCACGTGCTCGCACACCACCGGCTTCGGCACCGGCGGCGTCGTCAGCCGGGCCAGCGGACCGGCGGGCGCCGTCCAGGCCAGCGTGCCGGCGGCCCAGTCGCGCAGCTTGCCGATCGAGCCGTCGCTGGAAGCGTTGTCGCAGACGATCACCCCGAAGTCGGGATAATCGAGACGCAGCACGCTTTCCAGGCATTCGACGGCGTCACGCCAGCCATTCCAGTTGACGAGGACGATCCAGACCTTGGGAGACTTTTCCGGTATCGGCATTTATTTCGCTTTCAGCGTGCGGCCCGGGCGCTTCACCTTTTTATCCACCTCCGGCGCGGCTTGTTCAGGCGATTCGGCCAGCACGACAATCGCCGCCAGCAGCAGGTAGCCGAGGGTCAGGCCGGAAAAAATCGACAGCACGGTTTTACAGCCGAGCAAAATCAGGATGGCGATGGCCATGAAGCCGGCCGCCATACCGGCGCCGTCGGCCCGCTGCTTGTACATCTTCAGGCCCAGCAGCACGCCGCTGCCGAAAATCGACAGGAAGGCCAGCAAGCCGGGTATGCCGGAATCGAGTGCGATACCCAGCCAATAGTTATCGATGTTGTAGCGCACGCCATCGAAAAAGCCCAGCTTGACCACGCCGATGCCATTGCCGAACCCCATGAAGGGATTGGCCGCGATCAGCGGCATGCCCCGCTCGAGCATCATCACGCGCGACATGGTGCTGCTCATTTCGCCCTGGCTGCGGCCCACCACCAGGGCCGTGACCTCATGCAGGGCGAAATAGCCGACGATCAGGAACACGGGCAGCAGCAGGATGGCCATCAGCAGCGACAGATTGGCTTTTTCCTGCCCCAGGTTGCGCCCGCGCGGCAGCAGCAGCAAGGCGCCGGCCAGCAGCACGGCCGCCACCAGCACCACGACGCCGACGCGGCTGCGCGAGGACAGGATCACGATGAAGGCCAGCGGAATGAAGGCCGCGCTGGCCCAGCGCAGCAGACGCGTCGGGTTGCTGAGAAACACAGCCACGGCCAGCGGCGCCATCATGGCCATGAATTCGGCCAGCACCATGGGATGCTCGAACGTGCCCTGGGCCCGGTAATGGCCGTCGCGGAATTTTTCACGCACGGTGTCGAGCATGGTTGCCGAATCTTCCGCGCTGAGCACGATGAAGCGGTCGAACAGGGTGTGCTTCACGGCCGCCTCATATGAAGCGAGCAGGGCCTGGACGATGGCAACGAGGATCAGCAGGCCCAGCAGGCGGTACACATCCTTTTCATCGCGCAGTATCGCCAGGAAGACGAAGAAAGCGATGTAGCAGGTAATGACTTCCACGGCCAGCGACAGCACCTGCGAAATCGGTTGTTCGCCCATTGCCGAGCTGAGCACGCGCCAGGCAAACAGGAACAGCACGCTGAAGACCATGAAGGGATGCGCCTTGCAGCGCCGCACCAGGCGTTCCATGGGGTCGCGGCAGGACAGGATGCAAAAGCCGCCCACCATCAGCAGCGACAGCCAGGCCAGCTTGGTCGGATTGATCGACGGCAAGCCACCGAAGCGGTAGACGATGTAGGCGGGCCACAGGTTGATGAACAGCACCAGCAGCAACAGCAAGCCGTTCAGCAAAGCATCGGGCGCGGTCTTGCGCTTGGGCATGACCCACATGCCGATCAGCGCCATCACGCCCATCGGCACGGCCAGCAGGCGCACCAGCGCGCCCGGCGACAGCACGGCCGCCATCAGGCCAGCGATCAGGCACAAAAACGCCGCCCCGATGAGCAGCATGCCCATCAGTAAGAAACTCCCCTGGAAGGAACTGCGTTTTTGTCTTGCCATCATTGTGCTCCCTTGCTTGTTTGCAGCGCCGCGTAGTTGCGTGCGCCACGATTACACCACCACCAGAAAATGCCCTGCGCCAGCGGTATCCATACCGCATACACGGCCAGGCGCACATTGATCGCACCGTCCACCCCGTAGCGGGGAATGGCCCAGTAGCTGGCCGCCACGACGACGATGCTCGTAGCAATCGTCAAGCCGGTATTCAGTTTCAGCATGCCCCGCCCTATCCATTGCGGCGTCATCAGCAGCGCCAGGCTGATGCCCAGCACCGTCGGCAGCAAGGCGCGGAACATCGCCGCGCTGGGTGCGAACGCCTGGCCGGCCACCACCGAAATCATCAGCGGCGCCAGCAGGTAGGCCACCACACACACGCCCGCCACCGCCAGCAGCACTTTTTTCGCCAGCCGGCGCTGCTGCGGCCAGAAGGCGTCCGGCGTAGCGCGCGCCAGGCCGCCATAAATCACCATCAGCGCACTCTGCGGCACGATCAGCAGCAAGGCCACCATCTGCTGCGCCAGCTGGTAAAACCCCACTTCGCGCTTGCCCAGGTCATGATTGATCAGCAAGATGCTCACCTGGTCCAGCAGGAAGGCGCTCACCGTCGTCAGGTGGATGATGGCGCCCGCGCTCATCAGGGGGCGCACTTCGCTCTTCACCCAGCTGGCCGAGCGGCCCGCCAGCTGCCACAGCGGCCAGGCCACCAGGGCGGCAACGAAAAACTGGCCCAGCAACTGCGAGGCGAGCGCTCCCGGCACGCCCCAGCCCAGGTACATCACCAGCAAAAAGAACAGCAGAAAACCGATGCTGCGGCCCCAGTACTGGGCGCGATTCAGCAAACCCGTCTGGGCGCTGGCCGCCAGCATGTTCGAGGCATACTGCTCCCAGATCAGCAAGGGCACGCACGCCATGGCTATACTCAATGGCAACAGCGACAATCCCTTGAACAGCGCGCCTCCCGTCACCGCGTACAGCAGCGCCGCCAGCGCCAGCGCCAGCAGCGACAGGCCCAGCGCCATGCCGCCCAGCGTGCCCATCTGCGCGCCCAGCGCCGGCTTGCTGTCGGCCGACTGCAGGCGGTGCTGCAGGGCTTGCCCCAGGCTCAGGTGGAACAAGGTGGCAAACAGTGCCGCCCACGCCATGGCGGCGGCAAACTCGCCGCGGCCATCCGGCCCCAGCAGGCGCGCCGAGACGAACAGGGTGCCCAGCGACAGCACCATGCCGTAGCCGCGTGCCACACTCATGCCGACTATCCGCTTCAAGTCGCTCAAGGCCGCACCTGCACGGCGGCGACGTCGGCGGGCGGCACGGCCGAGGTGCGCATGACCACGAAATGGCGCTCGACAGCATGCCAGCAGCACCACGCCAGGGGCAGCACGATGGCGCTGGCCAGCAGGCACACGCCGACCGGCGTCGTCGCCCAGCCGTACATCAGCAGCGTTTGCTGCACGGGAAAGGCAAACAGATAAATCCCATACGACAAGTCACCGATCTTTTCCAGGTTGACGGGCGCCACCCACGCGGGGTGGCGCCCCAGCCACAAGGTGGCATAACTGATCGCCACACAGGCCAGCAGGTGGAACAGCGGCCCTGGCACCAGCAGCGCTCCGGCGCCCCACACGGCCAGCAGCAGGGCGGCGATGCCGCCATGCATGGGCACGCGGCGGCGCAGCAGACGATAGGCGGCGCCCAGCAAAAAATAGGGAACCAGCAATATCGGCCCGGCCATGCTGCCATCAAGCACCTTCCACCAGCACAGCGCGCACACGGCCACGATCGCCAGCAGGGGCAAGGCGACCGAGTCCAGGCGACCGATGCGGCGCAATAGCCACACGCCGCCGCCCACGGCCAGGTACAGCGAAAACTCGATGGGCAGGGTCCACAGCGAACCATTCACGGCCGCCCCGTACGGATTGGCGCTGAACACACCCGGCAAGACATATTGCAAATGCCACATGGTGATATTGCGCGCGATGTAGCTCCACGTCTCGCCATCGCGGTAGTAGTCGGCCAGCTCCAGGGTCGTGACCAGCGGTCCCAGCAACAACGCCGTCAGCACCACCACCAGGATCAGGGCGGGGAAGATGCGCCGCACGCGCGCACTGAGAAACGAACGCAGTTCAGGGCGCGCATACGCGCTCGCCGTGATCAGGTAGCCGCTGATGGAAAAGAACACGCCAACGGCCACCGTGCCCAGAGTCATGCGCCCATCCGTCAGCAGCATCAGCGGCTCGCGCGCACCCTGCGCGCTCAAGTGATAACTATGCGAAAACAGTACCAGCCAGGCAGCCAGCAGGCGCAGCAGATTAAAATTATTGGCCGGCGGCGTCATGCTCGTGATCCTGGCGGGCGGCTGGACGGTACCAGCCGGCCATGACTGCATTAAAAGAAAACATGTTGCTCCCGCTGCTGCGCGTCACTGCGCTGGCAAGGTGCGCAGGATATCGCAGATGCGGTCCACTTGCTCCAGCGGCAAATCCGGGTAGATCGGCAGGCACAGCACCCGGTCCGCCACATGGTGGGCCACCGGCAGCAAATGCCGGCCAGCCGACGGCAAGCCGCGGTACATGGGGAATTCGCTGATCAGTGGATAGAAATAGCGGCGCGTCATGATGTTTTGCGTCTGCAGATAGGCATACAGGGCATCGCGCTGCAGCGGGAAATCCGCTTCCACGAAGACGGGGAAGTAGGAGTTGTTCAGCTGCGCGGGATCGTTCACGGCCGGTACCGTAATGCCGGGCACCGTGGCCAGGTTGTCGCGGTAGCGGGCGGCGATCTGCGCGCGGCGCGCCAGCGCCTGGTCGACGTGCTTGAGCTGCAGCAAGCCGAATGCCGCCTGCACTTCATTCATCTTGCCATTGATGCCGGGCGCGACGACGGTCGTTTCATCGACGATGCCAAAATTTTTCAGGTGGTCGATGCGCTGCTTGGTCTTGGCATCGGGACAGATGATGGCGCCGCCCTCGAAGGTATTGAAGACCTTGGTGGCATGGAAACTCAGCACCGACAAGTCGCCGTAATTGAGCACGCTGGTACCCTTGTGGCGCACGCCGAACGCATGCGCGGCGTCATAAATGACCTTCAGGCCGTAGGTGTCGGCGATGCGCTCGATCTCTTCCACGTTGCATGGCGTGCCGTACACATGCACGGGGAAAATGGCCGTCGTCTGCGGCGTGATGGCCGCCTCGATCTTCGCCGCGTCCAGGTTGAAGGTGCGCGGATCGATGTCGACAAACACGGGCTTGATGCCATTCCACAACAGGGAATGGGCGGTGGCCACGAACGAGTACGGCGTGGTGATGACCTCGCCGGAAATGCGCAACGCCTGCAGCGCCGTCACCAGCGCGATGGTCGCATTGGTAAACAGGGCCAGGTGCTTGACGCCCAGGTATTCGGCCAGTTCCCGCTCGAGTTCCTGGTGGAAAGGGCCGGCATTGGTCAGCCATTTGCTGTCCCAGATCTTTTGCAGATAGGGCATGAATTCATCGAGCGGCGGCAGGGACGGTTCGGTAACGAAGATTTTTTTCATAATGGCAACAATTATATAGGGCGGACGGTGGCTAGGCCTTCTGGTTGCGCTCGCGGTAATGTTTCAGCAAGCGGTCGGGCGCACGCACGGCGCGCACGCCGAGGTAGCGGATCTTGCGAAAACGGTTCCAGTCGCCCGGCTCCGCATAGCGCCAGGCCGTGATATCCCAGGGTATCGAGGCCAGCCAGCGGTGGTAGAACACGGACGAGGTCGACACATTGTTCACCGCAAAATGCGGCGCCTGGTTCACGTGCCACTCATCGGGCACCCGTTCATAATCGAAGGGATGCCAGATGATGTCGGCGCGCGTGCTGCGCGCCAGGGCCAGCAGTTTGCTGATGCGCTCCGGCGCGTGCTCGTCATCGTCGTCGAGGTGCGTGACGAACTGGCCGCGCGCCAGCGACAAGGCATGGTTCAGGGCCAGGGTGCCGGCCACCATCCAGCGCTGGCGCGGCTCCGTCGGATACACGCCCCGCTCGGTCAGGTTGACGAACTCGATGCGCGGATCGTTCAGCGCCGCCACGCGCTCGGCCGTGTCATCGGTGCAGCAATCGCCCACCACCACGATCTGCAGGTGCGGATAATCCTGCGCCAGCAGCGACGGCAGGCAGCGCTGCGTCAGCAGCACGCCGCGGTTGTAGGTGGCCACGCAGATGGTCACCAGCGGCTGCGGCATGTCGTAAGCGGCCTGATAGGCGGCACTCTTGCGGGCGCCGCGAAAACCGGCCCGGGCGCCCAGGCCCAGGTCGCGCATGGAGCGCACCGGCTCCCTGAGCCGCGACCATATTTTCCTGCCTTTATCTGCTAACCGCCGTAAACTCGTAAAATTCGACAACCATTCCTCCCTGACTACACGCTGGCAAAGCAGCTCCACCGGCGCCGGCAACGGCGCCACATGTACCACGCTTAATTGGCAAAGCCCATCAACCGGCGCCGGCTATTCTCCGGCAGCACCTTCAGCATCGCATTGACAAAGTCTTCCTGCATGGCAAACGAGCGCTGCGTATCGGTGTCCAGCGACGACACGCGGAACAGCAGGCCGTCCGGAATATCGCCGGCCAGGCGATAGCGCATTTCCGCGATTTTCTTTTCATTTCCGCTACGCACCACCACATCGCCGACCGTGCTCCAGTACGTCACCGGCTCGTAGCGTTCGCGCGACAGATTCGTCTGCAGGCGCTTGACCTTGATATCGCCCTGCGGCGTGGCCAGCACGCCATCCTGCTTGCCCGTCAGCTCGAAGCCCTGCGCCGGATAGCACACTTCCGGATAATGCAGCTGCATGCCGTCGCTCTGATTGGCGCCGTAGGCGATCGACAGCATCACCCGATAGCCTTCGTTGTTCACATAAGTGCGCGACAGGGTTTGCGTGTAGATCGCCTTCAGCGCCTCTTCGGTGCTCGGGTTGATCACATTCGCGTGGCCTTGCGTCTCTTCGCGCCAGTTGCCGAACTGTGTCGGCACCAGGGCCTTCAGCTCGACCGGCGGACGCTTGTCGGCGAGGAAATGCGTCGGCGTGATCAACTTCGCCGTTCCTGCCGAGGCCGCCATCAGCACGCCCAGGACGATACTGCTCAAGATTGCTCGTTTCATGCGCCTGCTCCCTGCGGCCGCGCCGCTGGCGGACGGCGCGAACGCGACAGCCACTGCAGCAGCGAATCCACGCCAATGATGAGTACCAGCGCGCTGATGAACAGGACCATGCCGGCAAAACCGTGCAAGAAGCCCTGCCCTGCGGCGTCGCCGAAATAATAGGTAATCAAGGTCAGCACGCAGACGCGGATGACGTTGGCCGTAAACGAGATCGGCACGATCAGCAGGGCCAGGCCGATGTTGCGGAAGGCCGAGGTATGGCGCACCACGTTGAGGTAGAACAGGCCCAGCGATTCAAGCGTCAGCAGGGTCTGCAGGCCTGCGCAGGCATCGGCCACCAATAGCTGGTACTGGCCAATCTGCAGGATCACCCCGGTACGCGCGATGGGATAGCCGGCCCAGTACAGCAGGTGCTCGGTAACATACGAGACGGCCTGCTTCATCGGCATGGTCAGCGTGCTGACCACGGAGCTTGGCAGCGGCACCATGAACAGCATGAAAAAGAAGGGGAACCACAGCACGCGCAAGGCGCCGGGGCCGCGCTTGAACAGCAGCAAAGCGGCCAGCATGAAGATGAACGAGAGGATTTCGAACGAGACGATTTGCTGCGAGGTGCCCAGGATATACAGCAGCAGCGAGACGATGAACACGGGCCAGCCGGCGGCCGCGCTGCCGGCGGCCGGCGGCACGTCCTTCCAGCGGCGGGCCATCAGCCACAGCGACAAGACCAGGATGATGGGGCCGTGGGCTTGCTCTTCCGTGGCCCACACGCCGTGAAACAGGCCATAGAAAGTCGATCCGAACATGCACACGAAGCCTATCGCAATCGGCAGCCACTCGGGCGCCAGCTTCTTAATCCGCGGTAACACAGCAGCGGTGTCCAGACCAGCCATCAGAATTCAACCATCACGGAGCCGACGACGTCCGCGCCGATTTGCGACAGCTGCTCGCTGGCCGCGTTCAAGTCCGCCACCAGGGTTTCATTGCGGCGCGTCACCAGCAGCACGCCACCGGCGCGCGCGGCAATGGCCAGCGCATCGGAACCTGCAGACAGCGAAGCGGCGTCGTAGAGGACCACGTCGAAGTGGCTTTCCAGGCGCGCGTTCAAGTCCGTGAAGGCGGTGCGGCTGAGCAATTCCTGCGGATTCGGCGGCAAGGTACCTGCTTCGAGGATGTGCAGATCGACGAATTCGTCGATCTTGGCGATGGCGTCGAGGTCGGCGCGTCCCGCCAGCACGTCGGACAGGCCCTGCTTGTTCTTCAGGTCGAAGATCTGGTGCTGGCTCGGCGTGCGCAGGTTGGCATCCACGAGCAGGGTATGCTCGCCCAGCTGCGAAAACACCACGGCCAGGTTGGCCGCGAACAAGCTGGCGCCATCGCCGCTGTCGACGCCCATGATCACCAGCGACTTGCGGCCGAGGGCGAACCAGCGCAGCATCAGCTGGCTGCGAATGGCGCGCAGCACTTCGACCTGCGGGCTGAACGGTTGATACGCGGCCAGCAGGCGGGCCGAATACTTGCCCTGGCCCTGCTGCAGGTACGGATAGTCGAACTGGCGCGCCAGCACTTGCTGGATATCCGCTTCCGTGATCAGGCCCAGGCGCTGGGCTGCTTCGCCGAAGCGGATGCCCAGTTCCTTTTGCATGCGCAGCACGCGTTCGGCGTTTTCAGGAGTGATCTTGCCAGATTCCAACAGCAAGCCACCGATGCTGGAATCGCCGCCGCGGGCCTGTGGACGTATGGTATTGCTCAGCGCTGGGTGGTTCATGGGAGTATCCATCGATTAGTTGGCCCGCAAACGGCGGAAAGTAAAGGCATTCAGGAAGCTGCGGCGTTTTTTCGCCGGCGGATTCCAGTTGATCACGCCCAGCACCGGCGCTTGCAGCACATCCTGCAAATCGCCTTCGGAACGCACGCGGCGGTTGAGCATCTCGGCCAGCACGCTGAACGCCAGGCCCAGCATGCCGCCCAGGAACACGGCCAGCACGGTGTTCACCAGGATCTTCGGTCCTGCCGGCTTGATCGGCGGCACGGCTGGATTCAACACGGAAATATCCGACTGGTCCGACTGCCCTTCGATCTTGGTTTGCGAGAAACGCTGCGAGGCCACGTCAAAGGCGCGCTGCGCGCTTTCCACGTCTTTCGCCAGCACGCCCATTTCATCGCGCGTGCGGTTCAGTTCCAGCACCTTGGTCTTTTGCTCGGCCAGGGCGGCGCGGATCGCGCCTTCGCGCTGCTGCATGATCTGTGCATTGTTGCCCACGCTGTTAGAGGCGATACGCAGCTGTGCCTGCAGATCGGCGCGCAGCTTGTCGACTTCGGCCTTGGCGCTCTGGTATTGCGGATGGTTCACGCTGAGGCGCTGCGAGACTTCGGCAAACTTCGATTCCGCGCTGCCCAGGTTCACTTTCAGGCTCTGGATTAGGGGATTGGCCGCCACGTCAGGCGACTCGGTGGCATTGCTGCCCTGCGCCATGCGCTGGCGCGATGTCGCTTCCATCGCCTGGCCCTGCGCACCCACCAGCTGCGCCGACAGGTCGTTCAGGCGGTTCGATTCCACGTCGAGGCGGTTATCGATGCTGACGATGCCGTGCTCCTGCTGATATTTGGAGAGACGGCTTTGCGCCACTTCCACGTTGTCGCGCAGCAGCTTGATCTGGTCGCTGAAGTAGGCGGACGCCTTCTTCATGGGATCGACCTTCAGCTGGATATTGATTTTCTGGTACTCGTCGGCGAAAGCATTCGCCACGGCCGCCACGAATTGCGGATCGGCACCCTTGAAGCTGATGTCGACCACGCTGCTTTCGCGCGATGGCACGATGTCCAGCTTGGCCAGCAGCAGGTCGGCCAGCCAGTCGCGCACGGTGCCCTTGCCTTCCGTCGCTTCGTTGAACTGCGCCACGACGGCAGGACTGTCGGCCAGGCGCAGCGAATCGACCACATGCAGGGCCACGTTCTTGCTGCTGATGATATCGATCTGCGTGGCCATGTAGCCAGGCAACAGCTGCCCCGGCATGGTCAGGCCCGTCACCGGATCGACGCCCTTGTAGTTGAGCAGCAGCGAGCTGGTGGCCTTGTAGGTCTTGGGCAGCAACAGGCTGACGACCACGGTCACCGAGACGGTGACCAGCAAGGTCAGCAGCAAAATCCAGCGGCGCGCCCGTAGGATCAATAAAAATTGTGAAAAGCTCATGAATTGATTCCCATGCCGTAAAAAAAAGAAATACTGGCTAGCCGGTGAATGCCGCTGGCCATGGTGTTAGAACAGGCTTTCCTGCACATACACGACGTCGTCCACTTGCAGCAGATCGTCATGCTTGGCCGAAATGACTTCCAGCTTGCCCGCCTCGTCGCGGCGCTTGATGCGCACGCCGCGTTCGGTGCCGCGCTGCGTCAGACCGCCGCCCACGGACAGCGCTTGCAGCACCGTCATGGAGCGCTCGAGGCGGAAGGCGCCCGGACGCTGCACTTCGCCGTAGATATAAAAGCGCGGCGCGCGTTCGACATAGATGACGTCGTTGCCGGCCATGTCATAGTCGCGGTTCAGGTCGGCGCTGCGCACCATGTCGACGATATCGACGCTTTCCTTGGTGGTCTTGCCGTTGCGCTTGCGGATCAGGCTCACGCTGTCGCCGCCATCGGCGCTCAGGCCGCCCGCCATGGCCAGCACGTCAAGCATGCTGCGGCGCCCTTCCAGCGGATAGCGTCCGGGACGGTTGACCTGGCCCAGTACCGAGACCTGCTGGCTTTGCAGCGCGGACACGATGATGTTGACCTGGGCTTTGCGGATGAAACCGCCACCTTCCAGCAGGCCGCCGATCTTCTTTTCCGCCGCGGCCACGGACAGGCCGCCCACCGCCACCGCGCCGATCAGGGGGAAGGTGATTTCACCGGCCTCGCTGACGCGCGTTTCCAGTCCCAGGTCGGGACTGCCGTAGACGGACAATTTCAGCACGTCGCCGGGCCCCAGCAAGACATCAGCGGCGGACGCGAAGCCAGCACTGCAAGCCAGGACAGCGGCCATGATCCAGAGAGCGAGTCGTTTCATGTTAGTACCCAATTCTATTGATATGCTTCAGTTGAAAATGGTCGTGCCCACGCTTTACTTCAGTCCGGCAACGCCGCGGTCATTGGCTTCGTTTGAGGTCGTCGGCGCCGAGGCAGGCACGGCTGGCGCGACCACCACTGGCGCGACCGGCGTCACAGCAGCGGCCGGCGCTGGCGCGGAAGCGGCTGCCGAAGCGGCGGCGCTGGCATCCTTGCCCGTGGCGCCCTTGTTCAGGTACTCGATTTTGGCTGCCGCACGCAGGCGCGCCAGTTCCGCATCGGCCGCTTCCTTGCTCTTCTTGTTGTACAAGAACTGTTCAATCTGCGGCGCCGCCACTTCCAGGGTGACAGGGCTGTCCTTGACGTCTGCCAGCGAGATCAGCAAGGTGCGGTCGCCTTCGCGGATAATGAACAACTGGCCTTTCGGCATGCTCAGCAGTTTGCCCGTCAGTTCGGGCGCCAGGTCGGCGCTGGTGCGCGACAGCTGGGCACGGCCATACTTGACCTTGTGCGCGTCCAGCCATGCCGCCACGTCCTCGAGCGATTTGGCACTGTCCATGGCCGCCTTCAGGTCGTCATTCATGTCGGCCGTGGCAATGATCAGTTCGCGCATGTCGAATTGCTTGCGCTGCGAGAAAAATTGCGGGTTGCTGGTGAAGTATTTTTCCACTTCGGCCTTGGTCGGGCGGGCAATCGTGCCGACGCGCTTTTGCATGTAGGCCTGGGCGATGATCAGCGATTTGGCCCGTTCGATGGCTTGCACCACCTTCGGCTCGCGGTCCAGCTTTTCTTTCGCCGCTTCGCTTTGCAGCAGCTGGCGGTCGATCAGCGATTCGAGCAACTGCTTGCTGGCAGCCTCTTGCTGGCTGGCCTGCACGTTGGCCCGCTGCAGTTCTTCATTGAGCTGCAGCACCGTGATTTCTTCGCCATTCACGCTCGCCAGGGTCTGGCCGGCTTTCTTTTCCTTGCTCCCGCCGCATGCCGACATGCCAGCTGCAATGACGAGAAAGGCACTGGCCCACAGCACGCGCCTGGGCACGCCAAGTTGAGGGACCGTCAGTCTTGCCATATCGAAATGCTTCAAAATTACTCCTTGGGGATTGGGGAAATTGCCAGACGGAGGCCATGCCATTCCGCCACCAGCACAGTGAAAGGCCACCAATACGGTGGCGTTTCACTGCGTAAAATGACAACATCATTGCAATATTATAAATAAACTACCGCTGGATGCATAGTGCTAACAGAAATATTTGCTTAAAATATCATTAAATATCCATAAATACAACTATTCCCAGAGGAAAATTGTTTCAAAAAAAACATATTACACGGAAAAAACGACTGTTGCCGCACGCTGGCCAACGCTGTTTTTCCCCGCTGTTTTCTCTGGAACTGCCAACTGCCGCGGCATGGCGCCGGCGGCCGGCTCTTGCCGTGTGACTATCGAAGCAATAGGCCGCAGGGCGGCAAGCAAGCATTTGAAACACCGCTCAAAACCTGCCGCGCGTGGCGCTTTGCGCCCGGCGATGCTCGCCGTGCACAAACACAGCAGCGCTTCCCCGGCACAACGCACATCCGCCCGCGCCGGCTTTGCCAGGCGTCGCTATTGTCATGTTTTCTGGATGACGGGCACACTGCCTGCGCGCTGCCTTGCGGCGATTCGCGGGGCGCGCCCGGCATGCCTCATTTTATCGCTTATCTCTGGCCGACAAGTAAAACATTCACCCGAGTGTTGCGAGTGTGGCGCCTAGTGTGCATTGTCGCGTTTCAGCACGACCTTGACGGTACGCAAGATGATCCACAAATCCAGCCATAACGACCAGTTGCGCAGGTAATCGAGGTCGAAATGGATGCGCGCCTCCATCTTGTCGAGGGTTTCCGTTTCGCCGCGCAAGCCATTCACCTGCGCCCATCCCGTGATGCCCGGCTTGACCTTGTGGCGCAGCATGTAACCCTTGATCAGCTTGCGGTACTGCTCATTGTGCGCCACGGCATGCGGGCGTGGTCCGACAATGCTCATGCGCCCTTGCAGCACGTTGATAAACTGCGGCAATTCATCGAGCGAACTGCGGCGCAGGAAGCCGCCGATGCGCGTGACGCGCTGGTCGTTCTTGGTGGCCTGCGTCACCACGGCGCCATCCTCGCTGACAGTCATCGAGCGGAATTTATAGACGATGATTTCCTCGCCATACAAGCCATAGCGGCGCTGGCGGAAAATCACCGGCCCCTTGGAGGTGGCCTTGACGGCGATGGCGATGACCAGCATCACGGGCAGCAGCATGATCTGGATCAGCAAGCCCAGCACGATATCGCTGCCCCGCTTGACCATGCTGTTAAAGCCCGTAAATGGCGACTCGCGGATGGCGATCACGGGCATGCCGCCCACGCTGTCGAAGCGCGCCTGCATCAGGTCAAAGATGTAAATATCTGGCAAGAAATACACGGAAGCCGTCGTATCCTGCAATTCGTCGAGCATCTTGCGGATGCGCGGCTG
>RCUS01000269.1_pt1 | contig 37951 bp, 25 predicted proteins | sample 2166221 | NCBI WGS metagenome assembly RCUS01 (sample SAMN09932758, study PRJNA488358) | compost metagenome | isolation source: compost soil in cyclohexanecarboxylic | place: Germany: Experimental Botanical Garden
CTGTACGCTTACTCCGGTTTCTGTCCTTGTCTCAATTCCTCGGAGCCGAAGGCGCCGGGAAGCAGCTCGCGGACTGTCGTCTCGCGGATATCGCCCTTCATATTGCCGAGGATGATCTTCATATCGGGATCGCACAGCTCGGCAATCACCTGGCGGCAAATGCCGCAGGGCGTGATCGGCAGATCCGTGTCGCCGACAACGGCGAGCGCCTTGAATGTGCCGGGCTTTTGTCCATGGGCCATCGCGCTGAACAGAGCGGTACGCTCCGCGCAGTTGGTTGCGCCGTAAGCGGCGTTTTCAATGTTGAAGCCCTGGTGCACCTTTCCGTCCTGATCGAGAAGCGCGGCTCCCACACCAAAACGGGAGTATGGAATATAGGCGTTGGCGTGTGCTTTGACAGCTTCCTGCAGCAGAAGTTTGGAATCCATATTATATCCCTCTCCCTGATATCAATTATTTGTGCCCTATCGGGCCGCATTCCTTGCGGCAGGTTTTCAAAGAAATGAAGACAAAGACGGCGGAACCGCCCTGGGAGCTTATCCGCCTGTAATGGGTATGATGTTGTATTCAGATTATGACATAAACCCTGTGATCCAGTCCATCACCGGATGGTAAAAAACATACAGACCCGCAATCACCGCGAACACGGCGGTCAGCAGCACCGCCCCAGCGGCGGTATCCTTGGCCGCCTTGGCTAGAGGATGAAGATCAGGAGACACGAGATCGACCACCGATTCCACCGCCGTATTCATCAGCTCGGTGCCGAGAACCAGCGTAATTGCCAGCAAGAGGAGCATCCAGTCGCCCGGCGACACCCGGAACACAGCAGCCAATACGAGCACGAGGACGGCGACTCCGGAGTGAACCCTCATATTCAGTTCGTTCCGGAAGGCAAGCGCGATGCCCTGGGCCGCATACCCGAACGACTTCCAGAAACGCTTGGGACCCGCCGCCGTATTCTTCGGCATCAGCGGGTCAGCCCCACCTGCGAGAGCACCTGCTCCTGCTTGCCCATCATTTCCGCCTCGGATGCTTCATCCTGATGATCATAGCCCAGCAGATGGAGGAAGCCGTGTACGAACAAGAAGCCCAGCTCGCGTTCCAGCGAATGTCCGTACTCTTCCGCCTGCTCCTTGGCCCGGGTGACGGAGATGATAATATCTCCCAGCATGTCAGGAATGTCTTCCGACGAATCCTCAACCTCATAGACGATTTCAGGCTCGTCCTCTCCGGACTCATTCAGAGCGAATGAGAGCACGTCGGTCGGACGGTCGATGCCCCGGTATTCCCGGTTCAATTCATGAATCCGTTCGTTATCGACAAAAGTTAGATCAACTTCGCCTTCGTCTACCCCTTCCAGCTTGCCCGCTTTTTCCAAAATTTGCTCCAGCAGCGAGATCAGCGATTCGCCGATTTCCATTTCCTGCTGCTCATTGTTCCATACCAGCTGCAAGCTCATGCATGCACGGCCCCTTCCTCTTTTTTCGGCTTCTTGGCTTCCTCCGGGTATTCAATCCGCGAATGGAAAATGCCCATCACCGTCTCTTTCAGCGTTCGTGCGATAATATCGAGCTCCTTCAGCGTCAGGTCGCACTCGTCGAACTGATGATCGTCCAGACGGCTCTTGATGATCTTCTCGATCATCGTCTCTACCTGTTCCACAGTAGGGCTCCGCAGCGAGCGCACGGCCGCTTCCACGCTGTCGGCAATGCCGATGACCGCCGATTCCTTCGACTGCGCCTTCGGGCCGGGGTAGCGGAAATCATCCTCGGTGAAGTCGGGCTCCACGCCTTTCTCCTCCGCCTGCCGAAGCGCCTTATGGTAAAAATAATGCAAAAACGTCGTTCCGTGATGCTGCTCCGCGATATCCCGGATCGGCTTCGGAAGCTTATACTCCTTCAGCATCTCCACCCCGTCCCGGGCATGGGCGACGATAATCGATTTGCTCAGCATGGGATCGATCGAATCATGCGGATTTTCCATATTGTTCTGGTTCTCGATAAAATAAAACGGCCTCTTTGTCTTCCCGATATCGTGGTAATAGGAGCCGACCCGGCACAGCAGACCGTCCGCGCCGATCGCCTCGGCTGCAGCCTCCGACAAATTGCCGACCATAACGCTGTGGTGGTACGTTCCCGGCGTCTCGATCAGCAGCTTGCGCAGCAGCGGGTGATTCGGATTGGACAGTTCCACAAGCTTCAGAGCGGAAAGAATACCGAAAGCCGATTCGAAGAAAGGCATTAGTCCGATGACGAGTACGACAGTTACAAGGCCGCCGGCGAATGCGAAGCCAAAGGCATATACAGTTTGAACCTGCTGCCAGTCGCCGCCGCCAAGCAGCTTGGTCATGAATACGGTCAGCGATCCGAGCAGACAGACAAGTATGCCGCCCTTGAACAGCGTCGCCCGCTGTCCCGCCCGATAGGTTGCGAATACGGCGGTGAACGACACGACAAGCGCGAAGAAGCCGTAATTGAAATCGAAAATCGTATTCTGTTGCAGGTTCAATATGACGCTGGCAAGCGCAGCGAACAAAAATGAACAGAAATAAGCCAGTGTAATATCAAGCAGCAGCGAGACGAGCATCGCTCCGATGGCGACAGGAGCCAGATATCCCATATAAGGCCGGGTATCGCTCTGGAGGAACGCCGCGATTCGCAGGGATGCGATCGTAATCAGAAAGACGAGAACCAGCATAAGCAGCTGGGAGTTGTTGTACTTGAAACCCGAAGAACCGGTGTTCCCCGACTGCCGGATGAACATTAAGAGACCGAATGCCAGCAGAGCGGACAGGATCAAAAGACCAAGCTGCGGCCAATAATCGATGTTGGTCCGAAGCAGTCCGTTCTCGTCCAGCAGCTGATAGAGCTCAGGCGTGATAAGCTGGCCTTTGGCCACCAGCACCTCGCCCTGCTCGATATAGACGGGAGGCGTGTTCTCGCGGGCCTGAACCTCCGCATCCTTGGTCGCATCCTCATCGTAAAATTTATTGGCCGTAATCGCCAGCCGGGCGAGCTCCTGCACGACCTCGCGGGCCGTACGCTGCGTAAGCGAGCTGATGCTGACCTGCTCGGCCACCTTGGCTCGGGCGGCATCGGCCTCCTTGATCTGATCGTTCATCAGACGGCTGACGATGTCACGGGCTACCGGCTTCATTTCGATAATGTCCTGGGAGGTCAGGCGCGGAATCTTGATATAGGTTTCTTCCGGGATGGAATACGCCTGTTCTTTGATCCGGGTCTGCATCTCATCCAGCAGATTATTCGAGTATGTCCCGGAATTGCGAGCCGACGCAACAAAGCTCAGCACGTAATCATTCGCCCGCTGCGGGATTTCCTCCCGGTAGATGGCGGTTTTGTCGCTTTGGGAGATCGAATCATCCTGATTAAGACGGTCGATGCGGTCGAGCAGGGAAGTTACGAGATTCTCCGGACGGATCTGGATAATCTCGTATTTCGTATCTACGTTCTGGGCGGCTTCCTCCTGCGCCTTCAGCGTCGCCTTTTTATCGGGAATCCTGCTCGGTGATGTGATCTCCTTGGCGCTGTGGGTTCCCTCTTTGATGTCATACCGTTTGGGGAGCAGATCCGGAGACAGGCTGAAATAGAACAAAATACCCAGCAGCAAAAACAAAGCATAGCGCGCCCCCGCGCTATACTTCCAGCCGGAATTGTTGTAGGTGAATCCGCTGAATTTGGAGGGTTGCTTTGAAGTCATGATGACGGTCCCCTTTATTCAAGGTTTTCAGCTGAATGCTCATAGGCCACAATGATCTTCTGCACCAGGGAATGCCGCACTACATCCTGTTCCGCGAAGTAGACGAACCCGATTTCATCGATTCCGGACAGGATCGTGTTGGCCTCGATCAATCCGGATTTTTTGCCCCGTGGCAGGTCGATCTGGGTGACGTCTCCTGTGATGACCATCTTGGACCCGAATCCAAGGCGTGTCAGGAACATCTTCATCTGCTCGGGAGTCGTATTCTGCGCTTCGTCCAGGATGATGAAGGAATCGTCAAGCGTGCGTCCCCGCATATACGCAAGAGGCGCGATTTCGATCAGACCCCGCTCCAGCGCCTTGGCCACCTGGTCGGGCCCCATGACGTCATAGAGCGCGTCGTACAAAGGACGAAGGTAAGGATCGACCTTCTCCTGCAGATCTCCCGGCAGAAAGCCAAGGCTTTCACCGGCTTCCACGGCCGGACGGGTCAGAATAATCCGCTTGACCGATCCTTCCTTCAAAGCGGCGACGGCGAGCACGACGGCAAGATACGTTTTCCCTGTCCCTGCAGGACCGATGCCGAATACGATGTCCCTCTTCTTGATGGTTGTGACATAATGCTTCTGTCCAATCGTCTTGACTCGGATCGGTTTGCCGCGGAAGGTGGTGGTGATTTCGCCCTTGAACAGATCCAACAGCTGATCGGCCCGGAAATCCTTGGCCAGCTCGACGGCATACTGCACATCCCGCTCGCTAAGGATATATCCGCTTCTCACCAGGGAGAGCAGGGATTGGAACAGCTGGGCCAGCATGTCCACTTCCCGCTCGCCACCCCGCACGTTAAGCTCCGCTTCCCGCGAATCGATCACGGCGGGGATTTCTCTCTCAATCAGCTTTAGGAATCCGTCCTGCGGGCCGAAAAGCGCCAGCGCTTCTCCCGCGTTTTGCAAAGATATGCGTATGCTTGCAGTCTTATCTGACAAATAGCCTCAGTCTCCTTGGTTGTATACTAACGGAAGCTCTTCCGCAATTCTTTCATCCACTTCAAACAACACTTTCATATAAACTTTACCATTCTCTTTCTTCTCATGCAAAATTTTTTGGGCTTTGACGACGCTGTCGCTGCCGTAACGGGCTTTGATATCAGCCTCCGCCCGGGCAAGACCTTCCTGCTTCGCTTCCGCCGGCGTAAGGGTCGTTTCGGTATTTTGGAGCTCCATTTCCTTCTCCGTCATCCAGCCCAGCGGCAGCTTGTAGCCCCTCCAGGTAAGCGGATCATGCTCGGTCAGCGTCCGCGACTCTGTAAAATGCCCTCTGCCATACCCCCACAGCTGAATGGCCCAGTTGCCGATCACCAAAAAGCTGCGGTCCTTCCTTTCCCCGGTGTAGGCGGTATAGGTTCGCGACAGCGGAGCCTCGATATTGTATTCATGCCAGACAAGGCCTCTGACCTCACCCTTCGCCACAACATTCTGGGTATTCGCTTCATCGCCGAGAATGCCGGATATCAGTATATCACCCTTCTTCACCCTTGCGTTCCGCTCTACGACCGGCCTGCCCTGCTCCGCGTAAATATCGGTTATCACCGCATCCGTGCGGCTGATCAGGTGACGCGGGCTGTTCAGCTTCTGCGCTTCCGGCAGCGCGGCTTCGACGATCTGGATCGTGACCGCTGTCCCGTTCCTCTGAATCCCTACCCATGATACCCCGGGGAGCCGGGCTGCAAGCTGCTTGGAGAGCTTGTCCGGCGAATTCATGCGCCAGATCCACTGGAACGGATAAATCCCTTCCTGGCGGGCGGCATCCAGCACATCCTCCGAAGCCAGGCGGCTGTTGCCCTCCACCCTTACGCTCCATACGAGCGAACAGAGAAGCACGAGGGCGGCGCCGAACAGCAGCAGTCCACCGGCGAAAAATTTACGCTTCAGCAGCCGGGACGCCACGAACGGCAGTCCGATCCGGCCCTTGACATGCATCCGGCAGCCTGTCTGCTTCAGAAGCGGCCGAAGAGCGAAAAAGTCATGCAGCAGTACATGCAGCTCCGCCCCGTTACCGGACGCTTTGACATTCCATATGGCGATACCCGCTTCATTCACGGCATTGATGAACCGCTCGGGGCGCTCGCCCCTGATCGACAGCCGCACCGTTCCACGTATCCATGACAGCGGCGGTTCCTTCATCTGCTCTCCCCGCTTTCCTTATATCTGATCTCGCCGATTATGCCTGTAAGCGTCAGTTCTTTTCCCAGAATGGACGTAACGACCAGGTCTTCTCCGACGATCTCAAGCGAGCCCTTCGCAAGCGCAAGCTTAAGCTGCCCGGGGGAAAAGTGCAGCACGCCTCGGTGGTTCTCAATGATCATCTCCCGATTCCCGATGAGGGTGATCCGGGGCATGTCGCTCAGCAGATCCTGCGGCAAATCCAGCAGTCCGCCCGTCCATCCCTTCAGACTGCGGCCGATCCGGGTCATATGTAGACGCTCCCCCTTCCTGTACTGTACACCTTATGCGGAAGCATGCTGATTTATGAAGCGCACGGAAGCTTTCCGCCCCGTAACCGAAAAAGGAGCACTCCCTGTACTCCGGCCTCTTCTCCTAATCTTAGGAAAAAGACCTGTGAATACAGATGTGCTCCTGTTTCTCTTTGAATATGCCGCAAAACAAGCTGAGACGCATCTTACCGCCGCGTTCTCATGGGGTTGCGTGAACGGGGCGGACCGAGAATCTCCGCCCAGATCAAGCCTTTACGAAGGTCCGCCGGCGATACGGGGGAATGGGATGGCATGGACGATGATGGACCTGCCACTTTCGATTTCGGTCCTGTACCGTCTCCACCCATATCGTTCGAGATGCGGTCCAGTTCCTTGTGAACGCGCTGCAGCTCGCGGCGCATCCGCTCCTGACGAACTTCTACTCCGTCCACCTCGGGCTGCTCCATCGACATTCCTTCGCCTGTATCATAGTCGGGAGTCGGATATAGAGCCGGTTCGGGGAACGCAGGACCAGATGCCTCACGGCTGTCCTCTGTACTCCGTTCTTCCCTGTACGGAGAAGATTCCGAAGGAAGCGGGAAGCCGCTCCCCCGGGCCTCACGGGACTGCTCCTGACCCGCGTTCCCGTTCGGACGGCGTGAATTCTCATCCGGACCGCTGCCGAAGGAAGGCATGCCGCCGCGCCGCGAGTTTCCTTTTTTACGCTTGCCGGCCTTATTCACATTCGATACAAGCGCGAAGATAATGACCGCGACGATATAGATCCAACTCACAGGGCTTCACCTCCCCTTGCCGGATTGGCGCCCATTACTTCTCCCTCTTCGTTCCGTCGCCGTCCGAGTCCAGCTTGCCGAGAGAGCCGCGCATCTGGGTGTCGGCTTCGATATTTTTGAGGTTCATATAATCCATCACGCCGATTTGGCCACCCCGGAGAGCTTCCGCCATCGCAAGCGGAACCTGGGATTCGGATTCGACGACCAGCGCCTTCATCTCGACGACGCGAGCCTTCATCTCCTGCTCCTGGGCAACGGCCATCGCTCTGCGTTCCTCGGCTTTCGCCTGGGCGATCCGTTTGTCGGCTTCCGCCTGCTCCGTCTGCAAATAAGCGCCGATGTTCTTGCCTACATCGACATCCGCAATATCGATCGACAGAATTTCAAACGCTGTTCCCGCATCCAGCCCTTTCGAAAGCACGGTCCGGGAAATCGAATCAGGATTCTCCAGCACGTCCTTGTGCGAGTTACTGGAGCCGACTGTCGTAACAATCCCCTCGCCGACACGGGCGATGATCGTCTCTTCGCCGGCGCCGCCGACGAGACGGTCGATGTTGGCGCGAACGGTCACGCGCGCTTTGACCTTGACTTCAATCCCGTCGCGCGCAACTGCGGCAACGGTCGGCGTCTCAATGACGCGGGGATTTACGCTCATCTGCACCGCCTGAAGCACATCGCGTCCGGCAAGGTCAATGGCGGCAGCACGGGTGAATTCAAGCGGAATATCAGCCCGCTGGGCGGCGATCAGGGCGTTGACGACCCGGTCGACGTTACCGCCGGCCAAATAGTGGCTTTCAAGCTGATTGATATTCAGGCCAAGTCCCGCCTTGGTCGCCTTGATCAGCGGGTTGACGATCCGGCTTGGCGTAACGCGGCGCAGCCGCATCGCGACAAGCGTAATAATGCCGATCCGGACGCCGGAGGCCAGCGCCGAAATCCAGAGCATAACCGGGAAGAAGCTGAGAAAGACGCTTAGCACGATGATCACGACAACCGCGATCAGCAAGACGGTAATGAGAGATGCTTCCATGTTAGACATCGATCCTTTCTTTTTTCAAAATGCCTTCAAGTTGAGTCGTTCATACTTCCATAGTTTACCTTAATCATTGGCTTCCTTCACTACAATTCGCGAACCTTCCACCATCACGACGGATATGGGCCGATTGATAGCGATGAAGCCGCCCTCGGTCACGACATCGACGCGTTCGTTCCCGATCATTGCTGTTCCTGAAGGCCGAAGCGGGGTCAGGCTTACTCCCGTCATACCCACCAGCTCAAGCTTCTCCCGTACAGGAACAAAGCCCTGATCCTTGCTGAGGCTGTCGCTCAAAATAAAACGGTTCCAGATTCCCCGCTCCTTGAACGCCATCGCAACCAGGATAATAACTACGACAGCCGCTCCAAAGGCGATTCCAAGACTGAACAAGGCATGCGTGAAGCTGTACGCCGCCCTTACAACCCCCGCCACAAGGCTGATCGATCCCAATACACCGAGGATGCCGAAGCTTGGAACAAACAGCTCAAGCACCATCATGACCAGGCCGACAATGAAGAGCAGCCATACCTCGGAGCCCGCAAAGCCCGCCACATAGTTGCCGAAGAAATACAGCACAAAAGCTATTGTTCCCAGAATCCCGGGTACACCGAAGCCCGGAACCAGCAGCTCGATGACCACACCGGCAATGCCGACAAAGAGCAGAATCGTCATGACGACCGGATGCGTCAGAAACTGCGACAGCTTCTCCGCTCCCGTATGCTCTACGCGGAAGACGTCGCCAGTCTTGTAGCCCATCCACTCGGCGGCAGCTTCCGGGGAATCTTTGACGGCATCCGCATAGCCGGCCTTCAGCGCCTGATCGCTCGTCAGAGCGATAATTTCGCCCTTGGCCTTATGCACGCCGAGATCCGGCTTGTCGAGCTCCAGATTGGCATCCGTCATTCCGGCTGCAATGTCGGGGTCGCGCCCGTTCAATGCGGCGGCTCCCGCCATCTTGGATTTCCAGAACGACACCAGTTTGGCATCGTCGACCTTATGACCGCTGCCGTCTACTAACGAAGCCGACCCGATCATGCTGCCTGGCTTCATGACGATCTTGTTCGCATTCAGCGCGATATAGCTTCCGGCCGAAGCGGCATTTCCATTAATAAAGGCAAGCGTCGGTATCTTGCTCTCCCGAACCATCGTTCCGATATCCTCCGCTGCCGACACCAATCCCCCCGGCGTATCAATCTCCAATACGATCAGCGAGGCTCCGTACCGCTCCGCCTCATCAAATCCGCGCTTCAGGAAGTTCTCAAGTCCCCGCTCGATCTCCTGATCCACAGGCAGAATAAATACAGCGCCCTCCTTCGAGCTGGCGGCTTCCCCGGACGGGGATGCCAGAGCTGTGCCTCCCAGCGTCAGAAGCAGCAGCAGGAGCAGCGCCCAGACGGCAAGCGCGGCCTTCCGCAATTGCGTCACCATTCTTCCCTCCTGTCCTCTTAGCATTTCTTGAAGCCTATACGTAAGTATACGATTTATCCCCTCTGCCGTTTCACGGTTAACAAAAGAAAAACACCTCTCCGAAAGAAGAGGTGTTCACCTTATATTATTGCAGAAATTTCTGAACCGCCTGGTTCACGAGTTTACCATCGGCACGTCCTTTGACTTTCGGCATCAGCGCGCTCATTACCTTGCCCATTTCACTTTTCGAAGAAGCACCGGTTTCCTGGATGGTCTGCTGTACAATAACCTGAATTTCTTCTTCGGAAAGCTGTTCGGGAAGATATTCCTGAATAATCTCGATTTCTGCTTTATTACTTGCAGCAAGCTCGTCTCGACCCGCTTTTTCAAATTCTTGGAGGGCATCTTTGCGCTGTTTGATTTCACGACTAAGGATATCAAGCACTTCGTTGTCGTCTAATGTTCTCTTCAAATCTATTTCAAGATACTTTATCGTAGAACGAACCATTCGAATGGTGGAGAGTGTGAACTTGTCCTTACTCTTCATCGCTTGCTTCATATCTTCGTTCAATCGTTCGCTAAGATTCATGCTTGGGTGATCCTCCTAAAACTTTCTCTTACGAGCAGCCTCGGACTTTTTCTTGCGCTTAACGCTTGGCTTTTCATAATGCTTGCGTTTCTTCACCTCAGCCAAGACGCCATCTTTAGCGATGGAACGTTTAAAGCGACGAAGTGCAGCATCAATTGTCTCGTTTTTGCGAACTTTCGTTTCAGACACCAGTTTTCCCTCCCTCCGACCAGACCGTCCAAGAGCATAACACGGTTCATCAAATTTCATTATAGGTGAAACGGAAAGATGGTGTCAACCATAAGCCCATTCTTTTTGTAAAGAATCGAAAAGTTGCGTCAGTTATGCGTGAGAAGACGAGCCGCCAACCAGTGCACCGAGCTTCGCTCCGCCAACCAAATGATAGTGCAGATGCGGAACAGCTTGTCCGCTGTCCGGACCGCAGTTGTTGATCAGCCGATAGCCGGTCTCTGCGATGCCAAGATCTTTGGCGATCTGCTGCGCCACGCTGTGAATCTCCCCGATCAGCGGCAAATCCTCGGGAGCGACCTCATTCATGGAAGGAATTGGCTTCTTCGGAATGATGAGCACATGAACCGGCGCCGCGGGCTCGATATCGTAAAACGCCAAAATCCGTTCGTTCTCAAACACCTTGTTGCAGGGAATGCTGCCCTCGATAATTTTGCTGAAAATGGTCTCCATAACCACAATTCCTCCTATATTGATAGTGACATGTTTATTCGCCGGCAGTAAGCCGTCATGTCTTCCATCATACAGGAAATCCTTTGTTTTCGAAAGGAGACCGCCTTCTCGGCGCGCAAGCCCCCGGCTGGCTTCATCTTCCGGAATGCTCTCCGTCTTCGCGCATTGCGTGCTGGAAGGTTAATGCCATCATACAAACGCCTGATTAACTGTATTACATACAGCTCTAATCAAATATCAGGACACAAAGATTCCCGGCCTTACAGCCCCATAGAAGCGCTGGACATTACCGGAAATAGAAGGCCGATGTTAAGCGGAAAGCTAATCTAATTCATCATTTTTGAAAAAAGACAAAAAAAAGAAACACCCTTCACAGCTTATAAAGCTGATTCGGCGGCGGACGTATGAAAAGGAAATGTTTCCCTATCATACGTCCGCCGAGGTGTTTCAAATGATGTCGGCTTAACTGTATTATAACAGGGGGGTGTGGGTGTCTCTGTGACAGTTATCACAACCCCCATGTCCATTTTAATTTTTTTCCATTAGGATTCTAGAGCCCAATCCTCCCGGCTGTGCGGGAACGACAACCAGCTTGCGGGCCAGTCTTGCACGAAGCTCCGGTACATGGCTGATGATCCCGACCGACAGATGATCGTTGTGCAGCTTCTCCAGCGAAGTAATGACCGTGTCCAGAAGCTCGGGGTCCAGCGTGCCAAAGCCTTCGTCCAGGAAAAAGAACTGAAGCGGATACTGTCCCCGAAGCTGAATCTGGGCGGACAGGGCAAGCGCAAGCGAGAGGGAGGTCAGGAACGTCTCGCCCCCCGACAGGGTGGAGACGGGCCGCTTGACCCCACCGTTGCCGTCGTCCCGGATCACAAAGCCGCCGCCGGAATCGACCTCCAGCGCATAGCGCTGGCCGCTCAGGAACCGGAGGCGCTGGGAGGCCGCCTGGCATACCTGCATAAGCTGCTCCTCCGCCATATACTCGACAAAGGCGTTGCCTCTCAGGCAGGACTGCAGCTTGGACAGCCGGCTGTGCAGGTCCTCATATCCGGAGCGCTCCTTCTCCAGCTCGCTATAGCGTACATGCCTGGTCTTCACGTCTTCCAGATCCCTTTCGCCCCGTGCTCTGTTCTGAAGCGCCAGCTCATCCTCTTCCTTGCAGATGCGAAGCGCTTCTTCACTCTCCGTCCATTCCGCTTCGGATAGCACCGCTCCGTCCAGCTTCTCTTCCAGATGCCGCAGCTGAAGCGTCACCTCGGCCTCCCCGTCGCGGTGCACTTTGATTCGCGCGGCAGCCGCTTCCCGTTCCTCGGGTCCGACACCCGCCGCTTCCGCTTCGGATGCGTCCCCGAACGGCGAGGCGGCCAGAGAAGCCTCCCAGTTCCGCTCCGCCGCATGAAGATGCTCGCGGGCGGAATCAGCCGCCTGGCGGGATATCGCCGCCTCGCGCGCCTCGCGCTGAGCCCGCTCGGACGCTTCGCGGCTGCGGCGCCGGCCTTCCTCGGCCCCGGCCTGGAGCTCCTGAATCCGGCGCTCGCATTCGTTCAGCAGCTCACGGGCCGGACGCCCTTCCGTCCACTCGACCAGACGGCGCTCCTTCTCTGTCCGAAGCTCCTGCTTGCCGCCTTGCTGGGCCGTCAAGCCCGCAAGCTCCCGGTCAAGTCCGGCGATCTCCTCTTGAAGACTCTGGATGGAGGCATTCCTCTCATCCAGAAATTTCACGCTGATTTCCAGCCGTCCCCGAATTTCCTCCGCTTCCTCGTCCTTGCGCTGGAGCTCCCGATAGGCGGCTTCCGCTTCTTCCGGCGCAAGCTGCGGGAAGCGAAGCTGCCAGTCGGAAGCGAAGCTGCCAGTCGCTGCGCAGCTCAGCCAGCTTCCTGGCCAGCTCCTCCTCCCGGACGGCTGTCTGCGCCTCCCAGCCTCGGCCGGCTTCAACCGCAGCCGCTTCCTTCAGCACCTCCTGCTGAACGCGCTGTTCTTCCTCCCGATGGGAGGAAGCCCCAGCACGTAGCGCACCGGACCGCTCCTTCAGGCCCGCCAGCGACGCCTCCAGCTGCCCGGCTGCGTCTTGCTCCCGGGAAAGGACGAGCTGATCCGCGCGTGACGACTCTGGCGCGCCGGATGCGTCGCTTCCCCAGCCGGAGAATGGCCCCGCAGCCGAAAACTCCGGCAGCGGGTTCGCCTGCATGGCTGCCGATCCATCAGCGGCCAACGCCCCGGCGGCTGCCGCTTCGGAGGCCGCCGCAGCCGGGACCGCGGAAGCCAGCTCGCCGTAGGCCTGCTCCATCCAGACGCGGTCCTGCTCCCTGAGACTCCGCAGCGCGCCGCGGATGTCGGACACCCGCGCGGCCAGAGCCTCCACTTCCCGGAGCTGCTCCTCCGCCGCCGCGTCCTCTCCGCCATCATCCGGCAGGGCGGGAGCCGGATGATGCTGACTTCCGCAGACGGGGCAGGGCGCCCCGTCCTGCAGCTCGCGGGCCAGCGCCAGCGACAGCCGGTGCAGCTCCCGCTCCCGGAGCGCGGCCTGCAGCCCGCCGCGCGCTGTCTCGAGCCGCCCGGCCAGTGCGGTGGCTCTCTCTTCCGCGGTGGCCGCCGCCTCCAGGTGCAGGGCGGCCTCCCGCGCGGCGGCGCTCCTCCGCGCCGCCAGCAGCGAAGCCGCCGCCTCGGCTTCCGCGAGGCGGCTCCGCTGCGCCGCCAGCGCGGCGAGGCGCTCGGCGCGTTCGCGCGCCGCATGCGCCGCCTGCGACTCGGCGGCGCGCAAGCCCTGGAGGCTCTGCATGGCATCCTGCAGAGCCTGCCGGTCCTGGGAGCGGACCGCAAGCGGCAGCAGGCTGCTCTGCAGCTCCTGCTGCCGCTTTTGGCCCTTGGCCAAAAGCTCCCGCTCCCGGCTGAGCTTCGCGGCCGCTTCCTCCAGGCCGCGTGAAGCCGATGCGCGGCGCTCCTCCAGCGCCGCCAGCTCCCGCCGAAGCTCCGCGAGCTCGGCTTCCAGCTCCAGGGCCTGGCGCAGCCGGCCCTCACGCTCCCGCAGCGGCGGCTCCCCGGCAGCAAGCGCCTCCTGCGCCTGCCGCTCGGCCTCCTCCGAGGCAGCGGCCTCGCGCTGAGAGCCTTCGAGCGCGGCTTCGAGGCGCTCCGCCGCTGCAAGGCGGTTGCGCCATGCTTCGTCGGCGCTCCTCCATGCCTTCAGCGCAGGCGCGATCTTGGCCGCCTCGTCGCCGCGCAGCAGACGCGCCTCCAGTGCGGCGATTTCCGGCTCCTGGGCCTGAAGTCCCCGCAATGTGGCTTCACGTACGGCCCGCTCCTGCTGCAGCTCGCGGATCCGATTGTAGCGCTCCGAACGGAGGCGCGCCTCATCGAGCCGCTTCCGGCAGTCGGCCGCCGTCTTCACGGCTTCCGCGAGCCGTTCTTCAGCGGCCTGTACATCTTCGAGCCGCGCGCTGCCAAGCCCCTGCTGCTCCGCCTCCAGCGCCCGGAGCGCCGCCTCGTTCTCCTTGACCCGGCGGCTGAGCTTGATGGCCAGCTGGTCCCCATACTGCTCCAGATGGAAGAGCCGCTGGAGCATCTGCCGTCTGTCCACGCCCCGCAGGGAGAGGAACTCGGCGAATTTGCCCTGGGGGAGAACGACCGCCCGCGTAAAGTCATCCATTTTCAGGCCGATTTTATCCTCGACACAACGGGTCACCTCGGCCAGCTTGTCGGCGAGGACTGTCTCCCCGTCCTCACCGATTTCGACAAAGCGGCTGACCGTATTGCTGACAGTCTGCTCTCCCGTCCGTTTGAAACGGCGCTCCACCCGGTAGCGGCTGCTGCCTCCCTGTGACGACAGCTCGAACGTGAAGGAGACGGACAGCGAGTCCTCGGAGTGGTTCATAATGCCCTGTGTGCCGCCCGCCGCGCGTTCCACCTTGCCGTACATGGCCAGCGTGATCGCGTCAAGCAGACTTGATTTGCCGCTGCCGGTCGGACCGAATATCCCGAACAGCCCGGTCTCGCACAGCGCCGTAAAATCGATTTCCTGAGTTTCGCGGTAGCTCTGCAGCCCACTTACTCTCAGCAGTACCGGCTTCATGCGCTCTCCTCCCCTTCCTGCTCGCTGCGTTCTTCCTGGGCCAGCTCCAGAAACAGCTGGACGAGCTCTTCCTCGGGCTCGGCTCCGCCTGTCTGCCGCTGGTAAAATTTCCGGAACAGCTCCTGCACCGGCATCCGTGAACGGAGCGAGGCCTCAAGCTCCCGCTCCATTTCGGGATACACCGGACGGATATGTACGATTCCCTCCCGCGCTTTCCGCAGACGCTGAATATCAGCCGCGGACATCGCCTCGTTCAGGCGGATTCGGAGATCAATGAAAGCTCCCGGATCGCGGCCTTCATCCAGCAGCCGGTAGACCTCTTCCAGTCCCCCGGTACAGTTCCATTCCACGAGAGGTCTCCCGGAACGCAGCAGAATCTCCTGCGGCTCCGCGCCCGCACCAGGCGCCAGATCCAGCAGCGTGACGGATTTGGCCTGCCCGGCTTCGGAGAAGCTGTAGGCGAGCGGAGAGCCGCTGTACCGGATGACGCCTTCGCCCTTCACCTTCTGGGGACGGTGAAGATGTCCGAGCGCTGTGTACTGGGCTCCGCAAGCAAGAGCGGAAGGGTCGACCGTGTAGGCGCCCCCCACCTGAATCGGTCGCTCGGAATCGCTCTCTACACCGCCCAGCACATAAATATGGCTCATGGCGAGATTGACGGTACGGGGCGAGAAATCGCGGGACAGATGCTTCATCAGCCGCGCGACGCGCTGGCTGTAAGCCAGGCGCAGACCGTTCTCTTCGCTGTCTTCCGCCAGCAGCTCTCCGAGCCGCGCCTCCGAAGGATAAGGCAACGCCGCGATAAGGGCTGTCTCCCCGGTCCGGGGAACGGCAATTGTCACCGGATCGCCGGCCGGCAGGCCCACCAGCGAAATGCCGTGGCCCGAGACAAGCGGCGTTACCGAGGCCACCCGCTCAGGCTGGTCATGATTGCCCGCGATGACCACCAGTTGTCTTCCGTTTACAGCAAGCCGCGAAGCGGCTTCATAGAACAGCTGCTCCGCCGCTGCCGGAGGATTGACGGAATCATATACATCCCCCGCCATCATGACGAGATCGATCTTCTCCTCCTCGGCGATGCTTACCAGCTCGTCGACGAAATCCTCCTGTTCCTTCTGTCTGCTTCTCCCTTCAAGCGTACGGCCAAAATGCCAGTCGCCCGTATGCAAAATCCGCATGCTCCGCCTCTTTCCCGCCCTCATGGCGTCTATAACTAAACCGCCGGGTTCCCGGCGGTTAATGATAATGTTGACAGGTTAATTCGTCCGCGGTTTACTTCACCTGCACGGCCTGGCTTCCATCGAAGAAATACAGCCATGACTCCGCGATTTCCTCGCCAAGGATGTCGGACAGCGCCTTCGAATAGAGCGTCAGCTGAAACCGGTATTTCTCGCGCAGCGCCTCTATTCCGCCCTTATGCTCCAGCACGGCGTCGCTTTTGTAATCCAGCAGGATCAGACGGCCGTCCTCGCGGAACAGGCAGTCGATCACCCCCTGGATCAGTACATCTCGTTCCCCGCTCAAGGAGAACAGATCACTGTCCGCCGAATCGGTGTAGAAGAGAAGCCCGCCATACGCCTCCGATGCCGGAACCATGTAGCTGAACGGCATTTCCCTTCTTGCCCAGGAAGCTTTGAGAAGACGTTCGCCGAGCGGGCCTCTGAAAAAGGCCGACGCCTCCTCCGGATCAATCGCCTCAGCCTGTTCCTCTGTCAGGATGCAGAGCTGCCGCAGCCGATCCAGCGTATCCCGGACGATCGTGGAGTCGACGGCTCCTTCAAGCGGAATATGCTGCATCAAGGTATGATAAGCTGTTCCGCGTTCAGCCGGTGTAACGCCCCGCTGCTCCATGAACCTCGGCCGCCGCAGATGAAGATTACCGCTGCCGGCACTCAGCGCACCCGGATTGTCCACCTCATCCTCCAGCAGATCGTAGGAAGGCTCGTTCTGCAGCGTCAGCAGCGATTTCAGTTCCGTGACCGAGGTTTTGGCCGGAGTAAGCGACTCTCTCTCATAAGGATAGCTCCAGGACAGCGCCTCCGCCGCCCAGCCTGAACCTTTGGTGAACGCCGTTACCGGCTTGCCTTTCTTCACCGCCTGCAGGACCAATGCCCTCGCTTCCTGAGCATCTTCTCCTTCCATCCGGACCGCAGACGGCCCGTTCTCCAGCTCTGCGGAGGAGACGACGCCGACGCTCCAGTTGGAGGCATCCCCACGGAGCTGGAGCGGCTCCGCTCCTTCCCTGCCAGCGATCTTGCGCAGCAGCGCCGCGCCGGGATGACGGATCAGCGCCGGTCCGACCCAGTCCAGATAGCTGCGGCCCCGGGCCAGCAGATGATCCGGCAGCAGCTCTTCATTCCCGCCCGCCGCAGACATCCATGCGCCTGCCCGGCCCGCAAGATCGCGGACCGTGCCGACCAGAATCATTTTATCCCTAGGCCGGGTCAGGGCGACATACAAGACGCGCATTTCCTCCGCCAGAAGCTCCAGCCGCGAACGCCGTCCGATGGCAAGATAGGGCAGCGTCGGATAGCTGACTCGCGTCTCGCGCTCCAGGAACCGGGGACCGAAGCCCAGCTCCTTGTGCATCAGAAACGGCGCATAGAGATCCTGCCGGTTGAAGTTCTTGGACATGCCGGCAATGAAGACGACAGGGAATTCCAGACCCTTGCTCTTGTGAATCGTCATGATCCGCACGCCGTCTCCTTCCTCGCCGCTTCCGCCGGAAGCCCCAAGGTCCCCGCCATTCTCGCGAAGCCGGGAAATATAGACCAGGAAGCGGAACAGGCCGCGGGAAGCGGTGTCGTTCTCGAACTGCACGGCCCGGTCGTATAGTGCCTTCAGATTGCTCTGGCGTCCGGCGCCGCCGGGAAGACCGCCGACCCATTCCAGATAGCCGCTCTCGCGGTATATGCGCCAGATCAGTCCGCTGGCTTCTCCCTGACGGGCTTCGTTCCGCCAGCTGTGAAGCAATGTCAGGAAATTGCGCAGCTTATCCTGAAGCTTGGCGGATACGGCTGGCGGTTGTGCGGACGCTTTAGCACCTTCGGCGAAAGCCGCGCCAGAAGTTCGATCGGCTGCTGCAGCCGTTTGTTCGCCGGCGGACAGCAGACTTTCGGCAATCGCCCGGTTCTCCCGCTCCGCCGAAGAAGCCAGCTCTTCAACGTCTTGTTCATTCCAGCCGTCTTGTTCATTCCAACCGTTATCTTCGGCGCTCTTGCGGGCAGCGGCGATGCCAACATCCTGTCCGGCCCCGACTTCATTGATGTTCCAGCTGTCTTCATCCGCCGCTGCGTCTCCTGTGCCGGCAGCCGCCGCGATTACCGCGTCATAGAAAGAGCCTTCACCGCACAGCCGGACCTTCGCCAGTTCTTCCTCCGTCAAGCCAACGACGGGAGAACGCAGAGCCGCCGCCAGCGGAATGTCCTGCCGGGGATTATCAACCACCTTCAGCAGAGACAGAACCACTTCAACCTCCATCGCCTGAAAATAGCCCCGGCTCTGGTCGCCGTACGCCGGAATGCCCTCCAGCCGCAGTTCTTCCGTCATCAGCGGCGCCCACAAACTGGCCGAGCGCAGCAAAATTACAATGTCTCCATAGCTTACCGGGCGCATGGCCTTGAGACCCTTGTCATAGATTTGCAGGGGCTCCCCGCCTTCTCGGCCCGTCATCACGGCAATGCGCCGGGCAATAGCCCTAGCCTCAAGCTGTGCCGTCTCGCTCTCGGCCAGCTCGCTCTCGCCACTCTCCCCTTCGCCGTCGCCGGACGCTTCCTCCGAAGGGCCTTTGGCGCCGCCTCTGTCGATCAATAGCAGCTCCGGCGCATAGAATAAGTCCGGCCCCTTCTCCGCCGCTCCCGGAAAGTTCGCGCCATACACAAGCTCCGCGCGTTCATCATAGGCAATTTCGGCCACCGTCTTGTTCATGATCTGGCGGAACACCATGTTCACAGCGTTCACGACTTCCATCCGGCTGCGGAAGTTCCGCGAAAGATCGATCACGATGCCTCTGGAGCCCGCTCCGGCGTCGGGGTTTGAAGTCAGAATTCCGTTCCCCTCCACACTTTGCGCAAATCCGGCTTCTGCCAGGCTTGGAGAATCGCCTTCCACATGCCCGGCCCAAGATTCGCTCTGGAATCTGCCCCGGGTTTTACTCTCCGTATCTCCCGTTGCTTCCGGGCCCTTCCTGCCGAAGCTGCGGTACTTGTCGAGGAACAGTCCCGGCTCCGCCAGACGGAAACGGTAGATGCTCTGCTTCATATCGCCGACCATGAACCGGTTCCCCGGCTCTTCGCGGGAAATAAGCCGGACAATCTCCTCCTGCACGCTGTTCGTGTCCTGGTACTCGTCCAGCAGCACCTCTTCAAACTGGGAGCGGTATTCCATGGCGGCGTCGGATGGGAGGGGCAGTCCCGGCTTCGAATCTTCGTGCCGCAAAATCTTCAGGCAGTAATGCTCCAGGTCGCTGAAATCGACAAGACCTTTGGCGGCCTTCTCTTCCCGAAAGCGGTCTCCGAACAGGATCACAGTTTCCGCCAGCTCCTTCATCAGCGGAGCCGCCTCGTGCAGCTCTGCGAGGAAGGTTTCGGCCGGACGGCCGAACAGGGAATCCCGCAGATCGGCGACCGTATTCTTGACCTCGTCGCGAAGTCCCTTGACCGTCTCCTGAAGAGCGGGATCGGCGGAATCCTTCTTGCACGGCTTCAGCTTGCCGAAGGCGGCGTTCTTGAACAGACCGTGCAGCCCGGCCCACGGCCGTTCATTGACCGCCTGCAGCAGCTCTTCGACGAGCGCCAGATCGGCCTCCATATTGTCGGCGTAAGGCGCCGGCCCTCCGGGCTGCAGCGAAATCTGCAGCCCCCGCTTGAGCTGGCTGACGGCTCCGGCCAGCGCCAGTCTCGCCTCTTCCAGAATGCTGCTTACCCATTCCGTTCGGGACAGACTGTCCGTATCCGGCGCGGAGAAGGCTTCCGCCGTCCCTCTCAGCCATTCCTCAGGCCATGGATGGCTCCGCGCGAAATCATGCAGACGCTGAACGAGCGCATACACGGCGTCGTCGCTGCGCTCCCCGCTGAACCAATCCGCCAGTTGGACGAATACCCCGTCCTCCCCGGCCTCTTCATATTTTTCCTCGAACAGCTCTTCCAGCAGCTCCTGGCGCATCATTTCCGCTTCATGCTCATTCAGGATACGGAAGCCCGGGTCCAGCGGAATCTGCTGGTAATAGCGGCGGATGACGTCCAGACAGAAGGAGTGCAGCGTCGTGATGGAAGCTCTGCCGAGCAGCGCCAGCTGGCGCTGCAGATGTCCGTTGTCCGGATCGCTCTCCAGCTCCTTGTCCAGCGCTTCCCGTATCCGCTGCCGCATTTCGGCCGCAGCCGCCTTGGTGAACGTAGCCACCAGAAGACGATCGACGCTGAAGCCGCCGTTCTCGTCCCGGATTTTGCGGATAATGCGCTCGACGAGCACGGCCGTTTTACCCGAACCGGCGGCTGCCGCAACGAGAATATCGTCCCCGCTCTCGGCGATCGCCCGCCACTGGTCGTCGCTCCAGATGCTGCCTTCCGGCTTGGCCGGCATAATGATGCTCACGGCTCTTGTCCTCCTTCCTTTCCGCGGGAGAGCATCTCCCATACGGCGTCTTTGCCGGGCTTGCCCAGCAGCTTGTAGGCGTTGCCTTCCACAGTCTCGTCGAACTGGCATACGGACCGGTAGGAGCAGAACGTGCAGGCGGTCTCCTGCTGAATCCGGTAAGGCATGATCGCTGTGTCGCCTTCCGTAATCCGCGTTCCGATTTCCGCGATCGTTCCCCTTACCGAGCCTAGCAGCGTCTCCCACTGCTCCGGCGTCGCCACGGAGGCGCTGCTGTAGAAGCTTCCGTCGCTCTTCAGTGCAGCCGGCACAATGCTGGAATGCCCCTTGTCCAGCGTGGTGTCCATCAGCGAGACGATATCTCGGTCGGCCACCAGCAGTCCTTTCATCTTGAAGCGCTTGAGCAGCTCCTGCTGCGCTTCCTCCCTGCCCATTCCGTTGGACGAGGACAGCAGCGGGTTATGAACATGGAAATAAAGAGTGCCTGCCGGATAAGCCTTCTCCCCGAGCCATTCCTCGGCATAAGTCAGCAGCACATCTAGATAGGTCAGCATTTGAAGCGAAAGTCCGTAATACACTTCATGCAGCTTCAAATCCTTGCGGCTCGATTTGTAATCAATTACGCGAAGCAGAATCCCGTTCTCGCCTTCCGCCGTATCGACGCGGTCGATCCGCCCCACGACCTCCATGAGGCAGCCGTTCGGAAGCTCCACCCGCAGCGGAGGAAGCGGCTTGCCCGGACCGAAATCCAGCTCCAGAAAAGCGGTATCGAAGCTGCCCCGGCGGGCATGCTCGCCCAGAATGACGGAGGCGCGGCTGACGATGTTCTTGAGCTTGCGGGCGATATACGCATAGCGCTTCGAGCTCCTTAGAATTTCGCCCTGCAGCATTGGGGCCAGCCTGTCCACTGTCTGTCCGGCCTCTTTCACGCATTCCTCCGGCGTAAGGCTTCCCCAGCTTCTCCCCTGCTTCTGCAGATCCGATCCCATGCTGCTGAGGGCAGCATGGAATAATTGTCCGATATCGGGAGCCTGAAGCTTGTACAGCTGCCGGTCTTTCAAGCGAAGCCCATACGATGCGAAGTGGGAGAACGGGCAGGAGACGAACTTCTCCATCCGTGAGACGCTTCCCCGAAGCGTCGTTCCTCCGTACAGCCGGAGGCTGGTCCCCTTGCGCAGCGGCAGCCCCGGATTCCGGTAGAACAGCGAGCCCGTCAGCGTCATAAGCTTGGGCCGCCATTCCTCGCTCTCTGTGAACCAGTTATAGACATCCCACCAGACGGCGGGGATCTCCCGTCCCTGTTTCCATTCCCGCAGCTGCATGATGAGCATCCGCAGACTCTGCTCCGGCTGCCCGATGAATCCATGATGATCCTCTTCCGGAGCCGACACTGGCACACCCGGAAGATAATGCTCTGACAGGCCGGGGAACATCCGGCGTACATGCCGGATGATCTCCGAAGGCAGCAGATTCTTGCCTTCGTCGTCCGCAGCGGCATAGCTGATCCACAGGCGGCGCGAAGCCGACGTCAGGGCGGAATAGATCAGGAAGCGTTCGTCCAGCATCTGACGAGAGGCGCCGGGAGACAGCTCCATGCCGCCTTCCTCCAGAACGGTGCGCTCCACCTCGGACAGAACGCCGTCCTCCTGCGCCAGCGCCGGAACGACGCCTTCATTGAAACCGAGCAGAAAGACATATTTGATGCCGGTTACCCGGGTCCGGTCCATCGTTCCGAGCAGCACCTGATCGAGGGACGGCGGAACAAGACCCATCCGAAGCCCGGCAAGTCCCGTCTCCAGAATGCCGGCGAACAGTTCGAAGCTCACGGTCTCTTCTCCCATCATCTCCACGATCTGGTCCAGCAGGTCCAGCACCGCTCCCCACAGCTGGCGGTGCTCCCGCGCCGCCAGCGTTCTTCCCCCCTCAAGGGCAGCGGCGCTCATGGTTTCGAGTCTCTGCGCCGCCCCTGTCCGGTCCAGAAGCCCATAGACCGCTCTGCACAAATCCAGGCCGGTCTTGCTTCTTCTGACCGCCCTCTCGAATGCCATGAGCGGCGCCGTTACCGCTTCCCGGCATTTCTCCATCAACGGCAGCATGCGTCCGTCGGACCGTCCGCCTTCCTCCAGCGACAGGCTTGGGATGCCCCGCCATTCGTAATTTTTATCCGTCCAGCGCGTTCCCTGAATGCCGCATGCCAGAACGTAATTCTCCAATATATCCATGTCGCCCCGGGTCAGACTGCCGTCTTCCGGCAGCAGAAAATCCGTCTTGATGCAGCGGAACACATCCTCATACCGCCAGCGGCGGCGGATGATATCAAGCGAGGAGCGGATGAACTCCACCAGAGGATGGTGCAGCTCTCCTTCCTTGCGGTCCATGAAGAAGGGAACACCGTAATCACGGAACAAGGGCGGAGCCAGATGATCATAGTCATCCAGACTGCGGACAAAGACGGCCATTTCGCTGTACTTGGCCCCTTCCTCCCGCGCCAGTCTTCTCATCTCGCGCAGTGCCCCTTCCAGCTCGGCCCGTTTGTTGGCCGCCGCCGCGATCGTGATCGCGTCTTCTGCAGGCTGCGTTCCCCGGTAGACATGCCGCCGGTCGAACCCGCGCTCCAAATGCGCAAGCACAGCTGATTCCGCGAAGCGGGGCGGCACGGACGGAGCCAGCACTTCATCCCTGACCGCAAGTCCCAGCTCCGCCGCCATCCCTCTCAGCTTGATGTATGCCAGGGCGGAAGAGTGAAACAGCTCCAGCTCGCCCGGCCGGCCTCCGCCGGAGATTGGGTGGTCCAGCGTCAGCGCAATCGTCACATCCGCAGCATGGAGCATCAGCTGGCGCAGCACGGTCAGCTCCCTTGCGGTGAATCCCCGGAAGCCGTCTACATAGACCGACGAGCCGCGGACGAAAGAAGAAGCTGGAATCAGCTCCGTCAATTCCTCCAGCCGGTCCTCCTCGTCAATGTACAGGTTCTCCATCGCTTTTTCGAGATCAGAGAACACCAGATTCAGATCCTCCAGCTTGTTTCCAAGAATCGGACTGCCGCCGGCCACTTCCTGAAGACGGCCGAGTTGATCCTCCAGATCGCAGGCTCCATGGCAGCAGCGCTTCAGCTCCGCGTGCAGCCGGCCGAGCCGGTCCACGAAGCCGGGCCGGTCATAGGAAGCGCCAAACAGCTTCAGCTCGTCCCTGCGCCGGCTAAGTATTTTGTAGAGAAGCATCTTCTTGCCTTCGTCTCCAATTGGCACGCCGCCTCTCCCGCCGGTCTCCTGCTTAACCCGATAGGACAGGCGCGGAAAGCTCAGGGTCTGCGCCCGCAGGCTTCCTTTTACGCCGCTGTCCCGAAGCAGCCCCTGTTCCGCCGTGAAGGAGCCTTGCTCCGGCACAATCTGAATAATCGGCGCACCGAGCGGGTCCTTCCGCAGTTCCCGGGCTATGGCCTCCCGGATTGTTGTCGTTTTGCCGCTGCCCGAACGGCCGATCAGTAACGTTACCGGCATAGTACTGTTGACTCCTTCCGTTCCATATTCGTCCTAACATTATAGCACAGACGCCGCCAATCGGAACATACGTTTGCAGAACTTCCAGGGATTAGTCGGATTATTCCGCAAAAGCCCGCCGTCTGCACAGGTTCGGTTCAGGACCGAAACTCCATCAGCCAGCAATCCTGATAGCGTCCCTCATGCCACTCGCGCTCCGGCAGCATTTTGACCTTGCGGAAGCCGCATTTTTCATAGCATCTAATCGCTCTCTCATTAACCGTCCGGGGGTCTGTCACAATCCGCTCGGCACTTGCCTTGGAGCGCAAATAACGGACCATGGAGGAGACGAGCATCGTGCCGATCCCCCTGTTCCAGCACCCGGGCTCCCCGATAAACTGGTCGATTCCCCAGACGTTCTCGGCGGTATAGCCGTATATTCGTTTTTCTTCGTCAGCCAAAGGATAGAACTGGATATAGCCGACGGCCCTATCCTCATATTCGGCGATGCATCGGGTCGTTTCATCTTTTTTGTAAAAAGCGGCGTCCACCTTCTCCGCATCAAACGGGTTGTCCCTGCCTTCATACCATTCCAGCACCCGGTCATCTGACAGCCACCCGGCCAGAAGCTCCCGGTCCCGGTTCTCCAAGCACCGAACGGCGATTTTCCCTTCACTGTAGAGCATACTGCTTTCCCCACTTTCCACGCGGCAGGATGATGATCCGGCCTTCTTGTACGGTTCTCCGCGTCCACAACCTCTATCCTTATGTTACCATTTGCCGCCGAGCATTGGCATCTGAACGATGCAGAAAGCTAAAAAACATCACCTCGTGTCTAACGGCTGGATTTCTCTGTGTACTCAACGGGCTGAAGCCCAAGACAAAAAGCCACCGTTCCATTCGGACGGCAGCCGGATACATGCGCGAGCAGAAGATTCAAGAACGTTCCTCACCGCTCAATTCACTTATTGTTGCGACCTGACCACGCTTCTGATCATTCGCTTCTGACGATTTCATTTCTAAATAAGATTTACTTCGAGGTAACCTCAAATATAGCGAATTTCAAGTAATGTCCTTCCTCCACGCCGAGAATTTGCGGATGATCCTTGCCTGCGGCCCGCCACTCGATCAGCCGGAGACTCTTGCCCGCGTCTTCGGCGGCTTCGGCGATGGTCTGAAGGAACAGCTCGGGACGCATATGGTATGAGCAACTCGCTGTCACGAGATAGCCGCCTTCATTGACGAGCTTCATGCCATGCAGGTTGATGTCCTTGTATCCCCGGCAGGCGCCTTTGACCGCCCCTTTTGTCTTGGCGAAGGCGGGCGGATCGAGAATGACAACATCCCAGGTGCGCCCGCCTCCAGCCGTCATCGGCTTCGAAGTGTCGGGCTTTCCGGCCTTTTTCCGCTCGCTGCCGGCTGTCTCGGCTGTTAATGCCCGCTCGCTGCGCTCTTCAAGTCCCTTGACCTGGTTCCGCAGGTATTGGAAGGCATCGTCCACGACGAACTCCACCCGGTCGCCGAAGCCGTTCAGCTCCACGTTCGCCTTCGCGCTCTCGATCGCATGGGCGGAGACGTCTAGGCAGGTTACCTTCTTCGCGCCGTATTTGCAGGCGTTCAGCGTGAAGCTGCCCGTATGCGAGAAGCATTCCAGCACGGTCGCCCCGTCCCAGTAAGGGAAGGTGACCTCTTTGCCGCTCTTGTTGACAGGCACGGTCCGGCGTTCGCCGTCCTCCCCTTCAATCTCCTGAAGGATAATGCCGCTGCGGCTTCCCCAGCCTGTCATGAGCGGCGCGATCGACGCGCGATTCTCCCGCTGGTCGAAGAAGTATCCGGTCTTCTGGCCTTGTTCGATGTCGACGATTACCTTAAGGCGGTTCTCTGTTACCGTAACATGACGAGAGGCTTCGCCGTACAGGAGACCCGTCTTCTGTTCCAGTCCCTCCAGCTCCCGCACCGACACGTCGCTGCGCTCATAGATGCCCTTCGGCTGCATAACCCGCACCAGCGCTTCAACGATTTGCTCCCGGCGAAGATCCATTCCGAGCGTCAGCAGCTGCACAACGAGCACGTCGCCGAAACGGTCGACGATCAGACCCGGCAAAAAGTCCGCTTCCCCATACACAAGCCGGTAGGCCGTCTCTCCGGGCAGAAATCGCTCGCGGTGCTTCAGGCAGCTGGCGAAGCGCTCCTCGAAGAAGTCTGTGTCCATGTCCTCGACAGGACGGTGAGATACGACACGAATCCGGATCTGCGACGCCGGGTTATAGTAACCGGTCGCCAAATATTTGCGCTGATGGTTCAGCACCTCGACCAAGCCCCCTGCGGAAGGTTCGCCCTCAACCGTCTCCACTTCGCTGGCATAAATCCACGGATGTCCCGCTTCCAGCCTTTTTTTACGGGTGCGCTGCAAAATTACACTTGCCACTTGCTCCAGCTCCTCTATCCAAATTCTTCATGAATGTCATTGTTGCGGCGGGACGCCCGTCCGAAACGACATCTGCGGGAGACCCCGGCATCATCGGGTCCGCACCGGTTGCCCAGTTCAAACTGAAGCCGCCTTTCATAGGTAGGCGAAGTCATGTCCAGCTTTCCGGACTCATACATTGATTACAAAACAGCGATCTCTGAATCTCTTCAGGGATGGTATCTATATTGAAATCCATGCCGGCCAGCGCCGGCCCTTTATTTTCGCGACAAATAGAAGAATACAGGATCGCGCGGATGAATGCCACCCTTAAGTTTCCACCGGATTCAAAATATGTGCAATGTCCCTGGAACCATCCCTTCGGAATGTCGAGGAGCGGACTTGCTTTTCTGCACCGGAATACTGTAGCAAAGGAGAGCACAACCATGTTCAGCGACCTGCTGTTCCCTGTAATGTACGGCATCGTGATCTTCCTCGCCGGAATGAAGCTGATGGAAGCGGCGCTGTCCAAGCTGGCCGGGCCGATTCTCGAAGACGCTCTCGGCAGAGCAACTTCGACTCCGCTTATGGGCATGTTGACCAGCAGCGTGGTAACGGCTCTGCTACAGAGCAGCACCGCTGTTACTGTGCTGGCGATCGGCATGGTCAATGCCGGGCTGCTCTCGTTCGGCCGTACCCTGGGCATCATCCTCGGCAGCAACATCGGGACCTGCCTGACCACCGAGCTGGCCGGTCTGGAAATTGCCCGCTTCGCCGGACCTCTGCTGGCGGTCTCCCTTACGCTATGGGCCGCAGCAGTGACGGCCGGCGAGCTGCCCACAGCCGGCTCGCGCCTGTCGGGCGCCGCGATCGCCCTCTCCAGGCCGCTGCAATTCATCAGCCTTGCCGCCGCTGGCTTTGCGCTCGTGCTGTGGGGCATCTCGGTGATGCAGTCGATCGGCCCTGCCCTGCAGAGCAGCGGCATGTTCCGCTGGTTTCTGGACCGGGCGTCCGAGAGCGTCCTCTGGGGCTTCGCGGCCGGAGCCTGTCTGACCGCGCTGCTCCACAGCAGTTCGGCCACCATCGGCATGACGATGGGCGTGGCTTCCTCCGGAGCGCTTCCTCCGCACATAGGCATCGCTATCGTGCTTGGCGCCAATGTCGGCACCTGCATTACGGCCGTCATTGCCTCCGTTGGCGGCAGCATCTCCGGCGTCTTCGTCGCCTGGTCGCATGTCGTGCTGAATGCTGGGGGAGCGCTTCTCTTTCTGCCTTTCACCGGGCTGCTGCTGAGAGCCGCCGAGCTGATCGGCGGCGGACCGGCGGCCCAGATCGCGCATTCGCAGACGATCTTCAATATCGGCTGCTCATTGCTCGCCCTGCCGTTTTGCTATCTTCCGCTGTGGAAGCGGGTTGACTTGCGTCTCTCTCGGGGCCGCCGGGATCTTTAGACATATACGCGATAGCGTGAATTCTTATTTAAGGCTGGAAGTTTTGCCACTATATTCAGAACGCCTAGTTTATTATTCAGAATAGAGTTTGGCCCCCCGCGCCCGGCCATGGGCATGCAGGGGGCATTTTTTGTATAGGACGTGATATGGGATATCGTTTTTTCAATATATAATATAAATTGGGATAAATTTTAATTATTGCCATAATTCTGGAATGTTGATACTATGACTATGAAATTAATTCCATTTATGGGAGGCGTTTTTGTGAAAAAAATTTTTGGCGCTATTGTTGCTACAACATTATTGTTCACTGCTGCAGCAGGTGGGTCTTTGATCTCACCAACTACAGCAGAAGCAGCAGGAGTAACTTATAAAGATTTAAAAGTTGGCTACTCAATAATAGTTTCAGGCAGTTCTTTCGTTGTGACTTCTGGGAGTGATGTTGTATCAGTCTCTCAGTATGGTTGGGTAACGGGATTGAAAGTAGGGAGTGCTACGATAAAAGCTTATGATTCAAGCGGTGTACTTACCTGGACGTATTATATTAATGTTACTCGCTAGCTTATCGGGCCTGTCCCAAAAGTCATCATAAAATGCCAAAACAGCAGACAAACGCAAACGGGACAAAGCCGGAAAATCTTCCGCTTCGTCCCGTTTGCTTATTGCTGCTTCGAGCTATCAATTTTATTTTACCGTCACACTGACAGTGATCGTCTTCGTCCCAAACTTCCCTTTCACCGATGCCGTTCCCTTTGCCAGCGCAGTGATCGTTCCGTTCTGGGAAATGCTGACCACCGATGGCTTGGAGCTGGTCCAGACAACGGCGCCTGTTACTACGGCCGTCTTGCCTGTATCATATTCAGCCGTTACTGCCACCGACTTCGATCCTCCGGGAGCAAGCTTCAGGCTCTTCTCGCTTACGGTAAGCTTGGTCAGCTTCGGAACAACCGATATTTTGACGGAGACGGCAATGCCCTGGTACGAACCTGTCAGTGTCGTCGTTCCTTCTGCCAGCGCTTTGACCGTGGTTCCCTTCACCGTAGCAGCCGTTGGATTGGACGATACCCAATTCATGGTCGAAGACAGATTGACGGTCTTGCCGGCTGAAGTGTAGCCGGTCGCTTTAATTGACTTCGAACCTTTGATATTCATTTCCAGCGTAGCCGGATCGACGTCGATTTTGATGATCTTCTGTTCGACTACGACCGGAATGCTGATTGTTTTGTTGGAATAAGTGCCCTTCAGCGTTACGGAGCCTTTCGTCAGCCCCTTAAGAATCTTGCCGGAAGTCCCCTGCTTGATGACGGCGCTCGTTCCCGATACCGTCCATTCAATTTCACTCGTTACGTCTCTCTCTTCGCCGCTTTCCATCACAGCCGTTATGGTAGGAAGCTGCGTCTCCTCGCCGGTGACTGCGCCAAGCTTGTCCTCAGGACCAAGCAGCACCAGCACCTTCTCCTTCACCGTCACCGTGATGCTTACGCTCTTCGTCCGGATAGCGGATGCGCTGGTAACAGCATCATTGGCTTTGATTTTACCGGTCAGCACTACTGTTCCCGCTTTGCCGGCTACGATTTTGCCGTCCTTGATCATTGCAGTGTCTTCATTCGCGGACGTCCATTCCAGCTCCGAGCCGATCTCCAGCTTCGTTCCATCCAGCTTGGTGCCGTTTACCTTCGGCAGGGATGCCGTCTCGCCGGTATACAGCGTAACCTCGGAAGAATCGGTGCTCAGATCGCTGAGCGTCGGGTATACCGTAAGCTTGAGCTCACGGCTGACGCCTTTATACTCGGCCTTGATGACGGCGCTGCCGGCGGACTTCGCCGCGATTGCAGCTTGTGTATCTCCGGCTGTCACCGTTGCCGCCAGCTTGTTGCCAGAGGTCCAGACCGCAGTGTTCGAAATATTGAGCGTCGAGTTGATCGCATCGCGAACCTCAGCCTTCACGCCCAGCGATTCGCCGATGAACAGGCTCTGATCGCCCGTTGGAGTCAGCAGCAGCGCTTCGTACGGAGCGCGGACATATACGTCCACTGTTTGCGTTACTCCAAGATATTTGACGGTAATGACGGTTTTGCCTGTACCAACTGGTGTGATCTTGCCTTTCTCGACTGTGGCTGTCGTTGGACTGGAGGAAGTCCACTCCGCACTGTCTGTTACATTCTTGACGTCCTCAGCCTCCGTCCCCTTAGTGAACGCCTGAATGGCAGCCGGGCTGTCGCCGACCAGCATCTCCAGCTCCTCCACTGCCGTTCCCGAGCCGTCTTTCAGCTCCAATGCGGAATAAGGCAGAAGGACCGTCGCTTTGAAGGTTGCAGTCAGCCCCTTGTACTTGGCCGTAACAGTGGCGCTGCCCTCGCCAACAAGCGTCAGCTGCCCCTTAGTGACGGTCAGCACCTGGCTGTTCGAGCTGCTCCATTCCGCATCCTGAGTGACATCATTTACAGTATCTGCCGCATCGCCGCCAACCGCGGTGGCCTTTACGAGCAGATCATCATCACTGTCGCCCAGCTTGAATACGCCGGAGGACGGGGCGGTAATCGTCAGATTCTTGTAGGCATAGGTCACACTCACCTCTATGGTGGCGACCGTATTGTTATATGTAGCGGTAATCATAGCAGTTCCGCTATTCTTCGGCGTTACGAGACCGCTCGACACGGTTGCAACCCCGGTGTCCGAGGATGTCCAGACCGCGCCTGCTGTGACGTCTTTCTTGGACGTGCTGCCTTCAACCGACGCAAGCACCTTGAGCTGCTTCGGAGTCTGGCCAACTGTCAGCTCCACTTTGGCAGAGCTGTCGAAATCAAGGGCGTACACATCTCCGGTCGCGGCATAAGCCCCTGCCGGGAATAAGGCCGCCGCCAGAAGCACCATTACAAGCAGCAATGTGGTCATTTTCCTGTTCGAAATCATCTTTGGTCTCCTTTGGATAGAAAATTGTCTCGTGGGTCCATTCCACACTCTTCCAGTATTATCGGACAACCCTTCCAAAGTCGTTACCTTATTGCCAATAACTGAGTCTTTAGTCCCACTATGAAGACCGGCCTGCAATTTGTAAAATACCCGGGCACGCATATCATCGCTCCAATGAAAAAGCCTGGCCTGCACTCAAACGAGGCAGACCAGGCGAATTTCGAGGCTCTATTGTTGATATTGCTTCAGTGTGTTATAGATGATGACCGCGGCTTCCGCCCTTGTAACCGGCTGTTTAGGCAGAATCTGTGAGTTATAGCCGTTCACGATTCCTGCCCGCAGCAGAGCTGCGACGGATGGTGCCGCATATTCCGATACATTGGCACGGTCACGGTATCCGCTCAGTTCAGTGGTGGAGCTGCTGAGCTTGAGCTTGCCCGACTTCTCCAATGCTCTGGCGATGATGACCATCAGATCCTGCCGCGTTATACTTTGATTCGGCAAGAACCGGTTGTCACTGGTGCCGGTGATGATGCCATTTTTCTTGGCGATGGATAATGCGTCGGCATAGTACTTGTTCCCAGCAACATCAGCGAAATTGTCACCCGATTGACCCGACAAATCCAGTGCACGAACCAACAGCAAAACGGCGTCGGCACGTTTAATCTGTTTTTCAGGCTCGAAGGTCTGATCCGAGGTTCCCTGGATAATTCCTTGCGCAGTCAGAATATCAATGGCCGCTTTTGCCCAGGCATATTTCGAACTCACATCGGTAAATGTCTGCTGCGGAGCTTGCGTATGGGTGCCTGCAGGTGATGGTGTCGGTGTTGAAGCTGGCGAACTGGTCGGCGTTGTCGTTGGCGATGGTGATGGAGTTGAGGATGGTTTGGATGTAGCTGGTACAGCCGATGAGCTCGTCGGTGATGGTGTTGCGGATGATGTCGGCGTCGGCGAAGGTGTAGCAGATGGTGTCGGTGTCGGAGAAGTCCCTCCCCCACCGCTTCCTGCTTTTGTTGTTACAGATACAATAGCCGAATCTGGTGAACTGCCCGCATTATTTACGGCATCGACTTTGTATTGATAGGTGGTCGACGCTGTGAGCGAGCTGTCAGTGTAGGTATGTGCCGTTATCGGCGTGCTGTTGAGCAGGGTAAACGTACTGCTGCCGGCATTCGCCCGGTACACGTTATATCCCGTTGCATTCGCGGAAGCCTGCCAGTCGAGTTGAATGCTGCTGGTGCTAAGTGCGGTAGCTGTCACCCCTGTCGGTGCTGCTGGAACAGCCGGTTCTGCCGGGTTCGTATCGCCCTTCACAATCGTATAGGTGTCAACGGTCGATAGTTCGCCTGTTGTGGAGTCAATTTTGTATGTATCGATCGAAAAGCTGGTATCCGTTACGCTGACATGTGAGAAGCTTGGCGCATGGAATTGTTCCCGCAGAGCGGAATAAGGCTCCGGAGCTGGCTTCAGTTCATAGTATTTGCTGCCGCTGGCCGAGTTGGCCGTAACATACAGCGTGCCTGTCGGATTGACTACATCGCCGCTTGCATTTACCGTCTGGTTCGTCTGCGGCTGATCGCCCTTCATTTGATAAGTGCGGACATAGCTGTGGTCATGGCCCATCAGGACGACGTCGATGCCAAGCTCGTCAAATACCGGATACAGCGACGCTCTCAAATCGGTAATATAGCTTTCCAAAGAGTGGTTCGCGGCGCTGTAGATCGAATGGTGGAACGCAACTACTTTCCATTTTACATTCGGACTGCCGGCAATCGCTTCTTTCATAAAGGCTTTATGGGCTGTCCCATTATTGTTGTTCGTGTTAAGCATCATATAAAGCGTGTTGCCATAGGTAAAGGAATAATCGCCGCCCGCATCGGTTACGCCGTATTGGCTGGACTCATTGGGCTGGTTGTAGTGGTACGTGTAATTGATGTTGTTATCATGGTTCCCTGACACGGTCGCGAGAGGATAGCGTTTCAACTCATTCGGTGAAAAAAAGCTCGTATACTGAAGCTCGTTCTCCGCATCGTTGACCTGGTCGCCGACGGACATCAGGAAGCCTGCATTCGGATACACCGTAGTGGATTTCGTCAAGGTGTTTTGCCAGCCAGCCGTGTCTGCGGCAATATTTCCGCCCGAGCTCGCGCCTAGCTGTGGATCGCCGTACAGAAGAAATTCATAGGAGCTAGTATCCTTCGTGGTGAAGCTGTATACCTGACTCCATTTCGAAGTGTTGCTGTCCCCGACGCGGTATACATATTCCGTCGATTTTTGCAGGCCGGTAACGCTCACCTTATTGGTTGTGTAGCCGCTGAATGCCGCCGAAGCGGTCCCGGTAAAGCTCGTATGCGCCTCCGGAAACTCCGTGCCGGTCATTGCGCTCTTGGGAGCAATCTGGACGGTGCTTGCCGTAGCTGCAGGATCGTTCTCCGTAAGCCAGGTGAAATTCAGTTTGGACGCGTCGCTGCCCGGGTTAATCTGAATATCCCCGAAAGCGGAGGAAGCATCCACGACATTGAAGGTCGCAGTAGAGGACACTCCTTGGTAAGTGGCGGTCAAGGTCACCATTCCAAGCGGAGCATCGGGGTCGACGGCAACCGTTCCGTTGCTCACCGTAACCTTGGGCTGGCTGCTTGTCCATACCGCACTGTCGGTTAAATCGACCTGAGTGCCGTCTGCCAGGTATCGATACGCTTTGACTGTAGTGGCATGTCCGGTCTGAATCTGCGTCTTACCCACTTCCGTCTTGATGAAATAGACAACGGAATTCCCGCCGATCTTCGGACTGGCGTTCAGGAAATCCGTAAAATCCTTACCCCACTTCGGTTCCGGAGCAAACTTATACTGAATGACGCCTCCGCATCGATTAAGATCATCCGTTGTGAGTGTAAAAGTGAATACGTTATTCGTAACGCCGTTCACATCGATCGTACCGGAGGTGGTCAAAGGCTTGAACTCACCCCAGTTCTTCGAGAAGTTGCCGTTGATATACACTGCATCCGTAACGGAATAGGTCTGCAGGGTTACCGTTCCATCGTTATTAAAAACCGGACTTACCGGCGCTGTGCTGCTATCGGCCTTTACCGACTGAACCGCGCCTTGCGCGATCAGCGTATACACCAGCAGGGTAACGGCCAACATCGCTGCGATAAACTTGCGGAATTGATATTTGTTCAACAATTCTTGCATCCTCCTGTCACGAATCTCTTTTTCTTCTTGCCCCCTGATAATCTCTTCTCCCATTTCTGCTGAACAGTATGGCTCCTCCTTCCCAAATTCGCTGCAAAACTGCACTTTCTGCGAGGGCAAACGTTTGCACAAAATCTAGTACTTTTTTCTAGTTTAAGTACTATCGTCTAAAATAGTCCTTATTTGTTTTGGCAGTGTTAGCTGAATATTGATCTTATGCAAAGAGCAGGCCCTCCCCCATTTTTATATTGGGTTAACAAAAAAAACATCACTCGTTTACACTGCCCGTCTACAATCAACCAAGTTTGGAGTGGAAGGTGAGCGTGAACGAGAAGATGAATAAATCCCAATGGGTCCGTATGGGAATTGTGACAGCTGTTTTATTTTCGTTTTTTGCATTTCTGTATGTTTTTAATGCGCACCAGCCCGGCAAGTTTTTTAAACAAGGAGGAACCGCCTATATCAATTACGAGGAAGCCAGAATCGTCGCAGTATTGAGCGAGAATGTCGCGGAAGATCCTGTCCTGAAAGGCTTGTACCGGGGCAATCAAATGCTGCAGGTCAAAATTTTGACGGGAGAGCATAAAGGCGAGATCAAAACGATCAAAAATGACCTCAGCGACCGTTTTAATGTGTATGGCAAAAAGGGTATGAAAATAATGGTCTGTATTGAAACCGCCAATAAGGACCTATACGAAGTAAGGGTGTACAGCTATAATCGGGCTCCGACACTGTATATTTTTATCTTCCTTTTTGCTGCACTGATGTGGCTCATTGGCGGCCGGAAAGGCTTGAAGTCTGTTATCGGCTTGGCGTACACGATGATCTGCATTGTTTTTCTATATATTCCACTGCTTTATCATGGATTCTCACCGATTTTTGCCTCTGTGCTTATGGTCGTCATCACGACCTGCGCCAATCTGTTCCTGATACATGGCTGGAATTCCAAATCATTATCTGCGGTCATCGGGACTACGCTGGGCGTTACAATCGCCGGCATCGTCTCCGCCCTGGCGGGCAGCCTGGCGCATATTTCGGGGCTTAATACGGAGGAAGCGGAAACGCTGATCCTGATTGCCAGAGACACTCATATGGGGGTAAAAGACCTGCTGTTTGCCGGAATTCTGATCGCCTCGCTGGGTGCAATCGTCGATGTGAGCATATCCGTCGCTTCGTCGGTCCACGAGGTATATTCCGCCAACCGGAAGCTTGGCATGAAAGAGCTATTCCTCTCCGGGATGAACGTTGGCCGCGATATGATGGGCACCATGTCCGATACCCTCATTTTGGCCTTCACCGGCAGCTCTCTCCAGTCCTTGATTCTGATCTATTCCTACCGTGTGCCGTTCAACCAGCTGTCCAATATGGAGATGGTGGGCATTGAGGTGGTACAGGGGCTGTCGGGAAGCATAGGCGTGATTCTGGCCGTTCCGATCGTCGCCTTTATTTCATCGCGCCTCATTCCATACATGGAGCATAAGCCCTCCGGGCCTAAGAAGTGGAGACTGCCTTTCAAATCACTCAAATCTGCCAAAACACAGTAAGACTGCTGCTCACCTGCATTCACAGGTAGATTGGGGTGAATATATAAAAAAGGATTCCGTCTCCGCACTGCGGAGATAGAATCCCTGTTAGAGTTAACGTGCGACGCCGCTAAGAGCGTTATCCGAGGATGAGACAAGCTCACCCTTGCACTCATTCACGCCCGCTTCCGTGATCTTGACCCGGCACAGCTGCCCCTGCAGCTCATCGCCGCCTGCGAACTGCACCTGCAGGTAATTGTCGCTGAAGCCGTGCTGAATGCTGCGGGCGGGAGCGTCCTTGGCGGAGCGCTCCGGGATAACCGCTACCGTCTGTCCCAAAAACCGGCGGGCATAGGCCAGCTGCATGTCCTCGGACAGGTCGATCAGCTGCTGGACGCGCTCATTCTTGACGTCCTCGTCCACCTGATCCTCCATCCGGGCGGCAGGCGTGCCGGTACGCTTCGAATACGGGAACACATGCATTTCGGAATAGCCGATCTGCTTCATGAAGTCGTAGCCTGCCCGGAACATCTCGTCGGTCTCACCCGGGAAGCCCACGATGACATCGGTCGTGATCGCCACATCCGGCATCGCCTGGCGGATACGTTCCATTTTGGCCAAATACTCTTCAGTCGTATACTTCCGGCGCATCCGCTTCAGCACCTCATTATGTCCCGCTTGCAGCGGAATATGGAGATGCCGGCACATCTTGGAGGAGCGGTTCAGCGCGTCCATCAGCTTGTCGTCGATCTGGCTCGCCTCAATCGAGCTGATGCGCACACGCTCCAGTCCGTCCACCTTATCCAGATCCCACAGCAGATCGGAGAGGCGGTAATTCTCCAGATCGTCGCCGTAGCCGCCGGTATGGATGCCGGTCAGCACGATCTCCTTGTAGCCCGCTTCCACGAGTTGATGGGCCTGCTTCACGATCGATTTCGGGTCCCGGCTGCGGGACAGCCCGCGAGACCATGGGATAATGCAGAAGGTGCAGAAATTGTTGCAGCCGTCCTGAATCTTGAGAAAAGCGCGCGTCCGGTCGGCGAAGCCCGGCACATCCAGCTCCTCGAATTCGCGGGTCTTCATAATATTGCGGACCGCGTTCACCGGCTGGCGCGAATCCCGGATGCTGTTCACATGCGTCATGATCTGGTCGCGGTCCTGGTTGCCGATGACGAGATCGACGCCGGGAATGTCCAGAATTTCGCCTGGCGATGTCTGCGCGTAGCAGCCCGTTACCGCCACGATCGCTTCCGGATTGCGGCGCACGGCGCGCCGGATCATCTGCCGGCTTTTTTTATCCCCCGTATTGGTGACGGTGCATGTATTGATCAGATACACATCGGCTTGTCCTTCAAAGTCCACCTGCTCATAGCCTTCCTGTTTGAACAGCTGCCAGATGGCCTCGGTGTCGTAGAAATTAACTTTGCAGCCCAACGTATAAAACGCTACGGATGGCATTTTCAGGCTTCCCCCATTTCTCCGGTTTCATATAAAATACAAGCCGCAGCCACCATGCCCGCCGTCTCGCAGCGCAGGATGCGTCTGCCCAGACCGACGGACACCGCGCCCGCTTCCTCCGCTTCGCGGCATTCATCCTCGCTGAAGCCCCCTTCAGGGCCGACGATCACAAGTACAGCGTTCTCTTCTGCGCCATTCTTAAGCCGCTCCGCCCAGGGAGCGACTGCCGTGCGCAGCTGCAGCCCCTCTTCCTTCTCATAGCAGAAAAAGACGGCAGCATAGCCTTCGGCCGATTTCAGCAGCTCTTTCCAAGACAGGGGCGCAGAAATCTCGGGCACGATATTGCGATGCGCCTGCTCCGCCGCTTCCTTGGCGATTTTGCGCCACCGCTCCAGGCGCTTGCCTTCCTTGCGTTCATCGTACTGCACGATGGTCCGCTCGGACAGAAACGGCACGAAGGCGGCCGCGCCGATCTCGGTGCATTTCTGGATCACGATCTCCATCTTGTCGCCCTTCGGGAGACTTTGCGCCACCGTAATTTTGGCCTTCGGCTCATGCGTCATCGGCAGCATTTCGAGGATGGCGGCGGTAACGACACCTTCCCCGATTTCGGCGATTTCCGTGAGCGCCTCCCGCGAGGCGCCGTCGCTGACAATCAGCTTGTCTCCGGGTCTTCCCCGCATGACTCTGGCGATATGGCGGGCGTCCTCGCCGCCGATCGTAACTGTGCCTTCGCTGAAACTATCCTTCGGTATGAAATACCGCTGCATGTGCATCAACATCCTGTTCTCTTAAGCTTATATTTCAGGCGAAAACGGCGGCGTCCCTCGCCTGCCGGGCACCGCCGCCGTTCTATTGTCACTGTATAACCAATCCTATGCTATGATACAACGTTTGGGGCCTCATGAACAACCCCGCCCGCTTCTGTCAGCTAAAAAGATTATAGAAAAAATTCAGGAAATCAAACTGCATGTAAGATGCCCACATAGTTAGAGGCGTGATCGTGTAGGCCCGAAGAGCCGGAATGAAGACGATCAGCAGGAATAGAAACATCGCCCACTGCTCGAACCGCTGGAGTCTGCCCCTTACGCTGCGCGGCGCAAGATCCTCGACGATCCGGTAGCCGTCAAGAGGCGGCAGCGGAATGAGGTTGAACAGAAACAGAAAGAA
>RCUS01000271.1_pt1 | contig 37726 bp, 26 predicted proteins | sample 2166221 | NCBI WGS metagenome assembly RCUS01 (sample SAMN09932758, study PRJNA488358) | compost metagenome | isolation source: compost soil in cyclohexanecarboxylic | place: Germany: Experimental Botanical Garden
TCAAGGGTATCGACGGCAACGTCTACGCCATCGCCCAGGGCAACCTGGTGGTGGGCGGCTTTGACGCCGAGGGCCGGGATGGCTCGAAGATCACCGTCAACGTTCCGTCGGCCGGCCGTATTCCGGGCGGGGCCAGCGTAGAGCGTGCGGTGCCAAGTGGGTTCAACCAGGGCAACAGCCTGACCCTGAACCTGAACCGTCCTGACTTCACCACCGCCAAGCGGATCGTCGACAAGGTCAACGACTTGCTTGGCCCAGGCGTGGCCCAGGCCGTGGACGGTGGTTCAGTCCGGGTCACTGCGCCGATGGACCCAAGCCAGAGGGTCGACTACCTGTCGATCCTGGAAAACCTTGAAATCGACCCCGGCCAGGCAGTGGCCAAAGTCATCATCAACTCGCGTACCGGCACCATCGTCATTGGCCAGAACGTGAAGGTGTCGCCGGCGGCGGTGACCCACGGCAGCCTGACCGTGACCATTACCGAAGACCCGATCGTCAGCCAGCCGGGGGCCTTCTCCAATGGCCAGACTGCCGTGGTGCCACGCTCGCGGGTCAATGCCGAGCAGGAAGCCAAGCCGATGTTCAAGTTCGGCCCAGGCACCACGCTGGATGAAATCGTCCGTGCGGTGAACCAGGTGGGCGCAGCGCCCAGCGACCTGATGGCCATCCTCGAAGCCCTGAAACAGGCCGGCGCCTTGCAGGCCGACCTGATCGTGATCTGAGGACGGCGCGGATGAACAGCAAAAGCCTGGTTTCCGGCAGTGCCGACAGCGGTGCCTATACCGACCTCAACCGCCTGAGTGCGCTCAAGCATGGGGACCGCGACAGCGAAGCCAACGTGCGCAAGGTGGCACAGGAGTTCGAGTCGCTGTTCATCAGCGAAATGCTCAAAGCCTCGCGCAAGGCCAGCGACGTGCTGGCCGACGATAACCCGATGAACACCGAGACGGTCAAGCAGTACCGCGACATGTACGACCAGCAGTTGGCTGTGAGTATGTCCCGCGAGGGCGGCGGTATCGGTTTGCAGGATGTGCTGGTGCGTCAGTTGACCAAGGGCCGCAGTGCGTCGATCAACACCAGCCCGTTCCCGCGCGTCGATAACACCGGCCCGGCATTGTGGGGCAACAAGCTGGCGGAGCCGGTGCACGCCACGCAATCCGCCACCCGCAACGATGTCGCCGCGCTCAACTCGCGGCGCCTGGCGCTGCCCAGCAAGCTCACCGACCGCTTGCTGGCTGGCATCGTGCCCTCGGCCGCTACTGCCAATACTGCCGCCGTGCCAGCCCGTGACGGCCAGCAAGTGGCCAAGGCCTTTGCCGTGCCGGACAACGGCTTGCGCATTGTCGGCCGCGCCGTGGCCCAGCCGCCGCTGGCGCCGAAAAAGGCCTTTGCCGACAGTGCCGAATTCGTCGCAACCATGCTGCCCATGGCCGAGCAGGCTGCCAAGCGTATCGGTATCGACCCGCGCTACCTGGTGGCCCAGGCTGCGTTGGAAACCGGCTGGGGCAAGTCGGTCATGCGCAACAGCGATGGCAGCAGCAGCCACAACCTGTTCGGCATCAAAGCCTCCGGCAACTGGCAGGGCGAGCAGGCGCGGGCAATTACCAGTGAGTTCCGTGACGGGCAGTTCGTCAAGGAAACCGCCGAGTTCCGCAGCTACGACTCGTATCAGGACAGCTTCCATGACCTGGTCAGCCTGTTGCAGAACAATTCCCGCTATCAAGGTGCGCTGGATTCGGCCGATAACCCTGAGCAGTTTGCAAGAGAGCTGCAAAAGGCAGGTTATGCGACCGACCCGGGCTATGCGAAGAAGATCATCAGCATCGCCCAGCAAATGCAGACAACCCCGCAATACGCCATGGCTGGCAGAACCACGAATCTATAAAAGGACTAAATCATGTCGAGCCTGATTTCCATCGGCCTGAGTGGCCTGAGTGCCAGCCAGGCGGCATTGTCGGTAACCAGTAACAACATCGCCAACGCCGCGACCAGGGGCTATTCGCGCCAGCAGGTGCTGCAGGCTGCAGGTCCTTCGCATAACATTGGTGCTGGCTTCCTGGGCACCGGAACCACACTTGCGGATGTGCGTCGCATCTATAGCTCCTACCTGGACAATCAGTTGCAGACGGCCACCTCGTTGCAGGCGGACTCGGTTACTTTCCAGGACCAGATCACCAGTGTCGACAAGCTGTTGGCCGACCGGGACACCGGTATCAGCTCGGTGCTTACCGCATTTTTTTCGGCCCTGCAGACTGCGGCGGCCAAGCCGGGTGATGTTGCCTCGCGTCAGTTGCTGCTGACCCAGGCGCAAACCCTGAGCAACCGTTTCAATGCGGTAAGCACGCAGCTTACCCAGCAAAACGCAACGATCAACTCCCAGCTCGATACCATGGCAGGGCAGGTGAACAAGCTCACCGCCAACATTGCCGAGTACAACAAGCAGATCACCGCGGCCAGCGCCAGCGGCAACACACCTAACAGCCTGCTGGATGCCCGTGGCGAAGCCGTGCGTCAGCTCAATGAGCTGGTGGGTGTGACGGTGCAGGAGCGTGACGGCAACTACGACGTATACCTGGGGAGTGGTCAGTCGCTGGTCACAGGTACCAAGGCCAACACCTTGTCGGTTGAGCCGGGTGTGGCCGACAAGAGCCAGGCCAGTCTGCGCATCAACTACGACTCGTTCAGTTCGGACGTAACCAATGTGGTTTCGGGGGGCGCGATCGGCGGCCTGCTGCGTTATCGCCAGGACGTGCTGACGCCATCGATGAACGAGCTGGGGCGCGTTGCTCTGGTCGTGGCTGACAGTATCAACAGCCAGCTGGGCCAGGGCCTGGATGCCAACGGCCAGTTCGGCAGCTCGCTGTTCTCCAGCATCAACAGTGCCACCGCGATTGCCCAGCGCAGCCTGGCCTCGTCGAACAACAGCGCAGGCTCCGGCAACCTGGATGTCACCATTGCCAACAGCGGTGCGTTGACCACCTACGACTATGAGGTCAAGTTCACCAGCGCCAACCAGTACAGCGTGCGCCGTTCCGACGGCACCGACATGGGCAGCTTCGACCTCGGCGCCGACCCGGCGCCGGTGATCGATGGCTTCAGTCTGTCGCTGAAAGGTGGCGGCCTGACGACCGGGGACAGCTTCAAGATCATCCCCACGCGTGCGGCGGCAGGCAGCATCACCACTGCCCTGACTGATGCCAACAAGCTGGCGTTTGCCGGACCGATCAGTGCAACCACAGGCAGCGGTAACAGTGGCACCGGCACCATCACCCAGCCGACCCTGGGTGAGACGCTGGATATCTACGGCGGTGCCGACACTGCACTGATCCAGCAGTCGATTCGCGACTCGATGCCGGTGCGCGTGGTATTCGACGCAGCCGGTGGTGGTTCTCAGGGCTATAAGCTGTTTGATGCCAAGGGTACCCAGATTGGCACCGGCAGCGTGGTGCCGGGCACGGATAACAAGCTGTCGGTGGCCGTACCGATGCTTGATGCGGCCGGTAACCCGATTCTGGATGGCAGCGGCAACCCGCGCACCTTCAGCGTCGAGACCACCGTCGGCGGCAGCCCGGCTGCCAATGACAGTTTTACCCTGTCGTTCAATGCCGACGGCAAGGCCGACAACCGCAACGCTACTGCGCTGCTTGGCCTGCAGACCAAGTCGACGGTGAACGTTGGCTCTGGCGGCGGTACCAGTTTCACGTCGGCCTATGCCTCGCTGGTCGAGCGCGTGGGTGCCAAGGCCAGCCAGGCGACCATCGACACCACGGCCACCGAGGCCGTGCTCAAGTCCGCCAGTGAGAGCCGCAGCGCGGTGTCCGGGGTGAACCTGGATGACGAAGCGGCCAGCCTGGTCAAGTTCCAGCACTACTACACAGCGTCGTCGCAGATCATCAAGGCGGCGCAAGAAACTTTCAGTACCCTGATCAACGCCTTGTAAGGAGTAGACTCTCGTGCGTATTTCCACTGCTCAGTTCTATGAGGCCAGCGCCAGTAGCTACTCCAAGAACTTCTCCAGCATGAACAAGACCAACGATCAGGTTACGTCGGGTATTCGTATCCAGACCGCCGCCGATGATCCGGTTGGTGCTGCACGTCTGCTCCTGCTGCAACAGCAGCAGGCACTGCTGGACCAGTACAGCGGCAACATCAATACCGTCAGCAACTCCTTGCTGCAGGAGGAGAGCGTACTCTCCACCATCAACGACGCCATGCAGCGTGCCAGTGAGCTGGCGATCCGTGCCGGGGGGCCGGGGGTTACCGACTCTGACCGAGTGGCCATCAGTACCGAGCTGAAAGAAATCGAGGCCAACATCTTTGGTCTGCTGAATTCGCGCGATGCCAACGGCGACTACATGTTCGCCGGCTCCAAGAGCACCACACCACCCTATGTGCGTAATTCCGATGGCACCTACAGCTACCATGGTGACCAGACCCAGCTGAGCCTGCAGGTTTCCGATACCCTGAGCCTGGCCACCAACGACACCGGCTTCAGCGCTTTCGACTCGGCCAGCAACAAGAGCCGCACCCAGTCGACCCTGGTGGTGCCGGCTACGGATGATGGCGTGGTAGGCGTGTCGCCAGGCTTGATGACGTCGAGCAGCAGCTACAACAACAGCTTCGCTGCCGGCCAGCCTTACAAGCTGACCTTCACCAGTGCGACCCAGTACACCATTACCGATGCCAGCGGCAGGGACATTACCTCTGAAACCGCCACCAACGGTACTTTCGACAGCAAGACCGAGGGTGCCAACCGCATCGGCCTGCGTGGCGTGGAGTTCGAGATCACCGTTACCCTGGAGGAGGGCGCTGATGCCGATGCGGCAGTGGCGGGGCGCGAGTTCTCCCTGGAGGCGCGCCCGGACTCGTTCAACGCCACCCGCAATGGCGCCAACACCTCCAGTGCCCAGGTCACCGGCAGCAGCGTGACGGATGAGGCGGCCTATCGCAGCACCTTCCCGAGCAATGGGGCGGTGATCAAGTTCACCGGCCCCGGTGCCTATGAGTTCTACGCCCAGCCGTTGACTGCTGACAGCAAGCCAGTGGCCACAGGTACCTTCACTGCACCGTCCCTGACGGTGGCCGGTGTGACCTACCAGGTGTCGGGTTCGCCGGAGGCCGGTGACCAGTTCGCGGTCACCTCCAATACCCACCAGAACCAGAACGTGCTGGAAACCCTCAGCCAGCTGCGTGCTGCACTGGATACCCCGGTGACCGGCCCCGGTGCGGCGAATGCGATGAAGGATGCGGCGGCCTCGGCTATCGCCAACCTGGCCAGTGCCCGTGAGCAGATCGACATCACCCGTGGTTCGATCGGCGCGCGTGGCAATTCGCTGGAAATCCAGCGCCAGGAGAACACCAGCCTGGGCCTGGCGAACAAAACCACGCAGAACGCCATCGGCAACACCGATATGTCGCAGGCGGCCATCACGCTGACCTTGCAGCAGGCCATGCTTGAGGCCTCGCAGCTTGCGTTCTCGCGCATCTCGCAGCTGAGCCTGTTCAACAAGCTCTGATCTGTCTCTGCAAGTATTGGGGCCGCGTTGCGCCCCTTTGCGGTCGCGCCCGCAAAGGGGCGCAACGCGGCCCCAGCGTTTTCATGCCGGTAAAAATCCCGGTCGCCACACCCTCAGCGCGGCTTTCGTAGCATTTCAATGTGACCAATGAGTCAAAACGGTCATCTTCCCTGTATTCTATGCAGTAGCTGTTGCAGCATTTTGTTACCGGTGCGCAGGCGAGCACTGCTTTCACCCCCTGGCGGTGACGCCCCGGTATTCGGCGCCCTCAATTCATCGAGTGGTGGTCTTTGGCTGTTTTCATTGGGAAGCCAGAATGATTGGCATCAAAAGCATCGCGAGTTACGTGCCCACCGCTGGCCTGGACAACTACGTTCAGGGTGCGAAGTTCGGCAAGGACGAAGAGTTCATGTTCGGCAAGATCGGCGCGTCGTTCCTGCCGCGCAAGGCCGAAGAGCAGGAAACCTCCGACCTGTGTGTGGAAGCCGCCCAGGCCTTGTTTGCCAGCAACCCCGACCTTGATCCGCAGTCGATCGACGCGTTGATCGTGGTTACCCAGAACGGCGATGAAGAAGGCCTGCCGCACACCGCTGCCATCGTCCAGAGCAAGCTTGGTCTGTCTACCCGCGTGGCGGCGTTCGACGTGTCGCTGGGCTGTTCGGGTTACGTGTATGGTCTGTACGCGATCAAAGGCTTCATGGAAGCGGCAGGGCTGAAGAACGGCCTGCTGATCACTGCCGATCCTTACTCGAAAATCGTCGACCCCGAAGACCGCAACACCACCATGCTGTTCGGCGATGCCGCCACGGCGACGTGGATGGCTGAAAACGCTGTGTGGAACCTGGGCGAAGCGCGTTTCGGCACCGACGGTTCTGGTGCCGAGCACCTCAAGGTCACCGATGGCAAGTTCTTCATGAACGGCCGTCAGGTGTTCAACTTTGCCCTGATCAAGGTGCCGGCGCACTTGCACGAGCTGCTGGACGCCAGCGGCTTGAAGTCGTCGGATATCGACGCCTTCTGCATCCACCAGGGCAGTGCGGCGATTGTCGATGCGGTAGCGCGCCGCTTCGAAGAGCAGCACCCGGAAAAGTTCGTCAAGGACATGCTGGAGACTGGCAATACCGTGTCGTCTAGCGTGCCGCTGCTGCTGCAGAAGCACATGCTCGACGGCAGCTGGAAGCGCGTGGCGATCAGCGGCTTTGGCGTGGGCCTGTCGTGGGGCTCGGCCATTCTTTATCGCGATTGATATTCATCAGTCCAAAAAAAGCGCCCGGCGGCCACCGCCCGGCGCTTTTTTAATGCCGGAAATAAAAGCGCGGCCATCAGCGGGTCCCTGTGTGCGGGCATGTCCGCGAAGAAGGCAACTCGGTGGATGGCGCCGGCTTTGCCGGTGTTTGCGGGCTGCCCGCTGCCACAGGTGAGGGTAGGTGCTGGAAGATGGCCTTAAGCCTGTCCGAGAGTGGAATTTGACGCCAATAAACTGCCCTTGGACCCTTGGTTTTCCGGGGCTGGCCCCATGCCAGCACTTTTTTTTCGAAAAAGCCCTCAAGCATCCCGCGCGCCCGACGATAACTATTACGAAGGTTCTCTAGGCCAATCCGGCGGTTGCCAAGGCCGGAAGCCGCAGTACCCATCCAACGAGGATTTCGTCATGGCTTTAACTGTAAACACCAACATTGCGTCGATCACTACTCAGGGCAACCTGACCAAGGCCAGCAACGCCCAGACCACTTCGATGCAGCGTCTGTCCTCGGGTCTGCGTATCAACAGCGCTAAAGACGACGCAGCCGGCCTGCAGATCGCCAACCGTCTGACCAGCCAGATCAACGGCCTGGGTCAGGCTGTAAAAAACGCCAACGATGGCATCTCCATCGCGCAGACCGCTGAAGGCGCAATGCAGGCTTCGACCGATATCCTGCAAAAAATGCGTACCCTGGCCCTGTCCTCGGCTACTGGCTCCCTGAGCGCCGACGACCGTAAGTCGAACAACGACGAATACCAGGCGCTGACCGCTGAACTGAACCGTATCTCGGAAACCACCACTTTCGGTGGCCAGAAGCTGCTGGACGGTTCGTACGGCACCAAGGCTATCCAGGTTGGCGCCAACGCCAACGAAACCATCAACCTGGCGCTGGACAACGTTTCGGCCAAGAGCATCGGCTCGCAGCAGGTCAAATCCGGCACTATCGCGCCTAGCGCTAGCGGCCTGACCGCAGCCAACCTGACTGTAACTGGCAACGGTCAGACCAAGACCGTCGACTACGATGCTGGTGCTTCGGCTAAAGACATCGCTGCCAAGCTCAACGGCGCAATCGGTGGTCTGACCGCCGCTGCCAGCACCGAAGTGAAAATGGCCGTTGCCAGTGGCGCCGCCGCTGCACCTGCCAGCTTCGACCTGACTGTAGGTAGCAGCACCGTCAGCTTCATCGGTGTTACCGACACTGCAAGCCTGGCTGACCAGCTGAAGTCCAACGCAGCCAAGCTGGGTATCAGCGTCAACTACGACGAATCGACCAAGAGCCTGTCGGTGAAGTCGGATACCGGTGAGAACCTGAAGTTCACCTCGAAAACCGCAGCTGGCACTATCTCGGTAGGTGCGAAGGATGGCAACGGTGACTTCCCTGGCACTCTGACCGCGCTTTCCGGTACTGCCAACGCCACATCGGTTGTAACCGGCCAGATTTCCCTGGACTCGGCCAAAGGCTACTCGGTTGCGAACGGCGGCACTGGCACTGGTGCTACCGATCTGTTCGGTGGTGCTTCGGTTTCCTCGACCAAGACCACCATCGCCGATACCGATGTTACCGACGCCATCAACGCCCAGAACGCTCTGGCCGTTATCGACAAGGCTATCGGTTCGATCGACAGCGTTCGTTCGGGCCTGGGTGCTACCCAGAACCGTCTGCAAACCACCGTCGACAACCTGCAGAACATCCAGAAGAACTCCACCGCTGCCCGCTCCACCGTGCAGGACGTGGACTTCGCTTCGGAAACTGCCGAGCTGACCAAGCAGCAGACCCTGCAGCAGGCTTCGACTGCGATCCTGTCGCAGGCTAACCAGCTGCCATCCTCGGTCCTGAAACTGCTTCAGTAATTCAGGCGCCTGAGTAAAGGGTGAAAGGGCGCGTTTACGTGCCCTTTTGCCGTTTTTGACATGAGGAGTTCGAAGCATGGACATGAGTGTCAAGCTGAGCCAGGTGTATCCGTCTGTGTTACCCCAGGCGCCAGTAGCTGATCGGGACCCGGTGGTGCCTGCCAAAGTGCAGGAGGCCGTAGCGCCCGAAAAACAGCCGCACTCGCGTGAAGACCTGGAAAAGGCCGTTGGCGAGATTCGTGATTTCGTCCAGTCGAGCCAGCGTCAGCTGGATTTTTCCATTGACGATTCCACGGGGCGGGTCGTAGTCAAGGTGATTGCCACCCAGTCCGGTGAAGTGATCCGGCAGCTTCCGTCGGAACTTGCGCTGAAGCTGGCGGAAAGCCTCAGTGAAGCCAGCAGCCTGTTATTTAGTGATCAGGCATAGGCTGGCATGATTTTTGTTGTTGTCGATACTTTGATGGATTTATCCGCCAGGGAACCGGCAGCTACTGAACAAGGAGAGCAATGATGGCAGGTACAACAGTCAGTGGTATTGGCTCGGGCATTGATACCCAGGCGATCGTCGATTCCCTGGTGGCCGCGCAGAAAGCGCCTAAGCAGGCGCAGATCAATACCCAAACGCTGAAGGCAACCACCACGTTGTCCTCGATCGGCAAGATTCAGTCGGCCCTGGATGCCTTCCGCGGCGCCTTGACCAACATGACCGATACCAACAGCTTTGGTGGCTTGAGCCTGAAGTCTTCGGACGAGAAGGTCGCGACTGTCACCATGGGTACCGGGGCTGCCAACGGCTCGTTCAAGTTGATTGTCGACAAGCTGGCGACCGCGTCGAAGGTTTCGACCAGGGTTTTTGCCGGCGGCGCAGGCACGGTCGTCAACTCTGGTTCCAGCCCGACCACCTTGACCATGAGGCAGGGTGGCAAGAACTTCGATTTGAGCGTTCCTGCGGGTGCAACGCTGCAGCAGGTGCGCGACAGCATCAATAGCCAGTTTGGTGTGGCAGGCTTGAGCGCCAACGTGCTGACCGATGCTACCGGCTCGCGTTTGATCATTACCTCGACCACGATGGGTGAGGGCTCGGACATCACCCTGCTGGGTAATTCGGGCATCCATACCGGCTATACCGTTGTCGATAAGCCGGCGGACGCAGAGTACACGCTGGACGGTATCGCGATGAAGTCCAAGACCAACGACATCTCTGATGCCGTGAGTGGTCTGAACATCAAATTGGTGGGTACTTCGCCGAAAAACGCGACCAGTGGCGAAGTTACAGCGACGGTCCTTTCGCTCTCCACCAGTTCCGCGACGTTGAAGTCGGGCCTCAAGGGTTTCATCGATACCTACAACGCCCTGCTTACCGTCATGAACGCAGAAACCAAGGTCACCAAGAATGCCAACGGCACCATGACGGCCGCTGCGCTGACCGGTGATGCCACGATGCGCACCTTGTTGTCCTCAATCCGTGAAGAAATCAATGCCGTATCTGGCAACGGTACCTTGAAGTCGCTCGCTGCCTTTGGTGTCACTTCTGCCCAGGACGGCGGCGCGCTTAGCCTGGACGACAAGAAGTGGGACAAGGTTGCCTCCACCAACGCGGCAGACCTGACCAGTATCTTCAATGGCAAGGATGGCCTGTTGGCCCGCCTGCAAAAGGTTACCGAGCCATTCGCCAAGGCCAGCACCGGTACCCTCGCCGCGCGTTCCAAGGTCCTGAGCGAAAGCCTGACCAAGCTGAAGACCGAGCAGGACACCCTGGACGCCCGTATGGAAGCCCTGCAAAAGAGCCTGCAGGACAAGTACAACAACATGGATACTCTGGTGACCCAGCTGCGCCAGCAGCAGAATTCGGTGTTGAGTACGCTCAATGCGCTGAACAAGTCGAACAGCGACGATTAATCAGTGAGCTTTGCATGAAGTCCGGGCATGATGCCCGGCCGCATGTCATCGGCAGGTAAAGTTTTTTGCCGCTTGCCCGATACAAGGAATATCTCCCCTTAAGCCTGCCGTCACGAGGTCGCAAGATGAATCCCATGAGAGCCCTTCGTCAGTACCAGAAGGTCAATTCCCATGCTCAGATTTCCGAAGCCACGCCCCATCGCCTGGTGCAGATGCTGATGGAGGGTGGCCTCGATCGCATGGCCCAGGCCAAGGGTGCCATGGCACGTGGCGACATTGCCGAGAAGGGCCTGATGCTGGGCAAGGCCATCGACATCATCATCGGCTTGCGCGATGGTCTGCAGCCTGAAAAAAGCGAAAACCCAGAGCCTGTCGAAAAGCTCGACGCCCTCTACGTGTACATGACCAATCGCCTGATGCAGGCCAACATCGACAACGATGCCAGCATTATCGACGAAGTTGCTCAGCTGCTGATTACCGTGAAAAGCGGTTGGGACGGCATTGCCGACGCCCAGCCAGCCAGTTGACGGCAAGGAGATTATCGTGACCGCACTGCAACGCCTGGATGACACCTGCGATGCCCTGATCGGCGCCCTTGGTGAGCGTGACTGGAATGCCATTGCCATGCTGGATGTGGCGTGCCGCACATGCATCGACGAGGTGCTGGAAGACCATGCCATGGACCAGGGGTTGCTGCGCGAGAAGCTGGAAGGGGTGCTGCAGGTCTACCGTAACCTGATTGATGTGACAACCGGTGAGCGCCAGGCAATTGCCGAAGAGATGATGCAGATCAATCAAGCGAAAAATGCTTCGAAGGTTTACCATCTGTTCAGTTAAGATGCGCACAACTGAACGAAAGGCGCCATAAATTTGACTGTGCGGGCCTTTTTGACTTTACTAGTGGCTGTTTTCGAATTTCAGACGTCCGAACACTGACCATTCAGTCGGAATGATGTCGAGCACGCCCTCGGGCGCCGATATGACTAGGGAAGTTGCTATTGCATGTGGCGTGAAACCAAGATTCTGCTGATCGATGACGACAGCGCCCGCCGCCGCGACCTTGCGGTGGTGCTCAACTTTCTCGGCGAAGACAACCTAGCTTGTGCCAGTGATGACTGGCAGCAGGCGGTCGAGCCGTTGTCTACGAGCCGCGAAATACTGTGCGTGCTGGTCGGCACAGTGAATGCTCCGGGCAGTCTGCTTGGGCTGCTTAAGACAGTGGCTGCCTGGGATGAGTTCCTTCCAGTTTTGCTTTTAGGTGAAATTTCTTCTGCCGAGCTCCCGGAAGACCTTCGCCGTCGGGTGCTTTCCAATCTGGAAATGCCACCAAGCTACAGCCAGTTGCTGGATTCGCTGCACCGTGCCCAGGTCTACCGTGAAATGTATGACCAGGCGCGCGAGCGCGGTCGCCAGCGCGAGCCTAACCTGTTCCGCAGCCTGGTCGGCACCAGCCGTGCCATCCAGCACGTGCGGCAGATGATGCAGCAGGTGGCCGATACCGACGCCAGCGTGCTGATCCTGGGTGAGTCGGGCACCGGCAAGGAAGTGGTGGCGCGCAACCTGCACTACCACTCCAAGCGCCGCGAAGCGCCGTTCGTGCCGGTCAACTGTGGCGCGATCCCGGCCGAGTTGCTGGAAAGCGAACTGTTTGGCCACGAGAAGGGCGCCTTTACCGGGGCGATCACCAGCCGTGCCGGGCGCTTCGAGCTGGCTAACGGCGGCACCCTGTTCCTCGACGAAATCGGCGACATGCCGTTGCCGATGCAGGTCAAGCTGCTGCGTGTGCTGCAGGAGCGTACCTTCGAGCGCGTGGGTAGCAACAAGACCCAGAGCATCGACGTGCGCATCATCGCTGCGACGCACAAGAACCTCGAAACCATGATCGAGGACGGCACCTTCCGCGAAGACCTGTACTACCGCCTGAACGTGTTCCCCATCGAGATGGCGCCGCTGCGTGAGCGGGTGGAAGACATCCCGCTGCTGATGAACGAGCTGATCTCGCGCATGGAGCACGAGAAGCGCGGTTCCATCCGCTTCAACTCCGCGTCGATCATGTCGCTGTGTCGCCACGGCTGGCCGGGCAACGTGCGCGAGCTGGCCAACCTGGTCGAGCGCATGGCGATCATGCACCCGTACGGGGTGATTGGCGTGTCCGAGCTGCCGAAGAAATTCCGTTACGTCGATGACGAAGACGAGCAGATGGTCGACAGCCTGCGCAGCGACCTGGAAGAGCGCGTGGCGATCAACGGCCACACGCCGAACTTCAGCAACCACGCCATGCTGCCGCCTGAGGGCCTGGACCTGAAGGACTACCTCGGTAGCCTGGAGCAGGGCCTGATCCAGCAGGCGCTGGACGATGCCAACGGTATCGTTGCGCGCGCGGCTGAACGTTTGCGTATTCGCCGTACCACCCTGGTCGAGAAAATGCGCAAGTACGGCATGAGCCGCCAGGGCGGCGAGGAGCAGGCTGAGGATTGACGCCCGGGTCGGGGTGTTCGCCTTGACCTCCCTGGTGTCTGTCAGACCGAGCGCCGCCCGCGCGGCGCCTCGCGAACTGGCGCTCTGCATTTGTTTCGGGCCAGTTATTCCTGGGGTGCATGCGCGCGCCCCCTGGGTGTTCACTTCGAGATCGTGTCGTACAGACAAGGTGTTCGCGCGCGTTGGCGCTGGCGTGACTGGCCTGAAACAAACGTAGCAGCTCGCGATGCGCCGCGCGGGCGGCGCTCGATTTACGCCCCCCTTGAAATCTCAAGTCATGCCTCGCCGGTGCCCCGCAAAGCAGGCATGCCTTTTGCTTTGCCTAGCATAAACGGCCAGGGGCCAGTTTTTTGTCGCCCCCTCCGACCAATGCGGATCAACAGCACAATGAAAGCAGTCATTCTGGCCGGTGGGCTGGGCACGCGCATCAGCGAAGAATCCCACCTGCGCCCCAAGCCGATGATCGAGATAGGCGGCAAACCGATCATCTGGCACATCATGAAGATCTACTCGCACTACGGAATCAACGATTTCGTCATTTGCCTGGGCTACAAGGGCTATGTGATCAAGGAGTACTTCGCCAACTACTTCCTGCACATGTCGGACGTGACCTTCGACATGGCGGAAAACCGCATGGATATCCATAACCGCCACGCCGAGCCGTGGCGGGTGACGCTGGTGGATACCGGGGAAAACACCGCCACCGGTGGTCGCCTGAAGCGTGTCCGCGAGTACGTTGGCAATGAAACCTTTTGCCTGACTTACGGCGACGGTGTGTCCGACGTCGATATTCCGCGCCTTATCGAATTCCACCGCCAGCACGGCAAGATGGCAACGGTTACCGCCGTACAGCCCCCAGGGCGTTATGGCGCGCTGGACGTGCAGGGCGAGCAGGTGCGCGGTTTTCAGGAAAAACCCAAGGGCGACGGCGGCTGGATCAATGGTGGCTTCTTTGTACTGGAGCCAGCCGTGCTCGAATATATCGCAGGCGACGCTACCACCTGGGAAGACGAGCCTATGCGCCGTCTGGCCGCGGACGGCCAGCTGATGAGCCACTTGCACCGTGGCTTCTGGCAACCGATGGATACCCTGCGTGATCGCACGCTGCTCGAAGCACACTGGAACAACGGCGAAGCAGCATGGCAGCTATGGCGCTGAACCCGGCATTCTGGGCGGGGCGTCGCGTCCTGCTGACTGGGCATACCGGCTTCAAGGGCGGCTGGCTGGCCGTGTGGCTGCGCCAGCTTGGCGCCGAACTGCGCGGTTTCGCCTTGCCTGCCGCGACCACGCCATCGCTGTGGCAAGTCGCGCAACTGCAACAGCAGATTCCAGGTGATTTCGCCGATATTCGTGATGCCTCGGCCCTGGCGCGAGCCGTGCAGGAATTCAAGCCCGAGCTGGTGCTGCACCTGGCGGCTCAGCCGCTGGTGCGCGAGTCCTACCGGGCGCCAGGCGACACCTACGCAACCAATGTCATGGGTACGCTGAACCTGCTGGAGGCGGTACGTGCAACGCCTTCGGTACGTGCGGTACTGGTGGTGACAACCGACAAGTGCTACGACAACCGCGAGTGGCCATGGCCCTATCGCGAGCAGGATGCCCTGGGTGGCTTCGACCCCTATAGCAGCAGCAAGGCCTGTGTCGAACTGCTGTGCGCCAGCTACCGCGACTCGTTCCTGCGCGCAGCCGGTGTGGCCCTGGCCACGGCGCGCGCTGGCAATGTGCTGGGTGGCGGAGACTGGTCTGCCGAGCGCTTGCTGCCCGATATCTTCCGTGCCTGGCAGGGTGGCGAAGAGGTGGTCTTGCGTTATCCCGAGGCGACGCGCCCCTGGCAGCACGTGCTTGACCCGCTGATGGGCTACCTGCAACTGGCACAGGGGCTGCTGACAGATCCCGGGCAGCATGCCGCCGCCTGGAACTTTGGCCCGGACAGCGCAGGGCTGGCCACGGTCGGTCAGATCGTCCAACGCCTTGCCGAGCGCTGGCCAGGCGAGGCGCGCTGGTCGGTTGCCAGCGATGCCCAACCGCACGAAGCCGGCCTGCTGGCGCTGGACTCCAGCAAGGCGCGGCAGGTGCTTGGCTGGGCGCCGCGCTGGTCGCTGGACGACACCCTGAAACATACCCTGGACTGGCATCTGGCCTGGCGCGCAGGGCGTGACATGAACATCGTTACCCGCGAGCAGATCGCGGCTCACCAAGGCGGAACTCATGAGTGACAGTACGGCGCAGCAGTTGCGCCAACAGATTGCCGAACTGGTTGGGCGCTATGCCGAGCTGCAGATGGCACCGAAGCCTTTTGTGGCGGGGCAGAGCACTGTTCCGCCTTCTGGCAAGGTGATTGGGGCGGGCGAGCTGCAGTCGATGACCGAGGCCGTGCTGGATGGCTGGCTGACCACCGGACGCTTCAACGAGGCGTTCGAGAAACGCTTGGCCAAGTACCTGGGGCGTCGCTGTGTGCTGACCACCAACTCCGGCTCGTCGGCCAACCTGCTGGCGTTTTCTGCGCTGACCTCGCCACGCCTGGGCGACCGCGCGATCAAGCCTGGCGACGAGGTAATCGGCGTTGCTGCCGGTTTCCCGACTACGGTCAACCCGATCCTGCAGTTCGGCGCGGTACCGGTGTTCGTCGATGTCGAAATGGGCACCTACAACATCGACCCGGCGCTGATCGAAGCGGCCATCGGGCCGAAGACCAAGGCCATCATGCTCGCCCACACGCTGGGTAACCCGTTCGACCTCAGCGTGGTCCGTGCCCTGTGCGACAAGTACGGGTTGTGGCTGATCGAAGACTGCTGCGATGCCCTGGGCTCTACCTACCAGGGGCGTATGGTGGGCAGCTTCGGCGATATCGGCACCCTCAGCTTCTATCCGGCCCACCACATCACCATGGGCGAGGGCGGGGCGGTGTTTACCGACTCGCCCCTGCTCAAACGCATCATCGAGTCGTTCCGCGACTGGGGCCGCGATTGCTACTGCGCACCGGGTGAGGACAACACCTGCGGCAAGCGCTTCTGCTGGCAAATGGGTGACCTGCCGGAAGGCTATGACCACAAGTACACCTACTCCCACCTGGGCTACAACCTGAAGATCACCGACATGCAGGCCGCCTGCGCCTTGGCGCAGATGGATCGGGTGGATGATTTCGTCGTAGCTCGCAAACGCAATTTCGCCTGGCTGAGCGAGCGGCTTGCCGGTTGTGTGGACAAACTGATCCTGCCACAGGCCACTGGCGAAAGTGACCCTTCCTGGTTCGGTTACCCGATCACCCTGCGCGACGGCAGCGGTGTAAAACGCGTCGAGCTGGTGCGTTACCTGGATGAGCAGGGCGTAGGGACACGCCTGCTGTTCGCGGGCAACCTGACGCGCCAGCCCTACATGCAGGGGCTGAACTACCGGGTTTGCGGCGAGCTGGCGGTAACCGACAAGATCATGAACGACACGTTCTGGATCGGCCTTTGGCCGGGCTTGAGCGACGACCATCTGGAGCATGCTGCGCACTGCCTGGAAACCTACCTGCAGAGGCTGTGCTGATGCGCGCCTACGTCTTGTGTGGCGGTTTTGGTACACGGCTGCGCAGTGTCACCGACTCGCAGAAGGCCCTGGTAGCCGTGCACGGTGAACCATTTCTGGCGCGCATCCTGAGCCAATTGACCCAGGCCGGCATCAGCGAAGGCATACTGTGCGCGCATTACCGTGCCGACCATGTGGCCGAGCAACTTGCCGATCTGTCGCGCCAGGCCGGCCTGCCATTGTCGATGGTGGTGGAGCAAAGCCCGCTGGGCACAGGCGGCGCACTGCTCAACGCATTGCATGAGCGGCCTGCGCAGGGGCGCTATCTGGTACTCAATGCCGACACCTTTGTCGAAGCCCAGGGTTACCGGCAAATGGTTGAGGGCGAAGGCAGCGCCGTGTTGGCCGCGAGGGTCGAGGACCGCAGCCGGTATGGCAGCCTGGCACTGAATGCTGCCGGTCAATTGGCGGCATTGCAGGAAAAGGGCCTGACGGGGCCCGGCCTGATCAACGCGGGGGTATATGCCTTCACCCCGCGGTCGTTCGCCGCCACCCCGGTTCGCGCATGCTCCATGGAGCATGATCTGTTGCCTGAGCTGCTCCACCGCGAGGCTGTGACCGTTGTCGATTACAGCGGGCGCTTCATCGATATTGGCACGCCAGAATCACTCGCACGCTACACCCAGGAATTTCTTCCGGATGCTTCGCTATGAGCCTGCTTGTGCAGACCCTGAGCATTGGCGAACGCCAGAGCATTCTCGACGCGGTCAAGTGCATCGAGGCCGGCGCGTTGCAGATCGCTTTTGTAGTTGCCGATGACCAGCGTCTGCTGGGGGTGGTAACCAATGGCGATGTTCGTCGTCACCTGTTGCAGGGCGGGCATACCGACCTACCGGTAACCACCTGCATGAACAGCCATTACCGCGCCGTTCAGGCCGGTGCGTCGCGAGAGGAGTTGCTCAAGGCATTCGACCTTGGTTTCAACGCTATCCCGGCGGTGGATGGGCAGGGCCGTCTGGTCGAGGTCTATACCCGGCTGATGGCTGCCAGCGCAGAAGTGCCGGTGCTGGCGCGCGCCCGTGCGCCCGTGCGCATGAGCTTCTGCGGCGGCGGTGCGGACCTGACCTATTTCTTCATCGATCACCCGGCAGCGGTGCTCAGTTGTACCGTCGGCCTTTATGCCCATGCCACTCTGGTTCCACGGGGCGATCGAGGCATCCGCATTTTCTCCGAGGATCTGGGCCGCGAGGAGGATTACGACTCCCTTGCTGACCTGCTGGCCGCCAGTGACAAAAGCCTGCTGGCGACCATCGTTTCGGTGATCAAGCCGCAATATGGCTTTGACCTCTACCTGCGGTCGGATTTCCCGGTGGGCTCCGGGCTGGGCGGATCTTCTGCTGCTACCACGGCCACCATCGCGGTATTCAACGAGCTGCGCCAGGATCGCTGGAGCACCTATGAAATCGCCGAGCTGGCGTTCCAGGCCGAGCGCCTGTGTTTTGGTATCGCCGGCGGCTGGCAGGACCAGTACGCCTCGGCCTTCGGTGGGTTCAACCTGATCGAGTTCGAGAACCAGCGCAACCTGGTACACCCGATTCGCCTCGAAGAGGCGATCCGCAATGAGCTTGAGTCGTGCCTGGTGTTATGCGACACCGGCATTTCCCACGACTCAGGTCGCCTGCACGAACTGCAGCGCGAAGAGATGCAGGCCGAGACTTCGCAAACGAACCTCCTGCATGCCAGCGTGGCGCTTTGCCGGCGCATGCACCGCTATCTGATTCGCGGCGAGCTACGCGATTTCGGCCTATGCATGGACGAAGCCTGGCGCCTGAAAAAGCGCTTTTCTTCGGCGATCAGCCATGGCCACCTCGATGACATCTACGCCGCTGCACTGGCGGCCGGCGCACTTGGCGGCAAGCTGCTGGGCGCCGGTGGCGGTGGTTTCTTCCTGTTCTACGTACAACCCCAGCATCGCCAGCGGGTGGTGCAGGCGGTACGCGCACTTGGCTGCCAGACACAAGGCTTCCGCTTTGAGTCCTGCGGTGTAACTTCCTGGCGGACGAAAATTCAATGACCCCTATTATTCTCGACGGCGTCGCCCTGGGTGGCGAGCGCGTATACGTCATCGCCGAAATCGGCAACAACCATAACGGCTCGGTGGCACTGGCCAGGCAGTTGGTGGATGCCGCGATCGCGGCGGGCGCCGACTGCGTCAAGTTTCAGCTGCGCAACCGCGAGGCCCTGTACCGGCGCAAGGCCGATGGTTCGCGCGCCGAAGACTTGGGTGTGGAGTACATCCAGGATCTGCTGGACAAGGTCGAGCTGAGCCTCGACGAGCACCGCCAAGTGCGCGCCTATTGTGCGCAAAAGGGCATTACCTACCTGTGCACCCCTTGGGATGAGCCTAGCGTCGAGGCCCTGGCGGCGTTCGATGTGGCGGCCCTGAAAATTGCTTCAGCCGATTTGTGCAACCCCTACCTGATCGCCAAGGCTGCCAGCCTGGGCAAGCCGCTGATCCTGTCTACCGGCATGTCCTTCGAGCACGAAATCATCCGTGCAATCGAACAGCTCAACGCGTTGGGCACGCCTTTCGCGCTGCTGCACTGCAACAGCGCCTACCCGGCGCCGGAGGTGGATATCCAGCTCGGCTACCTGCGCCGCCTGCAGGAGCTGCATGGCCTGGTCGGTTACTCCGGCCATGAGCGCGGTATCGCCATTACCCTCGGTGCAGTAGCCTTGGGTGCCCGGTTGGTGGAACGCCACATTACCCTGGATCGCAACATGGAAGGCCCGGATCACCTGGCCAGCCTGGAGCCCACCGAATTCCGCCAACTGGTGGACGGCATTCGCCAACTGGAGCTGGCGCTGCCGTGGCAAGGCCCCGGTCGTCATGCCAGCCAGGGTGAGTTGCTGAACCGCGAGAACCTCGGTAAAAGCGTGATCGCCGCCCGCGATATCCCCCAAGGCGTGGTGCTGGAGCAGGGCATGTTGCGCATCGCCAGCCCTGGCCAGGGCCTACCGCCTTACCGGCTGCCGGAGCTGCTGGGCAAGCCTGCCCAGCGCGATATTGCCCAGGGCGACTTCCTGTTCGAGAGCGACCTGCAAGAACAGCAAACCGAGCAGAAGCTGGCGTTCACCCTGCCCATTCGCTGGGGCGTGCCGGTGCGCTACCACGACTTCCGCGATTATCAGCGGCGCATCGAGCCGGACCTGTTCGAGTTCCACCTGTCGTACCGCGACCTTAGCCTGAAACCGCAGCCGTTCCTGGCCGAGGTAACGTGTTCGCGCCTGGTCGTGCACGCCCCTGAGCTGTTCGAGAACAGCGAGCTGCTGGACCTGGTTGCGGACGATCCGGCCTACCGTCGGCGTTCCATCGACAACTTGCAGCGCGTGGTCGATGCCACCCTGCAGATCGGCGAGTTCTTCCCCGCAGCCGATGCCCGACTGATCGTCGCCAATATCGGTGGTTTCTCTGCCGACGCGCCGCGCCCGCTGGCCATGCGCCCCGAGCTCTACGAGCGGTTCCATGAAGCCTGCCGTCAGGTGGACTTCACCGGCACAGAGCTGATCCCGCAGAACATGGCGCCGTTCCCGTGGCACTTCGGCGGCCAGCGCCACCAGAACATTTTCATGATGCCCGACGAACTGGCGGCCCAGGCCCGCGAGCACGACCTGCGCCTGTGCCTGGACCTGTCGCACCTGCAGATGACCTGCTTCCACTTCGGCCTCGACTTCCAGGCCGCGCTGGCACTGTTGCTGCCGCACTCGGCGCACCTGCACGTGGCCGACGCCAAGGGCACCAATGGCGAAGGGGTACTGATGGGCACTGGCGACATCGACTGGCCGGCCGCCTGGGCGCAGATTCGCCAACATCCCGAGGTCAGCTTCATTCCTGAAGTCTGGCAGGGGCACAAGGATCATGGTGCCGGCTTCTGGTCGGCGCTGCAGTTTTTGACACGGCTTGCTTAAGCGCCGGTTTCGAGGGGGAATTCAAGTTGACACAGACTATCCGTGTAGCGGACTACATCATGGAGCGCCTGGCGCGTCTGGGCGTGGGGCAGGTTTACTTCCTGCCTGGCGGCGGTGCCATGCACCTCAATGACGCTCTGGGTCGCCACCCTGAGCTGGAGCCGGTGCTGTGCCTGCACGAGCAGGCGGCGGCCATTGCCGCCGAAGCGGCTGGCAAGCTCACCGGTGGGCCGGCCGCCTGCATGACGACTTGTGGTCCGGGTGCGACCAACACGGTAACGGCCGTGCTGGGTGCCTGGCTGGATTCAACGCCGGTGTTCTTCGTCTCCGGCCAGGTCAAAAGCGCCGACCTTAAAGCCGGTACCGGCCTGCGCATGCTGGGTGTGCAGGAAGCAGACATCGTTTCGATTGTCGAGCCAATTACCAAGGCGGCAGTCACCCTGACCGATCCAGAGGCAGTTGCCGAAGTATTCGACCAGCTCGAACATGCCGCGCTAAGCGGGCGTCGAGGTCCGGTATGGCTGGATGTGCCTCTGGATGTGCAAGCTGCCCGGATTGACCCGGCGACCTTGCGCCGGGCGCAGCTGCCTGAGGCTGCCGAGCAGCCCGACATCAGCGCGGCGGTTGTACAAACCCTGAATTTGCTGCGCCAGGCCAAACGCCCAGGCATCATCGCTGGGAGCGGCATTCGCATGGCGGGTGCGGTTGAAGCATTCAACCAGTTGATCGACGCCGCAGGCGTACCGGTCATGCCGACCTGGCTGGCCATGGACATTATCGAAGACGACCACCCGCTGTACGGTGGCCGTCCGGGCTCCATTGCGCCGCGCTGGGCCAACTTTGCCCTGCAGAACTGTGACCTGCTGATCGTCCTTGGCTCGCGTCTGGACATGGCGCTGACCGCCTACAACCATGCTCATTTCGCGCCCTCTGCGAAGAAAGTCGTGGTGGACATCGACCCGGCAGAAATCGCCAAATTGCAGATGCCCATCGAAGTGCCTGTGGTTTCCGATGTCAAACCCTTCATCGAAGCGTTGGCGGCAGAGGTTCGCCGTGATGGCTTGCCTTCCTATGCGCCCTGGCTGTCGCGCATTGCGCAGTGGCGCACGCAATACCCGCTGCTGCAGAGCGAGCACGCAGACGACAGCCAGGGCGTGAGCATGTATTACTTCACTGACCAACTGTCCTCGCTGCTCAATGAAGGTGATGTGATCGCACCGGGCAGCTCCGGTTTCGCCTCCGAATTGTTCTTGCTCAATCTGCGCCTCAAGAAGGGCCAGCGTTGCTTCCACAACCGCGGTACGGGCTCGATGGGCTTTGGCATTCCGTCGGCCATCGGTGCGTGCCTGGCCTCGGGGCGTAAGCCGACCGTTTGTGTCGAGGGTGATGGCGGCTTGCAGTTGAACATCCAGGAGCTGGCGACCCTGGCCGCGCAGAAGCTGCCGGTCAAATGCTTTGTCATCAACAATCAGGGCTATGCCTCGATTCGTACGTCGCAAAACATGCACTTCAAGCTGCTGGTTGGCGCTGATTCCACGAGCGGCTTGCAATTGCCGGATCTGGCGCAGCTGGCCAACGCGTATGGGGTGGGCTATGCGCGCATTGATTCGCACAGCCATTTGCAGGCTGATTTGCAGGCTGTGCTGGAGCGCGATGGCCCGGTGATTTGTGAGGTGCTGGTACAGGTCGAGGAGCCGCGTGTGCCGCGTGTCATGACCCGCATGGATGAAAATGGCAAGCCGGTGACCGGTGCCCTGGAAGACTTGTATCCGTTCCTCAGCCGCGAAGAGCTGGCGCAGCAGATGGCCGTTTCGCTGGATCCTCTGGCATGAAGTCATGGTTCAAGCGCCGCTTGACCGCGTTGTGCTACGGCTACCTGCGTAGCCAGCGCGACTGGGCGCATGAAAAGTCGCCGAGGGTGCGCCATGCCCGCGTGCTGCCCATGGCCAGCCACGCGCCGTGGGTCAATGACAGCGCTTTTCTCGAGCTGTACGACACTGTGCGTCACTACACGCTGGTCGACATCATGCGCTTGTACGAGCTGTGGACGCTGGCGCGTCAGCTTGACCACATTGAAGGCGATTTTCTCGAGGTTGGTGTATGGCGCGGTGGCTCGGGTTGTTTGCTGGCAATGGCCGGTCAGCGCGAAGGGCGCAGCGTATTTCTGGCAGACACCTTCACGGGCGTAGTCAAGGCAGGGGCCCATGACACCAACTACAGCGGCGGCGAACATGCCGATACCGATGTTGGTCTGGTCATGGAAGTTGCCAAGCGTTGCCAGGTGGCAGACAACATACGCGTACTGGTCGGTATGTTCCCTGAGAACAATGCCGATCAGGTCAGTGACAGGCTGGCGCTGCTGCATATCGATGTGGATGTTTTCGAGTCTGCCCGCGATGTATTGCTTTGGGCTGACCCCAGGCTTGTGCGGGGTGCCGTGGTGGTCTTCGACGATTACGGCTTCTATGGCTGCGAAGGGGTGACGCGCATGGTCAATGAGTTTGTAGCGCAGAACAGCGGATACCGCTTCCTGCATAACCTCAACGGGCATGCCGTGCTCATCAAGGTAGCCGATCATGGCGAATGAATTCGGCTTCGACCAGTTGCTGATCTACGGAGCCAGACTGGCGGGGCGGCGCGTACGGGATTACCTCATTGCGCGCGGGCAGCGCGTGGACGCATTTCTCGACCGCGACGAAAGCCTCGGTGAAGTGGACGGTTTGCCGGTCCTCGCCGCCCGGCGTTGGGCTGCCAGCCACGACCCTGGCAAAGCCTGCGTGTTGATTGGTGTGTTCAACGCCCATGTGGATACCAAGGCCATTTTCGATGATCTGCAAGCCTTGGGTTTTGGCCGCATCGTCAGCCTGGTCGAGTTCGTTCGTCTTTACCCAGAAGGCCAGCCTTTTCGTTACTGGCTCGTTGCCCCTGCTTTTTATGAGCGGCATGCACCACGTATTGCAGCATTGCGCGTTGCCCTGGAGGATCAAGCCAGCAAGCAACTGTTGGACGCGATTGTCGCGTATCGCACCCTGGGTGATCCGCGCTGCTTGCCTTCGGTTACAGGGCAGCAGTATTTTCCGGCAGACCTGCCGCGCTTGCCTGAACCTTTGCGATTGATCGATTGCGGTGCCTACACCGGCGACACCGTCCAGGAGTTGTTGGCTGCCGGTTTTTGTTTCACCAGCCTTGCCACATTCGAGCCGGATCTGGGTAACTACCAACATCTGACGGCGCAGCTTGGCAAGGTGCCCGGTGCGATCCACTTTCCGTGTGGCGTGTCCGACAGCAACCGCCTGAGCGGATATGATCCCAGCCTCGGGGCTGGTGGGCACCTTGTCGAGTCCGGCGGGAACCCGGTGTGCTGTGTGCGCCTGGATGATGCCTTGGCCGGGTTCGCGCCCAACTTCATAAAGATGGATATCGAAGGGGAAGAGCCAGCAGCCCTGCGCGGCGCTGAGCGCCTGCTGCGTGAGCATCGTCCGCACTTGGCCGTCAGCATTTATCACCGGGCGGAACACCTATGGGAAATAGCCGAGCAGTTGCAAGCCTATGAGTTGGGCTATCGCTTTTATCTGCGCTGTCATTCGCCGAGTACCTTTGATGCCGTGCTCTACGCTGTGCCTGGGGAGCCGTGAGCAACACATGACTGGATTGACTCATATGTTTTTTCATCAGCGAATTGTGTGGCGGTCGGCCTGCAAGGAAATTGGACGTGCGCTCAATGAATAGATTTTCGCCCATGGACGAGTCAGTCGTTATCTATGGTGGCGGACAGATCGGGGTGGGCTTTTGTCGGCGCTTGATGAAATGCGGTGTGAAGGTTCGCGCCATCATTGACCGCAATCCGCAAGGCGTAACGAATGCGCCTGTGCCGGTGCTGAGTGTTCAGGCGTGCCTGCAGGCGCACGGCGATACGCTGGTTTTCGTGGCGATAGGCAATGGCCTGGCGCATCCGCCAATCGCGCGTGCCTTGCGCAGCGCCGGCTACATGAGGGTGCTGCACCTGCCGGTGTTTCTGCGTGGCGCAAGAGCGGCGGCCATGACCCGGGCATGGAACGCCTTTTATGCGGGTGATTATGCCGTGCCGTTTTGCAGCGTTGATGAACTGTATACCGTGTGCGCCGACGACTATCAGTTAAGTGCCTTGGCAGATTATGTGACTGCTGTTGTGCACAAGGATGATGTCTACACGGTAAGGCGATCCTACGAAGGGGTCGACCACGATTACGCCGACTACTTCAAATGGCAAGGCCAGGGCCAGGACGTTATCGACAAGGCGACCAATGTCCGGTTGGGCGACCCGCTAGTCAAGGCGCTGCTTCCGTTCGATGAATTGTTTAGCAAAGAACAACTGGATTTTTATCGCGCCAAGACCTTTTTCGATATGGGTGACTATTATCGCGAAGCTGCATCTGTCGCGATATTTGACGGCGTCTCCCATCGTTTCAATATTCTCGATGGCTCTCACCGCGCCTTTTATCTGGAGCGTCAGGGCTTCGACGGTATTCCGCTGAAAATGAAGCGGGAGGAGTGGGACGCCTATTTCAAAGCGCCTCAGGCGCAGGCTCTGATGGATTACTGCAGGCATTTGCATGCGCTTCCGGCTGTGGTCAGGCATCCTGCTTTCATGTCGTTCCCGGTAGCCGAGCGTGAGCCCGACGCTGAGTTCTTGCGCCTGCTTCAGGGAGTCTGTCCGGTATGATGTGGACTGCCGATACGCCGATAATTCTTTATGGCGCCGCCCACCGGGGGACGATGGTCTCGCGCTACCTGAGGGGCAGTTGCAATGTCACTGGCTTTATTGACAAGCGTGCAGCCGAGATAGCCAATCACGAGGGGCTGCCGGTTACACGTGTGATAGAGGCAGACAAAACCTCACTCGTCGTCGTCTGCGTGAACAACATTTTTGAGCACGAAAGCATTGCTCTGAGTTTGGCCGCAGAGGGCTTCGAACGGGTGGTCTTTTGCCCGGTAAATGGCTCCAACATGGCGTGGCGGTCCGCTGAGGATCGGGCGCATATGGCCAGTGTGCATGACGCTATCATCGGCGAGCAGCTAACCCTGCCCGTTGAAATACCTGCCTTGAAGGGATTGTTTCATCCGCAATACAAGGATGAAGCGCTGATCAGGGCCGAAGCGGGCGAGGTGTTGGCGTGGATCCCTGCCGTGCTGGTCTGTGCTCGCAGAAACGGTAATGGGCTGTTCAAGGATAGCCCGGTGTTCACCTTGTTCCCCTATCTGGAACTGTTCAAGTGGTTTGATGGCGAGGCCGAGGCGACAGCCGATCACTACATGGATCTGTACTGTCGCAACGCGGCTAATCAATTCGGTATCGCGCAAACTGCCGCGTGGGTAGATAACGTGCTCAGAAGTCGCAGGCAGGTGTACGAGCGCATGCGACAAACGGAGTCCATCGATCCGTTGTTTTTTGTGAATCACGCGGTCAAGGCTGATTGGAACAGTGACGAGAGTCACTTTAATATGGACAGCGGCAAGCACCGTGCGGCTTTCCAGATTCACCGTAAGCGCTCACTGGTTCCGCTTAAATTAGCGGCTGCGGATTATGAGGCCTATCTTAATCGGCCTGCATTGACGGCGCTGATTGATTGCATGGCGCGATCGGAGATTACCGAGCTGCCTTACCCTGTGATGCACTCGTATTTTCTGAGAGCCCCGTATCGTGCCGACAGTGCTTATCATGAGTCGCTGCTGAAATTGTGCCGTGTCCTGGTGCTGAAAAATTTCAGAGAGAGCGGAAAAGTCAGCCTTCGCGGCGTTCGCCTCCTGGTCGGCAGCGCTGATCTTGAGCCATTGGCACAGGCATTTGCGGTGCTAGGCTGCTCGATTCGCTACGCCTATCGAGAAAGTGAGTTTGACCGATGCGTCAGGGGGCTGTACCGCATTTCTGATCGCTTCGCGCGGGCGGACCCTGTGCCTGAAGAATGTGACTTTGTACTGGATGAGTGGGTGGCTCGATAATGCATGCGCAACTAATCGACGTATGTGCAAAACCTGAGTTGCAGGATCAGGTGGACGATGTGATAGCGCGCATGGAGGGACACTGCTCAGTACGCATTGTGTGCTACTCGCTGATGGGCTCCATTCCGCTGGGTATGGGCAATGCGTCGTCAGATTATGACGTGCTGGCATTCTACAAGCCACAGCAGCCAATAACGCCTTCGCAGTACGATGTTATCAATAACAAAGTGCCGCTGTTGGGCGCGGCGCATGTTGCAGGGCAGGTAAACTTACTGCTTGCTGATATCGAGTTGTGCTCAGCCGGTTTTGTCGAGATGCCGGAGTCTGAGTTTTCAGTGGTGTATCCTCATCACCTTAATACGCTGACAGTTCATGATCGTGCGTTCGATATTTCCGTGGTGCCGGGCACTGCATCGCCTAAAGTGGCCTCGATTTTTTCCGACATGTTCTATTATGGCAACGGTGTGCTGACTGATCGTTGTGGTGCCATTCGGGAAAATTTTTCAGAGATGAAGCATTTTCTCCGCGTGTATGACTTTTGCAAGCGGCGGTTTGTCACAACTTACGGGCGGCTGCAACACTATCTTGTCGAGCAGGGCAATGTCAGGCTGCGCACCTATTTGCAAAGCATCAACGACCTATTGGCCATTGAATATGCCCTCGATCATCGTGATATACCGCCGCCTGATATTTCGGTCATGCTGAATTATCTTGATGATGCGCCGGTGCTGGAAATTGCGCGGCGCTATCTCGATATCAACGGTAGTGCCACAACGGCAAAAGAAAAATTGCTGATTGACCCGGATATGATCATGAATCAGTGGATCGCTGAGCGACTGGCACGTATACGGCCACGCTTGGTGGACCTGTACCCGCAGCGCGGAGATATCCTGTTCAATGTATATGTCGATTGACACTGCGAGCGCTGTGGTTCGGTCGTTTGATTTGTGTTCATGTGGCGGATGGCGATTTGTGATCATCCTAATCGGTAGGCAGGTAATATGATGAATGCTGGCTTGTCCGCGCACAGTGGCAGTTTCTCTGAGATGCAGAAAGATTGCCTCTATTCATTGGCGCTTCCTTCTGGCGAGAGCGTGCCGGTTTGCTGGTCGGATGCACTGTTGCGTGAGGCGCGGGGTCACATCGTAGTCAGGCATCCGTCCCGGCTGGCGGTTTTAACTCGCCTGGACAATTACCCCAATATCAAGCGACTGCTGGACCCATGCGCCGGCCTGGCCGATCTGGCGGCGCTCAAGCGCCAGGCGCACGGCTGGCTGAGCGAGGGGTTCTATATTTTCGGAGCCTTCAAGGTCGGCCTGCGTGTGGCGCGGCATGCGCAATCGCTGGGTGTCGAGGTCAAGGGGTTCCTGGACAATGATCGGACCAAGGCAGGCGGTTCATTGGAAGGGCTATCGATCCATCATCCTTCCACTGCCGCACTTGAGAATGCGGTCGTTGTCATCGCAAGTGGCAGGCATGGCAATGCCATTTCCAGTCAGTTGAGTCAGGTGCCTGGCATTCGTCTTGTCAACATGCATGAATTTTTATACGCACTGGATGGCGCGGGGCCTGGTTTGGGGTGCGAAAAATTTGCAAGTTTTGCAGAGGCACCATTGCATGACCCTTGGCGCTTCATCTCGGCTTTTTTATGCCTGGACGATGAGTCCTCTCGCACCGTTTTTGATGCGTTGATCGGCATGAGGATCGGCTTGTCCATCAAGGGTGCGGAGCAGGCCAAGTCACCTTGGGATGAAGAGTATTTCGACAAGGCATTCGTACGCCCTGAACACGCACTGCGTTTTGTCGATGCCGGTGCGGCGGCTGGCGATACTCTGCATCGCCTGGAACGGCATTTTGGGCCGGTCGAGCAGGCTTGGCTGTTTGAACCTGAACTGCCTGCCTACTACGAGGCGCTCAAGGGTTTCTCTGATCGGCCCAATGTCTGGCTGTTCAACATGGGGCTGGACGAAGTACCAAGCCGAGCCACCTATCAGCCCGAGCTGTCGTATGACATTGCCGGCGAGTTGAGCAGTGCGGTTCCGGCCAGCATCACCTCGTTCATTCAGGGTGTGCCGCTGGACGCTGTGGTGCCGGGCAGGGTTGGCTTGTTCAAGCTCGACATCGAGGGCATGGAGGCTTCGGCCTTGCGTGGTGCGCGTACGGTCATCAAGCGTGACAAACCTGCGTTGGCCGTCTGCGCCTATCATCGCTCCGACGATTATTGGTGCCTGATCGATGAAGTGCAGTCCATTCGTGATGACTACAAGGTGGGTATTCGCTTGTACGCGGACATTCTTGAAGATATCACGCTGTATTTCCATTAAGCCGTCAATAGCGCTGCAACGACCTAAAGGGCTGGATCCTGCTGCCGTTGACAAGCCGTCAAGGCGCCTATTGCCCCTCGCCTACATTGTCATGAGTGCCTGACGCCAATGCCTAGTCTTTCCACGCAGTCACCCGTCATCAGAAGTGCGTTGCAGGCCATTCCCTCTGCACTTTGCCTGCGGCAGGCGCTGGCGGGCCAGCATGTGCTGCTGACCGGCGGTACGGGTTTTTTTGGCGCATGGTTGCTGGCGTTGTTTCAACAACTGAACGAGCAAGGCGCAGGGGTGAGCGTCACCGTTCTGGCACGCAACCCATCCCGTTTTCTGAAAACACAACCCTGTTATCGCGATTGCGCCTGGCTGCATTGGCTCGCGGGTGACGTACGTGAGTTGCAGTCCGTTCCGGGGCAGCCGGTGAATCTTGTTATCCATGCTGCAACCGACACCTCCTCGGCTGCTCATGGCAACCCGTTACAGGTCTTCGATACCGTCGTTACTGGTGCTCGGCGGGTGCTCGACCTGGCAGTGCGTGAGCGGGCTCGTGTGCTTTTGATCGGTTCGGGGGCGCAGTACGGGCCGTTGCGCGCAGGCGCGGAACACCCCGGCGGGGTCGCCGAAGACTTTGCTGGCGCCTGTGTCAGTAACAGCGCAGGGAGTGCTTATGCCGAAGGCAAGCGTGCGCAGGAAACCTTGGGCGCGATTTATGCAAAGACTCATGGCATTGACGTAATCATGGCGCGCTGCTTCGCCTTTTCGGGGCCGGGTCTGCCGCTCGATGGTCATTTCGCCATAGGTAACTTCGTACGAGACGCACTGTTTGCCGATCAGGTAGTGATCCAGTCATGCGGGACGGCGGTCCGCAGCTATTTGCACGGCGCAGATCTGGCCGCCTGGCTGTTGGTGCTGCTGGTAAGGGGGGGCGCCGGCGAAGCCTACAACGTGGGCTCAGACCAGGCGATCAGTATCGCTGATCTGGCGCGTCGGGTGGTTTCGCGAGTGGCTCAAGAAAAGCAGGTGCGGATCCTTGGGCGAGCCGAGGGTTCGGAGCGTTCCTTCTATGTGCCGGACATCAGCCGTGCCCGCGGATTGGGGCTGGATGTGTGGACCAGCCTGGATCACTCGATCGACAGCATGGCTGCCTGGGCGAAGTCCATGGCTTATCGAAATTGAATTTCAACGTGGCTGCGTGTATGCGAGGCCGTGACAAAGGGGATACGTGATGGATTGGGCCTCAATTGCAGGCGGTAGTTGCCAGGGCAAGCCTTGGCGAGTGGGTATCGCTGGGGTTCAGCTGGGGCAGGAGAAGGGTGCTTTTCTTTTAAGTGACCAGCAGTGGCAGACGCTGCAGGCGCTGGTTCCTCTTGGTCCTTTGCAGGCCTACGGGAGCGCCAACGGCCTTCTCTTCGAACGGATAGGGGTGTCTGACTTCGTTGCCCACTATGACAGTGTCCTTCTTGTCGAGCAGGTACATGCTGGCACCGGTGTGCTGGCGTTATCGCCGGGCGCTCGGACCTACCTGCTGTGCCTGCACGGCTGCAACGATGGCGCGCAGTTGTTCGAGCAGTATCATCGAGTATTCCTGCCTGCCGAGGAGGCGTTCACCGGTCAGCATAGGGTGCGCCTCAATCAGCCCTTGGAACTGCCGCTGACTGAATTGAACCCGCGCGCTCCTTTTGTTGGCAAGGCCTGTGTGTTCGGGCGGGACGATATCGATTTGCCGCGTGCCCACTTCGCTCTATGTGACCTTGAGCCTGAGCTATCGGGCTGGCTGTCGTCCCAGTGGCAGGCTTGTCTATTGTCTGGCGCCGTGCCTGTTCATACCGCAACAGCACCCGTGCCAGAGTGGTTTCCGGCTGACTGCTATATAGACGCTAGAAGCTTCGCCGATGGCGCGCAGCTGTGCGCATTTCTGGATGGTATGGAGTGGGGGCAATACAAGGCCCTGGCCAGTCGCCTGGGGTCGTTCCTCATGCAGGGCAGCGCCCGGCCGGATGAGCGCATCTATCCCTATACCGTCGACTTCTGGATCAATGCGTTAACCTCGGCCATTGCTCTGGACGCTGCTGAAGTTCGCGGCGCGGCGCCGTTGTTGAGCGTTGTCATTCCAGCATACAACTATGGCCGGTACTTGCGGCAGGCCGTGCGGTCCGTTCTGGATCAGGGTGTTGACGACCTTGAAGTCCTCGTTGTGGACAATGCGTCGACGGACAACACACAAGCGGTCATGGAGGAATTTTCGTCTGATCCGCGGGTGCGCTATATGCGCAATCGGCGAAATCTCGGCGCTGGCAACAGTTCTCAGAATGGCTTTTGGGCGGCCAAGGGGAAATACCTGATTCTATTCATGGCCGACGATTTCATGAATCCAGGCCATGTGCAGCGGCTACTCCCGGTGATGGAAAGCACCCCGGGCCTGGCTTTGGGCTACAGCCCGATATGCTGGGTTAGCGAGCAGGGCGACGTTGTGCCAGGCCCTCGCCACCCAGGTCATCGTAGCGCGGACTACATTGGCGGGCGTAATGAGGTGGCGGACCTTCTGATTCACGACAGTTACATCACGCCTTCTGCGGCAATCATCCGCAGGGACGCTTTTTTCAAAGCGTGGCGACGTGATGTGAGAATTCGCGGGTCGGGTGACTGGCAGCTCATGGTTCAGCTTGCGGAGTTATTCCCTGACTTTGTCTTCACCGCAGTTCCGGGTGTGAGCTATCGCGTACATGCTGCTCAACACTCCCACGAATTCTATGTTTCTTCGGCGCCGCTGGAAGGGCACACCTGCATCCTCGAAGGCGTATTCGAGCGTGGCAACGAAGGGCGACTGAAAGGCTACGAGCGTGAGGTGGCTGCGCACCTCAAGCGGCGACTGGCGCTTTACCCGCAAGAGCAGGGTACGGCGCTGGGCCAGCGAATCCGGCATCTGTGTGAACGTCTGGAAGCCTTGGCTGAAGACGCTCAAAGAGCGATGTTCAGCATCATAGTGACCACCTTCAACCGCCCCGAATTGCTCCGGGATGCGCTTGACAGCATTGGCCATCAATCCTTCACGGACTTCGAAGTCATTCTGGTCAACGACAATGGCGAACCGGTAGAGTCGCTTCTGGCTGAGTACGACTTTCCAGTCACGTATATCCGCCAAGGCAGCAATCGCGGCCCGGCCGCTGCCCGCAATGCAGCGTTGCATCTGGCCCGTGGTCACCATGTCGTTTATCTGGACGATGACGACCGGTTCCTGCCTGGCCATCTTGAAGAATTGGCCAAAGCGCTGGCTGCTCACCCCGACAGTGTCGTGTACACGGACGCGGTGTTCATTCAGGAAACGCTAGCCGCGGGCAAGCGGACCGAGGTGGCGCGTGAGCAACGCTATCCTCATGAGGCCTACTCCCGGGAGCGTTTGCTGGTCAACAACTACATCCCGATCAATACCTTCGCCTGCCCGCGTGCGCTTGTACTGGCCGTGGGGGGGTTCGACGAATCCTTGGCAGGATTGGAGGATTGGGATTTCCTCATGCGCCTGTGCGCTCGCAAAGATTTCCACCATGTTCGTTGTGAGACGGTGGAAGTGCATCTGCGTCATGATGACGGTGCGCCGGCGCGACGTTCGGAACAGGCGCTGAAAGATTATCCTGCTCTGTATCGCGAATTGTATGCGCGTCATTCCGACTTAGGCAGCGAAGAAGTCAAGCGCGGGCGTCAGCAGATGCTTGAGCATCTGGGTGACAAGCCCAAGGCGTTGACGGTGCACGACTGGCTGGCCCAGCGCGTGCCAAACGCCCTGCAGGGTCATCTGATAGAGCAGCGTCTGCAAGCGCACCAGGGCGGGCCTGTTATCGGGATCATTGTGGTGGACGCTGATGGGCACGCGGATGCATTGAAAGCATCTGTGCAAAGCCTGGTTGGTGACACCTGCCTTTACCCCGCAGTGAAAGTCATCGCACTGACGGCAGCGCAGGTGCCAGTGACTTCGGCGCAGGACAAACTGCATTTCCAGCGGTTGACCGATGCCCGCCTGAGCGACCAGCTTAATCAGGTGGTTCAGGCAGGTGGGTTCGACTGGTTCATTCTGGTCGATGCGGGGGCTGAGTTCACGGCCAGCGGCCTACTGATCGCCGCACTTGATCTATTGGCTGCGCCTGGGTGTCGCGCCGTTTATGGTGATGAAGGTTTGCGCTCCGAAGGCGCGGACATGGGCGCTGCGCTGCGCCCTGATCTCAACCTAGATCTGTTGCTCAGTCTGCCTGCATGCCTTTCACGCCACTGGCTGTTCAACCATCAGGTGTGGCTGGACATGGGTGGCTTCCGCCAGGAGGCTGGCCATGCTTTCGAGCTGGATTACATTCTGCGCCTTATCGAGTCCGCCGGTTTCGAGGGTTTGGGGCATATCAGCGAGCCGCTATTGATTTGCGATGCCCCGTCGCTGCACGATTGCCCGGATGAGCGCGGGGTCATCCAGCGTCATCTGCAGGCTCGCGGTTTTGCTCAGGCTCGCGTCGGCTCTCGTCTGCCTGGGCGTTATGACCTCGACTATGGCGCGCCCGGCGACGTACCGGTCAGCATCCTGATCCTGCTCCAGGGCAACAGCACCGAGCGGGCGCAGCGTTGCATGGAAACCATCCTGGAAAAGACGGCGTATCGAAACTACGAGGTGGTTCTACTTGCGTCGGCGAATGCCGGTGCGGCAGTGAACAGCTGGCTCGATGGCGTCGCCCAGTTGGGCACCGAGGCTATTCGTTGCTTGCGCTTCCCGGCCGGCATGGCGCCCGTGAAAATGCGCAACCAGGCCGCCGGTCAAGCCCGCGGTGACTTCCTGTTGTGGCTGGATGAAGGCGCTGCGGTGCTTGAAAACGACTGGCTGCAGCAGATGCTCAACCACGGCATGCGTCAGGAAGTCGGCGTGGTGGGGGCCAAGCTGGTGGCGGGTGACGCTACCATCAGCCATGCCGGTTTTGTGCTTGGCCTGAACGGCCCGGTTGGCGAAGCCTTTGCCGGCCAGCCAATGGATGCGCCCGGGTATTTGCAGCGCCTGCAGGTCGACCAGAACTATGTCGCAGTAAGCGGCAAGTGCATGCTGGTAAGCAAAAGCCTGTTCCTCGAGGTGGGCGGTTTCGACGAGGCGCCAGAACTGCAGCGCTGGACCGATGTCGATCTGTGCCTGCGCCTGCACCGCGCCGGCTACCTCGGCGTGTGGACGCCCCGTGTGCAGTTGCTCCTCAGCGAGGAGGCAGCAACCCCGGCCAGCCGCGCGCAAGAAGATGCCTTGTATGACCGCTGGCTGCCGGTACTGGCACGCGACCCGTTCTACAATCCGAACTTCTCGCTCGCCTCCATCAATGGCTTCGGCCTGACGCCGGCCGAGCTGAGCTGGCGTCCGTTGTCGTCCTGGAAACCGCTGCCGACGATTCTGGCCCATGCGGCGGACAGGCAGGGTTGTGGTAACTACCGGGTCATTCAGCCGCTTGACACGCTTGCCCAGCAGGGGCTGGTAGAAGGGCAGTTGTCGTGGAATCACTTGTCGCCTGCCGAGCTGGAGCGTTACCAGCCAGACAGCATTATCCTGCAGCGCCAGGTCGGCGATGAGCAGATCGAGCACATGCGGCGCATGCACGCGTTTTCGCGGGCCTTCAAGGTCTTCGAGCTGGACGACTATCTGCCCAACCTGCCGCTCAAGAGTGTGCACAGGGCGCACATGCCCAAGGATATTCTGCGTTCCATACGTCGCGGTCTGTCCTATGTGGACCGTTTTGTCGTCTCCACGCAACCGCTGGCCGAAGCCTTCGCCGGCCTGCACGACGATATCCGGGTGGTACACAACACGCTGGATACCCGCTACTGGAAAGACCTCAAGGCCCTGCGCGGGCAGTCGCGCAAGCCGCGTGTCGGCTGGGCAGGTGGTGCGAGCCACACAGGCGACCTGGAAGTGATCGCGGACGTGGTCAAGGAATTGGCCAATGAGGTGGAGTGGGTGTTTTTCGGCATGTGCCCGGACAAGTTGCGGCCCTATGTTCATGAGTACTACGAGGGCGTTTCGCTTGAGCAATACCCGGCGACACTGGCCAGGATGAACCTGGACCTGGCCCTGGCACCCGTGGAGCAGAACCTGTTCAACGAGTGCAAGAGCAACCTGCGCCTGCTGGAATACGGCGCTTGTGGGTTCCCGGTGATTGCCAGTGACATACGTTGCTACCAGGGCTACAACGACTTGCCGGTCACACTGGTCAAGAACCGTTTCCGTGGCTGGGTAGATGCCATCCGCATGCATATCTCCGATCTGGATGCCACGGCCAAGGCGGGCGATGCACTGCGCAATGCGGTGCTGGGTGGCTGGATGCTCGAAGGCGACAACCTGAGCAACTGGCGCAAGGCCTGGCTGGCGGACTGATCCATAGTGGTCGGCCTGTGCCGGCCTCTTCGCGTCGAACCGCCGCGAGGAGGCCGGACCAGGCAAGCCAAACCGCCATCTCCGGCACGGCTATTGCTACATCGCTGGCATCACACCGTTTTTATGACGGTCAGCCACGCGAGAGAGCACGATGCCCCAGGCCGCCCATATATCCCGAGCCCCCGATCAACAGGGGCAAAGCCCGGTCGAACAGGACAGCCGCCAGGGTATCGAGCAAGCCTTTGCCGTTTTCAATCAGGTGTCGAGCCAGCTGAGCCAGTCCTACAGCCTGCTCGAAGCCCGGGTCAGCGAACTCAAAGGCGAGCTGGCCGTAGTCAGTGCCCAGCGCATCGATGAACTCAGTGAAAAGGAACGCCTGGCCAACCGCTTGCAGCACCTGCTGGACCTGCTGCCCGGCGGGGTCATCGTGATTGATGGGCACGGCCTGGTGCGTGAAGCCAACCCAGCTGCCTGCGAACTGCTCGGCGAGCCGTTGATCGGCCAGCTGTGGCGGCAGGTGATCGCCCGCAGTTTTGCTCCACGCAAGGATGATGGCCACGAAGTCTCGCTGCGCGACGGCCGCCGCCTGTCTATTGCTACCCGCTCGCTGGATGCCGAGCCTGGCCAGTTGGTGCTGCTCAATGACCTGACTGAAACCCGGCGCCTGCAAGACCAACTGGCTCGCCACGAGCGCCTGTCGTCGCTGGGGCGCATGGTCGCTTCGCTGGCGCATCAGATCCGCACACCGCTGTCGGCAGCCATGCTCTACGCCAGTCACCTGGCCGATAGCGAACAACAGCTGAGCGCGGAAACCCGCCAGCGCTTTGCCGGTACCCTCAAGGAGCGCCTGCACGAGCTGGAGCACCAGGTGCGCGACATGCTGGTGTTCGCCCGTGGCGAACTGCCGCTGGGTGACCGGGTTACGCCCAAAGCCCTGTTTCAGGCGCTCCAGCAGGCGGCCCAGGTGCATGTGCAAGGGCATGCCGTGCGCTGGCAGTGCGACAGCCACCTGGGTGAGTTGCTGTGCAACCGCGACACCCTGGTCGGCGCCTTGCTCAACCTGGTCGAAAATGCCCTGCAGGCCAGTACCAGCCCGGCGCGGTTGAAGGTGCACCTGTTCCGTCGTGAGCGCACCTTGCATCTGTGCGTAAGCGATGCCGGTTGCGGTATCGACGCCGAGTTACTGGCGCGTCTGGGCGAGCCCTTCCTGACCACCAAGGCCACCGGTACCGGCCTGGGCCTGGCTGTGGTCAAGGCTGTGGTGCGCGCACATCAGGGCACGATCAACCTGCGCTCGAAAGCCGGCCGTGGCACTTGCGTGCGCGTTGAGCTGCCCTTGATCGACGGGCAGTTGGCGGAGGGTGTGTAATGGCAATCAAGGTATTGCTGGTCGAGGATGATCGCGTATTGCGCCAGGCGCTGGGCGATACCCTGGAAATCGGCGGTTTTGCCTACGAGGCCGTCGGCAGTGCCGAAGAAGCGCTGGAGGCGGTACTGGAAGAGACCTTCAGCCTGGTGGTCAGCGATGTGAACATGCCTGGCATGGACGGCCACCAGCTGCTTGGCCAGTTGCGCCGGCAGCAGCCGCAACTGCCTGTGTTGCTGATGACGGCGCACGCCGCCGTCGAGCGGGCGGTCGAGGCGATGCGCCAGGGCGCTGCCGACTACCTGGTCAAGCCGTTCGAGCCCAAGGCGCTGCTTAGTCTGGTGGAGCGGCATGCTGCCGGGCGTCTGAAAGGTGATGAGGGCCCCGTGGCCTGCGAACCGGCCAGCCGGCAGTTGCTTGAACTGGCCGCCCGTGTGGCGCGCAGCGAGTCTACCGTGCTGATCTCCGGCGAGTCCGGCACTGGCAAGGAAGTGCTGGCACGCTACATTCACCAGCAGTCGCCACGTGCCGCGCAGCCCTTTGTCGCGATCAACTGCGCCGCCATCCCCGACAACATGCTTGAGGCTACCCTGTTCGGCCACGAGAAGGGTGCCTTTACGGGCGCCATCGCTGCCCAGCCAGGCAAGTTCGAGCAGGCCGAAGGTGGTACGTTGCTGCTCGATGAAATCTCCGAAATGCCCATGGCCCTGCAGGCCAAGCTGTTGCGTGTGCTACAGGAGCGCGAAGTGGAGCGGGTGGGTGGGCGCAAGCCGATCAGCCTCGATATCCGGGTACTGGCCACCACTAACCGTGACTTGGCGGGCGAAGTGGCGGCCGGGCGCTTCCGCGAAGACTTGTATTACCGCTTGTCGGTGTTCCCGCTGGCCTGGCGCCCGCTGCGTGAGCGATCAGGCGATATCCTTCAGCTTGCCGAACGCTTGCTGGCGCGGCATGTAGCGAAGATGAAGCACGCCCCGGTGCAATTGTCGGCGCAGGCGCGCGCCTGCCTGCAGGCCTATGCCTGGCCGGGCAACGTGCGTGAACTGGACAATGCCCTGCAGCGTGCACTGATACTTCAGCAGGGAGGGGTAATCGAGGCGGCGGATTTCTGTCTGGCAGGCGCCATTCCATTGTCGGCTAGCGCGGCGCCATCAGCCGAGGTTGAGGTTGAGGCCGGCGGATTGGGTGATGACATGCGTCGCCACGAGTACCAGA
>RCUS01000275.1_pt1 | contig 37375 bp, 30 predicted proteins | sample 2166221 | NCBI WGS metagenome assembly RCUS01 (sample SAMN09932758, study PRJNA488358) | compost metagenome | isolation source: compost soil in cyclohexanecarboxylic | place: Germany: Experimental Botanical Garden
TTTCATCAGTTCATATCCTTGTGATCTGGTAACTATATTGTATAAATATCAATCAAATTAAAATGATACTTGAGTAAGTGTTACTTGCTATTTTTATATTCTTTTGTACAGAAATATAAAGCTTAAAAAAGAGGCCAAAGCCTCTTTATTTTTAACCCACTCAAAATCAGTCATCAATCATGGCGAACTCTTGCTCAGGAGTTCCCTTAACCAAATGATGGCGGCTATATAACAGATAATAAAGTATAAATCCGACATAAATCAGCGCGGCTAATAACCAAACTTTCGGATTCACCATTAACCCTGCAACTACAGCAACGGCGGCAAGAATCAAGGCAATACAAGACGTCCAAACTCCTCCAGGCGTTTTATAAGGACGTGGTAATTCAGGACGAGACACGCGTAATTTGATATGGGAAAGCATCATCAAGACATAAGAAATTGTTGCACCGAATACAGCCATTAAAATGAGTAAGTCACCCTCACCTGTTAAAGAAAGTAAAAAACCAATAATGCCCGGAATGATAATTGCCCAATATGGCGCTTTATTTTCATTGGTAAGCGATAAGTTTTTTGGCAAATATCCCGCACGTGACAATGCAAAGATCTGACGTGAATAGGCATAAATGATTGAAAAGAAACTTGCGACAAGTCCAGCAAGACCAACAAAGTTAACAAAGCTTGCCAACCATGTGTGCTGACCATACACCGCAATGAGCGCATCAACCAAAGGTGCTCCCGAATTTTTTAAAGCATTTGAACCCGCAGCGCCTGCTCCCAAAAATAAAATTAAAAGCGCAAACGATGCCAATATCAACATTGAACCAATCAAGCCTCGTGGCAATGAACGTACTGGATCTTTTGCTTCTTCGGCAGCAAGTGGTACCCCTTCAACTGCAAGAAAAAACCAGATGGCATAAGGTACTGCTGCCCATATTCCCATATAGCCAAACGGTAAAAAGCTACTTGCACCTGCATGAGAACTGACTGGAATATCAAATAAACGTGCACTGTCAAAATGTGGAAGCATCGCCACGATAAATACCACGAGTGCAATACAAGCAACTGCGGTAATTCCAAACATGATTTTAAGCGCTTCACCTGCACCTTTCAGATGAATACCCATGAAAACTAAATAGCAAATTAAATAAACAGCCCAGCCGCCAATCCCAAATAATGATTCGCAATATGAACCGATAAATACGGCAATCGCGGCAGGTGCAATTGCATATTCAATTAAAATCGCAGTCCCTGTGAGATACCCCCCAAAAGGACCAAATGCAACGCGGGCAAAACTATAGCCACCGCCAGCAGTGGGTAACATCGTTGACATCTCAGACATCACAAAGCTCATGCAGAGATACATAAACGCGACGATGACTGTTGCAATAAAGAGTCCGCCCCATCCACCTTGTGCCAGCCCAAAATTCCAACCTGCAAAGTCACCCGAAATGACGTAAGAGACACCCAGCCCCACTAAAAGTAACCAACCTACTGCCCCCTTTTTTAACTGACGTTTTGCAAAATACTCTGCGTCCTGTTGCAGAGCGCCAACATCTACGCTTAATTCTGACTCTTTCATTGCCGTATTGCCTTATCGACTAAATTTACACCATCAATAGTTGCGCAAAAGATATTCATAAAACTTGACAGCAAAACATCTCCCCGACCACTTGAAGTCAAGTTGATTCATTTTTTCTTTTATAAGATCGACGGCATCTCAACACGAAACGTGTTTAAAAATTAAATTGAGGAGATGGGTTATGTCTGTAGAACAAAATGAATTTTTAAGCCAAGTTCAATTACAAATACTGGCAGAACAAGCAATTAAGCAATATCCATCAGACTATCAAGGACAGGTCAAACTACTGTGTCAGTCTGAAAATGCAACGTTTCAGATTTCGACTGGATCAGCCCGATATGCGCTTCGAATTCACCGTCCGAACTATCACAGCAAACTAGATATACAAAGTGAGCTTGAATGGTTAGATGCCTTAAATGCGAGTGGTATTCAAGTTCCCGTTGCGATTGCAGATCAATCGGGTGAACGCGTAATTACCTTGAAACTATCGAATGATATTTATCGTTATGCAGTCCTTTTCAACTGGGTTGATGGCGATATGCCGACTGTTGAAGTTGACCCCACTGCATTTGAGCAACTAGGACAAATTACTGCAAAGTTGCACGTTCATAGCAAAACATGGCAAGCGCCTGAAAACTTTCAACGTATTGTGTGGAATCATGAAACCATGATCGGTGCGGATGGACACTGGGGAAACTGGAAAAATGCACCTCACTTGAGACTACAAGATCACGGCGTTATCGAAGAAGCCATTGTACAAATCGCGAAAGATTTAAATTCTTTTGGCAAAACTCAGGAACGTTATGGCCTGATTCATGCCGATTTGCGTTTAACCAATCTATTACTACAACAAGAACGTATTGGCGTGATCGATTTTGATGACTGTGGAATGAGTTGGTTTATGCATGACCTCGCCGCTGCGATTAGCTTCAATGAACATTATGCAAATGCGCCTCAATGGGTGGATCACTGGTTAAAAGGCTACGAACGTGTAGGTCATATTCAGTCTGAAGAATATGAAATGATCCCGACTTTTATCATGCAACGCCGCATTCAAATGATGGCTTGGAATGGTTCTCACGCACAAACAGAAATGGCTCAAAGTCTTGGAGATCAATGGTCCAATGAAACTGTGCGTCTCTGTAAAAAATATTTAAACGGACAAATGCCTGTCGGAATTTGAAAAGTGATTTAGATCGCTTTTCCCTCATTTCCAATTTTTAGTTTTTAAATTTTATAGAATTTAAAGGAAGGGTTTATGCAAGCTACCCATCAACTGAGCCGAGTTGCCAAAGCACTATTACTCACCAGTAGTCTGGCAAGTATGATTGCGCTAAGCGCATGTAACTACAACCCTTTGCAAAGCGCATCTCCCCCAGTCGCTATTCAAAAAAAGGAATATATACAAAAAGGCCAATGGGACGCTTTTAACTTTGACCAACTTAATCAATTGATTGCTACCTATGGAAAAGATAGCCCAAACTACAATTCTGACAAACGTCCGTATATTGTCACTGACTTTGACAATACCTCGGTATTTTTAGACATCGAAGAAGCCACTTTAATTTATCAACTTGAACACTTAGCGTTTAATGTTACGCCAGAGCAGCTTAATCAAATTATTCGTAAAGGAATTAGCTCGCAAAATTTTGACGCGGCCTACAATAACCAGCAAGGCCAACCAGTCAATATTGATAAGATCGCCCCAGATATTATTGCCAGCTACACATGGCTTTATCACCACTATAGCGGTCTAAAAGGTAAGCAAAGTCTCGATCAAATTAAACAAGATCCGCATTATCTCGATTTCATTACTAAAATGAGATATCTATATGCGGCGATTGGAGACACGTTTGATCATGAAGTCGCATATCCGTGGGTCACTTATTTGTTTACTGGGCTTACCGAACAACAAGTCCGTAATTTGGTAAAAGCAACGGTTGCTTGGCAAATGCAGCAACCAATTGGACCTGTAACATGGACCTCACCCGCAGCGCTTTCGGGCCAAGCAGGTGTTGTTAAAACCACTTGGGAAAATGGTTTAAGACCATACCGTGAAATGCAAAATCTATTTAAGGCCTTTCAGGACAATGGCATTGATGTCTATGTCTGCTCGGCATCTTTTATTGATGTGATTAAGGAAATTATTTCTAATCCAGAGATCGGCTATAACATTAATGAAAAAAATGCCTACGCCATGGAGTTAGAACGAGATGCACAAAATCGAATTTTACCCGAATTTCGTCATGGCTATGCGCAAACCCAAGGTAAAGGCAAAACCGCAACCATCCAGCGTTTTTTAGTTTCTAAATATGGTTACGGGCCAATTTTTATCGCAGGTGACAGTGAAGGCGATCAAAATATGATGCAAGATTTTGCGGCGACTCAGAAGGTACTGATTATTAACCGATTGCGCAGTCCGAGTTCTGATATTGGAAAGTTTTCTCAGCAGGCTGTACAGGGCTATGGTCAAGCCAATCCTAAGTTTTTACTACAAGGTCGCGATGCCAATACAGGTCAATTTAGACCTTCAATGGCCAGTTTAAGTTATGGTGCACAAACGGCAAAAACTACAAAAAATTAATATTTCACTTATTTTCTCATGCCTACAATACATGTTGTATGCATGAGAAGCCGCTTAATTTTTTGTTTTAGTTCTGCCCTTTTTGCCTATCTCTAATGCATTTTCTGCCTTCTTTTAGTTCGCTACCCAACCTTAAATACAACTCTTGATCTCTTCTTAAAGAATCAAGCCTGAAACTTAAAACAGCAACACATAAGTCATTATTTTATAAAAACTTTTAATAAAACAAAATCATGGATGTAAGTAAAAACTGGTATGGCTTTTGCTTAATATAAGAATAGTTAGGAATAAATATCATGAGACTTGACATGTTACATCTCAACCCAGCTCATCTTGTCGATTCAAATATGTGTAATCAAGGTGTATTGTCTGCAGCTGCCTCTGGATTAAGCGAGTTTATTCGTCAAAAAGGTGCAGATGTTGATCGCGTTTTAGGTATTAGTGGTATTAATCCTGAACTTTTAATTAGCCCAACTTTGAGCTTACAACTCCCCAATTATTGCAAGGTGCTAGAACAGGCGGCATTGGTTTCAGGTTGTGATAATTTTGGTCTGCATTACGGTCAACAGTTTCAACCGAAATCATTAGGACTCATTGGGTACATCGGTCTTTGTTCAAATACATTAGAATCTGCCCTCATGAACATGACCAATAATTTTTATTTGCATCAGAAAGATACACTCAATCGAATGGTCGATTTGGGAGATAGCTGGCGTATAGATTATCAAGTTCAACACGGCGCGATTTTAACTCGCCGCCAAGATGCAGAGCTGACCATGGGCATGTTTATGAACGTGATTCGTGAAGTAATGGGCCCTCATTATTCACCTCGCGCGATTCACTTTGAGCATACTCGCCCTGAATTCTGGCAAGAACACAGCAAATTATTTAATGCGCCTGTTTATTTTGATCAACCTTTTAATTCCATCATCATTTCAAAAAAAGACGTCCAGCATACTATGCCGGGACGTGATTCTATTTTGTTAACAGTAATTCTAGATACACTGCTGTTACTCAATCGCTCTTCACCAAGTCAAAGCCTTTCAGATCAGGTTCGCTCTCACATCCAGCTTGAACTAAGTGAAGGTGAACCAAACCTTGAAAAAATCGCTCATGATATTGGTTTAACGAGTTGCACCCTTACCCGCCGTTTAAAAACTGAAGGACTGACCTTTACCCATTTAGTTGATCAGGTTCGTTGTGAGTTGGCCGAACATTATATTAAACAGAAAAATATTCCAATTTCAGAAATGGCATTCTTATTAGGTTATTCAGAAGTAAGTGCTCTATCACGTGCATTTAAACGCTGGTTTGGTGTTACTCCACGCCAATTAAGACACTAAAACATCGCAAATACAGGCCTTAAATAAAGGCCTTTTTATTATTTAAGTAATTCGAGATATCTTCTAAAGACACATAAGATAATTGAACAAAAAAATACCCCTCAAATTAGATTTAACATCCAACTTGAAGGGTATTTTTATAGAAGGTTTTACTTTAATTTTGTTAAGGCTTGATCCAAAGCGCCAACTAACCAATCGATATCTTTTGTTTGGAAAGCCAAAGGTGGGCGAAGTTTTAATACGTTGCCATAAGGACCTGCAACTGAGGTTAAAACTCGATGAGTATTTCTGAGCTCTTCAATAAGGTTCAAAGCCAATGCTTTATTTGGCTCTTTTGTGGCTCGATCTTTGACCAGTTCAAATCCTATAAATAGACCAGCGCCACGGACATCACCCACCATCTCATGTTTATCCATAAGTTTAGTGAGTTCTTTTAGAAGTAGCCCACCCACATATTTGCTATGGGTTTGCAATTCTTCTTCCTGAATGACTTTAAGTACAGCGTGTGCCGCCGCCATAGAAACAGGATTACCGCCAAAGGTATTAAAATATGGAATTTTATCGCTGAAAGCAGCAAGAACTTCACTCTTGGCTAAAAGTCCTGACACTGGAACTCCATTACCCATTGGTTTACCTGTGGTAATGATATCAGGCACAACATTGTGGCGACCAAAGCCCCAGAAAGAATCACCAGTGCGCGCGAAACCCGGTTGTACTTCATCAGCAATAAAGATACCGCCATTGGCATGCACGACATCAACCGCTTTTTGTAAGAACCCAACAGGATTAGGCATCACACCATCAGAAGAAAATATTGAGTCCGCTAAAAAACCTGCAAACTTGATGCCTTTTGCATTCATATCATCAATTTGCTGTTGAATTTGCTGAGCAAACCAAGTGCCTAAATCATCAGTTTGAATTCGATAATAATCAGGTGCCGGAACTAGACGAGTTGTCGCATCTAAAGGCTGCTCAGTTCCAAGCGCTGGAGAGCATCCTGAGGTTAAACTACTGGTTCCATGATACGACTCTTGAGACACAATGATTCCTGTCCCGCCGCTATATTCACGGGCAATACGAATCGCTAAATCATTCGCTTCTGAGCCAGTACACATATACATGGCACGGTCAATTTCATCAGGAGTGGTTTGTAATAGTTCTTCGGTATAATCCAAAATATTTTCATGTAAATAACGTGTATGCGTATTGAGCATTTTCATTTGCTCATTTACCGCTTCAATCACCGCAGGATGACAATGACCAATGCTGGCAACATTGTTGTAAACATCCAGATATTGATGACCTGCTGCATCCCATAAATATTGCCCCTGTCCTTTCACCAGATGCACGGGATTACGATAAAACAAGCGATAGGATTCACCTAAAATTTTATTTCTTTTATCGGTCAGTTTGCGGGTAGCATGGTCCAGCTCAGCAGCATGTTCTGGACGAAAGCTATTGGTATCCATAATGGTTGAACGCGTACCCATGAATGACTCCTCTATTTATATTCAGCATACTTTTGCGCGAGACAATGACTGACGTAGGCAACTCATACGCTGATTCGAAATATTTCAGTATTTGATTGAAGTTACGCAAACCATATTGCTTAAGTATCTTTAAAAAAACTTGACCTCAGACCACTTAAGCCACGATTTGAAGTCAACTCTCAAAGTTCATCCAATAGCTATTTTAAAATTAGGGTTATGCCTTCCCCCAAACATAGACTCAAACATCTAAAGAAAGACATTAGAAATCATATTCCAGTAGCTTTCTCTGTCGTCTGCTCCATCTGAGCTTAAAAGCTGAATAATTGCGCCCTCAATCATATATAAAAAGAGTTTTGCATCTTGAAAAGTCGCATCGGTTTTTAGTTTTATAAGCTGGCTATAGATTTCATTCATTAGCCAAGTTCTATATTTAATTGCGACTTGATAGGCTTTTGCATAGGTCAGTTTTATTTCAAAAATGGCTTTAAATAATAGATAGTAAAGCCCCTCTAAATCGGTGTGTAAAAGATAAAGCTCCTTGAGTTTATTCCTAGCACTTGTGTGGCTGGTGTATTCAGCAATTGAAATCACTTTTTCTTTTAATCGTTCTTTTTGTACGATTAGACAGATTTCAATAAACCGCTCTTTCGAGTGAAAGTAGTTATAAAAAGTCGCTTTTGGAATTCCGCACTCTTTCACAATTCTGTCGATCCCAACAGTATGAAACCCAAAATGGTGAAATAAATGAATCGACTTATTTATGACTTGTATGGCACGTGTTGGGAGAACTAAATTTGGCATCGTTTTACCGTTATAAATTCTTGTTGTTTCTAAATGAGATACTTTTTTGGGAGAAAAAAAGGCATAGCAAAGCCGTAAAGACTGTGCTTGGCACATCTCGAGTTTGTTATTGCTAAGTTTTAAATAAAAAAGACATAAAGCCTGAAAACCTTAGGGCGTTCAAGCTGCTTTAATTTTTAAGCTGTGTCGTTATAGCTTTTAGCATCGAGAGCCAAGAAATAATGGATGTGCAAAGCCAACTCCTTTTTATTGGGAGTTCTGCCAGACATAAAATTATGGTGGCAGAACGAAGGGGGTTCGCGGACTGGCCTTAAGACTCCAGCACACCCAAGGGTGTCCCCCTCCGTTCCACCATAGAGGGGGCACGAGGGTGTACACACTAAAAGTATAAAACCTTTAATGCTCCTAAGGGACGGTCCGCGACGACCGACTGGCAATGTAGGCCAGCAGGCAAAGAATAGTGCCCAACCCTATTGCAGTCAAGCACACAAAATGCCATTTGTTTTAAATTAAATCATTAGAAAAGTAAGGCTAAATAATGAGGGAGTTATTGTTAAGTGGGGGAAATAAATATCCATAGAGCTAAGAATTTAAGACTGACAGCTCTATTTCACTATTAGAGATTATATAAATATGGCCTAACTTAAATTTATAAGTACAAGCAATTTTAAATTGGACTAGTAGTAAAAGATTTATGCCTTGTGTAAGCTAATATAATTTTTAATAAAGATATAATTTCTTTAAATATTTAAGGGGTTAGAAAAATGATAAAACCAAACTGGGAAATATTTTCTGCAAAATTCTCTAGCGATAAAGAGTTAACTTTTGAGTGGTTTACATATTTATTATTTTGTCGAGAATTTAACCTACCTAAAGGGTGGTTTGGCTTTAAAAACCAATCAGGTATTGAAAAAAATCCTATCGAATATGATGGAGAGATTATCGGGTTCCAATCCAAATTCTATTCAACATCACTTTCAACTCATAAAGATGAATTAATTGAAACTTTAAATAAAGTAAAACGTGATTATCCTGAGCTTACAAAACTTTTATTTTATACAAACCAGATTTGGAGTCAGGCACATAACAATACTGAAAAAAGAATGACCCCTCCTCAAGCATTGGTAGATATAGAAAATAAAGCTAAAGAATTAGGCATTTCACTGGAATGGAGAGAGGCCTCATTTTTCGAATCAGAGTTCGTCTGTTTAGAACATGATGATTTATCAAAGTACTTTTTTACTGAACAAGCACAACATGGGTGGCAACGTTTTGATGATTGGTCAAATACAAAAGCCAAAATCGAAGCAGAATATTATTTTGATAATAATGTGAAAGTAATTTCACCAAACCATCAACAGAATAATGAATTAAATGTTGTTGATGGTATTAATGAAATACGTCAAAAACTTAGTAGTACTAGCACCTCAGTTCGCTTAGTCGGTTTATCAGGTGTTGGCAAAACTCGTTTTGCACAGGCATTATTTGATGAACGTATTGGAGAAAGTGCTTTAGATCACCGAAACGTTTGGTACTGCGATTTGGGTGACTCACCCGTTCCTATACCTGAGCACTTTATTGAAGAACTAATACAGAAAAATAAACCGTATATTTTAATTGTAGATAATTGTGGACAAGATACTCATGCAAAGCTGACAAAAAAAGTTCAAAACACACAAATTGCTTTGATGACCATTGAATATGATGTAAAAGATGATTTACCAGAAAGAACAGATGTTTATAAATTAAAACCGATTAGTGTAGAAATTGTTCAAAAAGTTATTGAACGTCATTATCCCCATATTAATGACCTAAATAGTCGAAAAGTTGCAGAGTTTGCTGGTGGAAATTATCGTTTGGCTTTAGCCATAGCATCGAATATTGAAAGAACAGATAACTTAGCTCTACTAACTGACAGGGAGCTTTTTGAAAGATTGTTTTGGCAGCAAGGTCACGTAAATGCAGAATTATTAAAAATTGCACAAAATTTTGCTTTAGTTTATTCGTTTAATATTGAAGATAGCAAAGAAGAAAACTCGGAACTAGACTTCTTAGCAGGATTAGCAAGAGTAGATGCAGAGTTTGCTATCGAGGCTATAGAAACTCTTAAGAATAAAGATATTGTACAACAACGTGGAAAATGGAGAGCGATATTGCCTCATGCTTTAGCAAATCATTTAGCTAAAGAACTCATTTCGACAAAATTAGTCTTTAAAATTGATGAATTTACAAAAAAAATGCCTGCTCGACTTCAAACTTCTTTTATTAAACGCTTAAGTTATTTGCATGATGTACCTAAAGTAAAAGAAGTAGTTAATTTATGGCTTAGTAATGATGGTTGGTTAGGCGAAAAAATTTTAAATGACACTTATGACAGTGAAGATTTAGTAAAAATTCGACTCTTGTCTTTAGTTTCAGAAGATCAATTACTGGCTTTAATTGAACAAAAACATGCATTGGATAAAGAATTCTTAACAAGAGAAAACCCTCACTTTGTTGAGTTATCTCGATTAATACGATCTTTAGCCTATCAAAAGCATAATTTTAAAAAAGCTTTTCAATTACTAGTTTATTTTGCTAAAGATGAAAAAGAGGAAGAAAATTTCAATTCAATTCGTGATTTAGTTACTTCATTATTTAGATTATATACATCTGAAACCCTAGCGGACTTAGAGCAGAAAAAAGAAATATTAAATGAATTAAAATCACAAGAGGAATATCAGTCTATTTTAATAGACTGCATTTCAACAGCTTTAAATTTTCATGAATATGGATATTTCATAAAAGAATCGGATGAATCAGGAAAGCATTCTAACTATGGTTATCAACCTAAGACATATGATGAAATTTGGTCCTGGGTTAAATTTTTGTTAGAAATTTTAAATGAATTAGATATTCATGGGGTAAAAAAAGTAAGAAAAATTTTTATAGATCATCTAAAAGAAATTATTTGGACTTGTGGTGAAGTTTCTATTGTACATTCTATATTAGAAAAGTTCCATAAAAGAGATTATTTCTTTGAAGCACATGCACAGCTAATCAATATTATTAAATGGAATAAAGAGGAATTAAATGAGCACGCTCCTGATATACTTAATCAACTAGAAGAATTAGAAAAAATATTAAGACCACAAAATTCTAATATTGAAAATTTAATAAAATCATATCTTCTTATTACAGATACTTTTTTATATAAGATAAATAAAGATTGTGATGATGAATTTATTATAGAGATTCCAGATTTCGACAATTATGAAAATTTAATTAATTATTTAAGTGTTCAACTTAAAAATATTGAAAACTTAAAAAATAATATTTCACTATTGCTAAATATCAAATCAATACGAGGAAAATTAAATTATACAGAAATATTAGGAGAGCGTATTGCATCTAGATTAGAATCCTTAGATGAATGTATTGAAATTTTAAATTCTGCCAAAATTACTGAACCATTGATAGAATCTGACTTACTACTAGGTATAGTTAAATATTTTAAGAAAAAATCTGAAAATGAATACCAGCATCTTATAAATTTTATATCATCTAATATAAAATATAGAAAATTGGCATGTAGCATTATCTTTATAAATTGCAGTAATGATGAAGACTATCAATATTTAGCCAATCTACTAAAGAATAAAGAAATATATTGTGAAAATGTTATTGGTTTAGCTTGGCTAAAAGCAAATAATCAAATTAGCGAAAAACAATTTAAAATTATCTTAGATGTCTTAATAGACCTAAAACTTCATAAAATAGTCCAATTTGAGTTATTTCAAGAGTGTAGCTTTCAAAAAAAGGTCTCTACAAAATATAAAAAATTTTTAATTAAACATTTGAGCTATTTTATAAGTATAGAAAACACATATACAACTAAAGATATATTAAATTATCTATTAACAAGCGACCAAACCACTATAAATAAGACCTTTAAAATTATTGTTAAACACTACCAACAACAAGAATACATTAATATCAGCAATAATGATAAAAACTTCAATACATTAAAAGAATTAATTACACACCAAACATTAAAGTTTATTAAAGAATTTTGCAATGAAGAAATATTTAGAAAATTCCATTTTAATGGTTTATTTAATATTCTTCCTTATGCAAAAGAAGAAGAAGTTTTACAGTGGATAAAACACGATCAAGAAAAATTAATATTTTGGGTTGAAAACTCCAGTTTTATAGTTGAAAAAAATTGGATAGATTTGATTATTCAAATTTTGGATATTAGTGAAAATCCAACTTTAATTTTAGAAAAAATTATTAAAAACAATGTATTCTATACAAAAACAATAGAAGTTCGTTCAGGAAATATGTCCGATAATATGCGATATAAATTACCGTATCTAGCCTCTTTAAAATTGAAATTAAAAAATAAAAATACTGAAATTTTATCTTTAATTGATAAGAAAGAGCAAGAGTGGATAAGGCTTATAGAGATTCAGTCTCAAAAAGATGAGCAATCAGAAAGATTAGAATCTGAAATATTTCCTTGGTAGTTCAATTAAAAAATAAGTCCATCCTAATAAAATGAAATTATTTTAATTTCTTAGTATTAATAAAAAGCCCCAAAAAAATTAGGGGCTCTCTTCAAAACTAACCACACATTAAGGCGCAAGTCTGTAACACGTAGATGTAAATAAAGCGACTCTATTATTCAAACCGTCTGTTATCAACACTTCATAATGCGCGAATTTTTTACTACTTCCGACCTTAGTTGCTGTTGCAAATAACACCTTATCTTTCGCACCACTCATATAGCGAATATCAGCCTGTAGGCCTGTATATGGTGCATCCCCTGCATTACAAGCCATCGCAAAAGCGATATCGGCTAAAGAAAATATGACACCACCATGCACGCCGCCTAATGCATTCATGTGTTCGTCTTTCACATTAAGCTGACAACGCGCTTCATCAAAACTGCGATGCAGCACTTGTACACCCAATAGCTCTGCAAATTGATCAACCGCAATAGTTTCCATTTTTTGCACAAACGTCTCCTTACCCGTGCGAGTATTCCCTAAGTGTTAAACCTATGTTTATTGAAATCGACTTATTAAAAGCCGTTAAACACTATCTTGTTTAATTTGATAGTTTGAAGAACTAAAGTCCTTATAGGTCAGGCGGTCATCCAACTCTGAGCTTAAAGGCTGAACTTCTTGCATTGAATTTAAGCATCGCTGTGCAAGCTCAATATATTCTTGCGTGCCTCTAGTTTTCCATTTTTTTTCTTGTTCAGATAAATCACGTGCAATCTTGGCAGGACTGCCCATTGCCAAAACATTTGCTGGAATAATATCTTTGGTTTTGACCAGACTATTTGCACCAATAATGGTGTTTTCACCAATTTCTGCGTAGTCCAAAATTACGCTGTTCATGCCGACCAAAACATTTTTTCCAATGCGGCAACCATGTAAAGTTGTGCCATGCCCAATGTGGCCCATTTCCTCAACTAAAGTCACGCTTTGCGGAAAACCATGGACGGTGCAGCTATCTTGTATATTGGCATTTTGCTTAATATGAATACGGCCAAAATCGGCACGTAATGAGGCAAATGGCCCCACATATACGCCCGCTTCAATAATCACATCACCAATTAAAACAGCAGTTGGGTGTACAAAAGCCTCTGGGCTAACGACTGGAATAACACCATCAATACTATAACAAGGCATGATTTAACCTCTCATTTGTCGCAACCAAACCTCCGAAACGGCGCCAATAGTGCGCTGTGGCATTTGGCATTGGTCCTTCTGCTGTTGCGGCAACAGACAAGAAGTATTCATCCGCAGGTTCAAATACTTTTTTATAAATATTCATTGATAAAGTTCGTGCACTAATCGCGGGCCAGTCAGTTGGCAACAATTCAAGCGGCAATGCAGGATCTTTCAATAAAATCCGTCGATAATAATGAATCAGCAAAGTTCGAATTTGAAAGGCCTGAACAGGTTCTAGCTGTTCGTTTTCCTGCATCAGCAACACGCCAATTTCTCTAAAAATATCGAGAAACTGTAGATATCTTTGGCGTAATTCATCGATTGGCCAGTTGGTTCTGAGCATACGACCAATGGTATCGACCGAATTATTAAAGAGCTGCAATGTTTCGGCTTTAAACACCACCACTTGCTCACTCATATTTAAGTCAACCAACAACCGTTGCAGTTCAATACGGTTACAACCCGGATAAGCCATTAAGTTTGTCGAAATATTGGCAAACCCTAACCATTCGAGTTCTTTCTTTAACAACGCTTTATTTTCAGTGTCTAGGCTAGACATCAGAATAAGATCCCAATAATGGTCCCACTCTTTCATCTGGTCGTTATAAATACGTTGCTCGGCCTGTAAATAGGTCGAACGGCTCGAATCGGTAATTCGATAAAAACTGGTTCTGCCGATTTTGTCTGAACATAACCAATCATTTTTAACTAAACGAAAAACAGAGGTTCTTACAGCACGGTCATTAAAACCAAACAGCTCTAATAACTGAATCAGGCTTGCAAGACTAATGTTTCCACCCCGATGAAGTACTGAATCTCCAAAAATTGTCGAAATAAGCGAAGTTCCACTTAAGGTTTCATTCTTTACAACAGAATCAATTATTTGCTGTATTTTTGCACTCATACTCATGTCTTGGCGTTTAGTTTCAGGGTATAGATTCTATACCCTGAATGATCTTGATGTTAAGCAATCTGACGCATATCGATTACCCGCTTTGCCTTACCTTCCGAACGAGGTAAGGTCGCTTCTGTAACAACTTCTACAGTAACGCTAATCCCAATCATGGTTTTAATACGTTTCATCAACTCCTGAGCAAGTTGATTGGCCTGTATAGTACAGTTATGACACATCTCTGTACGAATATGCAAAGTATCCATATGTCCTTTTTTAGTCACCAAAATTTCATAATTTGGAACTAAATGCGGAACTTGCAAAATTTGCTCTTCAATTTGGGTCGGGAAAACATTCACTCCGCGAATAATCAGCATGTCGTCACTACGGCCCACAATTTTATCCATTTTACGCATTGCCAGATTTTCGCCAGCTAGTAAACGGGTCAAATCACGGGTACGGTAACGAATAATCGGTAAGCCTTCTTTGGTAATGGTCGTAAAGACTAACTCGCCAAGTTCGCCATCTTTACAGACTTCACCCGTTTCAGGGTTAATAATTTCTGGGTAGAAATGATCTTCCCAAATTGTTAGCCCTTCGCCCTCACCTAGACATTGCATGGCAACACCCGGCCCCATCACCTCAGACAAACCATAAATATCGAGCGCTTTAATATTGAGGCGTTCTTCAATTTCACGGCGAAGTTCGTTGGTCCACGGCTCAGCACCAAAAATACCGACTTTTAAAGAAGTATTACGTGCAGTACCAAATTGTTGTTCCAGCTTTTCAATAATACTCACGCAATACGATGGCGTAACCATAATTGCGGTAGGTTTAAAGTCTTGAATGAGCTGAACTTGCTTTTCAGTTTGTCCGCCAGACATTGGAATCACGGTTGCACCTAAGCGCTCAGCACCATAATGTGCGCCTAGACCACCTGTAAAGAGTCCATAGCCATAAGCAACCTGAATCATATCTTTGGCAGTTAAACCCGCCATGCGTAAGCAACGCGCAACAATGTCCGACCAAGTATTAATATCTTTTTGGGTATAACCAACAACGGTCGGTTTACCCGTTGTGCCCGATGACGCATGTAAACGCACAATTTGCTCTTGCGGTACGGCAAACATTCCAAACGGATAGTTATCTCTTAAATCTTGTTTGGTGGTAAATGGAAACTTCGCCAGATCGTCTAAAGTTACGAAGTCATCAGGATGTACACCTGCGTCATCGAACTTTTTCTTATACACCGGACTATTTTCATATACAAAAGTCAGGGTTTGTTTTAACCGTTTAGTTTGCAGCTCTCTAAGCTCTGCAAGTGTTAATTGCTCAACATTATCCGTTGTAAGGCTGTCCATCGCCTCTCTCCTCATTGTGTAATTTTAAAAACCGTCTGAATTAATTTAAATTTTCCAAAATCAGTGCGACGCCTTGTCCAACACCCACACACATCGTGCAAAGTGCATAACGTCCACCTCGTTTTTTTAGCTCACGTGTTGCGGTAATCACTAAACGTGTACCACTCATACCGAGTGGGTGCCCTAACGCAATCGCACCACCATTTGGATTCACGCGATCATCATCATCTTTTAAACCGAGTTCGCGCATACAAGCCAAAGATTGGGCTGCGAATGCTTCATTCAGCTCAATCACATCCATCTGATCTAGCGTTAAACCTGTTTGCTTTAAAATTTTCTGCACAGCCGGAACAGGACCTATACCCATATATTTGGGTTCAACCCCTGCACTTGCAATGCCAATCACTCGTGCTAAAGGTTTTAAACCATGTGTATCTGCAAATTCACGATTGGTAATTAACACACACGCAGCGCCATCATTTACACCAGAGGCATTTCCGGCAGTCACCGAGCCACCTTCTTTCTTAAAAGGTGCTTTTAGCTTCGCGAGTGCTTCAAGTGTAGTCTCACGTGGATGTTCATCGCGATTAACAACATTCACGTTTTTCTTACGGTCTGTAATCTCGACTGGCAAAAGCTCATCGGTAAAGAAACCGTTTTGTTGTGCCGTAGCCGTTTTTTGTTGGCTACGCAATGCAAACGCATCTTGGTCTTCACGACTAATCTGATATTTTTCAGCTACATTTTCGGCAGTTTCCGGCATGCTGTCGGTGCCGTATTGTGCTTTAAGTTGCTTATTTACAAAGCGCCAGCCAATGGTGGTGTCATAAATTTCTGGTGTACGGCTAAACGCTTCTGTTGGTTTAGCTTGTACAAATGGCGCACGGCTCATTGACTCAACACCACCTGCCAACACAAACTGCGCTTCACCTGCTTTAATTGAGCGTGCCGCAAGTCCCACAGCATCTAAACCCGATGCACACAAGCGATTGACTGTCATGGCTGGCACTGTATCTGGTAAGCCAGCCAAGAGTGTTGCCATACGTGCAACGTTACGGTTGTCTTCACCTGCTTGGTTAGCGCATCCTAAAAATACTTCGTCTACCGTATTCCACGGCAAGTTCGGGTGTTTATCTTTTAAATATTTGATTGGCAATGCAGCTAAATCATCTGCACGTACTGCACTTAAGGCACCTGCATATCGTCCAATTGGGGTACGAATAAAATCGCAAATTAAAACGTCTTCCATGTTGACTCCTGATTATGCAAATTCGGTCATATCACGTGAATATTGAGTAGCAATGTTTTGATTTTTCGCTACGTATTGCTTGAGGTAGATACTCGCGCGATATTTTTCCTCTCCATACAGTGCATATAAATTATTTAAGGTTTGGAGCACATAAGCACCGCCCATTTGTGTCAACCACTGGTAAGGACCTTTAGGATAGTTCACTCCATATTTCATGGCATTATCAATATCTTCCAGACTCGCAACACCATGTAAACTTGCTTCGCAGGCTTCATTAATGAGTAAAGCGATGGTGCGTAAGGTTAACAGTGCCGGATGGTCCTTAATCCACATAACGCTCATGCCAAACTGTGCAAAGTAAGCTTCAACTTTTGCCAGATCACTCGCGTCACAAAGCTCGTTATGGCTGAGTACTAAAGCCTGTGCCTGCTCAAAATCATGATGCCAATCCATCAAAACCACTTTACGGCTTAGGTAATGAATATTGGCAGACTCACCTTGGCTTAAACGTAAGTCGATATCATCAATTTGAAGGATGTTGTCGTCACTCGCAGATCCGCTTTTTAAACCTAAACGCGTTAGAAAAGCAGGTAGCTGAGACCAAGTACCCTTTAGCTGAATATGAGCATCAACTGCTTTGGTAGACACAGCTTGAGGCTGAAATGTTTCGTACTGATTTTTTTCGTTATAGCGATAAAAGCCTTGTTTTGACTTACGGCCCCAAGCTCCTGCATCGACCAATTCTTTTTGAATTAGGCTTGGACGATAGCGTGGTTCGTAAAAGAACTCTTGGTAAACGCTTTGCGTTACCGAAAAGTTAACATCTTGCCCAATGAGGTCTGTGAGTTCACACGGCCCCATCGCAAAACCGCCACACTGCTTTAAAGCATAGTCTAGCTGGTCGTAGCTAGTGACTTGTTCTTGCAGTGCTCTAAAGCCTTCTGCATAAAACGGACGTGCAATTCGGTTCACAATAAAACCAGGAGTCGACTTGGTTAATACCGGAATTTTTTTCCAGCTGAGCATCAAGTTTTTTAAAGCCAAACATAAGCTGTTTGGTGTTTTTAAACCTTGTACAATTTCAACCAGTTTCATGACTGGTGCAGGATTAAAAAAGTGTAAACCCACTACGCGCTCAGGATGAACAATACCCGCCGCAATTGCAGTCACTGAAATTGAAGATGTGTTACTTGCAAAAATGGTTTGCGCACTACAAATTTCAGCAAGTTGCTTAAATAAAGACTGTTTAACTTCTTTTTTCTCAACGACTGCTTCAATCACCAAGTCAGCATCTCTTAAAGCTTCAACTTGATTGACCACAGTTAAACGGGCTAAGGCTTCATCAGCTTGCTGCTCTGTGAGCTTGCTCTTTTCAACCAGCTTTTTAAACGTCTGCCCCAAGCCGTGAGCGGCTTGTTGCGCTTTTTGAGCATCCAGATCATATAAAATGGTCGAGTGCCCATTAACGATGGCTAATTGGGCAATGCCGATGCCCATGGTGCCAGAACCAATAACGGCAATTCGGGCACGAGATAAATCTAAATCTGTCATGCTTAGCGCCCTTTAAAATTTGGTTCACGTTTATTCATAAAGGCTTGTACACCTTCACGATAATCTTCCGAGCGTCCAGCAATACGTTGTAAATCTCGCTCTAACAGCATTTGCTCATCAAAGGTGTTATTACTAGATTGATGAATCGCTTTTTTAATGAGAGATAAACCAAAAGTAGGCTGTTTTGCTAAACGTTCTGCCAGTTCAGTCACCTTTGTTTTAAGCTCGGCATCCTCAACAACATCCCAAATCATGCCCCATTCTTTTGCGGTTTCTGCTGGTAGCTTGTCACCTAACAAAGTTAAGCCCATCGCACGCGCATGACCTATAGCACGTGGTAAAAACCATGTACCAGCCGAGTCTGGAACCAAACCTAAGCGGCAAAAGGCTTGTACAAAGTTTGCCGATTTAGCTGCAATGACCAAGTCACACGCCAGTGCAATATTTGCCCCTGCACCTGCTGCCACGCCATTTACCGCGCAAATTACAGGCTTTGGCATATTTACAATCGTTTTAATCAGCGGGTTATAGTAAGTTTCAATGGAATATCCTAAATCTGGAGCTTCAGCATTTGGGTCTACTACACGGTCGCCTAAGTCTTGCCCTGCACAAAAGCCGCGGCCTTCACCACTAATCACAACACAGCGAACATCCGGATTTTTGGTCCACAGGTTTAAAACCTCAGCCACTTCACGGTGCATATCAACGTTAAAGCTATTCAGTGCTTTTGGGCGGTTAAATGTCAGGTAGCCAACACCATTTTTTTCTTCAGCAATAATATTTTGATAGTCCATCACTCACCTCTAAACACTGGCTTTCTTTTCTCAAAGAAAGCATTAATCCCTTCGTTTCGATCTTTTGTAGCCGCCAGCCAGACAAAGTTTTGACGTTCAAACTTGAGTCCCTGACTTAAAGTCGTTTCATGAATACTTTTAATTGATTGTTTAATCACGCGAATCGCTAAAGGCGCTTGTTTCGCAATTTTGGCTGCAAGTTGAACTGCATATTCAACAGTTAATTCAGTCGGAACCACTTGACTGCAAATACCATGTTGCTCTGCCTGTTTTGCCGAAATCATCTCACCTGTCATTGCCCAGCGCATGGTGAGTTGTTGCCCAACCAAGCGCGCTAAACGCTGTGTTCCACCTGCACCCGGCAACATACCAAGGCCAATTTCAGGTAAAGCAAAACGGGCATTTTCACCGCAAATCACCATATCTGAATGTAAAACCAGCTCAAACCCAGCGCCTAAGGCATAGCCATTTACTGCGGTAATGAGCGGCTTACTAAACGCATCAATTTTTTGCCAAAGCTTCGGGCGAATATCGAGTTGCAAAGTGACAGAGTCCATAGCAGCCAACTCGCTAAGATCTGCCCCAGCTGCAAAACATTGAGCGTTACCCGTTAAAACCACTGCTTTAACTTCAGCATTATGTTCAGCTTCTTCGAGCAACTCGCATAAACATTGCAATGTTGCATTGTTTAAAGCATTTCTTTTCTCTGGACGGTTTAGTGTTAATAACAAAACTCCGTCAGCTGCTGTGCTGGCTTTAATCAACTCTTGCATGAAAGGCCTCTATTCATCAAAACTCAAACGAACATTGGAGCCTTTTGGCAAGGTCTGGCAACTGAGCACATAACCCCTTTCGACTTCATCTTTTTCAAGACTATAGTTAAGGAACATATCCACTTCACCAGAAACAACCTTACAACGACAAGTCGCACACACCCCACCTTTACAGGCATACGGTAAGTCAGCACCCGCACGTAAAGCCGCATCAAGAATACTTTCATCATCCTGAGCCACAGAAACAATCAGCTCACGACCATCTAAAATGATGTTTACTTTTTCTTCTTTACGGTTTGCATCAGCTTCAGCGCTACGTTTACGAGCCTGCCCTGTATGGAAACGTTCAGTGTGAATTTTCTCTGCTGCAATCCCATAATTTGGCAAAGTGCTTTCTACAGCATTCATCATTTCGTCTGGACCACAGGCAAAAACATGGTCAAAACTCGTTTCAAGCACATCAAAATCAAAAAGTTGTTTTAGCTTTTCTGCATCAATACGACCATTCATCAATTCACTGTCGTTGAACTCACGAGAAAAAATATTGATGAGTTGAAAACGTTCTTTGAACTGATCTTTCAAATCCATAATTTGCTCGGCAAACATGGTTTGTTTCCATGAACGATTGCCATAAAGCAACGTAAATTTAGCTTCAGGTTGTTCAAACAAAACTTGCTTAACAATCGACAAAATTGGGGTAATACCACTGCCCGCAGCAACGCCTAAAAAGTTTTGTCCGCCAACCTTTGCTGCTTTTTGAAAAAACACGCCTTGTGGTGGCATCACTTCAAGCACATCACCTACTTTTAAATGGTCATTTGCCCAATGTGAAAATTGACCCTGATCAATTTTTTTAACCGCAATACTGATGTCTTCTTTGCCAGCATAGCTACAAATTGAATAACAACGGCGGATTTCACCAGCTTCAGTTAAATGGCGAATGGTTAAGTGTTGCCCCGGTTGAAATTGAAATTGTTCTTGTTGTTCAGGTACAACGTCAAATGCAATACAAATTGCCTGATCGGTTTGAGGCGTAATACTTTTTACTTTTAATGGTACAAATTGGCTCATGGCTGATTTCCTTATCTAAAGACTTAAATACATTTGAAGTAATCAAAAGGCTCAAGACAGTCCTGACATTTATAAAGTGCTTTACAGGCGGTAGAACTAAACTCTGTTAACAGTCGGGTATGTCGGCTTTTACAACGTGGGCACTCTACGCCATCAATCAAATGAACATGCGTACCACATTGATGTGCCAACCCTTCAGGTGGCGCAATGCCATAAACTTGTAGTTTCTTTTTACCCGCCTCAGACATCCAGTCCGTGGTCCATGCTTCTGATAAATCGACCATCACTTTAACTGGGGTCAAAGCTTCTGCGGTAAATGCCTCAACAATTTGCGCTTTCAACATATCTGTTGCTGGGCAACCGCTATATGTTGGCGTTAGACGAACTACAATTTCTTGTTGATCGTTAATGTCTACGCCGCGAATCATGCCTAAATCCACAACAGATAAAACCGGAATTTCAGGGTCACTTACCGTTTGTAGAACATCCCAACATTGGTCGATGCAATGACGAATCATGTGCATGGCTCACCTCCTTGTCTTACCAGGTCATTCCCGGATAAGTTCTTTGAATACTTTGCATTTCAGCCAACAAATAACCTAAATGCTCGGTATGCAATCCTTGTTTCGCACCGCGGCGATAAGCACCGTTAACAGCAACATTTAATTCAAAGCGCTTAAGCTCCTCTGCAATGGTTTTGTCCCATTGTTCTTTTTCATTTGAAAAATCTGGAATCACGCCTTGTGCGACTAATGCTTGTTCATCTGCATTAAGTTCAAATAACTCAGCGGTAAAGCGCCATAAATTATTTAAACCGTCTTGCACACGTTGATGCGCTTCATCTGTGCTTAAACTTAAACGTTCCATCCAGCTTGTCGAAAAACGGATGTGATACTTCACTTCTTTTAACGATTTCACTGCAAGCGCACTTAATTCAGGAAGCGAGCTTTGGGTTAAAGAAGTAAATAAATGAAGATGGTAATGATCCATCAACCACTGGCGTACAATCGTTTGCGCAAAATCACCGTTCGGTTGTTCGCATAACAATAAGTTTAGAAACTCACGTTCTGTACGGAAATACGCAAGCTGATCTTCATCACGTTGGTTTTCATCATATTGGCCTGCCAACGTCAGAAAGTTTCTTGCCTGACCTAACAAGTCCAAACCGATATTTGCTAAAGCAATATCAACTTCAAGCTCAGGTGCATGTCCGCACCATTCAGCCAAACGCTGAGACAAAACCAGTTGACTATCGCCAATATGTAATAAGAATTTAGATAAAACTGAATGATTCATTTTCCAACCCCTTACATATGCTCAATGCCATCTGGAATATGGTAAAAAGTCGGATGACGATAAACCTTATCTAGAGCAGGATCGAAAAACTCAGCTTTTTCATCAGGCTGTGAAGACTTAATGAGTTCAGAACGAATCACCCAAATGCTAATTCCTTCATTACGACGTGTATAAACATCGCGTGCATGTTGAAGTGCGATTTCATCATCTGGTGCTCTTAAGCTACCCACATGACGGTGGCTTAAGCCTTGTTTGCTACGAACAAATACCTCGTAGAGTGACCAGTTGTTTTTATCTTCCATTTTGATTTCCTCAAATTTTTCCATAAATCTTGTTAAGCCACTTTGTTCGCTTCAAGCTGTTGTTTTTTAGCGTAGACCACGGCTGCATCACGAACCCATTTGCCGTTTTCCCATGCTTTACGGCGCGCTTCGATACGCTCGTGATTACATGGTCCACGTCCGGCAATCACTTCATTAAATTCGTGCCAGTCGATCTCGCCAAACTCATAGTGGCCTGTTTCTTCATTAAACTTTAGATCTGGATCTGGTACTTCCAAGCCAAGCTGCAACACTTGCGGTACGGTGTTATCGACAAACTTTTGACGTAATTCATCATTACCAAAGCGTTTGACTTTCCACGCCAGACTTTGTGCGCTATTTGGAGAATGCTCATCACTTGGGCCAAACATCATGAGTGCAGGCCACCAGTAACGATTTACCGCATCTTGTGCCATTTGTTTTTGTTCTGGTGTACCGTTTGCCAAAGCCATCATCGCTTCAAAACCTTGACGTTGGTGGAAACTTTCTTCTTTACAAATACGTACCATTGCACGTGCATATGGCCCATATGAAGTACGGCAAAGTGCAACCTGATTCACAATGGCTGCCCCATCGACAAGCCAACCAATCGCAGCGACATCTGCCCAAGTCAAAGTTGGATAGTTAAAGATTGATGAGTATTTCATTTTCCCATTAATCAATTTTTCCATCATGTCATCACGGTCAGCACCTAAAGTTTCTGCCGCGCTGTACAAATACAAACCATGCCCAGCTTCATCTTGTACCTTCGCCAACAAAACCGCTTTACGTTTTAAAGTTGGCGCACGAGTAATCCAGTTCCCTTCAGGCAACATACCTACAATTTCAGAATGGCCATGTTGCCCGATTTGACGAATCAATGTTTTGCGATAGGCATCGGGCATTTCATCCTTAGCCTCGATCGTAATGTCATTGGCAATATTTTGTTCAAATTTCTGGTAGTTGTTTTCCATTCTTTCATTCCCTGTAAGCATCACCCTTAAATCTATTTTTCGATACACCAAAAACAAAGTCAACCTATTTTTTAGTATCAAATTAAATCCACCAGCCAAAAACACATCAAATAATTGAAATTAATAAAAATTAATCAATTGCAAAAAACCTTTTTACTTTTACAAATCAAAATAAAGTTGACTTTTAGACAAATTAATCTGAAATTATGAATCATATTTTTGCAATTTTTATAATTGATGTATCACATAAAAAGGAGTTTGGTCATGCTTGAACAAGCACACCTAGAAGGAACCACAACTGACACAGATTTTCAGCAGTCTGAGCATCAACTACCTCACCTTGCTTCTTATGTCTATGGAACATGGCATTCGACGAGTGAAGAATTACGTCCTGTTTTCCATGCAATTACAGGTGAAGCTATTTATGCCGTAAGTAGTCATGGCATAGATATGAAACGTGTTGTTCAATATGCCAAACAAAATGGTTCAGAACTGGCTAACTGGACATTCCATCAACGTGCAAATGCTTTAAAACAAATTGCCCAACACTTACTTGAGCGCAAAGAAGAGTTCTACAAACTTGCGTATGCAACAGGTGCAACTCGTAAAGATGCATGGATTGATATTGAAGGCGGTATCCAGACATTATTTGCTTATTCAAGTCTGGTTCGTCGTGAACTCAATGACGAAAAAATTATTACCGAAGACAGCTGGATTCAATTATCTAAAAATGGCACTTTCGGCGCTAAACACATTTTAAGCCCTAAAGCGGGTGTTGCAGTTCATATCAATGCTTTTAACTTCCCAATCTGGGGAATGCTTGAAAAGATTGCACCAACTCTACTTGCAGGTGTGCCATGTGTTGTTAAACCTGCAACCGATGGATCTCAATTAACTCAAGCTGTTGTAAAAGCCATTGAAGAAGCACATGTCTTACCAAAAGGCTCACTACAATTGATTTGCGGGCAGACTTATGACCTGTTAGAGCATTTAGGGCCACAAGATTGTGTTACGTTTACAGGTTCTGCCTTCACCGGCCAAAAACTGCGTAACCACCCTCACCTCAATAAATATTCAATTCCATTTAGCATGGAAGCCGACTCGGTAAACAGTGCAATTTTAAGCCCTGAAGCAAATGAAGAAACTGTCGATTTATTTGTGCGTGAAGTCTTCCGTGAAATGACCACAAAAGCAGGTCAAAAATGTACTGCGATTCGTCGTGCTTTCGTTCCTGAGAATTTATTAGCTACCGTGCAAGAGAAGCTAAGTGCCAAACTTGCTAAAGTTGTGGTGGGTGACCCTCAAAAAGAAGAAACCACCATGGGCGCTTTAGCTAGCATTAAACAAAAACATGACGTCGAAGAAAAAGTTGCTGAACTCAGCAAAGATGCAAAAATTGTTTTTGGTGACAGTGATTCCTTTGCATTTAATGCAGATCATCCTGAAAAAGGTGCTTTTTTCGCTCCAACTTTATTGTTATGCGAACAACCTTTGCAAGCGGCACATATTCATACGACAGAAGCTTTCGGTCCAGTATGTACACTCATGCCATATCAAAACATTGAAGAATTAGCCGACCTCGTTTCACGTGGTGAAGGTAGCTTAGTGGCTTCAGTCGTTAAAAATAATGATGAAAATATCGAACAGATTATTCAAAAAATTGCGCCTTGGCATGGACGTGTGCATGTACTAGATGCAGATTCAGCAAAAGAAAGTACAGGACATGGTTCTCCACTTCCTCATCTTGTACACGGCGGCCCTGGTCGTGCAGGTGGCGGTGAAGAGTTAGGTGGTATTCGCGCGGTTAAACACTATATGCAGCGCACAGCAATTCAGGGTTCTCCAAATAGTCTAACGCAAATTACTCACTCATGGACTGCTGGCTCTAAGGTCAACGAAGACCGTGTACATCCATTTAAAAAGTCGTTTGATGAGTTAGTCATTGGTGAACGTTTATTAACGGCGCGTCGCACCGTAAGTGAAGCAGATATTGTCAATTTTGCTGGTTTAAGTGGTGACTATTTCTATGCACATACGGACAAAATTGCAGCTGCCGAGTCTTTCTTTGGTGAACGCGTTGCGCATGGCTACTTTATTGTTTCTGCCGCAGCAGGTTTATTTGTAGACGCAGCGCAAGGTCCAGTTATTGCCAATTACGGTATGGACAACTTACGCTTTGTTGAACCAGTTAAAATTGGTGACTCGATTCAAGTTGAATTGACCTGTAAGCAGAAAACACCTAAGCCACAAAAAGATCCATCTCAACCTGCTCATGGGGTTGTGGTATGGGATATTAAAGTCAAAAACCAGCGTGGTGAACTTGTCGCAACCTACGACATTTTAACTTTAGTTGCTCGTGATTTATAAATAGAACCCAAACTGATGGATATTCAATTTATCCATCAGTTTTTTTACATTAGTCGTTGTCCTTTTAATGGATCGAAAATAACAACTTTAGAGTTACATTGGATCAAAACGTTTAGCCAGTTTCTTCTGCATAATAATAACGAGAATTGGGAATCCTGCTGCGGAAATTGCACATATCATCAGTAACTTGTTTACATTTTGTGGTGCCATACCATGATCAGGTAATAGAAAAGCAGACAGAAAGAATGCGATGGTTGTAACCAGATACATGATTGAGGTCTGTAATGAAGAAAATCCAGCTCGTTGCCTATCATCAGGAAACTGAATCGAAACCACTGAAGATGACACCAAACGACTGTAAGATGCGCCGAGAAATAAAGTAATAAATAACGTTGCATGCTGATAGCCTAAAATTGGTATCAGCAAACTCAATATAAAGACGATGGTAGAACCTGTAGCCAGCATCAAAGCAGAAAAATGAGAGGTTAACGCCCCTGTGATTTTTGTAGACAAATAACCTATCACGCCCCCGCTGAAGAAAAGCCAAGGTAGTAGATCTTGCGAAGCGCCTAGCTGCTGTATCATTAATGGCGCCAGAATAGGAATAACCAGCATAGGACTAAACTGTACAAGCGCATTACTCGAGGCGAACAGTAAAGTATCCATATCGAGAGGCAGCTTAGAAGACGTATCTAAAGAAACTGGGTCTTGGGGTATGATGGATACAATCAATGGCAATGCCAACACACACAATGCACTTATTAGCCACAAAGCTACATGCCAACCATGATGTGTGCACAGAAATAATATGGTGGGCATTCCTACAATGCTTACTATCGAAAATGACGCAATCACCGTCGCCAACATTTTTCCGCGCAAGTTAGGCGGTGCATTGTTTATCAATATACTTATACCCACACCCATGGTCATACCTCCAACCAACCCTGCGCAGAATCGTAGTGCGAGCAGAAGACTAAAACTGGATGTGAATGTAGTCAAAAGTGTCAGTAGGCCTAATAGCGCCATATTAGCGATTAAAAATTTTTTCTTATTGAAATGACCAATCCAGTAAAAGGCAATAACTCCCGAAAGGACCGCACCAAGTGTGTACATACCCGACACATAGCCTGAGAACGATACAGGCACTGCGAAATCTGTTGCCATAAAAACAAAAACAGGGTTGAACACCATATATTCCAGTGCATTCGAGAACTGGACGAAAGCAATTACAAGGGCTATCCGCATGAGCGCTTTATGATTAAATGTCTGCATGACTGGGGGCATAGCAAGCAACCTGTGGATGAAAGATATCCGAGTTTAACTGCTATCAATGGTGTTTATTATATGGTAGAAATGGCACTTATTATTATCAAATATGGGATAATTGATGCGTCCAGCTCTGGATTTTAATACCCTGAAAGTGTTCATTGCTGTAGTTGAAAGAGAAAGTTTTGTTGGGGCATCGAAAATCCTTGAAATGCCGACATCAAATGTTAGTCGCTGTATTTCTCAGTTAGAAGAAAAACTGGATCTTCAGCTCATTGAGCGTAGCACCCGACATATGAAACTCACTCAGGCGGGGCAGCTACTCTATACTAGAGCAAAGCCATTACTGGAGGCGCTTGAGCAAACTGAGACAGAGTTAACGTTGCGGCAAATGCAACTCAAGGGCCCATTACGTATCTGTATTCCCAATGAAATAGGTCCTGCATTGCTGGGTTCTGTTATTGCCGATTTCGCCTTTCAGTACCCAGACCTAGAGATCAGCTGTATCACAAATTTGTCAGGTTTCGAATCTCTGCGAGATGATCTGGATTTAGCTATCATTATTACCCGTGGTCAGATGGATAACAGTGACTATATCGCCCGTCATCTGGTGACTATCCCTTGCACCATTGTTGCAGCCCCCTCCGTCATTCAGCGTTATGGCACCCCTACTCATATCCAGCAATTTGAAGAATTGCCCTGTATTACAACGGTAAGTGCACTCAAAGGTGCTCCTTGGCAATTTGTGAATAAAAAGGGAGAATTCGAGACCATCAAGGTTAAAGGGCATTATCGAGTAAACAGCGGAGAGATGGCAGGACAAGCTGCGATATCAGGTGTCGGTTTTGCAATTCTATCCAAACAAGCCTGCCAACCATACATTAGCGATGGACGGTTAATCGAGGTTGAGTTTGAACAATCGGCAGCTCCATTGCAATTGTTCGCACTTTATTCAAATCGCCGTTACTTACCCGCTAAAACAAGAGCGCTTATTGATTTCATACAGCAGAAATTGAGTGATAGTTTGAGCTGATAAGGCCACTTTCTTTTTGCTATTTATTTCCTCGCTCATTTTAGGAATCCTTTTTGTCAATTAGTCTCAATTTGTTAAGATAGCAACCGTGAAAAATTAAGTTAAGTTCTCACACACTGTTAACTCAATATTGACACTAAAAAAGGTACACTACAAAGGTATACTTTTTTCTTAGATTAAGTCAGATTTACACAGAAGTTGTTAGAATTGGTTCGATAACCAAACTTTCGAAGTTAACTTATTTATTATTGATTTTTTAAGGGTTTAATACGCATGAATAGCGCTGAAATCATGGCTGACTTATCTTCTCATACACCTATGATGCAGCAATATCTCAAAGTCAAAACGGACTATCAACATGCGTTGCTGTTTTATCGTATGGGTGACTTTTATGAACTCTTCTTTGAAGATGCTCATTTAGCAGCCAAACTTTTAGGTATCACCTTAACCCATCGTGGTAAAGCGAGTGGGCGACCTATTCCAATGGCCGGTGTTCCCTATCACGCGGCAGAAGGTTATCTTGCACGTCTTGTCAAAGCTGGGCGCACTGTAGCCATTTGCGAACAAGTCGGAGAAGTGACAGGTAAAGGTCCGGTTGATCGTAAAGTTGTTCGTATTCTTACTCCGGGTACGTTAACTGATGATGCATTACTCAGCAGTTATCAATCATCTAATCTGGTTTCATTATGCATCCATCAAAATCAGATTGGTTTTGCTTTACTCGACTTAAGTGCAGGCATTTTTAAAGTTCAACAACAAGATTACAAGCCAGAACAATTGCCTATCGAACTTGCGCGTTTAATGCCAAGTGAAATTTTGATTGATGAAGACTTGGTCGATACGAATATTATCGAACAAATTAAAAAACACTTAGATTGTCCAGTTACCAAACGTCCGAATGTAGACTTCAATCAAAATAATGCACAAAAAACCTTATGTGATCAGTTTACGGTATCAACGCTTTCAGGTTTTGGTTTAGATCCATTACCTTTAGCCAAAGCTGCTGCCGCTGCACTCATTCACTATGCAAAAGAAACACAAAAAACTGCATTACCGCATATTAGTTCAATTCAACTTGAACAAAGCACAGACTTTATTGCGCTTGACCCAATCACACGTCGTAACCTAGAAATTATTGAACCATTATTTGAACATGGCACGTCATTATTCCAACTGGTGAATGATTGCCAAACCGCAATGGGTGGACGTTTATTAAGCCGCACACTGATGCAACCGGTTCGTGATACCGCATTACTCGATGCTCGTTTAGATGCCATTGAGCAACTCATTCAGGGATATCATGAAAGCCCAGTTCGTTTAGTGCTTAAAGAAATTGGTGATATTGAGCGTGTGCTTAGTCGTGTTGCACTGGGCAGTGCGCGACCACGTGATTTAGTACAACTTCGTCATGCATGTGCACAAATTCCAGCTTTAAGAACGGCATTAACCCCAGTCATTCAAGCGAAAAAATCCAAACTATTAGTTCAACTTGATCAAGAAATTGGTGATTTTAAAGCACTTCATCAGCATTTGATGGCTGCCATTGTTGAAAACCCACCTGTATTACTTCGTGATGGCAATGTAATTGCAGAAGGCTACGATGCTGACCTCGATGAATTACGTCAAATTCGCGATCACGCAGGTCAATTCCTCATTGATTTAGAAATTAAAGAGCGTGAACGTACTGGCATTAACACCCTTAAAATCGGTTATAACCGTGTAAGTGGTTACTACATCGAACTGACTCGTGCGCAAGCAGAACAAGCTCCAGCTGACTATATCCGTCGTCAGACTTTAAAAAATGCTGAACGCTACATTACCCCTGAGTTAAAAAGTTTTGAAGATAAAGTCCTGTCGAGTGAGTCGCGTGCATTAGCACGTGAAAAAGCATTATTCGAAGCTTTACTTGAAAACCTTCGCGAAAATATTGCTCATCTCCAAATGATGAGTTCAGCAATTGCTCAAATTGATGTGGTTGCTAACTTTGCTCATCAAGCACGCTTAAACAATTGGGCGCGTCCTGAATTTACCCCAGAAACGGGCATTAAAATTCAGGCAGGCCGTCATCCTGTAGTTGAAGCATTAAATAAAGCACCATTTACACCAAATGATACTTTTCTTGATAGTCAACATCGCATGGCAATCATTACCGGCCCAAACATGGGCGGTAAATCAACATTCATGCGTCAAACGGCATTAATTAGTTTATTGGCTTACTGTGGCAGTTATATTCCAGCCAAAGCAGCCAAACTCGGTCCAATCGATCGTATTTTCACTCGTATTGGTTCAGCCGACGATTTATCTACAGGCAAATCGACCTTTATGGTTGAGATGACAGAAACTTCTCAAATTCTGCATCATGCGACTAATCAATCGCTTGTTTTGATGGATGAAGTTGGCCGCGGCACCAGTACCTATGATGGCTTGTCTTTAGCATGGGCATGCGTGGTTGATTTAACCAAACGCGTCAAATGTTTATGTCTATTTGCAACCCATTATTTCGAGTTGACTGAACTTGGTGGTGAAGCAGGAATTGATAACTACCATGTCACGGCACAAGAGCTTAACGGCAACCTGATTTTATTGCATAAAGTTCAGCAAGGTCCTGCAAGTCAAAGTCATGGTTTACAGGTCGCAAAATTAGCGGGTATTCCTGCCAATGTGATTAAAGAAGCTCAAAAACGTTTACGTATTTTAGAGAAACAGCAGCAGCAACATCTACAAACGAGCTTTCAAAATGATTTGTTTGCTCCACCAGATGCGAACGCTGGTTCACAAATTATAGAGAAAGTTGTTGAGATAGAAGTTTCATCCCCTGCTCTAGATTTACTTAAGCAAATTGAAGTCGATAACTTATCGCCTCGTCAGGCACTTGAACAACTCTACGAGTTAAAAGCTGCGCTAAAATCCTAATAAATCACGTCTGAATAAGCAGGCTTAGGTCTGCTTATTCATCTCGGAGAATAATATTTATATGATTTTAAGATCTTTACAAAGTTCAGAAATCGATCTTATTTGGCAGCAGATTAGCCGCCGTGAATTAATCACTCAAATGTATATTCAAAATCAACAACACTTAGAATTGGTTGATTGTTTTTTTGATGTCCAACATTGGGACTCATATCATTTAGAAAATGACCCACCCAAACTAAAACAACTCTATGAGCAAGGTGCTTTATTCATCGGTGCATTTGATGCCGCAGAAAAACTTGTTGGTGTGAGTGTGGTGTCAAATCAAATTATAGCTGACTACCCTAACGCTAAATTACTACACTATTTCTATGTCGATGCAGACCATCAAGGTCAAGGCATTGGTGCCAAACTTATGCAAGCTGCAAAAGAGTCCGCCAAACAACTCGGTGCAAATAAACTGTATATTTCAGCAACCCCAAGTCGACGCACTGTAGATTTCTACATTAAGCATGGTGCAGAACAGTTAAATGCCCCAGATCAACAACTTTGGCAATTAGAACCTGAAGATATTCATTTGCTCTGTACCCTTTAGTTCTACAGATTTAAGAGATTTTCAACAAAAAAAGCAGAAAATCAAAATTTGTAAAAGAAAAAATGAGAAATTAAAGCATTTAATAAAATTGATGGCTTTACTTAAATGACATCTGAATATTTAAAGGAAATATTTTTTAAGTAATTGTTTTATAAAATATATTATTATTTTAATTTTATAGATTAACACATCTTAAGGATGGAAGATCCGTTTGATTATCAACGTATTAACTTATCTTCATATGCATGAATAAAGAATATCAATAAAAGCAATTGTTTGTTTACCCCTTTTTTGCCTAAAATAAGCTATTCGAAATGAAACCATATTTTTTAGGTAGCTGTCGCCATGACCTTTGTTGTCACTGAAAATTGTATTAAATGTAAATACCAAGATTGCGTAGAAGTTTGTCCTGTAGACTGTTTTTACGAAGGTCCGAATTTCCTAGTGATCAATCCGGATGAATGTATTGACTGTGCATTATGTGAACCAGAGTGCCCGGCAAATGCAATTTTCTCTGAAGATGAGTTACCAGAAGGTCAAGAAGTGTTTATTGAGCTCAATGCTGACCTTTCTCAAAAATGGCCTAACATTACTCAAATTGGTGATCAACCGGCTGACCGTGAAGAATGGAACGGCAAACCTGATAAATTACAATATCTTGAAAAGTAATTTCAAAAAAGATCAGCAACCGCTGATCTTTTTTTATACCCTATTCAAACATTTCATTGCAAATTCCTCGTAATTTGTGCACTGTTTTGCATTAAAATAGCCGCAATATTTATAAGTGCTTAATTTTTCTTATGCGGAAGTTTTTGCAGAGTATGGTGCCCTTATGCATAATCCCAGCGGTTATGGTAGGTTGTGTCAGCTCTCCCCAACACACAACAACAGGCAAAACCTCTCCAAGTGGTAAACGAATCTTTATTCCACAAGAGCGCGTTATTATCGAGCGCCCGATTCCCCCTAAAGTTGAGCCTACATCTTATCGAGGTTGGTTAAGTTCTGGTGAAAATTACGAACGTGTTCGTGAATATGAAAAATTCTTAACCCGAAATAATGTTGCGGGCATTGTGCCAAGTTTTGAGTTATTACGTTCAGCACGCGATTGGCAAAAATGTGGGCGTTCAGAATATGCTGTGCCTAATCGCGAACTTTGGGGAAATTCTTTATCAACCCTTCGCGTATTTAAATATTTAGTTGCATCAAAAGTTTTAACCGACTTTGAAGTAACCTCGGTTTATCGAGATTTACCTTTAAATGAATGTGCTGGTGGTGCGAGTTCTTCTAAACATTTATTTAACTCTGCGATTGATTTCCGTATTGGCCCTGAGTTCCCTCGAGCTCAAGACTACGCATTTATTGAAAATACCAAGTTTAAACTCTGCCAATTCTGGGCTCAGCATGGCCAAAGCTTAAATATGGGTATTGGTTTATATAGCTCCGGACAAATTCATATTGATACTCAAGGCTATCGTACTTGGGGACCTGATTTAACTCGAAGCAGTTCGATGTGTAATTTTTAAATTAAAAAACTCCTTTCAATCGAAAGGAGTTTTCACTTAAACCCATTACAAACGTTTGGCTAAAGAGATGAGTTTTGAGCGGTTTTTAAAGCCATGCTTTTTATAAAAATCTTCGGAAATAGATGCTCTTAACGTGTGCAGAACAATGGTTTCTATATTATTTTCTCTACACTTTCCTTCTATATACTTTAAAAGCTTAGAGCCAACTCCTTTTCCCTGATATTGGGGATGAATAAAAAAATCATCTAGATAATAACGAAGTCCTTGTATAGTGGGATGAATATGCCCCATTCCCACACCAATTAATTGGTTTCCCCATTTTGCACAAAAGCCAAAAGAAGATGAATATTGAAAATATCTCTCAAAATATTTTCTAATTGGTTCTAAATCATCAAACTGCTCATTCCATGGTTCATTACTAAAAGCTGAACAATAAACCTCAATACCCTCTTCAAAATCTACACTTGTGAAAGCACACAACATAATTCTCATTTATACATCCCTAACTACACATTGATAAAAATAAGCAAGAAATGAACCTTTTTATACTCCTTGTTTAATTTGGGTTAGCAACTCAGAAAAAGTAATTTGCTCATTCAATAATCAACCAAAATTTCCTGAAACGAAGATTTTTGCACTCTAGGCATAAACGTTTAAAATACCCCTATCAACATATAGGTAAATTTGATTATGCAGCAGATGTGGACAGACATTGACGAATATATCGATTCACATTTAATTCCCGAAGACCCGCGACTCGAATATGCATTAAAAAATACCGATGAACACGGCTTCTCAAATCATCTTGCAGTGGCGCCTAACCAAGGAATGTTCTTGCAGATGCTTATTCAAATGAATAAATGCAAACGAGTTTTAGAGATTGGAACCTTTGCTGCATACAGTACAATTTGGTTAGGCCGTGCGTTACCTGAAGATGGTTATTTACTGACCATAGAAGGCCGCGACACTCACGCAGAAATGGCACAAAAAAATATCGACCATGCGAATCTTCCTGTAAAAGTTGAGCTTAAAGCTGGCCGTGCCGCAGATATTCTTTCTGAGATTGATCCTCAATCTATCGAGCCTTTTGATTTTATTTTTATTGATGCAGATAAACAGGGATATCCGGAATATTTAGAATTGAGTCTAAAATTTTCTAAATCAGGTACGATTATTGTGCTTGATAATGTGATTCGCGCAGGTGATATTTTAAATCCAGATAATAAAAAACCAAGTATTGAAGGCATCCGTGAAATGTTTAAAGCACTCGAAAACCATCCACAAATCTTGTCTTGTACAGCATTACAAACAGTTGGCTCAAAAGGCCATGATGGCTTCGCAATTGCAATTGTGAAATAATGGTTAAAAAATCGTCTTTTTTATTTTATTATTTATAATCAATAAATTACTTTTATTACAGTTGCTTTTCCATATAGTTATCCACAAGATTTGCGGATAACTATATGCAAATCTTATTATTTAGCTACTAGCAATGGTACAGTCGCATTTCGGAATACGGTTGTTGCAATACTTCCCAAGAAGAACTGATGAATTTTGCTATGACTAAATGCACCTAGCACAATGATTTGAATACCATGTTCTTGTTGGTACTCCAAAATATTTTGTGCAACATCACCATAGCGATATACGGTCACTACATCTATACCTGCTTGTTTAAGGTAATGCTCAGGTTCATTGAGCACTTCTGGATGATCGCCGACATAAACCAAATGACATTGCAGTGTTCGCAATAAATCACTTTGAGCAATGCGGCGCATCATTTTTTGACAAGTGGGTGAATATTCATAAGCGAAAATAAATCGTGTCGGTATTTTAAAGTTTTCACCAATGGTCAAAACAGTACAGTTGGCTCCACGAATAAAGTTTTCAACATTACTACCAATGGGTTTCTGTTTTTCGGCAGCTCTTTCCCCGACTCGACCTAAAATTACAATGTCATTTTCATGTAAGAGATTAAAACTTTGCTCTAAAAAATCACCTTTTTCTTGAATTTTTGAACACGTAATATCGTGTTTTTCTTTAATAAGATCAGAAATGTGACGAAGTAAATTATTGCTATAGTCTAAAGCGAGTTCACTTTGTTTTTGTTCCAGCTCAGCTAACTCTTTTAGCAGCATTGCATTGCTTTCAAAGCCAATTACTCCACTAATTTCACCAAGATGATAACTTGCAGGGTAATAGTCTAGAATTTGTAATAATACAAGTTCTCGTCCGGTTGCTTTAGCAACCCATGCTGCTGCATCGGCAATAGCATTAATACACGGTGATGAGTCAATACACGCAATAACACGGTTCATGTCAGCCTCTCTTCTTCAGGTCTTTTGCCTTGGAGATTATTCTTAAAACTTAGCTTTAACTTAACATAGATAAAAATTGGTATGTTAAGGTTTATGTATAAAAATCAACTTTTTTGTTTAAAGATCAAACATTTTATTACATTCTTGAGACTGAATTATTCCCTTAAACGAATAAATTTTGCGGGGTTGCCACCTACAATATGGTACGGTTCCACATCTTTGGTCACCATACTATTCATGCCGACCACAGCATGCTTACCTATTTTAATACCATCTTTAATACCCACATGTGCACCCAACCAAACGTCCTGCTCAATTTCAATTCCTTTGGAGGTGACAGGTTGCTGGTAAAGTGGACGGTCTAACTGCATGCCATGATCAAATGCATATAAGTGGCAATATGCAGCAATACGTACCTGATCATGCAACTTTATGCCAGCTCGCCCCCCATCTAAAATACAATGATGATTTATCGCGACCTCATTACCTATTTCAAGGGGTCCATGCAAACTGCAATCTGCTGCAATAAAACAATTATCACCAATAATAATTTTTCGTCCCGGTTCAGCAAAAATATGAGCTAAGGGCGAGATAAAACAGTTTTTACCAATCTCAACTGTTTCCATCTCCATCAAATAAGCTTGATATTCTTGTTGCCACTCTTCGGCCCAAGCACGATTTTTAGGTTTTAACGTCCAATATAACCATGGCATATAATTTAAACGGTGCTTATGTTGTTCCCGATATTTGAGTAAGGAATCAGTCATCAGTTAATTCATCCTCAATTTTTAATTCTTCACGACCACGCGTTACATCTCTGAGTTTTAAGGCAAGTGGCTCAATTTGATGTATTTGTAGTCTTGCTTCGATATCTACACCCGTTGCAGTATAGGCTTCCTGGTATTCAATTTGTTGTTGCGTGAGCTCATATTGAAATATGGCCCATTCATTAAAGTGGCAGGAAAAATAAATCGTTTTCTTTGCAATGAGTTCAATACGTTCAGCCAATAGTAAACATTGACCAGCACAGCCACCATATGCTCTTACAAGGCCGCCAGTTCCTAGCTTTATTCCACCATACCAGCGGTTAACCATTACAATAATATTAGTTAGGTCATTCCCTTCAATGGTTGCTAAGATTGGACGACCTGCTGTTCCTGAAGGTTCACCATCATCGTTAAAGCGTACGTTATGACCAATTTTCCATGCCCAGCATTGATGAGTTGTCGAGATATCTTTGTTTTGTTCTAAAAATTCTTTAACTTGCTGTTCATTTTCTACTGGTGCAGCGATAGCTTGAAATCTACTTTTTTTAATTTCTTCTTCAAACGTAATGGGTGATGCAATCGTAAAAGCCATAAATTAAATAAAGCATAATAAAAATCAAATTATAACGTGAATTTAATAGAATCAAACCCATAAAAAAAGCCCCGAATCTCGGGGCTTTTTTTATTATCTTTCTCGTAATGCTTCTTTGGCTTTATTAAATGGTTTAAGCAAGTAATCCAGTACCGTTTTTTGACCAGTACGAATATCTACAGTTGCCACCATACCCGGTGTAATACCGTATGCCTTACCTT
>RCUS01000276.1_pt1 | contig 37260 bp, 24 predicted proteins | sample 2166221 | NCBI WGS metagenome assembly RCUS01 (sample SAMN09932758, study PRJNA488358) | compost metagenome | isolation source: compost soil in cyclohexanecarboxylic | place: Germany: Experimental Botanical Garden
TGGTCTTAGAAGCCAGTGCTTCGGCTTGGGAGTTCGAGTCTCCCCATCCGCACCAGTCGGGGTTGTTCCAGCCCGGACGTGCAGCACCATCAAGAGAGTCGTCAGGGCTACGTCAGCCCGCCATCAGTTTGTCATCACCCCAGTGCGCCCAGCGCCGCCAAGTGCCGGCTCGATTCCTGCACCATGTGCGTCACCAGCGCCTGCGCCTGCGGGTAGCCTGTTCTTTTCAGCAGTGTTTCCTCGTGTGTCAGCGGCCATAGCGCCGTGAGCACGCATTGCCGCGCCTGCGGCCAGCGCTGCGCCATGTCCAGCCCCTCCGTTTCTGGCGTTGGCACAGGCATCTCCCTGTCCAGCAAACGCAGTGCCGCGCGCGCCGCCGCCAGCTCGTGTTCCGCCTGCCGTTGCAAGGTGTCGTCCCGGGGTGGCGGTTGCCGCGCCAGGAAAGTGTCGAGCTTGCGGCTCTGGCGTTCGTACAGGTCGAGCAGCAAGTGCAGGGTGGCGCCTGCCGGCCGTGGCTGCATGTCGATTGTGTCGAGCACATCGAGCAGCCAGCGCGTCATCTGGCGCCCGCCTAGCCCCAGTTCTGGCCAGGTGGTGCCGAGCAATTGTTCGCCCAGGTAGCGGGCGCGGTCGATGGCGCGCCGGCTGCCGCTCATGTTGTTGCCGATGCAGCCATACTCGGGCGCCAGCGCCGCTTCCTGCCGCTCGGCCTGCAGGCACAGCAAGGCAAGGTGCACATACACGTGGAAGGCGGCAAACACGCGGTGCGCATCCCAGTAGTGATTGCCGTCATCATCGGGCGCGTTCCACAGCGAGCAGACCTTGGCGCCATCGTCGCGCGCATAGTCGGGCGCCAGCAGGCTGTGGCCGTGGCGAAAGTCGTAGAGTTTCTGGTGCAGCGCTTCGTGCAGCAAATGCTCGGCCAGCCACCACGGGTTGCCGATCAGTTCCTGGTTCAGGAACACGCTGCCATTGACGCGGAACTGCGAGCTGGACGCCTTGCCGCGCCAGCTGCCCAGCTTGGGAAACAGGGCGATCAGCTGCACGTGCGACAGGGCGCTGGCGGCCAGATCGGGCAGCAAGGTTTCCAGCAAGCGCAGGCCGCGGCGCAGCAGGGCCCGCTCGTGCGGCGTGGGCGTGGCCAGGGGCGCGCCATAATTATCTTCCATCACGGCGAGGAAGGCCGTCGCATATGGCGTGCCCTGGTGCCAGGCGTGCCATATATAGGTGTCGTTATAGGCGTCGTTATAGGCATAGGTATCGCTAAAGGTGTCGTCCGCCCCGTTCTCGCCCGCTCCGGCAGCGCTTTCCGCTTGCTCATGCGCAGGCGCGACGTGCAGGCGCGCCATGGCGGGCAGGTGCGCCGTCAGCGGGCCGCCGGGCAAGCCGGACTGCAGATGCGTGCCAGCCGCCTGGAACAGCGCGGCGCACTGGGGCAGGGGCAGGCCGTAGTCGTCGCCCAGGTGCAACTGGCGCATGGCGTGCTGCACGGCGCAGCGCAGTACCGTGTCGCCCAGCAGCTGGCGCTGGCGCACGGCCGGCGCCGCGTCCAGCAGGCGGGCCAGGCGTGCGGCCTCGGGCAGGGTGCTGCCGAGCTTGTGCAGGCGCCGCCGGTAGGCGACAGCCAGCTGGCCGCGGATGTAATCGCTGTCACCGAAGGCGCGGTGGCGCACCAGCGCCGTTTCCACGGCGCCCAGCACATCGGGGTCCGGTGGCGTGGTGCGCAGGGCAGGCGCAGGCACGGCCGCCTCAAGCCACGGTGGGGTGGTCGTGGTCGTGGTGGCCATCGCCCCGCATGCGCAATTCCATTTCATCGACTTCCGTCTGGATTTTTTGCAGATCGTCATCGGAAACGCCGTCGAGCAGGCGGCTGAGGACCATTTGCAGCTTGGCTTTGGCGTTGCTGGAACCGCCAGGTATGCTGTCACTCATGATGTTTTCTCCCTTAAATTCACTTGGAGGGGAGAGATAGCGCTCAGGTTTGCCTTAAAAATGGCCAAATTGAGGCAAATCAAAGGTTTTTTGCCTGAAATCTTCGTCTGGAGCGCATTTCTTTGTTTCGGACGGGGCGACAGTTCGCATATACTAATGAACGAAGCAGGCTGGAAAGCCTGTCTCTGGCGAAATGAAGAATGCCGGAGCAAGAGTAAAGACAGGGCACACCCAGGCTGTAGCGACTCGTTCGCTGCCGCTGGCATCCTCTGTGGCCGGGCCGCAAAGCCAGCCACTTCTCCGTAGTCCTTTGTTATAATGCCACGCTTTACCGAATGATGGCCGGCCCTGCATTTACCTAGACGCATGGCTGGACGCTCGGAGCCCTGTCGCGGTATTGAAGGCGGCGGATTGTTTGGTGCCTGGTGGGGGCAACCCCATGCCGGGTAGACCAGGTCCATCGTCCTGCCTTCAGTACGTTACAGATGAATATGCGAGCGAGTGAAGCTGGACCCATGTCTTGTCGCCAGTGATGGCGCAAGGGGTCGGGTCTTCTTTTCTCGCAACAACAGTATCTTATTTTTTGGACGATTTTTTACATGGCAACTGCAGTCGAAACCTTGGGCAAACTCGAACGTCGTATCACGATCTCCTTCCCGCTGACGGACGTCCGCACGGAAGTTGAGAAGCGCCTGAAAGTGCAAGCCCGTACGGCTAAGGCACCGGGCTTCCGTCCGGGCAAAGTGCCGTTGAAAATGGTCGCAGCACAATACGGCTACCAGATCGAATCGGAAGTGCTGAACGACAAAGTCGGCCGCGCTTTCAACGACGCCGCCAACGAAAACAACCTGCGCGTCGCCGGTTTCCCGAACATCGTGCCGAAAGAAGAAGCAGCAGAAGGCCAGCTGGCTTTCGATGCAACCTTCGAAGTGTATCCGGAAGTCGTCATCGGCGACCTGACGGCCGTTGAAATCGAAACCGTGCAAGCCGACGTGTCGGAAGCCGAAATCGACAAGACCATCGACATCCTGCGCAAGCAGCGCGTGCACTTCCACACCAAGGGCGAAGCTGGCGAACACGGCGACGGCGGCGAGCCGATCGCTGCGAACGGCGACCGCGTGACCGTGGACTTCGTCGGCTCGATCGACGGCGTTGAATTCCCGGGCGGCAAAGCTGAAGGCTACGCTTTCGTGCTGGGCGAAGGCCGCATGCTGCCAGAATTCGAAGCCGCGACCCTGGGCCTGAAAGTGGGCGAGTCGAAGACCTTCCCATTGTCGTTCCCAGAGGACTACCATGGTAAAGACGTTGCCGGCAAAACCGCTTCGTTCACCATCACCCTGCAAAAGCTGGAATGGGCGCACCTGCCGGAAGTCGATGCCGAATTCGCCAAGTCGCTGGGCGTTGCCGATGGCGACCTGGCCAAAATGCGCGAAGACATCAAAGTCAACCTGCAGCGCGAAGTCGCTGGCCGCGTGAAAGCACGCAACAAGGAAGCCGTCATGGACGCGCTGATCAAAGTTGCTGAGCTGGAAGTGCCAAAAACGCTGATCGCTCAGGATTCCGAGCGTCTGGCCGAAATGACCCGTCAGGATATGGCGCAGCGCGGCATGAACGTCAAGGACGTGCCTTTCCCAGCAGAACTGTTCGCGGAAAAAGCCGAGCGTCGCGTACGCCTGGGCCTGATCCTGTCGCAGCTGGTCGGCGACAACAACCTGCAGGCAACGCCTGAGCAAGTCAAGGCGCAGATCGAAGATTTCGCCCAAAGCTACGAAGATCCACGCGAAGTGCTGAAGTACTACTACAGCGACCGTCGTCGTCTGGGTGAGATCGAAGCCCTTGTATTGGAAGAAAACGTCGTCACTTACGTGTTGGGCCTGTCGAAAGTCACGACGAAAGCAGTTGCTTTCGACGAACTGATGGGAAGCAACGCACAAGCGTAAACCAGTTGGTATCCGGATGCCGCCGCCGCCGCGAGGTAGTGGCGGCACCCCCTAACTGCTTCACAAGGAAATGAAATGACAGGTATGAACCGTAATCCAGCGCTGGACACACAGATGCTCGGCCTGGTACCGATGGTGGTGGAACAAAGCGGTCGCGGCGAGCGCTCGTATGATATTTACTCGCGCCTGCTGAAGGAACGCTTGATTTTCATGGTCGGCCCGGTCAATGACCAGATGGCCAACCTGGTTGTCGCCCAGCTGCTGTTCCTGGAAAGCGAAAATCCGGAAAAGGAAATCTCGCTCTACATCAACTCGCCAGGTGGTTCGGTCTCGGCCGGCATGGCCATCTATGACACCATGCAGTTCATCAAGCCGGACGTGTCGACCTTGTGCACGGGCATGGCCGCATCGATGGGCGCTTTCCTGCTGGCCGCTGGCGCCAAGGGCAAGCGTTTCTCGCTGCCGAACTCGCGCATCATGATTCACCAGCCGTCCGGTGGTTCGCAAGGCATGGCGTCCGATATCGAGATCCAGGCAAAGGAAATCCTTTACCTGCGCACCCGCTTGAACGGCATCATGGCCGAGCGCACGGGCCAGTCGATCGAACAGATCGCCAAGGACACCGACCGCGACCGTTTCATGTCCGCCGACGAGGCCGTTGAGTATGGTTTGATCGACAAAGTGTTGACCAGCCGCGCTTGATGAGTCCCTACCGGTATTGCTAAGCATGTAAGTAAACGCCCGGGCGATCAAACGTTCGGGCGTTTCGCTTTTATTTCGGGTAGCATGGAGCTTGTGCACGTTGTTGACTTGCGCCATGGGTAATAGCCTTTGTGGGCAACTACCGCACTCCGGCTTGCGATTTTGCAATATTGTTAATGCAGTTCCAACCAAAATGCCTTATGTCAGACAAAAAATCCTCTAGCGGCGAAAAATTACTGTATTGCTCGTTCTGCGGCAAAAGCCAGCACGAGGTGAAGAAACTTATCGCCGGGCCGTCCGTCTTCATTTGCGACGAGTGCATCGACTTGTGCAACGACATCATCCGTGATGAAACGTCGAGCATCGAGACGGTGACCGGTACCAAATCCGACTTGCCGACGCCGCAAGAAATTGCCGCCTTGCTCGATCAGTACGTGATCGGCCAGCAGACTGCCAAGCGCATCCTGTCGGTGGCGGTGTACAACCATTACAAGCGTCTCAAGCACCTGGGCAAGAAAGACGACATCGAACTGGCCAAGAGCAACATCTTGCTGGTCGGTCCTACCGGCTCGGGCAAGACCCTGCTGGCACAGACCCTGGCGCGCATGCTCAACGTGCCGTTCGTGATCGCCGACGCCACCACCCTGACCGAAGCCGGTTATGTGGGCGAGGACGTGGAAAACATCATCCAGAAGCTGCTGCAAAGCTGCAACTATGATGTCGAGAAGGCCCAGCGCGGCATCGTCTACATCGATGAGATCGACAAGATTTCGCGCAAGTCCGACAATCCGTCCATCACGCGCGACGTGTCGGGCGAGGGCGTGCAGCAAGCCTTGCTGAAGCTCATCGAAGGTACGATGGCGTCCGTGCCGCCACAAGGCGGCCGCAAGCATCCTAACCAGGACTTCGTGCAGATCGACACGACCAACATCATGTTCATTTGCGGCGGCGCCTTTGACGGCCTGTCGAAAGTGATCGCCAACCGTTCCGAAAAGAGCGGCATCGGCTTCTCGGCCACGGTGCGCAGCAAGTCGCAAAGCACGGCCAGCGAACTGATGCTGCAGGCGGAACCGGAAGATCTGGTCAAGTTCGGCCTGATTCCGGAACTGGTAGGCCGTCTGCCTGTCATCGCCACCCTGGCTGAGTTGACGGAAGAGGCGCTGATCCAGATCCTCGTCGAGCCGAAGAATGCGCTGATCAAGCAGTATTCGAAGCTGCTCGAGATGGAAGGCGCGGAACTGGAGATTCGTCCGGCCGCCCTGCATGCGATCGCCAAGAAGGCGCTGGCGCGCAAGACCGGTGCCCGTGGCCTGCGTTCCATCCTGGAACATGCTTTGCTGGACGTCATGTACGAACTGCCGAGCGAACAAAATGTGGTGAAAGTCGTCATCGACGAAAATACCATCACCAGTGGTGCCAAACCTTTGTTGATTTATCAAGAGACTGCCAAGGCCTCCGGAGAAAATTGATTACTGCTGAGACAAATGCATAAAAAGGGTTTTGATTCCTTAATGCATGGCAGTACAATTTAAATCAATGAGTGCAGGCTTCAATCGGAAAGCCACTCGCGGCGCTTAGCTGCGCGTGGCTTTTTATTATTCGGACTGCACTTGTTACAGTCATGCGGGTGTGTTTTGCGAAATGAACAAAATGTTTGTTTCACAGAATTATTTATTCTCGCCGGTCTTGTGTTTTGGCAGCGAGCGCCAACATCGTAAACACGCTTTCTATAAGGTACGCCATGACAACTTCCAAATTAACTGAGCAAACTCAACTGCCGTTATTGCCGCTGCGGGATGTCGTCGTTTTCCCGCATATGGTGATACCGCTGTTCGTTGGCCGTCCAAAGTCGATCAAGGCGCTGGAAGCTGCGATGGAGCAGGGCAAGAGCATCATGCTTGCCGCTCAAAAAGCAGCCGCGAAGGACGAGCCGTCTCCTTCGGATATCTATGAAATTGGCTGCGTCGCCAATATTCTGCAAATGCTCAAGCTGCCCGATGGCACCGTCAAGGTGCTGGTCGAAGGCGCACAGCGTGCCCGTATCAACCACATCAGCGATGCGCCGACGCACTTCATCGCCGACCTGACGCCGCTCGAGTCCGAGCCGGGCGACGAGTCGGAAGTCGAAGCCATGCGCCGCGCGATCGTGCAGCAGTTCGACCAGTACGTCAAACTGAACAAGAAGATCCCGCCGGAAATCCTCGCTTCGCTGTCGGGTATCGACGATGCCGGCCGCCTGGCCGACACCGTGGCTGCCCACCTGCCGTTGAAGCTGGAGCAGAAACAAGTCATCCTGGAAATTTTTAGCGTGGCCAAGCGCCTCGAGCACCTGCTGGGCCAGCTCGAAGGCGAGCTCGACATTCTGCAGGTGGAAAAGCGCATCCGTGGCCGCGTCAAGCGCCAGATGGAGAAGTCGCAGCGCGAGTACTACCTGAACGAGCAAGTCAAGGCGATCCAGAAGGAACTGGGCGAGGGCGAAGATGGTGCCGACCTCGACGAGCTGGAGAAAAAAGTCGCTTCGGCAAAGATGCCGAAGGAAGCGCTCGACAAGGCCACCAACGAGCTGAAAAAGCTCAAGCTGATGTCGCCGATGTCGGCCGAAGCCACCGTCGTGCGCAACTACATCGACACGCTGGTCAACTTGCCATGGAAAAAGAAATCCAAGGTCAATAACGACCTGTCGAATGCGGAAAAAGTGCTCGAAGGCGACCACTACGGCCTCGACAAGGTCAAGGAACGCATCCTGGAATACCTCGCGGTGCAACAGCGCGTCGACAAGCTCAAAGCGCCTATCCTGTGCTTCGTCGGTCCTCCTGGCGTCGGCAAGACCTCGCTGGGCCAGTCCATCGCCCGCGCGACGAACCGCAAGTTCGTGCGCATGGCTCTGGGCGGCGTGCGCGACGAAGCGGAAATCCGCGGCCATCGCCGCACCTACATCGGCTCGATGCCGGGCAAGATTTTGCAATCGCTGTCGAAAGTCGGCGTGCGCAATCCCTTGTTCCTGCTCGATGAGGTCGACAAGATGGGCGCCGATTTCCGTGGCGATCCTTCGTCGGCCCTGCTGGAAGTGCTCGATCCGGAACAGAATCACACGTTCTCCGACCATTACATCGAAGTCGATTTCGACCTGTCCGACGTGATGTTCGTGGCCACGTCGAACTCGTACAACATCCCGCCAGCCTTGCTTGACCGCATGGAAGTCATTCGCCTGTCCGGTTACACGGAAGATGAAAAGACCAGCATCGCGCAGCGCTACCTGCTGCCGAAGCAGATCAAGAACAATGGCTTGAAGGAAGAAGAAATTTCGGTGGCCGAATCGGCGCTGCGCGACATCATCCGCTACTACACGCGGGAAGCCGGTGTGCGTTCGCTTGAGCGTGAAGTGTCGAAGATCTGCCGCAAGGTGGTCAAGATGCTGCTGCTGAAGAAATCCGACAAGAAAGTCATCGTCAACTCGAAGAACCTGGATAAATTCCTTGGCGTGCGCCGCTATGATTTTGGTGTCGCCGAGAAAGAAAACCAGGTGGGCCAGGTGGTCGGTCTGGCATGGACGGAAGTGGGCGGCGATTTGCTGACCATCGAAGCCGTGTCGATGCCGGGCAAGGGCGGCGTCATCCGCACGGGTACCCTGGGCGACGTCATGAAAGAGTCGATCGAAGCAGCCCGCACGGTGGTGCGCAGCCGGGCACAGCGCCTGGGCATCAAGGCGGACGTGTTCGAGAAGAGCGACATCCACATCCACGTGCCGGAAGGGGCGACACCGAAGGACGGTCCTTCGGCTGGCGCCGCCATGACGGTGGCGATGGTGTCGGTCTTCACGGGCATCCCCGTGCGTGCCGACGTGGCGATGACGGGCGAGATCACCTTGCGCGGCGAAGTGTTGCCGATCGGCGGCCTGAAAGAAAAGCTGCTGGCGGCCCATCGCGGCGGCATCAAGACGGTGCTGATTCCCGAGCAGAATGTGAAGGACCTGGCCGACATTCCGGACAACGTCAAGAACAAACTCGAGATCGTGCCGGTGCGCTGGATCGATAAAGTCCTGGAAATCGCCCTCGAAAGGCTGCCGGAACCGTTGACGGAAGTCGCAGCCGTGGAGGCTGTCACGGCCGCCGCGGCCAAGCCCGATGCGGCCGGCGAGGTAGTAAAACACTAACGTTTTACCCCTGTTTTTCCCAAACAAGCGCTTTTAGAGCGCTTGTTTTATATTGAAACGTGAATTGCGCCCCCAAAGCGCTTGACACATATACAGTGTGGCTTGTTTAATACGCCTGCACATTTTTTTCGCCGGACAGCTGTGGTGCCAAAAGTGCCGCAACGATACGGTAAACGTTTTATACCTTTGTAATTGGGGATGCTAGTGAACAAGACTGAATTGATCGACCACATTGCTGAAAAAGCTGACATTTCCAAAGCCGCCGCTGCGCGCGCACTCGACGCTGTTATCGGCGGCGTGACGGAAACTTTGAAAAACAACGACAGCGTGACGCTGGTTGGTTTCGGTACTTTCTCGGTCAGCGAACGCGCTGAGCGTACCGGCCGCAATCCGCGTACCAAAGAAGCGATCACGATCGAAGCTGCAAAAGTCCCGAAATTTAAAGCTGGTAAAGCTTTGAAGGATGCTGTAAACTAACGGACTTCGGTGAGGTGACAATCACCGGAAACATTTGGCGGCGCCTTCGGGTGCCGCGATTTCAAGGTTGAAGTTCTTCGAATAACAACCTTGGATGCAAATGCAAGTAGTACTGTGTATTTTTCGGAGTGGTAGTTCAGTTGGTTAGAATGCCGGCCTGTCACGTCGGAGGTCGCGGGTTCGAGTCCCGTCCGCTCCGCCAAAAAAATACGCTCTTAAGGAGTGGTAGTTCAGTTGGTTAGAATACCGGCCTGTCACGTCGGGGGTCGCGGGTTCGAGTCCCGTCCGCTCCGCCAGAATATAGAAGCCCGCGCTGCTGAATAAGTAGCGCGGGTTTTTCTTTTATGCGCCCGATTATCTTCCCGCCATCCTTTTTTGAATCTCCGGCATGCCATGCTGAATCAGCACGGCGCGCGTATTTAAATCACCTTTAAGCTGGACGGGGTTTAATGGCCGGACCTGGCGCCGCGCCGGCAATGCCTGTGGCAGGGCCGCAGGCGGCGCGGGGGCAGGGCGCGCAGCCTGATTTACTCTTGCTATAGCGCTATGGGCATTGTAGAATCAGGAGATAATGGCTTGGGCGTCAGAATCCTGCTTTAGTTCCAGCGCCAAGTTGTTGAATCTAAAGGGGAAGTGGACATCTGTCCCGTCCATTCCGCCGAAGAAATCAAGGCGAACGCATGTTCGCCTTTTTTTATAGTGATCCACTCATCCCGAATTGGCTGACCATGTTTGAATTTATTCGTACCCATCGACGCTTCATGCAGTTTCTTTTGATGCTGGTGATCGTCCCGTCTTTTGCACTGGTCGGTATCAGCGGCTACCAAAGCTTCGGCGACGGCGCGAACACCATCGCCAAGGTCGGCGACCAGGTGGTCACGCAGCAGCAATATGAAGAGGCGCAACGCCAGCAGATCGACCGCTATCGCCAGATGATGGGCGAGCAGTTCGACCAGAAAATGTTCGACACGCCGGAAGCGCGCCAGAGCATCCTCGACAACCTGATCGCCGAGCGCGCCGTGGCCGCCGAAGTGGGCCGTAGCCACCTGGTCATCAGCGATGCCGTGCTGCAAAAGGAAGTGCTGGAAATCCCAGGCTTGACCTTGCCGGACGGTAAATTCGACCTGGAGCGCTACAAGGCCATGCTGGCCGCCCAAGGCATGACGCCGCAGATGTACGATGCGCGCCGCCGCAGCGACCTGGCCCTGCAGCAACTGGCCGGCGCCGTGCAAGGCACCGCCTTCGCGCCGAACGCCGTCACCAAGCGCCTGTCCGAAATCACCTCGGAAGAGCGTGAAGTGCAGGAACTGCTGCTGCCGATCGCCCAGTACGTATCGGAAGTCAAAGTGACCGATGCCATGGTCAAGGCTTTCTACGACAAGAACGGCAAGTTCTTTGAAATCCCGGAACAGGCGAAGATCGAATACGTGGTGCTCGACGACAGCGCCGCCAGCGAACAGATTGACGTCAGCGACGCCGACGTGACCAGCTACTACGCGAAAAACCAGAAAGCCTACACGACGGAAGAAGCGCGCCAGGCCAGCCATATTCTGGTGGCCGTCAAGAAAGATGCTTCCGCCGCCGACAAGGCCGCCGCCAAGGCCAAGGCCGAAGCCATCCTGGCTGAAGTGCGCAAGGCGCCTGCCAGCTTCGCTGCCGTGGCAAAAGCCAAGTCCGAAGATCCTGCTTCCGCCGAACAAGGCGGCGACCTGGGCGTGATCGGCAAGGATGGCCTGCCTGCGCCGATGCTGGCTGCCGTCACCAAGCTCAAGCAAGGCGAAATCAGCGATGTCGTCGCTTCCGATTTCGGCTTCCACATCCTGACCGTGACCTCGCTCAAGCCACAGCATGTCAAGGCGCTGGACGAAGTGCGCGGCGAAATCACGGCCGACCTGCGCAAGCAGTTCGCCGCGAAGAAATACTCGGAAATGGCGGAAACCTTCACCAATACCGTGTACGAGCAATCGGACAGCCTGAAGCCGGTGGCCGACAAGCTGAAACTGAAAGTGGAAACCGTCGCCAACCTGTCGCGCACGCCGTCGCCGGCACTGGGCAATGCACCGTTCAACAATGCCAAGTTCCTGGCGGCCATCTTCTCGAATGACTCGCTAAAGGACAAGCGCAACACGGAAGCCGTGACCGTCGCACCAAACGTGCTGATCGCTGGCCGCGTGGTGGAATTCAAGCCGGCAAGCAAGCGTCCGCTGGCTGAAGTCGAAGCGATGATCCGTCAGCGCGTGACCATGGAAGAAGCGGAAAAGCTGGCGAAGAAAGCCGGCGAAGCCAAGCTGACCGCCTTGAAAGCCTCGGGCGACGCCACCGGTTTCGGCGCCGCGCAATGGGTCTCGCGCAGCAAGCTCGACGGCATCAACCGTGCCGCCATCGCGCAAGTCATGAAAGCCGACACCAGCAAGCTGCCAGCGTATGTGGGCGTCGAGCTGCCGGCCCTGGGCTACGGTATCTACCGTATCGCCAAGGTGCAGCAGCCCGAGCAGATTGACGCGGCGCGCCGCCAGCAAGAGAAAGACCAGATCAGCGGCATCCTGGCACAACAGGAAATGTTCGATTACGTCGAATACCTGAAAGCCAAGGCCAAGGTGAAGATCGTCAAGCCGGTGACTGCACCGGTTGCAGCAGCGCCAGAAGCGCCGTGATCAGTTAGCACGCATAAAAATAGCCGCTCTTGAGCGGCTATTTTTTTTGTCTGCGGAATGTGCGTGCCATGGACCTGACCAGGATATGCAGCATAAAGCTGGGGTCAGTCGCTTCGCGATCGGGATATGCCCCACTGGGGCATATCCCCCGGCGGGTCTCGGCGACCCCGTCTGACCCCGGATTCTGCCTCGTGCTAGAAATAACACCCGCCTTTTGCTTACTTCGCGTTCAGCAACGGCGCCAACCGCGGCCAGATGTTTTTCAGGATCGCAGGATGCGCCTGCGCATTCGGGTGCATGCGGTCGGCCTGGAACAGCTGTGGCTGGTCGGCGATGCCTTCGAACATGAAGGGCACCAGCGGCGCTTTCCATTCTTTTGCCAGCTTGCCATACATGGCATAGAACTTGTCGCCATAGTCGCGGCCATAGTTGGGCGGCATGCGCATGCCCACCAGCACGACTTGCGCGCCTGCCTTTTTCGATGCCTCGCCCATGGCGCGCAGGTTGGCCTCGGTGGCGGCCAGCGACAGGCCGCGCAAGCCGTCATTGGCGCCCAGCTCGATCAGCACCACATCCGGCTGCTGCTTGGCCAGCAGGGCGGGCAGGCGGGCGCGGCCGCCGCTGGTGGTCTCGCCGCTGATGCTGGCGTTGACGATGCGCGTGTCGTTCTTTTGCGCCTTCAGGCGCTGCTCCATCAGCGCCACCCAGCCCGTACCCCGTGCCAGCCCGTACTCGGCCGAGAGACTGTCGCCGAGCACCAGCAGCGTTTTTGGTGCAGAATAGGCGTTCGTCATGCCTGACACCAGGAGCAGGGCTGCCGCAGGAAGCAAGGACAGGGTGCGCCGCCGCATGCGGTCGCCGCCCTTGACACTTATTTGTTCACGAAATTTTTTAAGATAGATCAGCATGCCCGAATTCCCTAAAGCGACTTCCACCAATTTCCTCCCGTCCGAGCCAGCAGCACGGCGAGCAGCCCAGCAGCCCGCCGCAAGCAACAGCCAAAACAGCCAAAATGCCCGGCCAGCCATCGAAGTGGTGCAGCTGGCCAAGCGTGTTCCCGATGCCGATGGTGAGCTCACCATCCTGCACCGCGTCGATTTTACCGTGCAAACGGCGGAGACGCTGGCCATCGTCGGCGCCTCCGGTTCCGGCAAGTCCACCTTGCTCGGTTTGCTGGCGGGACTGGACACGCCCAGCGAAGGCAAGGTCATCCTCGATGGCACGGATATCTTCGCCCTCGATGAAGACGGCCGCGCCGGTTTCCGCAAGGAAAAACTGGGCTTCGTCTTCCAGTCCTTCCAGCTGCTGGCCCACCTGACGGCGCTGGAAAACGTCATGCTGCCGCTGGAACTGCGCGGCGACCCCGCTGCGAAGGAAAAGGCGCAAGCCATGCTGGGCCGCGTGAACCTGGGCAGCCGCCTGAAGCACTACCCGAAATACCTGTCCGGCGGCGAGCAGCAGCGCGTGGCACTGGCCCGCGCCTTCGTCACGGAACCGCCGCTGCTGTTCGCCGACGAACCGACGGGCAGCCTTGACGCGGCCACCGGCGAAGCCGTGATCCAGCTGATGTTCGAGCTGAACCGCGAACGTGGCTCGACCCTGGTGCTGGTGACCCATGACAGCTCGATCGCCGCGCGCTGCGGGCGGACCATCACGATTGCCGCAGGCAGATTGGTGTAATCGCTGCGTGCGCCAGTCGGATTACGCGCTTGCGCGCTAATCCGACCTACCCGCTACCCGGCTCCCGGGTTGTAGGTTGGATTAGCGCAGCGTAATCCAACGCCACCACGCATCATGCACCAGATCCGCAACTTGGATCAGCGCAGCGTAATCCAACCCACCCGGCTATCATTCACCACATCCGTAGGTTGGATTAGCGCAGCGTAATCCAACGCCACAGCGCATCATTCACCACATCCGCGACTTGGATCAGCGCAGCATAATCCAACACACCCGGCGCTCATTCACCACATCCGTAGGTTGGATTAGCGCAGCGTAATCCAACGTCACAGCGCATCATTCACCAGATCCGCAACTTGGATCAGCGCAGCGTAATCCAACACACCCGGCGATCATTCACCACATCCGTAGGTTGGATCAGCGCAGCGTAATCCAACGCCACCACGCATCATTCACCAGATCCGCGACTTGGATCAGCGCAGCGTAATCCAACCCACCTGGCTATCATTCACCACATCCGTAGGTTGGATTAGCGCAGCGTAATCCAACGTCACCGCGCATCATGCACCAGATCCGCAACTTGGATCAGCGCAGCGTAATCCAACACAACCGCACCGCGGGCCTACGCCGACAATGCATTGATCAACCTGCGTATGGCCGGTATCAATTCGCCCGCCGTCAAGCCGATCGGACCTGCGCCCGATGCCACCAGCGCATCGGCGGCCGCGCCGTGCAGCCAGACGGCGCCGATGGCCGCTTCCCATTCGGGCCAGCCTTGCGCCAGCAGGCTGCCGCACAGGCCTGCCAGCACGTCGCCCGTGCCGGCCGTGGCCAGGGCAGGGCCGCCCGTGTTGTTGACCACCACGCCGCCATCCTGCGCGGCGATCACCGTGCCCGAGCCTTTCAGGACGACGATGACGCCCAGCTGCGCCGCCAGCTGGCGCGCCGCGCCCAGGCGGTCGGCCTGCACTTCGGCCACCGTCATGTCGAGCAGGCGGGCCGCTTCCAGCGGGTGCGGCGTCAATATCGTCGCGCCCGCGCCCGTGCGCACGGCCAGCGCCGACTGCAGTTCCGGTTCGGCCGCCATCAGGTTCAGCGCATCCGCGTCCAGCAGCAGGGGGCTGTCACTTTCAAACGCCCGCTGCAGCAGTTCCACCGTATCGACGTCGCCGCCGAGGCCAGGTCCCGCCACCAGCGCGGCGAAGTGCAGGCCCGAGAAATCCACGTCCCGCGCGCGGCGGCACATCAGCTCCGGCTGGCCGCTGTCAAACGCGGGCGGCGTGTCGGGAAAGGCGATGAAGACGCGGCCCGCGCCCGCATGCAGGGCCGTGCGGGCCGACAGGATGGGCGCGCCCGCCATGCCTTGCGCGCCGCCGATGATGGCCACGCTGCCGTAGCTGCCCTTGTGCGTGTTCTGCCGGCGCGGCTGCAGCTGGCGCGTGAACAGGTGCAGGCCGTTCAGCTGCGCCTTCGCCGTGGGCAGCAGGGCTGGATCGATGGCCAGCGCCGCCACTTCCACTTCGCCCGCATGATCGCGGCCGTTCGCCGTGTGCAGGCCCGGCTTGTCGCCGATGAAGGTGAGCGTGTGCGTGGCGCGGATGGCCGCGCCGTCGACGGCGCCCGTGTCCGCGTGCAGGCCGCTGGGCACGTCGAGCGCCAGCACGGGGCAGTCCAGCTTGTTTACCAGCTGGACCATCTCGCGGCATTCGCCGTCGAGCGGCCGCGAAGCGCCGATGCCGAACAGGCCATCAATCACCAGGTCCCACGGCGCCGCGCCCACGGCAGCCGACGCCATGCTGGTACCGGCGTCGATGAAGCGCGCGGCGCTGTTGCGGGCACGGCTCAGGGCCAGTTCCCGTTCCGGCGAGGTGGCGCGCGCCTCGGGCGCCAGCCACACCAGCACTTCGATGCCGCTACCGGCCAGGTGCATGGCCGCTTCCAGCGCGTCGCCGCCATTGTCGCCTGGGCCCGCAAGCACCAGCACCCGGCTGTGGCCCGCGCTGTCGCCTTCTTCCAGCCGGTGCAGCAGTTTCAGGGCGGCGCTGGCGGCGGCCTGGCCGGCGCGCTGCATCAGCAAGCCTTGCGGCAGGTCTTGCAGCGCCGCCTGTTCGATGGCGCGCAGCTCGGCGATGGAATACAGGGGATGTGCGGAGTCGGTCAGGTGCATGTGTTTGTTCCATTTGTCGGTATGTGTTCAACATAAGGCCGATCGGTGCGGAAGGCAAGGCGCGCACGCCTGAAACGCGCGCCTGTTTGGCGGCTACAATAGCCATCTCACTTAAACAGGGGACAAGGCGATGGATTGGCAATTCTGGATCGACCGGGGCGGCACTTTTACGGACATCGTGGCGCGCCGTCCCGACGGCAGCCTGGCCACGCACAAGCTGCTGTCGGAGCATCCTGGCCAGTACCGCGATGCGGCCCTGGCCGGCATGCGCCAGCTGATGGGGCTTGCGCCCGATATGCCGCTGCCGGTGGACCAGCTGGGCGCCATCAAGATGGGCACGACGGTCGCCACCAACGCGCTGCTCGAACGCAAGGGCGAGCCCACTGTCCTGGCCATCACGCGTGGTTTCCGCGATGCCTTGCGCATCGCCTACCAGAACCGCCCGCAGCTGTTCGCGCGCCAGATTGTGCTGCCCGAACTGCTGTACGGCGAGGTGATCGAAGTCGATGAGCGCATGGGTGCGCATGGCGAGGTGGTCACGCCGCTCGATGAAGCTGCCACGCGTACGGCGCTGGAACAGGCGCATGCGCGCGGCGTGCGCGCCATTGCGGTCGTGCTGATGCACGGCTACCGCCACCAGGCGCACGAGGCCAGGGTGGCGCAGCTGGCGCGCGAAGCCGGTTTTACGCAGGTGTCCGTGTCGCACGAGGTCAGCCCGATGATGAAGCTGGTGGCGCGCGGCGATACCACGGTGGTCGACGCCTATCTGTCGCCGATTCTGCGCCGCTATGTCGACCAGCTGGCGCGGGAACTGCCCGGCGTGCCGCTGCAATTCATGCAGTCGAACGGCGGCTTGACGGATGCGCATGCGTTTCAGGGCAAGGACAGCATTCTGTCCGGTCCCGCCGGCGGCATCGTCGGCATGGTGCGCGCCAGCGCGCTGGCCGGTTTCGATAAAGTCATCGGCTTCGACATGGGCGGCACCTCGACGGACGTGTCGCATTATTCGGGCGAATTCGAACGCGTGTTCGAGACGCAGATCGCCGGCGTGCGCATGCGCGCGCCCATGATGAGCATTCACACGGTGGCGGCGGGCGGCGGCTCCATCCTGCATTTCGATGGCGCCCGCTACCGGGTGGGGCCGGACAGCGCGGGCGCCAATCCCGGCCCCGCCAGCTACCGGCGCGGCGGCCCGCTGGCCGTCACCGACTGCAATGTCATGCTGGGCAAGCTGCAGCCGGCATTCTTCCCCCGCGTCTTCGGCCCGCAGGCCAATGAAGCGCTGGATGCCGCCACGGTGCGGGCCCAGTTCGAGGCGCTGGCGCGCACGGTGAACTCCACGCCGGAGCAGGTGGCCGAAGGCTATGTCGCCATCGCCGTGGGGAACATGGCCAACGCCATCAAGCAGATTTCCGTGCAGCGCGGCCACGACGTCACGGCCTACACCCTCACCAGCTTTGGCGGCGCAGGCGGCCAGCATGCCTGCCTGGTGGCCGATGCGCTGGGCATGCGCACGGTGTTCATCCACAGCCTGGCGGGCGTGATGTCGGCTTACGGCATGGGCCTGGCCGACCAGAGCGCCATGCGCGAGCGGGCCATCGAAGCGACGCTCGGCGTGGAGCTGGCGGGCGATTTCGCCGCGCTGGACGAACTGGCGCGTAACGACTTGCTGCGCCAGGGCGTGGCGACTGAGCGCATTGCGCTGCTGCGGCGCGCGCACCTGCGCTACGAAGGCACGGATTCCCCGCTGGTGGTGCTGTTCGATACCGTCGCCAGCATGCAGGCGCAGTTCGAAGCGGCGTACAAGAAGCGTTTTTCCTTCCTGATGCCGGCGCGCGCGCTGATCGTCGAGGCGATCTCCGTGGAAGCCGTCGGCGCTTCCGATGCGCCGCAGCCAGCGGCACCCGCGTATGCGCAGCGCGCAGGCGCGCTGGCTCCCGTGCAGATGGTGGACATGTACTGCGCGGGCGCGTGGCAGCCCAGCGGCCTGTATGCGGCGGACAGCTTGCGGCCCGGCGACGCCATCGACGGCCCGGCCATCGTCAGCGACGCCAATGCCACCACCGTCATCGAACCGGGCTGGCGCGCCGGGGTCACGCCGCATGGCCATTTGATCTTGCGCCGGGTGGCGGCCTTGCCCGAGCGCCGCGCCATCGGCACCAATGCCGACCCCGTGATGCTGGAAATTTTCAACAATCTGTTCATGTCGATCGCCGAGCAGATGGGCCTGCGCCTGCAAAATACGGCCCATTCCGTCAACATCAAGGAACGGCTGGACTTCAGCTGCGCCATCTTCGATGCACAAGGCAATCTGATCGCCAACGCGCCGCACATGCCCGTGCACCTGGGTTCCATGGGCGAGAGCATCCGCACCGTCATGACGCGCAATGCCGGTGCCATGCGGCCCGGCGACGTGTATATGCTCAACGATCCATACCACGGCGGCACGCATTTGCCCGACGTGACGGTGATCTCGCCCGTCTTCGATACGGACGGCAAGGCCATCCTGTTCTACGTGGGTTCGCGCGGCCATCACGCGGACATTGGCGGCACCACGCCAGGTTCGATGCCGCCCGATTCCACGCATATCGAGGAAGAGGGCGTACTGATCGACAATTTCAAGCTGGTCGACGGCGCCACGGGGCAGCTGGCGGAGGGTGAAACCCTGGCGCTGCTGGCCGGTGCGCGATGGCCTGCACGCAATCCGCAGCAGAACCTGGCCGACCTGCGCGCGCAGGTGGCGGCCAACCAGAAGGGGGCCGATGAACTGCATAGCATGGTCGCGCATTTCGGCCTGGACGTGGTGCAGGCGTATATGCGCCACGTGCAGGACAATGCCGAGGAAGCCGTGCGCCGGGTCATCACGACCCTGAAGGATGGCAGCTACACCCTGGATCTCGACAATGGCGCGCGCATCCAGGTGGCCGTGCGTGTCAACGTGGCCGGACGCAGCGCCACCATCGACTTTACGGGGACGTCGCCCCAGTTGCCGAACAACTTCAATGCGCCGTCGGCCGTCTGCATGGCGGCCGTGCTGTATGTGTTCCGCACTTTGGTCGACGACGAGATACCGCTGAACGCGGGCTGCCTGAAGCCCTTGACGGTGATCATCCCGCCCGCTTCCATGCTCAACCCGCAGTATCCTGCGTCGGTCGTGTCGGGCAACGTGGAAACCTCGACTTGCATCACGAATGCCCTGTATGGCGCGCTGGGGGCGATGGCCGCGTCGCAGGGGACGATGAACAATTTCACGTTCGGCAGCGAAAAATACCAGTATTACGAGACGATTTCAGGCGGCTCCGGCGCCGGTCCCGGTTTCGACGGCACGGACGTGGTGCAGACGAACATGACCAATTCGCGTCTGACGGACCCGGAAGTCCTGGAATGGCGTTTCCCCGTGCGGCTGGACAGCTACCGCATCCGCGCCGGTTCCGGCGGTGTCGGGCGCTGGCATGGCGGCAACGGCGGCGTGCGCCGGGTGCGCTTCCTGGCGCCGATGACGGCGGCCATCCTGTCGAACAACCGCATCATTCCACCGTTCGGCATGGATGGCGGCGCGCCCGGTGCGCTGGGGCGCAATATTGTGGAGCGTGCGGATGGCACGGTCGAGCACTTGCCGCACATCGGCAAGACGCAGATGCAGGCGGGCGACGTGTTCGTCATCGAGACGCCCGGTGGCGGCGGCTTCGTTGCGCCCTGACGTGGGTTGCTGCGCGCAGTGACGCCCGAGCGCGTGCGCCGGCATTTCCTTTGGCCGGCTTATGCGACCTGCGACTGAGCGGCATTTCACCCTAGCGCAGACCCCGGTCCTTTTTGCCCTTGGGTTGAAGGAAGCACGGAATGACGCAAGCACCCTTCAGCCAGCGTGCAAATTGATGCGCCGCTGCGCCACGGCGCGCGCGATGTCGGCATCGTGCGTGACCAGCAGCACGGCGCAGCCGCTGGCGCTGGCCGTGTCCAGCAGCAGCGACAAGGTTTCCTGCTGCGTGATGGGGTCCAGGCGCGACGTCGGTTCGTCGGCAAAGATCAGCGCCGGTTTCAATAGCAGCACGCGCGCCAGCGCGAAGCGCTGCAGCTCGCCGCCCGACACTTGCGACGGCAGGCGCGCCAGCAAGTGCTCGCCCAGGCGCAGGCGCGCCAGCAGCGGCGGCACGCTGTCACATGCCAGTGCATGCAACTTGATCACGTCACGCAGCGCCGCTTCGAGTGTGATGCTGGGGGCGAAGGCAGCTGCCGGGTCCTGGTACAGCTTCTGGAAGGCCGTGCGCGGCAAGCCGGCGGCGCGTGTCACCGTGCCCGCATCGGGACCCAATAGGCCCAGCAGCAGATTGCCGAAGGTGGTCTTGCCGGCGCCGCTCTCGCCCGTGATGGCGACGATCTCTCCCCGGCGTATCTGCGCGCTGACGCCCGTAAACAGGGGGCGCGGACCAAAGCCCTTGGCCACCTGGTCGAGCGTGGCGACGATGGCGCCTGGCGTCGTTGCCGGCGCGCGCGCAGGCCAGCTGGCAGGATCGGCCGCCAGCAGCGCGCGCGTGTAGGCGTGCGCCGGCTGCGCCAGGACGCTGGCCGATTCACCCTGTTCGATGATGGCACCGTCCAGCATGACGGCAACCGCGCCGCCCAGCGCGCGCGCCAGCCACACGTCGTGCGTGATGCACAGCACGGCCATGCCATCATGCTGCGCGGCGCGCAGCATGGCCAGGATGTCGGCGCGCCGGCCGGCATCGAGACCCTTGGTCGGTTCGTCGACGATCAGCAGGCGCGCGCCTGCCGCATGCGTGGCCAGGAAAGCCACGCGCTGCGCCATGCCGCCCGAAATCTGGTGCGGATACAGGGGCGCGGCATGCCGCACGTCCAGTTGCGCCAGGTCGCGCAGGGCTGCCGCGCGCGCATCGGCTTGCGGCAAGCCCGCCACCAGTTCATGTGTCTCGGCCACTTGCTGGCGCACGCGCATGGTGGGATCGAGGGCCAGCCACGGTTCCTGCGGCAGCAGCGCCACTTCGCGGCCCCATAGCGCCTGTCTGGAGTGCTGGTCGGCCGCATCGAAGCGGTATTCGCCGATGCGCAAGCCGCCCTCCGCGCGCAAGCCGGTGGCCAGGGTGCCCATGATGGCTTGCGCCAGCAGGGATTTGCCCGAGCCGCTTTCGCCCAGCAAGGTGAGTACGCCGCCGGCCGCCAGGCCGACGCTGGCGCCTTTCACCAGCCGCATACCGCTGGCCGTGTCGATGACGGCCAGCTGGTCCAGTTCCAGGTACAAAGTGCCGTTCATTGCAGCCTCCGTGCGCGTCCGGCCAGCATCAGGCCCAGCATGGTGAAAAACAGCAGCGCCACGGGGGCGCCCACCAGCCACGGCGCTTCGCTGTAGTACGGCAGCAGCTCGATCATCATGACGCCCAGCTCCGCCGTCGGCGGCTGCAGGCCGACGCCGATAAAACCCAGGGCCGCCATGGCCAGCACGGCGCCGCCAAAGCCGAAGCGCATCAGGGTGGCCAGGCGCGGCAGCAGCACGGGCGCCAGGTGGCGGCGCACGATATACGCCGGGCCGAATCCCAGCATGCGTGCCGCTTCCACCTGCGGGCCGGCCAGCAGGCTGGCCGTAGCGTTGCGCGTGACGCGGAAGTATTCGACCCACAGCGCCAGCGAAATGCCCAGGTACAAAGGCCAGAACTGGCCCGGCGCGAAGGCGGCCAGCAGCAGTACCAGCAATAGTCCCGGCAAGGCCAGCACGGCGTCGGCCAGCGCGCCCAGAATGCGGTCCGTCCAGCCGCCACGCCAGGCGGCCAGCAATCCCAGGGCCGTGCCGGGGATCGCCGCGCTCAACACACTCAGTACGGCCATGGACAGCGACAGCTGTGCGCCATGCGCGAGGCGTGCCAGCATGCTGCGGCCCAGGTGATCAAGGCCCAGCGGATGTGCCAGGCTCGGTGCTTCCAGGAAGCGCGCCAGGGTTTGGCGGGCCGGATCGATGCCCACCAGCGCGGGGCCAAACAGGGCAAAGGCGCCGACCAGCAGCAGGAGCAGCCAGCCGGCGCGCTGTGACGCGGCAAGGTTTTTCATGCCTGCCTCGCGCGCGGGTCGAGCGCCGCGCAGGCCAGGTCGACGAGGCAGTTGAACAGCACGAACAGCAGGCCCAGGACCAGCGCCGTGCCCTGTATCATCGGCACGTCGCGCGCGAAGATGGCGTGCACCAGCGCGTGGCCGATGCCGGGCCAGGCGAAGATGGTTTCCACCAGCACCACGCCTTCGACCAGGTACACCAGCTGCACGGCCGTGTAGGCGACGACGGGCGTGGCGACATTGCGCGCGCCATGGCGCAGCAAGGCCTGGCTGGCGGAGAGGCCCTTGGTCAGCGCAAAGGCATAGTAGGTCGAGGCGCGCACGTCGGCCATGGCGTCGCGCGCCACGCGCGAGGACACGGCGGCCAGGCCCAGCGCCAGGGTCAGCGCGGGCAGCATCAGGCTGCCATGGTCGGCGTGGCCGGCGGCGGGCAGCGCCTGCAGCTGCACGGCAAAGGCCAGCACCAGCAGCAGCGCCAGTACAAACGGCGGCAGGGCGCGCAGCAGCACGGACAGCAGCAGGTTGGCCTTGTCGAACCAGCCGCCCGGGCGCAGGCCAGCCAGCACGCCGGGCAAGGGTCCCAGTGGCAGCGACAGCACGACGGCGAACAGCGACAATCGCAGGGTCTGGCCCAGCTGCATGCGGATTTCATCGATGACCGGCTGCGCCGTCACCAGCGAGATGCCGAGGTCGAAGCGCAGCAGCCGCCCCCACCAGTCGGCCAGCGCGGCCAGCGGCGCGCGGTGCAGCCCCAGTTCGACGCGCACGGCTTGCGCCGCGGCTGCGTCGACCATGTCATAGCCATAGCGGCCGGCCGCGATGCGGTAGGCGATATCGCCGGGCAGCATGCGCGTCATGAAAAAGCACAGCGTGCCCACCAGCAGGGCCACCAGCAGTGCTTGCAGCAAGGCTTTGAGGAAGATTTTCATGCGCCGGCTTTCCAGCCGATGGCGCTGAGCCGGTAGCTGCGCTCGAACGGGTCGATGCTGACGCCTTCGACCCTGCGCGCCACGGCTACCGTCTGACGGTACCAGACGACGGGAATCACGGGCAAGCCTTGTTGCAGTTCGGCCGCGATGGCCGCGCGCAGGCGGGCCGCTTCGGCGCTTCCAGCCGCCACGCCGCCGCCGGACAGCTGCGCCAGGGCCGCGCCGATGGCGGGACTATGCCAGCCCATCGCGCCCCAGTCGCCGCCTTGGTCGCCGTAGTCGTCGGCCAGGGTGGCGGTAGGATCGGGCAGGTTGCCGAAATTGCGCGCGACAAGGCCGATTTCCAGCGCGCCGCTGCGGTGGCCGGCGGGAATGTCGCTGGAATTGCCCACCACGACCTTGATGGCGATGCCGATCTGGCGCAATTCTTCCTGCACCGCCGTGGCGATCAGCGGCAGTTCCGGGCGGTCGACAAAGGTGGTCAAGGTCAAGGCCAGGCGCTGGCCATTGCGCCGCGCGATGCCGTCCGCGCCGGGAATATAGCCAGCCTGGCGCAGCAGCGCACGCGCTTGCGCCGGATCGTTGCGCAGGGGCGCCATGGCACCTTGATGCCACAGCGCCATCGCCGGCGGGAACAGCTGCGTGGCGGCCAGGTCGGCGTCGCGCAGCAGGGCGCGGGCAATGCCGTCGCGGTCCAGTGCCAGGCTGATGGCACGCCGCACGCGCACGTCGGCCAATAGCGGATGGCCGGCGTTGAGCTTTAAAAACGTGGTGCGCGGCAGCGGCGCGGCGACCAGTTGCACGGCAGGCTGGCGCAGCAGGCGGCGGATGCTGGGCGGGTCCAGCGAAAAGGCCAGGTCGGCCTGGCCGCTTTGCACCATCAGGGTACGCGTTTCCGCGCGCGAGACGCTGATGTAGCGCGCGCGGCGCACGGCGGGCGGTTTGCCGCGCCAGCCGTCGAAAAACGCCACGTCGAACTGCTGCGGCAGCGAGATCGCCGTGATCTTGTATGGCCCGCTGCCGATGATGCGCAGCACCCGGCCATCCGCGCCATACGATGACGGCGCCAGCACCTGCGTGCCGGCATGCGTGAACAAATAGGGCAGCGGCGCATAGGGCTGCGCCAGGGTCACGACAATGGCGCCGCGCGCCACCGTCATGCCGCGGATGCGCGCCAGGCGCAGCACGCCTGGCGCGGCCAGCGCGCGCTGCAGCGAAACGAGCACCGTGCCTGCCGTCAGCGGCGTGCCATCGTGGAACAACTTGCCCTGGGCGATGAAGAAGCGCCATTCCAGGCCATCCTTCGACACTTCCCAGTCGCTGGCCAGCGCCGGCAGCAAACGGCCCTGGTCGTCCACATCGAGCAGGGTTTGCGCCACTTCCATGCGGGTAAACATGTAGCCGCCGCGCGACGGCTCCAGCCCTGTCAGCTCCCACGGTCCGACGACGGTCAGGGTATCGCGGCTGGCGGGGGCGCTAGGCGCATGCTCGCTGGCGGGACCGTCATGCGCGTGGACCGGCACGATGCCGATGGCCAGCAAGCCTGGCAGGCGGCGCAGCAGCTTGCGTCTGCCGGTGGCGCAGGAGTCGGTCATGGAGCCAGGTTCATGCAGTATCCAGTGTGGGGAGGGCAGATTCTAATGCACGCCGTGCCGCTGCAGCAAGTCAGGCGGATCACGGCGTGGCGTAGGCCGTCGTGCCGCTGAGCTGGGCGCGCACCTGTCCCACGTCGCGCATGGGCGCGCGGCCGAACTGGCGGCTGTATTCGCGGCTGAACTGTGATTCGCTGGCGTAGCCGACGCGGTAGCCGGCCGTACCCGCGTCGATCTGCTCGACCAGCATCAAACGCCGCGCTTCCTGCAAGCGCAGCAGCTTCTGGTACTGCATCGGCGTCATGGCCGTAATCGCCTTGAAGTGATGGTGCAGCGACGACATGCTCATGTTCGCCATGCCGGCCAGGTGCTCTATTCGCAGAGGCTGTGCGTAGTGCACCTTGATCCAGTCGATGGCTTGCTTGACCTGGTGCGACTGGCTGCTGGCCAGCGCCATGTGGCGCAGGCGCGCGCCGACGGGGCCATTCAGCAGGCGGTAGGTCAGTTCGCGGCGGATCAGCGGCGCCAGGGTGGCGATGTCGCCGGGCTGGTCCAGCAGGCGCACCAGGCGCAGCATGGCGTCGAGCAGCTCGGGCGACACGTCGCTGACGGAAATGCCGCGCGTGGCGGGGATGGGCTGCTGCTGCGCCGCGCCGGCGCTTTCGCTGTCGAGCAGCGCGGCCACGTCGGCGATGTCGATGCCCAGCACCACGCACAGGTGCGGCGCCTCGACGCTCGCTTCCACCACGCGCACCTGCACCGGCAGGTCGACGGAGGTCAGCAGATACTGCATGCGGCTGTAATGGAAAGTGTCGCTGCCCAGGGTGACTTGCTTGCCGCCTTGCGCGATCAGCGCCACGCTGGGACGCGCCGCGTGGAACAGCGATTCCGTGACCGAGGACTGGCGGTGGAAGGTCAGGTTGCCGATGGCCGTCGCGTAGTCGCCATTGCGCGGCGCGTGGCGGCTGATCAGGGCGGCGATTTCATCTTGCGGGGGAATCTGTATGGACAGGGTAGACATGTGGGCGAGTATGCATCAGGCGAGGAAGGGCAGGGAATGATCTTACTCAGATTTGGAGGATCGTGCAAAGGTCTTGCAGGATCGCGGTAACGCGCGCGGCGCATTTGCCGCACACTGGTGCCTTCGCATGCACGGCACGCGTCTCCGCCTGTCACATACATAGATAAACATAGGAGTTTTCATGACCACCATCGCCAAAGGCTATGCCGCACTGGGCCCGACTTCCGCACTGCAGCCATTCTCGTTCGAGCGCCGCGCCCCGCGCGCCGACGACGTGGCCATCTCGATCAAATACTGTGGCGTGTGCCATTCCGATATCCACCAGGCGCGCGATGAATGGGGCGGCTCCGCCTTCCCGATGGTGCCCGGCCATGAAATCGCCGGCGTCGTCACCGCCGTCGGCGCCGACGTCACCAAGTTCAAGGTGGGCGACCACGTGGGCGTGGGCTGCTTCGTCGATTCGTGCACCACGTGCAAAACGCGCAACGTCGACCTGGAACAGTACATGCCAGGCCTGATCCAGACCTACAACGGGCTGGAAGCGGACGGCAAGACGGCCACGCAGGGCGGCTACTCGGACAGCATCGTGGTCAAGGAAGGCTATGTGCTGTCGATCCCCGACAACCTGCCATTGGACGCCGCCGCGCCGCTGCTGTGCGCCGGCATCACCCTGTACTCGCCGCTGAACCACTGGAAAGCCGGCCCCGGCAAGCAGGTGGCGATCCTGGGCATGGGCGGCCTGGGCCACATGGGCGTGAAAATCGCCCACGCCATGGGCGCGGAAGTGACGGTGCTGAGCCAGACCCTGTCGAAGCGCGAAGACGGCCTGCGCCTGGGCGCCGACCACTACTACGCCACCAACGACGCGGAAACGTTCACCAAGCTGGCAGGCACGTTTGACCTGATCATCTGCACGGTGGGCGCAGCCATCGACTGGAACCAGTACATCAACCTGCTGAAAGTGGACGGCAACATGGTCATCGTCGGCATCCCGGACGGCGCCGTGCCGCCCGTGAGCGCCTTCGGCCTGGTCGGCGCGCGCCGCAGCCTGTCCGGCTCGATGATCGGCTCGATCAAGGAAACCCAGGAAATGCTGGATTTCTGCGGCAAGCACAATATCGTGTCCGACATCGAGATCATTCGCATCCAGGATATCAACGAGGCGTTCGAGCGCGTCGTCAAGAGCGACGTGCGGTACCGCTTCGTGATCGACATGGCTTCGTTGTAACGCTCGAGAAAAAGCCCGGGGCGTTGTCGCCGCGTCTCGCCGTACTATTCGTATTGCCTTCGACACGGCGCCTGGCCCCGGGGATTTTTCGAGCGTTCCACCGGTATGCTTTAAAGGCAACACCGGGTAATATCGGCCGACCTGTGTTGGTTGGATTACGCGCTTTGCGCTAATTCAACCTACGCACTCAACCCCGCCAAGGACTGGGGTCGGACCCTGAGAGTCCGACCCCAGCAGTTTTCTTTGGGTGCGGATTTTGCGCATTCAACCAAGCCAAGTCACGCAGGCCGGTAGGTCGGATTAGCGCGCAAGCGCGTAATCCGACAAGCCCACCAAAACACCCATCCCCACCAAAAATCAAGCTCCCTGATCAATTTTTCTTTCCTTGCGTCAAAAATCGGCATAAAATGAAACCGTACCGTACAGTTTCACTACGTAGTTCTAAAAATCAGCCATCCCCGACGTGTTTGCCTGGGCAGGGGAGGCGTCTTGGATAAAAAATGGACATTTCAACAAAGAATGGAGCGGCGGCGATCCCGCCGGACTCCAGGGGCAAGCGCGTGGCGCTGGCCGTTTTTGGCATTTTTCTCGGGCTTTCGGGGCTGGCCCTGGCGGCCGGCGGCATGGAACTGATCACCCTCGGTGGTTCCTGGTATTACCTGCTGGCCGGTCTCGGCCTGACCCTCGCCGGCGTGCTGTATCTGCGCCGCAAACCGCTGGCCAGCGCCATCGTCGCTGCGCTGCTCGTCGCCACCTTGCTGTGGGCCGTGTGGGAAATCGGCTTTGCGTTCTGGCCCATGGTGCCGCGCCTGGCACCGTTCCTTGTCATCGGCCTGGTCGCCGCCCTCGTGCATCCGTGGTTGGCCGGCCGCGCGCACTCAGGCCAGTCGCGCGGTTTCGCCGCCTTGTTCGCCGTGCTGCTGGTGGCCGGTTTTGCCTCCATGTTCAAGCCGCACGGCGTGCTGGAGGCCACCGTCCAGCCGCAGCAGGATGCCGTGGCGCTGGCCAATGACGGCAGCGCCAACTGGGCGCATTATGCGAATGGGCTGGCAGGCACGCGCTTCGCGCCGTTCACGCAGATCGACAGGCAGAACGTCGGCCAGCTGCAGGTGGCATGGAGCTACCGCATGGGCGAATTGGCCGAAGGCGCGTCCGAGTCCCAGAATACGCCGCTGCAGATCGGCGACACTGTCTATACGTGCACGCCAACGAGCAAGGTCATCGCGCTCGATGCGGATACGGGCAAGGAGCGCTGGAGCTACGATTCGCGGCCAGCCAATACCAAGACGTGGAACCGTTGCCGCGGTGTCGGCTATTACGAGCCGGCCAAGGTTGATAAACCGTTCCGTTTTGAGGGCATGCAGACGGCCAGCGCACCGCAGGCCGGCGTGTGCGCCAAGCGCATCGTGCAAGTGACCATGGATGCGCGCCTGATCCAGATCGACGCGCAGACGGGCAAGCTGTGCGAAGGTTTTGGCGACAAGGGTTCCGTCGACCTGATGACGGGCCTGGGCAAGGTGCGCGCCAACGTGCCGTACTACGCCTACACGTCGGCGCCGACCATCGTGCGCAACCTGATCATCCTGGGTGGCTGGGTCTTTGACGGCCGCTCCATCGACGAGCCGTCCGGCGTCGTGCGCGCCTACAGCGCCGACACGGGCGCACTGGTATGGGCCTGGGACCTCGGCAACCCGGCCATCACCAAGCTGCCGCCGGAAGGGCAGACGTACACGCGCAGCACGCCGAACATGTGGTCCACGCCTGCCGTCGACAATGAACTGGGCCTGGTCTACCTGCCACTGGGGAATGAGCAGCCCGATTTCTGGGGTGGCAAGCGTCCGCCGCTGACGGAAAAGTATTCATCGGCCATCGTCGCCCTCGACATGGCCACGGGCCGCGAACGCTGGACCTTCCAGACCGTCCACCACGATATCTGGGATTACGACGTGGCCGCGCAGCCGGCCCTGTACGACGTCCCGGATGGCAAGGGCGGCAAGACGCCGGCGCTGGTGCAGCTGACCAAGCGTGGCCAGATCTTCATGCTGGACCGACGCACGGGCACGCCGATCGCCGAAGTGGTTGAAAAACCCGTGCCGCAGGAGCATGCGGCCGGCGACTGGCTGGCCAAAACGCAGCCATACTCCACCGGCATGCCGGCCTTCGGCGCGCAAACGCTCACGGAGCGCGACATGTGGGGCGCCACCTTCTTCGACCAGCTGGCCTGCCGCATCCGCTTCCGCAAGCTCAATTACCAGGGCGAGTTCACGGCGCCTGCTACCCGCGAAACCCTGATCTACCCTGGTTACTACGGTGGCTTCAACTGGGGTGGCGCGGCCGTCGATGAAAGCAATGGCTATATGTTCGTCAACGATATCCGCATGCCGCAGGTGGTCAAGCTGGTGCCGCGCGAAACGGTCGACGTGGCCAAGCTGACCTCGGGCCACGGCGTAGGCAGCACCTATCCGATGGATGGCACGCCGTTCGTCATCGACCACAAGGCGTTCAATTCGCCGCTGGGCATTCCCTGTCAAAGTCCGCCATGGGGCGTGTTCGCCGCCATCGACTTGAAAACGCAGAAGAAGGTGTGGGAGCGTCCGGCCGGGACGGTGCAAGATGCCGTCATCAACGGCGTGCGTGCGAGCCTGCCCATCCCGCTGGGCATGCCGACCCTGGGCGGCGGCGTCAGCACGGCGTCAGGCCTGGTGTTTTATGCGGGCACGCAGGATTACTATCTGCGCGCCATGGATATCGCCACCGGTCGTGAAGTGTGGAAGGCGCGCATGCCAGTCGGCTCGCAAGGCACACCGATGACGTATGTCTCGCCCGCATCGGGGCGCCAGTACGTGGTGGTGGTCGCAGGCGGTGCCCGCCAGAGCCCGGACCGTGGGGATTACGTGATAGCATACGCGCTTCCCAAGACACAGTAAGAGTTTGCTTCATGCCCCAGTTGCGCACCGTTCCCGCTTCCCCCAGTACCCGAAGCGAGGAGCGGCGCCGCAAGCTGCTGGTGGCGGCATCCAAACTCTTTCTTGACTCCGGCTACGATGGCGTCAGCATGGATGCCATCGTGGCCGAGGCGGGCGGCTCGAAAGCCACCGCCTACCGCTACTTTGGCAGCAAGCAGGAGCTGCTGGTGGCGGTGGTCGAATACCTGTGCGCCGATTTCATCATCGCCCTGCGCCAGCTCGATACTTCGGAGGCTGGCCTGGAACAGGGCTTGCAGCTGATCCTCGATGAACTGGTGGCAGTCGTCACCAGCCCCCGCCACGTGGATTTCTATCGCCTCGTCGTCACGGGCGCGGCCGCCGTGCCGGCCGTGGGCCAGACCTGGTACGAACACGGCCCGCAAGTGTGGCACGCGCTGATCCTGCGCCTGCTGGAACAGCAGCGCGCGCAAGGCCGCATCGCACCCGATACCGCGTTTTCCAACCTGCCGCAGATTTTGTTCGACGCCGTCTTTTCGCACCTGACCACGCGCACCGTGATGCTGGGGCAGGGCGGCAATGCGGCCACGTTCCGGCCATTGATTGTGGAGCTGATTGAATTGGTGGTGGCGCGCGTGGCGCGCAGCGCGTAATCCGACCTGCTCGGCCAATGCCAGTCAAAAGAGCAAGATAATTTGCTCGTCCCTTCAGTCTTCCGGCGCCGTCCACACCAAATTCCACAGGTGGCCATCGATATCCTCGAAGCCCTGGTCATACATGAAACCATGGTCTTCGGGCGGATGCGGCGTGCGGCCACCGGCGGCAACGGCCCTGGCGATCAGGCTGTCCACCTCTTCCCGGCTTTCGCAACTCAGGCAAATGACGACTTCATTGCTTTCCCTGGCATGCGCGACGGGCTTGTCGATCAGCGACTGGAAGAAGGCTTCGGTCGTCAGCATGGCCTGGATGGTGTCGCCGGCGATGTGCATGAACGCCGCGTTCTCGCCGCTGAAGCGGGGATCGAAGGTGAAACCCAGAGCGGAAAAGAAGGCCCTGGATTTGTCCAGGTCCTTCACGGGCAGGTTGAGGATGATCTGTTTTTTCATGGCGTCTCCCTGGGCTAGGTGATGGGCATTGAGACTGTAGATCATTTGACAGCGGCTGTCAGCGCAAGTTTGCGCTTCTGCGGTCAACGGGCCTCGTGCCCGGTGGCCCTGCGTCCATCTTTTTACGTGCGGAACGGTGGGCCGAGTGCGCCCGGATAATTGTGGTGGGGGCGGAACGCCACGTAATCCGACGCTGCTGGGCCAACAATGGTGTCGGATTACGCTTCGCTAATCCGACCTACGTGACTGGCTGCTGTTGGCCTCTCGAGGACGCCGAAAATCAATCGGTGGACCACTACAGCCACAGCGCGTAGGTCGGATTAGCGGCGGAACGCCACGTAATCCGACGCTGCAGGGCCAGCAATGGTGTCGGATTACGCTCCGCTAATCCGACCTACGTGACTGGCTGCTGTTGGCCTGTTGAGGACGCCGAAAATCAATCGATGGACCACCAGAGCCACGGCGCGTAGGTCGGATTAGTGGCGGAACGCCACGTAATCCGACGCTGCTGGGCTAATAATGTTGTCGGATTACGCTCCGCTAATCCGACCTACTTGACTGCTTTGGCCGATATCATTTCTCGGCATGGTCCAGTCCACAATATTATTGCTTTCAAGCCAAGGAAGAGGGCTTCGCGGGCGTCACGCTTCCCAGGGTCCGGCCCCGGCAAGACTCAAGTCGCAATACCATACTTGTGCTGCGTGGCCGCATACTGCTGCTTCAGCGATTCCAGCTTTGGATGCTTGGGGTCGATCTTGCGGATCACTTGCATCTGGTGCTGCGCCTGTTCGGCCAGCGGGGCTTCCCAGCCCAGCATGTTGAGCTGGCGCAGGATGGCGTCGACGGAGGCGAACAGCACGGGCAGGTTGCCCGGCGTTTTGCGCAGGGCCTGGCGCAGCACGAAGACGGCCCCCTTGAGTTCTCCGCTTTCCGACTTGCTGGCCGCGTCCTGCATGAGTTCCTGCACCTGGTTCTTGATCTGCTGGCCCATGCCTTGCGCCAGGTCGTGGCGGCCGGCTTTCTCGAACACGTCCACGGCCGCTTCCATCGTCACTTCGCTGTCCGCCTCGTTGACGAGTTTCATCATGACGTCGGACGCGGCCTGCTCCAGGTTGTTCTTCAGGCAGCTCTGCACCAGGCCCACCTTCAGCTGCGTCGACAGGCCGCGCGCGCCGTCGAGGGCGGCGGCGGCCAGCTGCAGCTCGCTGGCGGCGGCGATGTCGTTGCCCGACAATTCATGCAGCATGGCGGCCGAGATGGCGCGGCACGCTTCGACGTTGGCGCCGCCGCGCAGCGAACGTTCCATGTCGCGCAGCACGCCGCTCGCCTGCGGCGCATCGCCTTTTTTTACCAGCGTTTTGACCAGGTTGACATGGTCTTCCGGGTCGCGGAATTCCGAGTACTTCGCCTTCGTCACCACCTGCTTGTAGGCCCGTTCGGCTGCGCCGATGTCGCCCGTGTCGAAAGCGATGCCGCCCAGGTGGCGCAGGCGGCGCACCATGTGCGGCGAAATGGCCACCGCGTCTTCGAGGATTTTCTTTGCCTGCATCTGCTGGCCCATGGCTTCATGGTTCTTCGCCAGCAGGTCGTAGGCGGCCATGAAGCGGGGATTGACTTCCACCAGTTCCAGCAGCGCGTCCTGCGCATCTTCGTGGCGCTGCTGTTCAAACAGCGTGCGCGCCAGTCCCAAGTGTGCCCAGGCCATGGGGCGCGTGGCCAGCGTGTCGGCGTAGATCTGTTCCGCTTCCTTCCACTCGCCCAGGGTCAGATGCAGTTCGGCGCGCAGGCGGGCGAAATCGGCCGCCAGGCGCGGGTGCTGCAGTTCGGCCGCGCGGCAGCTTTTCACGGCTTCGCGCAAGTCGCCCTTGTCGATCAGCTGGTAGGTGGGCAGGAAGAGGGCGCGGCGCTCGATGGCGCGTTCGATGCGCCCGCTCAGCACATCGACGGTAAACGGTTTTAATATGTAGTCGGACGGCGTCAGCTCGGCCGCGCTGATTACCTTGCTGTGGATGGCTTCGGAGGTCAGCATGATGAAGATCGTCCACAGGCCGATCAGCTTATGGTGGCGCAAGTCTTCCAGCAATTGCTGGCCGTCCTGGCCGTCCGTGCCACTACCAAGATCGTATTCGCACAGGATGATGTCGAACGGTTTCTTTGTCAGCAGGCGGATGGCCGTGCCGGAATTGACGGCGTATTCCACCTTGGTGATGGCCGCCTGGTTCAGCATATTGTGCAGATTGCCCCGCATGCTGGGGTTCGGGTCGACGATCAGGACAGATAAGTCGCTATGTTCTGGCATTGTTCAGCTCTCGTTCATCTGTTCGGTCATTTGCGGGAACTCTTCTTATATATGTGCCTGCTAGTACTATTTTTTATCAGCATACTGCAAAGCCGCCCGACACTGCCAGCAAAATGCAAGCTATCGAACGCAGGGCAGGGCGGCCGGCGCTTCCGCTGGTTGCCGGCGTTGTATTTCATGACAACCGGCAGGCCTGTCGCGGCAGCGGGCGCGGCTTTTTCCTGCAGATAGTTCACTTGCATGATAGTATCCTAATTACAACTAATGTTGAACGCCGTGTAATCTTGCGGCCAGGCATGCGCAAGGCTTTACCGGGCGCTTCTTTCTTTCTGGTGTCGATACCCGTCATGCGCATTCCTGACCTTTCTTCCCTGCGGCGCGTTGCCGTTCCCCTCGCATTTGGCGGCAACAGCGAACAGCAGCACACGTATTTCGCGGAGCTGCACCGCGTCGGCATGGTCACGCAGCTGCTGGGCATCATCGCCTACAGCCTGACCTGGATACTGATGCCGCCACCCTACGAGCCGAACCTGACGCACGCGGTGCTGGCGCTGCTGGGCATGCTGGCCAGCCTGGTGGCGCGCTACCGCTGCACCACCTTGCCCGTGCTCACCATCACGGGCGCCTGCGCCGTGCTGGCGCTGACCTTCGGCTTGCGCACCATGGCCGATGCTGTCGAGCACGCCAGCTTCTGGGTCTTGCCCGTCGGCGTCTTCATGACCCTGGCCATCGCTTCCATCTTCAATGGCGGCCTCAGCTACCTGGCCGTGGTGGCGGGCGTGTGGTGGAACGTGGGCCATGGCCTGTATCCCGTCAACGCGGGCTTGCCCGACCAGCCGTGGGCGCCGCTGATGATCGCCGTCAGTGTGCTGTTCGGCCTGGCGCTGAATGTCAGCTTCAGCTTATTGCGGCTGCGCAATTACCACGCCAGGCAGGAACTGACGCGGCTGGCTTACCAGGACAGCCTGACTGGCCTGAACAACCGCCGCATGTTCACGCAGCGCGCGCAGCAGATGCATGGTGCGCCGCATGGCGGCATGCTGCACTTTTTGATGATCGATATCGACGATTTCAAGATCATCAACGACCAGCAGGGCCACGATGCAGGCGACGAAGTGCTGGTGCGCACGGCCGCCGTCATAGCTGCCAAGGCGCACGGTCACCTGTGCGGGCGCCTGGGCGGCGAGGAGTTCGGCATCGTCTACGCGGGCAATCGTGAAGAGGTGCGCGCGTTTGCGGGCGCTCTGGTGGACGCCGTCAGCCAGGCGTTCCTGGCCGCGCGTTTCGTCTCCATCAGCGTGGGCGTGGCCGAACTGGACCGCGGCAAGGAGCTGGGCCACAGCTACCGCCTGGCTGACGAAGCGCTGTATTTGGCCAAGCGCCAGGGCAAGAACCGCTATGTGATCGCCTGACGGCCGTCTGGCGTGGTCGCTTGGTGCATGCCTGGCGCTGGTTGTTGCAAGTTGGCAAAAACTACCGGTTTCAAGGGCAAAATGGCCGCAAAGCCATAAGTTCCGGTAATAAAGCAGGGGTAAAACGGGTATAATGCGCGCAAAGGAAATTTGCCGTACGAAAGATATTGTCATACCTACCTTTAACCCGCAGCCACGCTGCATCAACCACCTTCCAATCATGTTGATACTGCCGGGTTCCAATGCCCTGTCTCATTTCCGTAGCCACCGTCTGTTAAGCCAACTGCAAGCCGTTTCGCCTGCGATTGTTGCCGTGCAAGCACGCTATGTCCATTTCATCGATGCCAGCGCGCCTCTCACCAACGACGACAGCACGCGCCTCGGCGCCTTGCTGACGTACGGCGAGCCGGCCCAGGCAGATAATACGGAAGGCGCTGCCGAAGAATTCTTCGTCATCCCCCGTTTCGGCACGATCTCGCCGTGGGCATCGAAAGCCACCGACATTGCGCACAACTGCGGCATGGCGCACATCAAGCGCGTCGAACGCGGCATCGCTTTCCGCATCAACCTGAAATCGGGCATCCTGGGCAGCGCCATCGGCGCCGGCAAATTGACGGACGAACAGGTACAGGCCGTGGCCGGCCTGCTGCACGACCGCATGACGGAATCCGTGCTGCGCAGCGCCGACGACGCCAAGGACCTGTTCCGCACCCTGGAAGCGCGCCCGCTGGAATCGATCGACTTGCTGGGGCAGGGCAAGGCCGCGCTGGAAACGGCGAACGTGGAACTGGGCCTGGCGATGTCGGAAGACGAAATCGACTACCTCGACGCCGCCTTTACCAAGGCCGGCCGCAACCCGACGGACGTGGAACTGATGATGTTCGCGCAGGCGAACAGCGAGCATTGCCGCCACAAGATCTTCAACGCCGACTGGACCATCGACGGCGTGGCGCAACCGAAGTCGCTGTTCGGCATGATCAAGAACACGCATGAACTGCAGCCGAAGGGCACCGTCGTCGCCTACAGCGACAATTCCTCGATCATGGAAGGCGCGACCGTGTCGCGCTTCTACCCGCGCGGCGAAAACCATGAATATGCGGCGTCGACGGAACTGACGCACACCCTGATGAAGGTGGAAACGCATAACCACCCGACGGCCATTTCTCCATTCCCAGGCGCCTCCACGGGCGCGGGCGGCGAGATTCGCGACGAAGGCGCGACGGGCCGTGGCGCCAAGCCAAAAGCGGGGTTGACCGGTTTCACCGTATCGAATTTGTCCCTGCCGGACGCCGTGCGCAGCTGGGAAACGGCCGCTTCCGTAACGGCGCCGCTGGCTGGCCGTACCGAGGCAGACCAATACGGCAATCAATATGGCAAACCCGAACGCATCGCTTCGCCGCTGCAGATCATGATCGAAGGCCCATTGGGCGGCGCCGCGTTCTCGAACGAATTCGGTCGTCCCGTCCTGGGCGGCTACTTCCGCACGTATGAACAGAACGTCGGCGCAGACAAAGATGCCGTATTCGGCTACCACAAGCCGATCATGATCGCGGGCGGCATCGGCAATATCTCGGCGCAGCACACGCACAAGAACGACATTCCCGTCGGCAGCCTGCTGGTGCAGCTGGGTGGCCCTGGCATGCGCATCGGCATGGGCGGCAGCGCCGCTTCGTCGATGACCACCGGCAGCAATACGGCCGACCTGGACTTCGATTCCGTCCAGCGCGGCAACCCGGAAATGGAACGCCGCGCCCAGGAAGTCATCAACGCCTGCTGGCAAATGGGCGCCGATAACCCGATCATCTCCATCCACGACGTGGGTGCGGGCGGCTTGTCGAATGCGTTCCCGGAAATCACCAACGACGCCAAGCGCGGCGCGATTTTCGACCTGCGCAAGATCCCGCTGGAAGAATCGGGCATGGCGCCGAAAGAAATCTGGAGCAATGAATCGCAGGAACGCTACGTGCTGGCCATCGCGCCGGAAAGCCTGCCGCTGTTCAAAGCCATGTGCGAACGCGAACGCTGCCTGTTCGCCGCCGTGGGCGTGGCCACCGAAGAGCGCCAGCTGAAACTGATCGACCCGGAACTGGGCAACGAGCCGGTCGACATGCCAATGGACGTCTTGCTGGGCAAACCGCCAAAGATGCAGCGCGACGTGGTCCACGTGGCCAACGATTTCCCTGCCATTGATCTCACCGGCATGGACTTGAAGGACGTGGCGCAAAAAGTGCTGCTGCTGCCGACCGTGGCCGACAAATCCTTCCTTATCACCATCGGCGACCGCAGCGTGGGCGGCATGACCGTGCGCGACCAGATGGTGGGACCATGGCAAGTGCCGGTGGCCGATTGCGCCGTCACCACCATGAGCTTTGAAGGCTACCTGGGCGAAGCGATGGCCATGGGCGAACGCACGCCGCTGGCCGTCATCGACGCGGCAGCTTCCGGCCGCATGGCCGTGGGCGAAGCTGTCACCAACATCGCCGCCGCAGCCATCGGCGATATCAGCGACATCAAACTGTCCGCCAACTGGATGGCCGCCTGCGGCCAGCCAGGCCAGGACGCGGCCCTGTACGACACGGTGAAAGCCGTCGGCATGGAACTGTGCCCGGCGCTGGGCATCAGCATCCCCGTCGGCAAGGATTCGCTGTCGATGCGCACGACGTGGAAAGACGAGAGCACGGGCGCGGCGAAATCCGTCACCTCGCCAGTGTCCTTGATCGTGTCCTCGTTCGCGCCAGTGACCGACGTGCGCAAGTCGCTCACGCCGCAGCTGAAAACGGACAAGGGCGACACGTCCTTGATCTTGATCGACCTGGGTCGCGGCAAGAACCGCCTGGGCGCCTCCGCCCTGGCGCAAGTCATGGGCCAGCTGGGCAACGCCACGCCGGACGTCGACAGCGCGGAAGACCTGAAAGGCTTCTTCGCCGCCATTCAGAAATTGAACAGCGACGACAAGCTGCTGGCCTACCATGACCGTTCGGACGGCG